>Ga0157380_10003912_pt1 | contig 10272 bp, 6 predicted proteins | sample S35metaG_FD_119757 | JGI IMG/M metagenome (GOLD analysis project Ga0157380, IMG submission 119757) | Switchgrass rhizosphere microbial communities from Kellogg Biological Station, Michigan, USA - S3-5 metaG | ecosystem: Host-associated > Plants > Roots > Rhizosphere > Soil | place: USA: Michigan...
AAAACAGGATTCTTCATTACAAGGATATCACAGGCTGGGAAATCCAACGCACGCTTGTAGAAAAGTCCAGCCAATTTAAAAACATCCATATCCTAGAGAATAGCTTTTCCATAGATCTCCTGACGCAGCATCATCTTGGATACAATATCACAAGGATGACACCAGGCATAGAATGTTATGGCGTATATGCTTTAAATAAGACAAAACTCGATGTAGAGACCCACCTTGCACGCATTACAGTGGTCGCAACTGGTGGAGCAGGTCAAATCTATAGAGCTACAACAAATCCAATAATTGCCACAGGTGATGGCATGGCCATGATGTACAGAGCCAAAGGTCGCATCAGTAATATGGAGTTTGTTCAATTTCACCCTACATCGTTGTATAGTCCGGCTGTAGAAAGCCAGGCGTTTTTGATCTCAGAAGCAGTACGTGGATTTGGTGGTGTATTGCGTTCGAAAAGTGGTGAAGAGTTCATGCACAAGTATGATGAGCGTAAAAGTTTAGCCCCGAGAGATATCGTAGCGCGTGCGATTGACAACGAAATGAAAATACGGGGGGATGAATATGTCTACCTGGATTGCCGTCATCTCGACCTGGAGGCATTTAAAACACATTTTCCAAATATTTATGAAAAGTGCCTTGAGGAAGGTATAGATATCGCGAAGCAAATGATCCCGGTTGTTCCCGCTTGTCATTATTTCTGCGGAGGTATTCTTGTTGATAAACAAGGAAGGACATCTATCAATCGTCTATACTCTGCCGGCGAATGCACAGCTTCCGGTCTCCATGGAGCCAATCGTCTTGCCTCCAATTCTTTGTTGGAAGGATTGGTGTATGGACATAACATCGCTATGGAAGTCATTGATGTGATTGACGGATATGATTATAAAGAAGGAATTCCTGACTGGGATGCGATGGGCACTACCGATCCAAAAGAGATGGTCCTCATCACACAGAGCTGGAAGGAATTGAAGGATATCATGAGCAGCTATGTCGGTATCGTGCGATCCAATGTCCGTTTGCAAAGAGCCCTCGATCGCTTATGGTTACTGTATAGAGAAACAGAAGAATTATACAACACAACTACTCTTTCTCCACAACTATGTGAATTACGAAATCTTATCACCATCGCTTATCTCGTGACTCGCTCAGCATCGATGCGCCATGAGAGCAGGGGATTGCATTTTACGACAGATTATCCGGAGCTGTTGGATCACCTTGAGGAAACGCTTATGTAGTGATGGGGTGATGGGGTGATGTGGTGAGTTGTGAGTTGTGAGTTGTGAGTTGTGAGTTGTGAGTGGGGATTCGTGAGGCGTCAGACGTGAGTCGTGAGTGAAAGGTGAGCAATAAATTACTCCTTGCTCCAAATAAAAGGGGCTGAACCCCCTTTCTACAAATACGCCCTTTCAGGGCTTCTTAATTCTCCATACAACCGCTACTTCCCTCTATTTCTCCTTTCCCTAATTCTACTTCTCCTTTTTACTTCGATATTCGTTATTCCTTATTCAGATGCCTTTGCCCTCCCTCTAAATGGCTTCGCTGCATAGCGGGATCTTCACAGCGCTATTATATGCTCCTTGCCCCTTGCTCCTTGCCCCTTGCTATTCTAGTTCCTGCCAGTGACGTTGACTCTGATCCGTTCGTCACGGTTGGCTAATTCCCAGGTGGTGTGGAAGGCGAGGCGGGTGATGGTTTCTGCTTTGTCAAACATGATTTTGTCTGGTGTGTCTGATGGACGGTGATAATCAGCATGAACGCCGGAAAAATAAAAGATAGCGGGAATGCCTTGTTTGGCAAAGTTGTAATGATCTGACCGGTAGTAGAACTGGTTAGGATCATTATCGGCATTGTAGGTATAGTCAAGGTCTAATTTGGTGTATGTCTGATTAGCGGTTTCATTGATGGCGTGCAGATCTGTACTGAGTCTGTCAGATCCGATGACGTAGGTGTACAGAGAATCCTGATGGCGATCATCAACACGCCCGATCATATCTATGTTGACATCAGCCACTGTATTTTCCAATGGGAATATTGGATGTTCGGTATAATATTGAGAACCTAAGAGGCCTTTCTCTTCACCCGTGACAAGCATGCATAAAACACTTCTCTTTGGGCCAACATTTGAAGCTTTGGCTTGTGCCATTGCTTGGGCGATTTCAAGGACTGCGCTTGTGCCTGATGCATTATCATCAGCGCCGAAAAATATATTTTCGCCTCTCTTGCCAAGGTGATCATAGTGTGCGGTCACTATGACAACTTCATTTTTCATAACCGGATCACTGCCTTCTATATAGCCAAGTACATTTTGACCAGGCAACGTTTTAATTTCATGCTCGGCAGTAAGACTTACATCTACAGGAAATGAAAGATTGGAAGGTTTTCCGGTTTTGGTAATTTTCTTCCTGGCCTTAATGACTTTGTTTACTTTTTTCCCGGCTAGTTTTTGTCCAAGCGTAGAAGAGACGATCACATTTGGCAGATATGCATTTAACTCATCTGGTTTCTGCATCAGCATTGCTCCTGATAAAAGGTTTTTCCTTGCATACATGGCCATCTCTTTGAAATCTGCATCAATGATCCAAATAGAGGCAGCACCGGCTTTTTTGGCAGCTTCGATTTTTAAGACAGGGAAGTATGACCATATGGATGCAGTATCTGTTCCTGTAATTCTATAACGCTCATCTTTCGTGATTGGCTCACCAGCATATACCAGCAAATGTTTGCCTTTCACATCGACTCCTTTGTAATCAGAATATGCTGGATCATCGATACCGTATCCAAGAAATGTCATTGAAGAAATTTCTATAGGTGTAGTTTGAATTGGAAATTCCTGTGGTACGGCTAGATACTCTTTGAGATGTTCAACTGGTTCGCCGGATACGTTCAGAGAAACCTTAGCCCATTTGATATTTGAAAAAGCGACTTCCTGAAAATAATCACCATCACCAGGAATCGGTGGAATGCCATAGGATTTGAATTGTCCAGCGATGTAATTTGCTGCTTTGTTATTTCCTTCAGTCCCTGTTTCTCTTCCTTGAAATTCAGTTGAAGCAAGGGTATACACGTGCTCCTTTAATGTTTTCGCATGTATACTTTGGGCCAGTTGCTCAGGTACGGGATTGTATTGAGCATTTAAGCTTTGGAAAGCGATTAGGAAGAGGATGAGGATTCTGTTGATCATAGTAGTAATCAGTATTCGGTGATCGGTGATCGGCGGTTGGTGAGCTGTAGCCTGAGGATGTGCCTTGCAGGTCGAACCATGATCGGTGATCGGTAGTTAATTGCGGAACAAGATATCCCTATAAACCCGATGGCTTAAGATGAATTAGATAAAAGCAGTCTTAACCATTCCGAATCGAATTAAACATCCGACGATGCACTCTGCTATTTGCCTATTGCCTATTGCTCACTGCTCACTGCTCACTGCTCACTTTTCACTGCTCTTAGCAGTTAATCTTATCCACCCTCTTCTGATGTCTTCCACCTTCAAAAGGAGTTTCAATGAAAGTTTGGACCATAGAAAGTGCGACAGCTTCCGGGACAAAGCGGGCAGGAATAGCGAGCACGTTAGCATTATTATGTTGGCGAGCCAGTGAAGCAATTTCATTGGTCCAACATAATGCAGCCCTGATGCCTTGATGTTTGTTAGCAGTCATCGCCACACCATTTCCCGATCCGCAAAGGATGATGCCAAGTGAGGCCTCACCCTTTTCAACAGCGATTGCTACAGGATGTACATGATCAGGATAGTCTGTTGATGATTCGCTATCTGTACCTGCATCAAAGATGTCATATCCATTTCGGTTTAACCAATGGACGATGGCTTCCTTATAGATGAAGCCAGCATGATCCGCACCTACTGCAATGCGATTTTTTTGATTTGTATTTTCCATGGTTATTCCTTTAATGGGTCAGTGTTATAAGGACCAAGTAAGGCTTCCATTTCCTGGGCGAAGGCCTCATCATTTAAGGTCTTCGAAATCTTCAGGACTTCTGCAATGGCATTATTTGTCAACCGGTAGTCCATATTAAATCCAGCTTTCAGGTCATCTTCATCAAGTGAATCAAAGAAGGCCATATACTCAGCAGATTCTTTAGCCAGGATACGAAGATGTGTTTTTGCTTTTTCGTTTTCTCCTGCTTTAACGTAAATGTTGATGTGAGGTAATGTCCTTGCATCATACGGGAAATTCATGTGCGGGAATCCTTCGAAGTAGCTATCCGTTATTTCCACCGCTTCTTTCATTTTTCCTTCAGCCACCATTTGTTCAGCAGAACGCCAGATGATCATTTTCTGAGCCTGGATACTTGCTCCATAGCTATTGTCTACATATAAACGTTGTTTATCAAAATTGCCCCATTTCCATTTGTTGACGACACGGTCATGTACTTTTTCCGCATTCACCCGTCCGCTTCCATAGATATAGAATTCCTTCTGGCTTGGTGTCATGATTGGAACCACTCTAAGACCGAGGCCCTCCATTTGCGTATAATCACCGAGGCCCATCAGTTTAGATTCCTGACATGTCACGGAGAAATAAACCGGCCGGTCATAGATATTGCTCATCACAACATCTAACACAGCTAAAAGGTCTTTGGTTATGTATTGCTTGTCAAGGGTCACCGGAATTTTACTAACGATTTTACCAGAATCCGCTGTTGTCGCCAGACCCATGCTAATTGCTTTTGCAGGATCAATTGGAATATACAAGTTGTTTGAAGGCAGGTACGTTTCCAGTTTTGTGCCTTGAATCGTTTGAGGGTTATCCTTTGCAAGGAACTGTAAAGCCTGATCTAAAGGCATCTCATTAGGAGAACTCTTACCTGGTAAAAAGAAAATCTGGTTCCGCTTGTTACCGCGATAACTTTCAGTTGGAATAGTCAATTTGATAGGTGCGGAATCATTTACTTTTCTCCTCAATCCTTCGATATACCAATCCACCGCGATAAGACTTAAGTTGACTATACGTACATCCCGACGGATGCCTTCAACTTCTTGTGCGTACCAAAGCGGGTAGGTATCGTTATCTCCGTAGGTAAACATGATCGCATTCGGATCAAGTGATTCAAGGAAATTATTGGCATAATCTCTTGAAGCATAAATATGCATCCTGCTATGATCATCAAAATTTTGAAAACCCATAATCACAGGGGCACTCAAAACAAGTGCAGTGGCGAGGTATGGTGCAACTGATCCAAGACTTGCTACTTTAGTTTTGATCATTTCGTATAATGCCGGGACTCCGAGTCCAATCCAGATACAGAAAGTAAAGAAGGATCCAACCAATACATAATCTCTTTCCCTCGGTTCATTCGGCGGTTGATTGGAATAGAAAATAATACCAAGGCCAGTGAATAAGAAGAGCATCAGCAACGCTGTAAAATCCCTTTTGCGTTTTCCAAACTGATAAAAGAGACCGAAGAGTCCAAAAATCAATGGGAGAAAATAATACCTGTTGCGAGCTTGATTGTCGCGCATGGATTCGGGCATCTTATCCATATTGAACAACCGTGAGCTATCCAATGCATTTATACCAGAAATCCAGTGACCACTTTTCGGATTCCATGGTTCAGTGCCCTGCTCGCCATTTTCGCGGCCGACAAAATTCCACATGAAATATCTCCAATACATCCATCCAATCTGGTAACGGAATAAAAATTCAAGATTGAAGGCCATCGTAGGAGTCCCTTTTTCATCACCCATCCATCGTCTGTATAAGGCAGGCCTGCTACCATCGCTATGACTGATACGTGGTAATAGGATCTTATCCTCATCATTGTAGATGTAGGTTAATTTGTGATCGACCACTTCATAATGATCTTTCACAAAACCATAACGATCTTCCTTTTCTGTATCAATAGGATTTGCTTCAAAGTGTGGACCTCTCAACAATGGTCTTTCCCCATATTGTTCGCGGTTGAGATAAGGGATAAGACGCATGGCATCGCTTGGAGCATTCATGTTGATCGGCGGATTAGCATTAGCGCGAATCACCACAACACCAATAGTGGAAAAGCTGATCACGAGTAAGACCAAGGAAATGATCAATCGTTCTGCTAATCCGTTGTTGTTTTTTCTAGCCCACTTAATACCGAAGTATGATGCAGCTGTAAGGATTAGAAGGGTTGGAAAAATACCGGAGTGAATTGGAAAGCCAAAACTATTGACCATCAACAATTCCATCTTGGACCAAAGCGAAGGAACACCAACGATGACAAGTTTTTGTACCACAGGAATCATCATGGCTCCGCCAATCATCGCGAGGACCAATCCTCCGAAATTGAATGTTTTATATTTTTTGAAATAGTATAAAAGACCAATCGCAGGGAATGCCAGCAAACTCAATAAGTGTACACCAATGGAAAGACCGGCAACATAAATGGCCAATACGAGCCACTTGTCAGCATCGGGAGTATCTTCCATGCCATACCATTTTGCAGCAGCCCAAACGGTAAGCGTGGTAAACATTGTTGACATAGCATATACCTCACCTTCTACGGCACTAAACCAGATTGAAGTTGTAAAGGCAGTTGCCAAACCTGCTGCTAAACCAGCTCCGCAGGTGACAAGGATTTGTTCAAAATTCAGGGTTTGATCCCTGCCGACCATAGATAGCCTGGCAAACACGATAGTTGTCCAGGCAACGAGTGCTGCAGCAAGAGCGGTGCACATACCTGACATGAGATTGACTGCGAAAGCGATATCCTGGGGATCATTGCTTAAGATATCTGCAATCCATGTAAATAATCTTCCAATCAGGAGGAATAGCGGTGCGCCTGGTGGGTGGACGACTTGTAATTTATATGCTCCAAGAACAAATTCGCCGCAATCCCAAAGACTTCCGGTTCTTTCCGCGCTGAAGAAATAAACAATCATGGCAATGGCAAAAACAACCCAGCCGGTAATAAGAGACAATCTTCTTTCCTGATTCATATCGTTTGATTCATCCAACCCCTTACAGGGGTATATGTGCGAGTGAAAATGATTTTACAACAGTGTGATCTACCAGGTGACCTTTTTACAGCGGTGAAGCGTGAGGTGGTTACCTGTCGGGCAAAAGTAAGAAAATTGAGGCCAGCGGGGCGGCCATTTGGCTTGATTAGGGATTTTTAACCTGCCCACACAGGGGGGCTTTGGAGAAGGCCATAGCAGGTTGTTTTAACTGGTAAATAAGGAATGGAAATTAGGGGTTTCGGGTGTTTGAATGTTATATTTTGAATATACGTCTACATTAAATATTTATATAATACGTATATTGTTGATGATTATCTGTTTAATTACTTATCGTGCCATGCCAATCGCCACATTCCCCCTCACCCCCGATCCCCCTCCAATAAAATCCTACACCACGTTCTACATATAATCCAGTCCCGATAACCTCGTTATCTGTATTTATGAATCCTCACCTCTACCGAATCCTTTTCCTTAGCCTAATCCTGGTAGCATCCAATGTCTCAGGACAGAAAAAAGCTTCGGAAAACCTGGTCCCCAACCCCGGATTTGAAGAGTATTCAGACGAACCCTCAGGCTGGTATTATTCAGGAAAGGACTTCTCGCGTGTCTCCATGTTTTGGACTTCTCCTACGGCAGCATCACCTGATATTTATGGACCAAAAGTCCAGGTCCCCAAAAGCTGGGCAGCAGCAGGTTTTGGAAAAGTTAAATCCTACCAGGGTTCTTCTCATGCCGGTATTACCGTCTATGGTTGTGATAATGGCAAACCGCACTGCAGGGAATATGTCCAGGTCCAATTGACCGAACCCCTCGTAAAAGGCCAACGATATGGCTTTGCCTGCATGCTATCCCACCTCGAAAAATCTGTTCAGGTCAGGAATATCGGACTCTGGTTTAGTGATTATGAGATTGATGAAGGAGCACATGATCCTATTCTGAAAGAACCTGTGCTCTCATTGGACCGTTACTTGCCGTCGGATGGGAAATGGTATCGGTGGTCTGGCCAATTTGTAGCCCAAAAAGGTTCTTCTTATCTGCTGATCGGCAATTTCAAAACTGATGATAAGAGCCAGGTGAAGATCCCCAGTAGGAGCGACCTTAAGTTTGGATATTATTACCTCGACGAAGTACGCCTCTTTAAAATTCCACCGATCATTATTCCACCTCCTTCTGATTCACCCCTAACAGACTTTATTCCTCACCCGGGTGAGATTGTGACACTGAGTAGAATTTATTTCGAACATGATCGCACTGATTTTATGCCTAGAGCTTTGATTCAACTGGATCAACTACTGGCATTTATGAATCAATATCCTGACATGACCTTAGAAATCATTGGGCATACAGACAATGTAGGTTCATCCGAATACAATCAAAATCTTTCGATACGTAGATCAGCCGCAGTAGTTACATGGTTGGTCAAAAAGGGGATAGCCAGAGAACGATTACAGTCCTCCGGGTTCGGAAGTACTCAACCGATCAGTACAAATACAACTTCAGAAGGCCGTGGGCAAAACCGAAGGGTAGAAATCAAGGTGATCAGCATCTGAAGGTTTGATGGAAAAATAGTATTCTTGTCTGCGTGGCAAAGCTAAAGTCATATTACGAAAAAGGTCGGCTAGAAGCCGGTTGTGATGAAGCGGGTAGGGGATGCCTGGCGGGTCCCGTTTTTGCAGCTGCTGTGATTCTGCCCGAGGGATTCAGATGTCCGGGTTTAAATGATTCTAAACAAGTTTCTCCTGAAGAACGGGATCGACTACGTGCTATTATTGAAAAGAAAGCAATTGCCTGGGCCGTAGCGCATATCGAAGCAAAGGTGATCGACCGAATAAACATTCTGAGAGCGTCTATCCAAGCTATGCATAATGCACTTCGAATGCTTTCGGAGAAACCAGAATTCATCCTCGTCGATGGCAATCGGTTTTATCCTTATGAAACCATTCATCACAAATGCATCATTTCAGGAGATGCCCGATTTAGATCCATTGCTGCTGCATCTATATTGGCGAAAACACATCGGGACGAATACATGCAGTACTTGCATGGTTACTATCCTGATTATGGGTGGAATCAAAACAAAGGTTATCCAACGGAAATCCACAGAACAGCTATTGGTTCATTTGGACTTACACCAGAACATCGAAGAAGTTTTAAATACGATGCAATCAAAGCAGTGCAGTTGGATTGGGCAGTGGAAGTCACACCCGAAATTGAAATTAGTCAGGTGATGGAAGATGAAAAGTTTTTATAAATCTTTTACATCCTTTCCAAAATGATGAGCCGTAATATCAAGGCCATGATTTAGATACAAACGGTGTGCATCCTTTCGCTGATGACCTGAGTCAAGCGAAAAATGATGATAGCCATTGTCTTTCGCATACTGTATCATCCATTTCATCAACATCCCCGCATACCCTTTCTTCCGATGTTGCGAATGCGTCACGAGATCATCCACATACAAGGTCTTTCCGCTAAATAAAAAATCAAGCGTCCTGAAACCAGCTACGGCATAAGCCAATTGTTCATCACCAACATACACAAGTTGAAATCCATCATTCAGTTGCGCTATCATCATGTTGCGCAATTCGTCAACACTCCGATGCGGTCTCAACTCCATCATCGTAGGTATGATTTTGTCAAGATCTTGTAGGGTAGCAACTGTGATTGTGGGGTGACTCAATGTTGTATCTATTTTTGTTTATGATTTTCTATTTTTTGCTGTCAGCTGTCAGCTCTCAGCTGTCAGGATATTTGGCTTCCAGCTTCCAGCTACCAGCTTCCAGTAAAAAGCTATCAGCTCTCAGCTGTCAGGATGATTCATTTTTCATTTTTCATTTTTCATTTAACCATGGGCTGCACCCATGGCTTTCTCACGATTCACGTCTGACGACTGACGATTTCCGCTCACCCCATCACCCCATCACCCCATCACTACATCACTACATCACTACATCACTACATCACTACATCCCCGCTACGCTCGCCGTTCCAATCAAATTCTCCAGCGTCGGCGTTTCTCTGCCTCCCTTTGGCTCTATGGTAATCGCATAGGTTTGTGTACCATCTACGTATTGAACTTCAATCAAACCATTCGCGGGTACATCAAATACATCTAATGGTGCAGGTGCTTGATCAGGTTTCAATGACCATAGTTGGTAAGATTGGTTTGCTGCAATAGCAGGTAAATTTCGGACCTGGATAAAGTTCCGTTTTGTTACTTCATTATGATGCAAATACAGATCTGTTGAAGCGAAACCAGGGGTTGCCTGGAATGGAATGATCTTGTTGTCAGGGAAAGTGAGTTGTTGAAG
>Ga0157380_10003913_pt1 | contig 10272 bp, 8 predicted proteins | sample S35metaG_FD_119757 | JGI IMG/M metagenome (GOLD analysis project Ga0157380, IMG submission 119757) | Switchgrass rhizosphere microbial communities from Kellogg Biological Station, Michigan, USA - S3-5 metaG | ecosystem: Host-associated > Plants > Roots > Rhizosphere > Soil | place: USA: Michigan...
AAAAGCAGGGACCCCGCCGGGTCCAAAAAGCAGGACCCGGCCTACACAGCGGAGTGAGGATCTATGAAACGGTTTCTGATCGTCTTCGCCCTTCTGCTGTTCGTCGCCCATCTTCCCGCTGCAGCGCCACCTGCAATCGATTCGCAGGGCAACGCGGCGATCACGTCGTTCGTGAAGGACGCCGTCGCCCGTGGCGACGTTCCCGGCGCGGTCGTCCTGGTGACGGGCCTCGATCGCATCCTGTATCACGAAGCCTTCGGCAAAATGAACGATGCCAAAGGAACTCCGATGGCCAAGGATGCGATTTTCAACATCGCCTCGATGACCAAGGCGGTGACCTCCGTCGGCGTCATGATGCTGGTCGAGGAAGGGAAGCTCGGGCTCGACGACGAGGTCGCGAAGTATCTGCCGCAGTACAAGAACCCAAAGGTGATTAGTAAGGTCGACCTGGCCGCCGGTATCTATGAGACACGCCCGGCCACGCGCCCGATCACCATCCGACAGTTGCTCACGCACACCTCAGGCATCGGCTACTCATGGTCTGATCCCGGCCTGGCGCTCGTGCAAAAGAAGACAGGAGCGGCGGACCTGGACCTGCCACTTGTCAATGAACCCGGAGCGCAGTGGACATACGGGGCCAGCACGAGAGTCCTTGGACAGGTGATCGAGAAGATCTCGGGGCAGCCGATCGACGCGTATCTGGAAGCGAGAGTCCTTGGCCCGCTCGGGATGAAAGACACGACCTATACCGTCCCCTCCGCCAAGACTCCGCGTGTCGTCACGCGACACCAGAAGGCCGAGGGAAAGATCACGGAGATCCCCAATCCCGACCCGATTCCGCCGACCATCCGCGGTGATGGCGGCTTGTATTCGACTGCGCCCGACTACGCACGGTTCATCCAGATGCTCCTCAACAACGGCCACCTCGGAAACGTGCGCCTGTTGAAGGATCAGACCGTTGCGGATATGACGCGAAACCAGACGGGTGCCGTGAAAGTACGCCTGCAGCCAACGGCTGAACCGTTGCGTTCGAAGCCGTATCCGCTCGGTGCCGGTGAGGACGTGTGGGGTCTCGGCTTCCAGCTCGCCGCTCCGTCCAAGCCTGCCGCGAACATGCGTCGCCCGGGCAGTATGAGTTGGGCTGGCATCAACAACACATTCTTCTGGGTCGATCCGCAGCAACAGATCGGCGTAGTTGTGCTCATGCAGGTGCTGCCCTTCTACGACGACGCCGCGATTAAGATTCTGCAGGGTGTCGAAGAACGCGTGTACAAGCACGTGAATTGAGGGTGTCATGCGCAGAACGTTCATCGCGTGTCTGTTCGCGCTCGTCGCGTGCATCAACGGTTTAGTCGTCGCCGAAGAGCGTCCGGATCAGCAGGTCTTCTGGAAAATCCGCCAGGAAGGGACGAGTAATTCGCAGATCCTGCGGACGCTGCACATGCTCACTGATGTGTACGGTCCGAGGCTGACCGGTTCCCCCAACCTCAAAGCGGCGGGCGAGTGGGCGATTCAGCAGATGCAGTCGTGGGGCCTCAAGAATGGCCGCCTGGAACCCTGGGATTTCGGTCACCCTGGTTGGACCAACGAGCGGCTCGCCGCCTACATCGTCTCGCCGGTGAAGGACACGCTCGTCGCCGAAGTTCTCGCGTGGACGCCGGGCACGAACGGCCCGGTGAAGGGACAGGCAGTGCAGGTCACACTGCCGCGCCAGCCGACGCGTGAGGAACTCGCGGCGCATCTCGAGGCGCTGAAGGAAAGCGTCAAAGGGAAAATCGTCCTGGTGAACGCACCCGTGCGTGTGCCCGTCACCTTCAACCCCACTCCCCTGCGGCGCGAGGACAGCGATGTCATCGCGCAGATGTCGGCCGCGCCCGCTCCGCAGGCCGGGCGAGGTGGTGGTCCCCCTCCTCAAGTGCAGCAGCCCTCCCGCCGCCCACTGACCGGAGCTGAGCTCGAGGAGCAGCTCAACACGTTCCTCGTCGCGAATAACGTCCTCGTTCGAATCACTGACGCGGGCCGCGACCATGGGCAGATACGCGCGTTCAACAACCGCACGTACGACGAGACGAAAGCGCCGCCCACTGTCGTGATGCGGAACGAGGATTACGGACGCATCTGGCGGTTGCTCGACGACAAACGATCCGTCGACCTCGAGTTCGACATCGTCAATCGTTCGTATCCCGAGGGTCGCACCAGCTACAACGTGATCGCCGAGATCCCCGGCAGCGACAAAGCTGGCGAGGTTGTGATGCTCGGCGGCCACCTCGATTCATGGCACGCCGCGACCGGATCGACTGACAACGCCATCGGCTGTTCAGTGATGATGGAGGCGGCCCGTATCCTGGCGACGATCGGCATCAAGCCCAGACGAACGATTCGCGTCGCGCTCTGGAGCGGGGAAGAGCAGGGCCTCCTTGGCTCGGCGGCCTACGTCCGCCAGCACTTCGGCAGCTTCGAGGAGCAAAAGCTTGAGTTCGCGACGCTCGCTGCCTACTTCAACATCGACAGTGGTACAGGTCGCGCTCGCGGCATGACGATCTTCGGTCCCCCGGACGCGGCGACGATTCTGCGGGAGGCGACGTCGTCGTTTGCGGATCTCGGGTTCCTCGGCGTGACGACAACACGGAGCCGGCAGGCGGCAAGCACCGACGCGTTTTCGTTCGCGGCGGCCGGTCTCCCAGGCGTGAACGCCTTGCAGGATCCGATTGAGTACCAGTCCTACACCTGGCACACCAATCTCGACACCTACGAGCGTGTGGTCGAGGACGACGTAAAGAAATCGGCGATCGTGATCGCCGCCGCGGTGTACCACATTGCGATGCGGGACGATTTGCTGCCACGGTTCAGCGCTGAGGAGATGCCCAGGCGTCCGGGAGCGCAGACGCAGACGCCGCAACCGGCGACGCCGCAGCCGGCGGCGACATCGACTCGATGACCCAGTTGACGCCTGGGGAGGAGCTGCGGCAACAGTTCGGCGACATCGACATCTACCTGTTTGATCTGCTGCTGCGGGGGCGTTTCGACGCCAGACGCCGGGTGCTCGATGCGGGGTGCGGCGATGGTCGCAATCTGATTTGGCTGCTGCAGCACGGCTTCGAGTGCTACGGGGTCGACGCCGAACCATCGGCCATCGATTTCGTTCGTCAAACCGCGTCCCGGCTGGCTCCCGCGCTGCCTTCGACCAACTTCATCGTCGCCGATCTCACCCGGCTTCCGTATCCGGACGGACAGATGGACGTTGTGATCTGTTGCGCAGTGCTGCACTTCGCAGCCGATGAGGGGCACTTCGACGCGATGGTGAGCGAGATATGGCGGGTGCTCGCGCCGCGCGGACTGCTCTTTGCGAGGCTCGTGTCCAACATCGGATTCGAGGATGTTGTCGGTCCGGCCGGCCGACAGTTACGGTTGCCTGACGGGACGGATCGCTTCGTGGTGGACGAGCAGATGCTGGTTCGATCGACCGTTCGGCTCGGCGGGCGCCTCGTCGATCCGATCAAGACGACGAACGTTCAGGGCAAGCGGTGCATGACCACGTGGAGCATGGTAAAGCCGTAAACAGGGCTTCGATCCTCGGGTATCATTGCCGCGGCCATCCCCCTGACATGCCGTTCCTGCCCGGCACCCGTGTGAGCTCTTACGAAATTGTGTCGCCACTCGGACAAGGCGGCATGGGTGAGGTCTACCGGGCGCGCGACCGGAAGCTTGGGCGCGATGTCGCGCTGAAGCTCCTGCCGCAAACGTTCATGGCCGACCCAACCCGTCTCGCGCGCTTTTATCGCGAGGCGCAGGTGCTCGCTTCACTCAATCATCCGCACATCGCGCAGATCCATGGACTCGAGGAGGAGCAGGGCGCGTGCTTTCTCGTGCTCGAGCTCGTCGAAGGCGCGACGCTCGCCGAGCGGCTCAAACAAGGCCCGCTGCCGCTTGACGACGCGGTTCGGATCGCGGGGCAGATTGCCGATGCCCTCGAGACGGCGCACGAGAAAGGGGTTGTGCACCGCGACCTCAAGCCGGCGAACGTCGCGCTCACGACGAAGGGGCAAGTGAAGGTCCTCGATTTCGGGCTGGCGAAAGCCCCGGACGACGCCGCGTCGCAATCCGATCTGACGAATTCGCCGACGCTCACCTCGCCCATGATGTTGAGTAATGCGGGGGTGATCCTGGGAACGGCAGCCTATATGAGTCCCGAGCAGGCCAGGGGCAAGCCGGTCGATCATCGTGCCGACGTCTGGGCGCTGGGTTGTGTGCTTTACGAAATGCTTACCTGTGTGCCTCCGTTCAAGGGTGAGTCGATCGCAGACGTGCTGGTGAGCATCCTGACACAGGACCCGGACTGGCACCGTCTACCGTCGACTGCGCCACCAACGTTGCGCCGCATCCTCATGGGCGCTCTCGAAAAGAACGTGGACTACCGGACCGGTGAACTCCGACTGCTGCGTGTCCAGCTCGAGAGCCTCGAGCGGGCAGGGGTGAGGTGTGAGCCCTCGCGATCGCTCGCGGTGCTGCCATTCGCATTTCTCAATGACGTCGAGGAGCGGCAGGCACTGTCGCTCGGGTTCGCTGATGCGCTGATTACGACGCTTGGCAACGTTGAGGATCTCATTGTCGCGCCGACATCAGCCATTCTTCGCTACGCGCCCGGCGCGGACCCTCGCCGCGTGTGTCTGGAGCTCGGCGTTGCGCAGGCGCTCCAGGGGTACGTACAGAAACTGGGCGCCCAGTGGCGCGTCTCGATCCAGATCTTCGACGCAGCGACTCAGCGCATCACGTTCTCCGAGAAGCACGATTTTCGAATGGAGGATGTGTTCGAGGTGCAGGACGAGATCGGCCGCCGCGTCGCGGCGGCGCTCGCGGCGCGCTTCTCGGCGGTTGCGCCCAAGTCTCGCGATCGGTACAGCAGCGATCCGGAGGCCTATGCGGAGTTCATGGCCGGTCTCCGCGATAGCTACGAGGACTCTCCCGACGCCCTGCAGCGGGCCGCGGATCATCTCGGTCGCGCGGTCGCGCGCGATGCCGATTTCGCCCTCGCCCATGCCTGGCTGTCGCATGTCTGCATGCAGATTTGCTACTACTTCGACGCCGGGCGCGGCTGGCTCGAGCGCGCAGAACACCACTGCCATCGCGCGCTCACATTGGATCAGACGCTGGCCGAAGGGCATTGGGCCCGGGCGGCGATCGTATGGAGCCCGGCGCACAATTTTCGCCATGCCGACGCCATCGTGGCGCTCGAGCGCGCCCTCGACAGCCGGCCGAACTTCGATCGCGCCTACAACCGGCTGGCGACGATCTGCATGCACATCGGCCGCTTCGAAGAGGCGCGCCGTGCCCACGAGCATGCCGTCAGGTCCAATCCAGCCAATCCCAGCCGCAATCGCGAATGGTTGCTGTTGTATACGGGACAGTTCGTCGAGGCGGAGGCCGCTGCCGACGCGTGGCTTCGTGACGCGCCGTCCAACTGGAGCGCCCAGTGGTATGGACCGCAACCGGCACTGATGCTCGGACACCTCGACGTTGCCGAGCGACATCTGGCGCAGTCGCAGGGGAAGAACGCCACTGAACCGCTTCTCGTCAGCCTCCAGGGAATGCTGGAGGCGAAGCGAGGTCGACGCGACGCGGCGCTGGCGTGTGTCCAGCAAGCGCTCGATGTGCCGTTATCACTCGGCCACGCGCATCATACGTACTATCAGGTCGCCTGCGTGTACGCCGTGCTCGGGAACATCGACAAGGCGGTTGCCTGGCTCCAGCGAAGCGCCGATACCGGCAATCAATGCTGGCCTTTCTTCCGGATCGATCCTCATCTCGAGTCCCTCAACCCGCACGAAGGTTTCCAGCAGTTGCTGGCGCGTCTCGAACGCGAGTGCACGGCAGTACGAATTCGGCCGGTGTAACTCTTGTGCGCTGACGCCCCACGCACATCGACTCGCGGACGGATCTGCCAGCGATGAGACTGCTCCTCTCCTACCTGCAGCGTCATTGGCGTGTCGTGGGGCTCGCGCTGACGCTCGCTGCCGTCAACCAGATCTTCTCGTTTCTCGATCCACTCATCTTCCGTTATGTCATCGACGAGTACGCGACCAGGTTCCAGGAGTACACGCCATCAGAGTTCGTGCGCGGCGTCGGTCTCCTGGTCACCGCAGCTGTGGGAGTCGCGTTCGTGTCGCGCCTGGCCAAGAATTTTCAGGATTATTTCGTCAACGTGATCACGCAGCGCGTCGGGGCGCAGATGTACGCGGATGGGATCCGCCACTCGCTCGAGCTTCCCTACGGGCTGCTCGAAGATCAGCGGAGCGGCGAAACACTGGGCCGGTTGCAGAAGGTGAGGACTGACGTCGAGAAGCTCGTCGCGGCGTCGATCAACGTCCTGTTCATCTCGGTCGTCGGCGTGGTTTTTGTGATGATTTACGCCTGGTCGGTGCATTGGATCGTTGCGCCCGCGTTCTTCCTCACTGTTCCGGTGCTGAGCATCGTCAGCTCCGTTCTCAGCCGCAAGATCAAGGTCGTTCAGAAAGCGATCGTCGCAGAAACGACTGCGCTGGCAGGTTCGACGACCGAATCGCTTCGCAACATCGAGTTGGTGAAGAGCCTCGGTCTTGCGCAGCAGGAGATCGCACGGCTCAATGCCACCACCGAGAGAATTCTGAAACTCGAGTTGAACAAGGTCCGCTATCTCCGCAGCTTGAGTTTCGTGCAGGGCACTGTGGTCAACTTCGTGCGAACCGGCATCATGTTCCTGATGCTGTACCTGATCTACTCACGTGAGATCACGGTTGGCCAGTTCTTCTCGCTGTTTCTCTACTCGCTGTTCATCTTCGGTCCGCTGCAGGAACTGGGGAACGTGATCGGCATCTATCGCGAGGCAGAAGTGTCGTTGAACGCTTTCGAGGACGTGTTGCGGATGCCCATGGAACCTCGGCCCGCGGCCCCGACCTCTATTGACACACTGCAGCGGCTCACGTTCGAACGGGTCGGCTTCACGCATCGGTCCGCTGCATCTGCCGCATTGACCGACGTTTCGTTCCACGCCGGCCGCGGCGACACCATCGCGTTCGTTGGCCCCTCCGGCTCCGGCAAGACGACGCTCGTCAAGTTGCTGGTGGGGTTATACGCGCCGCAGTCTGGACGCATCCTGTACAACGGCATCGCCGGTGACGCCGTCGATCTCAACTCGATCCGGGAGCAGATCGGCCTCGTCACGCAGGATACGCAGCTCTTCGCCGGGACGATCCGCGAGAACTTGCTGTTTGTGAATCCACTCGCTTCCGACGACGAGTGCACCGATGCGCTGCGGCAGGCGGCGTGTGACGGACTGCTCGCCCGCGCCAATCGCGGCCTCGACACGGTGATCGGGGAAGGAGGCGTGAAGGTATCGGGTGGCGAGAGACAGCGGCTCTCGATTGCTCGCGCCTTGCTTCGCAGGCCGCATCTGCTGGTGTTCGATGAGGCGACCTCGTCGCTCGACTCGATCACCGAGGAGGCGATCAGTCAGACGATTCGCGAGGTTGCGGCGAGCCAGCGCGTCATCACCATCATGATTGCGCACCGGCTCTCTACGATTCTTCATGCGGACCGGATTTTCGTTCTCGAGCGGGGGCGCATTGTCGAGTCGGGGACCCACGCGGCACTCCTCGAGAACACAGGGCTCTACTACGCGATGTGGCGGCAACAGATCGGCGAGCGCCGGATTGGGGCACCCGCCGTGGATGTCACCGTGTGATCACCATGAGCTAGCGCGCTCGCGCTCAAAAAGCCAATCTCGTTATGATGAGTTATGCCGTGCAATATCGTGGCCCGCGGCGGAGGACTCAATGAAACGTTGGTTCGCAAATAGTCTCGGCGTGCTCCTTGCCGTCGGGCTGGCTTCGGCCGTCGTGTCGTCGCAAGGACAATCGTCACCCTCAGCGCAGCCGGGTTACACGCCGCCCAAGACGCCGTGGGGCGATCCCGATTTGCAAGGCATTTGGGGCCTGGCACGGACATGGTCGGCGTGCCCTTCGAGCGACCGGAGCGATTTGGCACGCGCCTGTATCTGACTGACGCAGAGCTCCAGGAGCGAGAGCAGCAGGCGAAGAAGCAGGAGGAACTGGACGTTCTCGATTTCGATCTGCAGAAGCCTCCGGCTGAGATCGTCGCGCTGGGCGATGTAGGTGGTGTCACGTCACCTCCCCCGCACTGGCTCGAGCGCGGCGTGCCGTCACGGCAATCGTCGCTCATCGTTCAACCGGCAAATGGCCGAATGCCGGCGATGACACCGGAGGGAACCGCGCGTCAGAAGTCGGCCGGCGGCACGTACGCAAAGCAGACCGGCTTTGCCAGCGCCTCAGAGCTCGGGCCGTACGATCGCTGCATCTCCCGTGGCGTCGTCGGATCGATGATGCCGGTCGTCTACAACAACGGAAACGAGATCGTGCAAGCTCCCGGGTTCGTCGCCTTCCGCAACGAGATGATTCACGAGGTTCGAATCATTCCGCTCGACGGACGCCAGCCGTTGCCCGCAAGCATGAAGTCGTACATGGGGTCGTCGCGAGGTCACTTCGAGGGAAACACGCTCGTGGTGCGCACGACGAATCTCAATGGGAAAACCGGTATGCAGGGCAACGGGATGATGCTCATCCCGAGTGATTCGCTCGTCCTCGAGGAACGCTTCACGCCGATATCGGCCAACGCCCTGCAGTATGAAGTCGACATCGACGACGCGAAGACGTGGAGCGCGCCATGGAAGGTGTCGTTCCCACTGAAGCGTGATGCCGACTACCAGATCTTCGAGTACGCGTGCCATGAGGGGAACTACGCGATGCGGAACACCCTCTCGGGTTCGCGAGCGGACGAACGATCTCGCTAAGCCATCGGAGTGTCCGCCCTTAGGCGGACGGGTTGTTCCTGACGATGATGTTCCGGCTGCTCGCGGATGCGACGGTCGCTCTGCATCTGGCCTTCGTGCTGTTCGTCGTGGCTGGGGGACTCCTTGTGATCGGGTGGCCCCGTCTCGCATGGGCTCATATTCCAGCGGTCGTCTGGGGGGCCTGGGTCGAGTTCTCAGGTTGGGTCTGCCCGCTCACGCCGATGGAGAACTGGCTTCGCCAGCAAGCCGGGCAGGCGGTCTCCACCGCTAGTTTCGTTGACCGATACGTGCTCCCGGTCCTGTATCCACCGGCGCTTTCACGCGAGACTCAGTGGCTGCTGGGCGCGTTCGTTTTGGGGGTGAACGCGGGAATGTACCTGGCCGTGCTTCGTCGGCGCGTCTCGGGACCGCGGCCGGCCAACCGGTCTGGCGGCCCGAACGTCCTACAGAGTGACTGAGGATATGTAGCCACGGAGGCGACTCTGAACGCGCGACGCGCCACTCTGCCGCTTACGGCGTTGATGATCGTCACCAGCCTGGGTGTGGTCGCGGCGCAATCTCGATTCACGCCAACAGCGCCGTTTCCGCAGCCTCAGGTCACGCCTCGGCAAGAGCCGCGAGAGCCATTGTTTCCGCTGCAACCGTTCGAAGCGCCCAAGGCGCCGCAGCTGCCTCCGCAGCAGCGCGACCCGGCTGCACCCGCTCCTCCTGCCCTACTTCTGGAGACCTTGCAGAATCTGCGGAGTCTGAAGCCGCGCGTGGTTATGCGGGATGACATTGATCCCCGGGAATCCTTATGTCGACCCGAAGATCGGACAGAAGGACGACCCGGAGAAACTGAAGAATCCGACGACTTACACGATTCGTCCCGTGCAGCCGTTCATCTGCCGGTAGTCGGCCTACTGCAACTCTTTCATCAGACCATCCAGGCTGACCTTCACGTGGAGATCGGCGAAGTGAAACTCGCTGCGCAGCATCTTCTCGACCTCCGCGGGGCTGCTCTTCTTCGTCATCATGTCGTGCACGCGCGTGCGTAGCGTCATCGTGCTCGTGCGGAACTTCTGCAACTCCTGTCTCGTGGTCACCACACCGTGCCCGGGGACGACGGTGTCGAACTCGAGTTGCAGCGCGCCGTCCACCGTCTTCGTCCACTCGACAGCGCTTCCACCGCCAGCGTAGTCGACCAACTGCGGCGTGGCATCGCCGAACGTAAACATGTCGCCCATCGCGATGACTCGGTGATCGGGGAAGAGGACCACGACATCCCCGTTGGTATGTGAGCGTCCCAGGTAGTGCACCTCGATGCGCTTGCCACCGACGTACAGGCGCAGTCGATTTTCGAGCGTCACGTTCGGCAAGCCAGGCATCTTGGTCTCGACCATTTTCTGGCGCGCAGCCTCTGAGGCAACGACCTGCGCGTTGAGCGCCTG
>Ga0157380_10003918_pt1 | contig 10266 bp, 7 predicted proteins | sample S35metaG_FD_119757 | JGI IMG/M metagenome (GOLD analysis project Ga0157380, IMG submission 119757) | Switchgrass rhizosphere microbial communities from Kellogg Biological Station, Michigan, USA - S3-5 metaG | ecosystem: Host-associated > Plants > Roots > Rhizosphere > Soil | place: USA: Michigan...
AATACATACATGGCTTCTTCTTTTTCAATGGTGATTCCTGATTCCACAATATTGCCTGTTGCATCCTGTATGGCCTTTAAGTTTAATCGCAAATGTTTTGCCAGGAAATTATAAACTGCTGTTCGCTTATTGATACCAAAATCATGTTTTTCCAATGGCAAATGCAAATTCTCAACATTCTCTTTCTTCGCATACCAGCTATACATTTTTTCCAAATAAGGAAAATCATGTTCGGGCATTCTGTCCGTCCAGTCGCCACCATCACTAACCACCAACTGTGGACGAGGAGCTGCCATTGCAGCGATCTCTACATTATTCGTTCCTCCACTGCATGCATGAACAGGCATACCACTTTCACATGGACAACCACCATAGAAATAGGAAGAGAGTGAAACGACCGGTGCCGATACTTTGATGCGGTCATCAATGGCCGTCATCAACACCGTATGGCTTCCGCCACCAGATCCGCCCGTTATAGCTACCCGGCTGTAATCGGCATCTTTCAATGATAATAAATAATCAAGGATGCGAATACTGCCCAACACTTGTATTGTCATTGCAAGACTTCGCCGATGATCTTCAGGTTTAAACTGCAACAATGATTCTCCCCATGCAAAAAGATCATAACTGAATGCCATTGATCCCATCTTTGCCAAAGCAGCGCAACGGTATTGACAATCGGCACGGTATCTTTGCTTTTCCCAGTGGCCATCCGGGTTTAATATGACAGGAATCTTCCCTTTAGTTTTTGTGGGCCGATATAATGAGCCATTAACCCATAAACCCGGTAATATTTCTATGGCGATATTTTCAACTGTGTATCCATCAAATTTTCTGATAGGTGTAATGATAGGCGCAGTGTTGGGAGCAACCGGAAGTTTATTCAATTGCAGGGCTTCAAGCACGCAGGATTTTAAGACCTTTTTGCGATTTTCCCATTCAGTTACATTTTTATATTGAGAAGCGATACGGTCAAGCTCGGCCCAGCCTTCTTCCACGGTCCAGCGGTAATACTCATAATAACTCAGCTTATATACCTTATCCTTTTCTTTCTTCACTTTCATATCCAGCGGTCGAAGCACATTGTCCAATGTAGTTTCCACATCGATACGATAACGCCAATCAGCATAATTCACCATTTTATTGATAACCATACTGTCGGCATATTTAATTGTAATACCGTATCTCTTCTGGATGTCTATCAATACTTCCTTAAGTGGTTTTGTATATTGATTATCGGTATTGAGCTGTCCCTGAATTGTATTAGACTGTAGGAAGCCGAAAAAACAAAATAACAACATTAATGTATCTGATCTATAAACACTTTTCTTCGTTTGCATAGTCTTATTTTACAAGTGTCTGTTTTTTTTCCAGCTGCTGTATAATAAATTTTTCTCCAGCGCTGGTTTGGGAAAGAACAAGCTGGCTAAATATCCCACTATAATGACTACGAGGTGGCTGTATACACCCAGCATGAGCTTATGATGTGTAAAATTAAATTTACCAAAATCAACCAGGAGCCGCGGATTTTTTATACCAATGGGTGTAGATGTAAAAAACGCATATGCCGTAAATAAAATACAAACAGTGATCCCAATGTTTACTCCTTGCCGGTTAGCCCTTGCGCTGAATAGTCCTAATAAAAATATTCCAACGATACCCCCCGAAAAAATAGCATAGATAGTAAAAATCACTCCCAGCACACCTTCATTACCAGTAATCAGGTACAGACACGCGATTCCAATTGAAATAATTCCGGATATAACCACCAGCGACTTACTTATGAATAAATATTGCCTGTCGCTTTTGCCAGGGCGCAGTTTTTTATAATAGTCTTGCATGCCAACCGCAGCAAGTGAGTTGAGATCTGCACTCAGGCTGCAAATTGCGGCTGATATCAAAGCAGCTACTATAAACCCAATCACACCAATTGGTAATTGTGTCATGATGAAATGCGGAAACACTGCCTCTGCTTTCATTCCTTCAGGCAAACCATTTTGTTTGTAAAAAACGAATAAAGCAGTGCCGATAAACATGAACATCGTCCACACCGGAACAGTTAATAGAATGCCCAGAAAGGACGCTCTTATTGCCGACTTATCCGTTTTAGCAGTAAGATAACGCTGTACCACGGTTTGATCCGTTCCGTATTTCTGAATTGCATAAAAAGCGCCGTTGATGATCATTACAATTAATGTAAGATGGTTAAGTTTAAAATCATAAGGCCCAAAGCCTGTTCGGCCATTTTCGGTTGCGATTTTTATTGTTTCCGGCACTCCACCTTTAATAGAAAATAATAATATACTCAAACAGATAATTCCACTTGCAAAAAGCATGAATCCCTGGAAAACATCCAGCCAAATAACAGCCTGGATACCTCCTTTTAAATTTACAATGACAAGAATAAATCCCACGACCGTGAGAATAATATATGGATTGATACTTGTCATTTTATTAATGGCAACCGCTATCAAAAATAACACGGTACCCATTCCTGCGAATTGTCGCAGTATAAAAGACAGGGAACTATAATAACGTGCAAAACTACCAAACCGTTTTTCAAAGTATTCATAGGTACTCAATCCAATCACCTTTCGAAACAATGGCACGATAAACCATATGGTGCCCAACAGCACCACCGGTACCATTAAACCCTGAACCAGTAAAATCCAATTACTCCCAAATCCCTGTGCAGGATATCCCAAAAAAGTAACACTGCTGATCAAGGTAGATAGTAAGGATAAACCGAGTGCCCAGGAAGGAAAATTACCTTTTGAAAGAAAATAATTTTCAGTGGTATTTTGTTTATGGGCAAACCGAAAGCCAAGAAGCAATGTAACCCCCATCACAAGAATTATGATGCTATAGTCAACGCGGTGTAAATGATTCATTGGCGTGTTCGTTAGTAGCCTTATCAGGCTTTATAAGTCGTCGAGGACAAGCTTATTAATTTTGAAAATACAAGTTCATTATTTGTTGCGGCCATTTATAACTCCCCGGCTTTACTGTGATAAAAAGTTCAGCAGCTTTCATCCTCACCACACCTCGCTGCAAAACGTTAACCGGAACAAGGTGTTCGATATTTAATTCGTGCAACACTGCCGCTCCTGTTGACCCGCCATCTATGAATAATTCCTTTACCGTCTCATTTTCTAAACAATATTTTACTGCTTTTGCCATTACTGTCCGCAACGACAATGCTGATGCAGCAGGGGGAACGGTTTTTTTATCAATCGCTATTACAGCCTTTTGTTGCTTCCTTAAAAGATCTGCCAGTTTTTCAAACCATATTGGATCATCGGCTGTTTCATTCCGCAGCATTCTTTCACTTAAATACATTACGCAATGTTGCTCGTTATTTATCCGGCTCACGATATGGTTGCTTTCGGAGAAGGATGTGCCGCATACATACAGATGAGGTAGCAGTATCCCTGCATTCGGCAATGTTTTTATGCTGAATGTTTTATTCAATAGAACATTATAAAAATCACCGGCACCCGCCAGCACCCAGTTGGTATCAATTCTATCTGCCCATGCAATCATGTCTTCAGTTGTCTCCGCTTCACCAGCCACGATACCCGTTAATGGTAACTGATCTTTATGATCAAGTATTTTTATATCGCTGCTACCCAACAGCTGTTGTACAGAAGATGTGCTTACCGGGAATTCCGGGTCGCTTGCAAATCCGGTTTCATTTAATCTTCTGCCCTCAACAAAATACTCGCCATCGCGAATTGTTCTTCCAAGTGATGGATTAGCCGCCAATATGAAGGCTTTGTTATAACCCATGACATGCATTTGTATTTTCACTTCATCGAGTACATGGCCGCGCAATACTGAGTCGATCTTTTTATAAATGAGCTCCGGCTCTAGTTTTAAAACCGACGTTACGATATCTGCTGTGATCGTCACCGCATTTTCATTATCCAGGGATCTGCTATTTGTAGAAATAACCAGAACATCTGCACCTGGCACCAAAATATTCCCAAGGAAAACTTCTGTTGTTAACCCATATCGCAAGCTGATGCCAGCCAGTTCAGCTGCTCCGGTAAAATCATCCGCAATTACTATTATCATTCCAGGTTTTTACTTAATTGCACGGCGCTTGCGATGGCCAGCACCATAGCATCGGCACTGGCAATCCCTTTCCCCGCAATCTCGAAGGCTGTGCCATGATCTACGGAGGTACGGATAATAGGCAACCCGAGTGTAATATTCACTCCTTTCACACTATCCATTTGTTGCTTTTCCGCATTCCATTTAAACCCCGCCAGCTTAAAAGGAATATGGCCCTGATCGTGGTACATAGCCACTACGCCACCATAGGCTCCCATTGCTGCTTTGGCAAACATGGTATCAGGTGGAATGGGTCCCTCCACGTCGTACCCTAACCGAAGTGCCTCTTTAACAGCCGGCAAAATCTCGTCAACATCTTCAGTCCCAAACAGGCCGTTGTCTCCCGCGTGAGGATTCAGACCTGCTACTCCTATTTTCAAATTTGTTTTGCCTAACCTGATCAATCCTTTCCGAAGCAAATCAATCACCTCCAATATCCTTTCTTTTTTAACCAGGTCACATGCCTGTCGTAAGGATACATGCGTACTCACATGGATCACATTGATATTATCTTCTACCAAAAGCATCGCATATTTTCTGGTGTTGGTATAATGGGCATAGATTTCTGTATGCCCGGCAAAATGATGACCCGCATCATTGATCGACTTCTTATTGATAGGACCGGTTACAGTAGCGTCTACTTCACCGGCCAATGCCAATTCGATCACTTTCTTAACTGACTGAAAGCTGGCCTCGCCAGCCATCGCACTTATTTTTCCAAACTGTAGTTTAGCTATGTCAACATTCTTCAGATCGAATACATCAATTATACCGTATTCAAACTTTGCTTTCTTTACATTATCAATCATGTTCATTCGTATATCCAACCCGAGTCTGTTAATAATATCGCTAAATACACCCGCATCACCCACAATCAAGGGCCTGCAGGTTTCATACAGCTTTTTCTCTTTGAGCGCTTTTACTGCTATTTCAGGTCCGATACTAGCCGGATCGCCCATGGTAATTGCTATGATTGGTAATGAATCCATACTTTATCCCCGGTAATAATGATTAATCCTGCACAAAATGAGAAGGATTTAAACAGTTAAAAAATAAAACATCTTTATCGTTGCCTTCATTGTAAGGCCCTAACATACTTGTTTTCTTAGACACTGCACTAAAACCACTTCTTCTTCTACGGATAATGGCTGTAATGGTGGCATCATGGTCTTTCCGCATAATCCTTTTTCATTCATCAACACTTTTAATGCCGCTAAACTTTCACCCAATGTTCTACCCTCCTGGTATAAATTTCCAAAGAGATCACTGAATTTTTGCATTTCATATGCCCTCCCCGAATTGCCCTCTTCGACGGCTTTCAACATGACCGAATAAATCTCCGGAACTAAATTTCCGGTACTCGGCACCAATCCATCACTGCCATTTATCAATGCTTCTGCCGACATAGCGGCCCATCCCGTAAAATGCGCGAAATCCTCCCTGTTTTTCCATAAAGAAAGTGATTGCTGTAATCGTTCTAAGCTTCGTTCAGAATCTTTGGTAGCAACAATATTGGGATGATGACTTAGTTCTTCGATCAACGACAATGGAATACTTATATGTGTAGTGGCAGGAATATTATAGATGATCAATGGCAAGGGAATGGAGCTGGCCAAGGTGTCAAAATATTTCTTCATCTGGCTTTCAGTGAGCGTGTAATAAAAAGGTAAGGTAGCAACTACCGCATCCACTCCGTTATCAGCACTGTATTTGGCAAATTCTATTGATTCCTCTACAATATTGGATGAAATACCCGCGTATAAATTGCATCCAGGTCGTTTGATAGCACCGGCGACTTTCAAAAATTCTTTTTTTAATGCAAGGGGCAGGCTGGATGATTCACCTGTAGTACCCATCACGAAGGGTGAAACCTGGCAATTATAAAAATGATTAAAAATCTTTTCAACAGCCAACGGATCCAGACGATAATCATTGGTCAAAGGAGTAACCGATGGCACAATAATTCCATAAAATTTTTTTTTCTTTTTCATCAATAAGCGGCTTTATAAATAGCTATCGCATCCTGTTCGGTAATTTCCCTCGGATTGTTTTTGAGCAGGCGTTGGATCTTCATGGCATCAGCGGCCATTGATGGAATAGCTTCCTGTGGCACGTTCACTTCTCTCAGCTTCGCTGGTATACCACAGGCCTTGATTAGTTCCCTCACTTTTGCCACACCTGCAGAAGCAGTGGATTCATCATCACTTTGCCGAATACAACCGAGAGCTATCGCCACATCCGCATATCGCTTCGGAGCTGCACTTATATTAAACTCCATCACATAAGGTAGTAACAAAGCATTTGATAAGCCATGCGCCAAATGAAACATACTTCCCAACGGATAAGATAATGCATGTACGCCAGCCGTATTTACAGGTCCCAGGCAAAAACCACCGAGCAAACTGCCCATAGCCACATTCGCTCTTGCTTGAACATTGTAGCCATCCGTTACAGCTGTAACCAGGTTTGCTGCAATCAACCGCATCCCATCATAGGCATACATATCTATAAATGGTTGTGCAAATTTATTTGTATACGCTTCCAGGCAATGCGTTAATGCATCCAGTCCGGTAGCGGCTGTAACCGCCGGCGGAACAGAAAGAGTGAGCAACGGATCAACATACACCATATCCGGTACAAGCCAGGGGCTGATGATCCCCTTCTTTTGGTTATCGGCATCATCCACCAAAATCGCATTGGGTGATGCTTCACTACCAGTACCGGATGTAGTTGGCACACAGACTAATTTTTTATTCCTACCCATTAATAATCCAATACCTACACAATCTTTCAACTGTTGCTCATTGTTAAGTAGTGCTGCCAGAAGTTTTGCAATATCCAGTACACTTCCACCGCCGATCCCGATGATGATATCAGGATTGAACGGCGCAACTTTCTTCATTAATTTCCCAAAATCACGGAAACTGGGTTCCTGCACAATAGATGTATCGATCAGCGTTTCGATTTTATTAGATACAAGTGTTTTAATAAACTCATCAATTGAACTTTTCAGAGGTTCAATAGTTACAACAAGTACTTTAGATGGGTATGTCAGCACCAGATCATCAGCAAGCTGGCGCAGAGAATTGTTACCAAACACCAGCTTTCCGGGAAAATATATTTTTAGTGGATTTTCCTGTATCATTTTTCGTCAATTATATAGCCGGATCCAGGGGCCATTCCGGTAACAATAGCTGTTCAATATCCACCGGTTTTATATCCAGCTTTTCACACCAACTTATAAAACTCGCATGGATGCCATCCAATACATTCTTTTGCTCTGGTGTAAGTTCCAATGCTGTAGCTCTGCTGATGGTCCGAACCGGTAATCCTCTCTTTCTTAAAAAATATTTTGCGCTCATGGGATATGCAACATGTATAAGTGGATCAACGCGGCTTATTTCGCCCTGCAGCCATTTTACATCTTCCAGTTTTTCCGGATTGGTTGCATTGTTTACCATCCAAACAAGTATTTCAGGATAAAAATTTCCTGATATAGACGACATTCCTTTCGCACCCATTTGCAATGAGTACATCGCATTGGGTGAATGAGCATCAAAAAATTCCAGATCGTTTCCAATCTCTTTTACAATTTCGATCTTGGCCCTTACTTTTTCCAGGTCTATTGAAGTGTCTTTGTGATAAATCATTCGGCCAGATGATATGAGCGTTCTGAATGTCTCCGGCTTCAATATTCTTTTATAAGGCGCCGGGCACTCGTACATACCGAGGGGTAAATTGCCGGTAAGGCGAAACATACGGTCGAAGTTGCGTAGCAAAACATCATCACCATCTTCTACATTAGCATAATGCCCGGTGATCAGGATCACAGCATCAACACCTGTATCATACATTTTTTTGGAGAACTCAGCTTTATCTTCAATTCTCAACCCAAAGGATCCGGTGGCTACCACCGGCACCCTGCCATTGACATATCTTACAATATGCTGTGTAAGCTCCAATCTTTCGTCCTCGGTGATACTATACATTTCGCTACTGAGACAATTAGCAAAAAAACCTTTCACCCCGGCTGCGAGGTAAAAATCCACCAGGTTAGATACCACATCCAGGTCAACCTTCGCCTTCAGGTTAAATGGTGTGATCATTACCGGAACAAATTTTTTTTCGTCGGATTTCATATATTCTACTTTTAATGGAATTCTTCACAAATTAGTTACCGCAGTCATCGCGGATTTCTCCTTCAATAGTACGACTGCTCATATATTTACCAATGGCATATCTTGCTATTTTACCGGAAGATGTTACTACCTCCCCTGTTCTACTGACGTCTGAACCATTTTCAATTTCCGTTTCATATAGGTCAACAGTAATCCCGCCAAAAATATCGTTAACGTGCCTACAACAATAATCATGTTCTTATGTAGCGCACTTTTTAAAAAGCCATATTCACCGGAAAGCCTATCAGAAAAAGTCATCCATAGAATAACAATAATGCCGATCAGGGTCGCTGTTAACGCTTCGGCATTCTTTGTGCGGCGACTGATCAGACCCAGGAGAAACAATCCCAGCATACCACCAGCAAATATTCCTGATAATTCCCACCAGGTATCCAACAGACTTTTAGCGCCAATCATGGCAATACCGGTGAATAAACCTATCAATCCAAAAACAATGGTTGCGATATGCAGGACAAACAACTGCTGTTTGTCATTAATGCCTGGCCTGAAATGTCTTTTATAAATATCCATCGTAAACACCGTGGCCGAAGAATTCATATTAGAACTAATGGTACTCATGGCAGCGGATAAGATAGCAGATACAATTAAACCCAACAGGCCCGTTGGAACATTTTTCACCATGAAATAGGGCAACACCTTATCGGCATAGTCTGCCGGCCTCAATGTGGTAGCCATCCCTGTTAGTTGTTCAGAAGCAACTGCGGTGCCCAATTTTTCCGCTGCCGTCTGCAATTTGACTGGTTCGATCATCTCTGGATGCACATTATAAAATGCATACAATGCAGTTCCAATAACAAAGAATAATAAAGAAGCCGGTACATACATAAACACGCATAGCCAAACAGATTTGCTGGCTTGCCTGGCTGAAGTGGCCGTATGATACCGTTGGATATAATTCTGGTCCATACCAAAATTATTCAGGTTGATAAAGAACCCGTAAAAAAGAATCACCCAGAAAGTGGATTCTGTAAGATTGGGTGAAAGACTTCCAAGACTGAGCTTGTTGTCTGTTTTCGCTATATCTATCACTTGTGAAAAACCGCCCGGAATTTCTTTCATCACGAGAAACAAGATCAGTAATGCCCCGAGTGTTTTGATAATTCCCTGAACTACTTCGGTCCATATTACTGCTTCCATTCCACCGAATACAGTATATAGAATAATACAAATAGCCATTACGATCATGATGGACGACATGGAGAAGCCTGTTAATGCTTGCAGGCTTAGCGCCATGCCAAAAAAAATAGAACCCATGCGCGCAAACTGAGTAAGTAAAAAGCAAACTACTGCATAGGTTCTGGCCCAGGGACCGAATCTTTTTTCTAAATGAGTATATGCTGATATTTCACCGGTACTTCGGTAAAAGGGGACAAAAAATTTAGACGCTGCCCATGCGGCCAATGGCATAGAGATGCTGAACACAAAAGCGTTCCAGTTACTGCCAAATGCTTTACCCGGTACGCCTAAAAAAGTATTGCTGCTTAGAAACGTGGCATAGATGGACAGACCGATAGCCCAGCCAGGTATCTTTCCAGAAGCACGGGTAAATTGATCCGTATTTTTATTCCGTCGTGAAAAATATAAACCGATCGCTACCATCGCTGCGAGGTAGATGAAGATAATGGTAATATCCAGTATCGGCAGATTCTTCATCGTTTAATAGCCTTAATCATCCGAAGGTTTAGTAACAATTTTTTGCGCACCGGGCCATTTTTCTTTGACTATTGGTTTTAATTTCAATTTCGACGGATCGATCTTAACATATTTGATTCGCTCTCTTCTCCATGTATAAACAAGATGTACCATTCCATCTTTGGATTGTATCACGGATGGATAGGAATACTGGCTGATAGGAGAATCTTCCAATACTAAAGCAGCATACCATTTCTTTCCATCTTTTGATACCGCTACGTTCAATGGTGTTCTTGCTCCTTTACCATTAGGCAACGTG
>Ga0157380_10003920_pt1 | contig 10265 bp, 7 predicted proteins | sample S35metaG_FD_119757 | JGI IMG/M metagenome (GOLD analysis project Ga0157380, IMG submission 119757) | Switchgrass rhizosphere microbial communities from Kellogg Biological Station, Michigan, USA - S3-5 metaG | ecosystem: Host-associated > Plants > Roots > Rhizosphere > Soil | place: USA: Michigan...
CGATGTCGAGCTCCGCCATGACCTTGATGCGCGACAGGATCGAGCTGTGGAACCGCTTGGCGATCGGCCGCATCGCCGGCTGCAGCACGCCGTCGATGCGGTACTTCACATACACGGCATCGTCCTGCGTCTCGATGTGGATGTCGCTGGCGCGCCGCTGGATCGCGGTGAAGATCGTCGAATCGACCAGGCGAATGATCGGACTGCTGTCGCTCGTGAGGCGCTCGACGGTGAGGTTGTCCTCGCCCGTTTCGTCCTCCTTGAGGACCTGCATCTGGAATTCCTCGGTGGCCTCGTCGAGCACGCGCTGCGAGCTTTCGCTCTTCTTGAGCATGCCCTCGATGGCCGAGCGCGCACCGACCATCACGCGCACGTGCGTGCCGAGAATCACCGACAGCTCGTCGATCATCGGCAGGTCCGTGGGATCCGACACGACAATCACCATGGCCTTGCCGTCACGGCGGTACGGCACGAAGCCGTAGCGCAGCATCAAGTCCGCAGGAATCGATCGGAACAGTTCCTGATCGATCCGGAATTCATGCATGTCGAGGAATTCGAGACGATAGCGCTCGGCGAGCCGCCGCGCCGCCGCTTCTTCAGCGCTGCGCTCTTCGGCTGAGACCTCGACCGGCTCGTCGATCAGAGCCTCGGGGTCGAGCGCCCCCTCGGGAGTGACATCCATCAGCGGCCGCCCATCACCGAGCTCAGCTGGAAGAGCGGCAGATACAGCGCCAGCACAATGCCGGCGATGACCACCCCCATGAACACCAGCATCGCCGGCTCGACTAACGTCACGAATCGCGACACTTCGGTTTCGATTTCCTCGTCGTAAAAGTCGGCGAGGCTGTTCAGCATTTCGGTCAGCGCGCCGGTTGACTCGCCGACTTCGATCATCTTGATCGCCACGTCGGGCACGACCTGCCGCTCCAGCAGCGTGTGGGCAAAGCCCTGCCCCTCGCGAACCTTCGTGGCGACGATTTCAAGCTCGCGCCCGATGTGGCGGTTGCCGGTCGAGCGTGCCGCGATTTCGACTGCATTCACCAACGGTATGCCGCCGCCAAGCAGTGTCGCCAGCGTCCGGGCCATCTGCGAGGTCGTGAATTTGTGGACGCTGCCGCCGATGACCGGCAGCTTGAGCGTCCACCGATCGAACTGCGCCCCACGTCCCGGCTGCTTGATCCAGGTGTAAAACGCGGCGGCGCCGATGCCGATCGCAACAACAATCCAAAGCAACTGCGCGCGAATGAAGTCCGACACCGCGACGATGATCCTCGTCGAGAGCGGCAGTTCGGCGTTGAAGCTGCCGTAGAAATCCGCGAAGGTGGGCACAACCTTGACGATGATGATGCCGACGAGTACCACCGCCAGCAGCAACAGGATCACCGGATAAATCATCGCCGAGATGGTTTTCGATCGGACCGTGTCGATCGTCTTCGAGTAGGCGACGAACCGCCGCAGCACCGCGTCCAGGTTGCCAGACCGCTCGCCCGCCATGAGCGAGGCCGTGTAGACGGAGGGGAACAGATCGCCGTGCGCCGTGAAGGCGTCGGACAACGCAGTGCCGCCCCGCACCTTCTCGTAGACATCGTCGAGGACCGACTTGAAAACGGGATTGCTCAGTCGCGATCGCAGGATGTCGAGCGATTGAACGAGCGGCATGCCCGCCTTGAGCAGGGTGGCCAGTTCCTGATTGAAAACCAAAAACTCGTGTCGCTTGACCTTGCGGCTTTCGCCGCGAAAGCTGAGACCAGCAATGCCGAGCCGGGGCTTGAGTGAAAGAACGTGCAAGCCCTTGTCCTCGAGCTCACGCCTGAGGGCGGCTTCGCTTTGGGCAACGTAGATGCCCTCGATAATCTCACCCGACGTATTGCCGAGGCGGCAGCGGTACTCCATCGCTAAAAGGTTGACTCACAGGGGATTATACGGATTTGGGGTCGCCATGCACACCCCCTTTTAGACGATATCGGCCATCCATATGGCCGGTCTTAGTTGTGACTTAATTCGTGCCGGATTGGCCAACCGGGGCGCCGACCCGCCGCAAGATGCTGCGGACGTAGTTCCGGGTCTCGGCATATGGCGGCAGGCCGCCGAACCGCTTGATGGTGGTTTCACCAGCGTTGTACGCCGCAAGCGCCAGCGGGAGTTCGAGCCGGCTCATCAGGTCCTTGAGGTGACGGACACCCGCCTCGAGATTGGCCTTCGGGTCATAGGAATTGCGGACACCGTACTGGCGTGCCGTTTCCGGCATGAGCTGCATCAGCCCTCGAGCGCCCTTCTTCGACCGGGCGCGCGCCTCGTAGTTGGATTCCTGTTCGATCACTGCATGCACCAGCCGCGCATCGACATGGTGCGTCGCGGAGACTGATGAAATGAGCTCGGCGTAGGGCCGTGCCGCAAGAACTCCTTCGGACACGAGGTCCGGCGCGGGCGCCGGCGCCGCGGCCGCGTCAACGGTTCCCGGCTCCCCGCTCCCGGTTCCCGGTTCAGGATACGGAACTTCATCAGGCTCAACCCGAGCCACGATCGCGGCCGGGAACGTGACTTCCCCGCCTTCACGCAGGCGCAGCGTCGCCATGTCGCCGTCGACCTGACACGTTTTCACCGACATCGTGCGGCCGTTCTTGAACACGACGATATCTGCCCGGGCGACCACCGGCAGAAATAGCAAACAACAAATGACGAATAACGAAATCGAGGTGGCTTTCATTTGTTGTTCGTTATTCGGTATCAGTCTTTCTCACTGAATAAACACGTGAAAAAACCGAGCCCCCAGTTCCCTGGGGTCGCTGCTCTTCATCGACGATTCGAGTGCCGGCACGAACGTCTTATCGGCCGTGAACTTCATTTCGACCATGTCACCCGTGCCGAGCTGTGCAGCCGTGACCGGGAACTTGAGTACCGGCGCGGCCGTCGAGGAGAGCGGCATCGTCGTCAGTGGTTGATCACCGATGGTGACAATGACCTGCTGCGCCGCATTGGGACCCGCCGCGGGATTGTCCGCCTGAAGGACCAGGACGACATCTCGCTTCGGATTGCGGAACGCGACCGTCGCTTCCTTCTTGGTCCACTGCCACTCCGTGCGGCCCGCGCCTTCGGCCACGACTTCGGCCGGATGCCAGCCGTCCTTGAAGATGACAAAGATGTTTTCGGTCTGCGGTAGTAACTCGAAATCAGTGACCTTGTACGAGCGATCGCCGCGATCGGCATTCGAAAACTTCAGCCGCTCGTTGCTACTGGGGGTATACATGCCGGCCACGATTTTCGCGGCGCCAACATACGGATAGCTCGGAATGAACATCGTGCGCGTGTACTCGACCGTCTGGCCCGGTTTCCATTCGGCGCTCGGCGTCGGCGGTTCGTGGTCGTCGGTCCACATCAACTCTTCGTCGGCGTCGAGGAAGTGAACGAAGACGCGCCGCTGCCCCAGGTTGGGCGCGTTCGACGCGACGGTGAACTTGTAGGTCACCTCGACGGGGCTTCCCAGCGGGACCTTCGAGCGCGACAACGCCACCTCGATCGATCCGACCGGCGGCGTCGTATCTGCCTTCTCACTGCAGCCCGCGGCCGTCACGGCCAGCGCCGCAAGTACACAGGCCGTCACAAGACCTCTCACACTGTCTCTCCGTTGCATAGGGTGGCGAACAAGAATATCATGCAGGCCATTCCGATGGACACTCCGCGCGACGCACTGGGCATGGTTGAAACCAAGGGCTTCATCGGCTCGGTCGAGGCGGCCGATGCCATGGTCAAGGCGGCGAACGTGTTGCTGGTCGGCACCGAGTACATCGGCGCGGGACTTGTGACCGTCCTCGTGCGCGGCGACGTGGGGGCGGTGAAGGCGTCGACTGACGCCGGCGCTGCCGCGGCCCGCCGGGTTGGCGAGCTCGTCTCGGTTCACGTCATTCCCCGGCCCCATGCAGAAGTTGAGCGGATTCTGCCGAAGGCCTAGGCAGAGGCTGTTTCGCCGTAGCCTTTGGGCGAAGGCGGAGGTCTCAGGGTCCTAGGGTCGTATGGCTGCCACCACAGCACACGCGCAATCGGACAAAGATCTCGCGTCGATTGCCGAGGCGCGCGCGCTGGCACGCCGCGCCAAAGAAGCACAGCTCGTCCTCGCCGAGTTTTCCCAGGCGCAGATCGACGCCATCGTGGACGCCATGGCCGCGGCGGTCACGCCGCAGGCCGAATCGCTCGCCCGTCTGGCCGTCGAGGAAACCGGCTTTGGCGTCGTCGCCGACAAGACGCAAAAGAACCTGTTCGCGTCCCAGCGCGTGTACGAGTTCATCAGGCCAATGAAGACCGTCGGCGTCATCGCGCGCATCGACGAAAAAAAGATCATCGAGATCGCAGAGCCCTTCGGCGTCGTCGCCGCAGTGATTCCTTCCACCAATCCCACGTCGACAGCGATCTACAAGATCCTGATCTCGATTAAGGCACGCTGCGCGGTCGTCATGACGCCGCATCCATCGGCAGCGCGCTGCATCACCTGCGCCGCCGACATCATGAATGAAGCCGGCCGGAAGGCCGGGCTGCCTGACGACGCCATCGGCTGGATGAAGACGGTCACGCTCGAAGGCACGCAGGAGTTGATGAAGGCCCGCGAGGTGTCGGTCATCCTGGCTACGGGAGGCATGGGGCTCGTTCGCGCCGCCTACAGCGCCGGCAAACCGGCCTACGGTGTCGGGCCTGGCAACGCGCCGTGCTACATCGAGTCGAGCGCGGACGTGCGCAAGGCCGCCAACGACATCCTCATCGGCAAGTCGTTTGATGGCGGCGTGCTCTGCTCTTCACCAAACTCCGTCGTCGTCGATCAGGCGATCGAAGCCGAGACGCGGCGGCAATTCATCGATCAGGGCGGCTACTTTCTTTCACCGGCTGAGGCTGATGCGCTGGCGAAACAATTGGTTACTCCTCAACGGCTGCCGAATCCTGCGTTCGTCGGGAAGGCGGCGACCGTGATCGCGCAGAAAGTTGGCATTGCGGTTCCGCCGAATACTCGCGCGCTCATCGCCGAACTCAAGGGCGTTGGGCGCGACTACCCCTTATCGTTCGAAAAACTCTGCCCGGTCCTGTCCTATTACGTAGTGAAGGATTGGCGAGAGGGATGCGAGCGGTGCAAGGAAATCCTGCGCTACGGCGGCATGGGTCACACGATGTCGATCCACTCGCAGAACGACGCCGTCATTCTCGAGTTCGGACTGCATAAGCCGGCGTATCGCATCTGCGTCAACACCCCGACCACGCACGGGTCGATTGGCCTGACGACAGGACTCGACCCTGCGATGACGTTGGGCTGCGGCGGATTTGGCGGCAACATCACGTCCGACAACATCTCGCCGAAGCACTTGATTAACGTCAAGAGGGTTGCTTACGAACTGAGACCCGCCACCTCGAACCTTCCAGAAGTTCCAAAGGCCGGGTTCCAAACTGCGGTTCCAGGGGTTCCTGGGCTTCCAAAAGCTCCCGCGAAGCCGATCCCGGAACCGATTGGAACAGAGAGTTTGACGAACCGGATCGACCGGTTCCTTGCTTCCCGCGGCCTTAGTACCAAACCTCTGGAACCACTGGAACGCCTGGAAACAGTGGAACCTTCGAGGAGCGAGCCCGAGCAGTTCGTCTGCGAGGACGACGTCCGTCGAGCCGTCCGAGAAGGCCGGAAACTCCTGGTGAGCGAGAAAACGATCGTTACCCCAGCCGCGCGAGATGCCGGCGAGGCGGCGAAAGTTTTTGTATACGCGGGCTGGCCGTCGTCGTAAACAGCTGTATTTGAACGGTTTGACCAGTCCTTAGCTCGCGTGTTAGGCTTCCCGCTGCCCCCTAATCCACTGGACTGAATGCCCAGCAAGAGACACCTGTCCGTCGTGCCGGTAATCGGAGCCCTGATGATCGCGGGATGCGTCACAGGTCCAGGCGCTCAAACGGTCAAGGTGGTCCCTCAGCCGCCAGCGCCTGTTGCGGCACCAATTCCCGCGCCCGTGCCACCTCCGGATCCGATTGCGATCCTCATCGCGGCGTCGGATAAGCATTTCGAGGCAGGCCGCAAAGAGCTCGCGGTTGGCCACCTCCTGAGCGCCAAGGCGGAATTCGATCGGGCGCTCGATACGCTGCTCGAGTCGCCGGACGGCGCCCGCGGAAATCCCCGCTTGCGCGAACACTTCGACCGGCTCGTCGATCGCATCAGCGTCCTCGAACAGGCCGCGCTCGCGACGGGCGATGGGTTCTCGGAAACCAAGTCGGAACCGGCCGCGATCGATGCCCTGCTCGCCATTGAGACATTCGAATCGAGCCCGCCAAAGGCGGCTACGGCCGAGACGGTGGAGGCGGACCTGCTGTCCACCACGCACGACATTCCAATTCCGACCAACGATCGCGTACTCCGCTACGTCGAGTTGTTCCAGGGCCGGTTGCGCGAGTTCCTGACCGAAGGCCTTTCGCGGGGCGTTCAATACCTGCCAATGATTCAGGCGACCTTTCGCGCCGAGGGTCTGCCGCTCGATCTCGCGTACATCCCCTTAATCGAAAGCGCGTTCAAGCCATCGGCGCTATCGAAGGCGAAGGCCCGCGGCGTCTGGCAATTCATGCACGGCACCGCGCTCGAAAACGGCTTGCGCGCCGACTGGTATCTCGACGAGCGTGCCGACCCCACGAAGGCAACACAGGCCGCGGCCAAGTACCTCAAGACGCTGCACGGGATGTTCGAAGACTGGCACCTCGCGATGGCCTCTTACAACGGCGGGCCCGGCCGCGTGAAGCGCGCGCTGACGCGCAGCCGCAAGACCGATTTCTGGTCGCTGAGCGCAACCACTCGCTACCTGCCGCGCGAAACACGTGACTACGTGCCGATGATTCTCGCGGCGGTGATCATCGCGAAGAATCCAGCCCAATATGGATTCGAGATCACTCCGGTTGCGCCAATGCCGACCGAGACCGTGACGGTGCCGCCGGCGCTCGACCTGCGCCGCGTCGCTGAATGGGCGGGCGTGCCGATCGACGACATCCAGGCACTCAATCCGGAATTCCGCCGCTGGACGACGCCGGTAAAGAAGGGCGAATACACGGTCAAGGTTCCGCAGGTCACCGCGGACCAGGTTCGTGACGGTCTTGCCGCCGCCGAGTCGAGCCAGCTGAACGCGATGCAGTTCCACACCGTCAAGCGCGGTGAGACGCTCGCGACGATCGCCAAGAAGCTGCGTGTCAATCGGACCGACCTGGCGGAAGCGAATTACCTTCGGACCACGTCGCGGGTGACCGCCGGGACGCGCCTCATCATCCCGCGCATGCCGTCGGCAGCATTGTTGGCGCGCGCGTCATCGGGCGAGCTCGAGACCACGGCGGAGACCATCGCCGCCGACGTGCTTGCTGATACCGCGGAAGAGACGAAATATCCAGTGACGCCGGCGCGCGCGCGGACTTACAAGGTTCGCTCTGGGGATACGTTGTCGGCCATCGCCCGCAAGACCGGCACGACCATTTCGCAGCTGAAGAACTGGAACAAGCTCCGGACGACCAACCTCAAGGTCGGCACACAGCTCCTGATCCAGTCCCCGCGCGCCGCAGCCAATCAGCACTAGAGTCCCGAAGTCTCAAATTCTTCGGCGGTCACGGCGACCGTCTGCCGCGATTTCTGCGCCGTTCGACGTCGCGCTTTCTGGGCGTTCGTAAAAACGGGCCTGTTCTGAATGTTGTGCATGGGGCAGCCCGATTGCAGCGCCTCCGGCATGCTCGCCACGATTGAGAGTGCGACCGTGATTGGCGTCGATGCGTGTCGCGTCCATGTCGAGATCGACGTCAGCCGCGGTTTCCCCACGTTTCAACTGGTCGGCCTTCCCGACACGAGCATCAAGGAGAGCCGCGATCGTGTCCGCGCCGCGATGCGTAATTCGGGCTACGACTTCCCGCTCTCGAGGATCACGATCAACCTCGCCCCCGGCGACGTGCGCAAAGCCGGACCGGCGTTCGATCTGCCCATCGCGGTCGGCATGCTTGCCGCAACAGGCGTCGTCAAGCGAACCGATTTCTCGGGCATCGTCCACGTCGGAGAGCTCTCGCTCGACGGATCGATCCAGCCCGCGCGCGGTGTGCTGCCGATCGCCGCGGAAGCGCGCCGCAACCACGCGCGCGCGCTGCTGCTGCCAATCGACAACCTTGCCGAAGCCAACGTGGTCAGTGGCCTGCGGCTGTTGCCGGTGCGGACGCTCGGTGAAGCCGTCGAACGGCTGAACCAAGCTGACGACGAATGGCCCCCTGCACCGCCCCCACCGGTGGCACCCACGGCACTCCAGGCACCGGCACTTGCAGATCTTTCGGACCTTCACGGCCAGGCCTTCGCGCGGCGCGCACTCGAAGTCGCCGCGGCCGGAGGTCACAACCTCTTGATGATCGGTCCGCCGGGCGCTGGAAAGACGATGCTCGCGCGACGCCTGCCGGGGATCCTGCCGCCGTTATCGTTCGACGAGTCGATCGAGGCGACGACGATCCACTCGGTGGCGGGCCAGCTGCGCCCCGGCGGCGGTTTGCTCACCGAGCGGCCGTTTCGCGCGCCGCATCACACCATCTCGGACGTCGCGCTCGTCGGCGGCGGCAGCACGCCGCGTCCCGGCGAAGTCAGCCTCGCGCATCACGGCGTGCTCTTCCTCGACGAGATGCCGGAGTTCGATCGCCGCGTCCTCGAGGCGTTACGGCAGCCGATAGAAGAAGGACGCATCACCGTGTCGCGCGCGTTGCGCTCGGTCGCCTTCCCCGCCCGTTTCGTTCTGGTCGCGGCGATGAACCCATGCCCGTGCGGATATCTCGGCGACAAGAGGCGCGAATGCCGCTGCACGCCGCAACAGACCTCGCGTTACCACAATCGGTTATCCGGTCCGTTGCGCGATCGCCTCGACTTGATCGTCGAAGTGGACGCGGTGCCCATCACCGAGTTGACGGAAGGGCCGGCCGGCGAAGCGTCCGCTCTGGTACGCGAGCGGGTCCTTGCGGCCCGCGCCCGTCAATCGTCGCGATCGATTCGCGCGCGCGTCAATGCGCAGCTCACCGGCACGGAGTTGAAGAGAGTCGCGCCGCTTGATGCCGCGGGCCGCCGGCTCCTCGAGCGGTCGGCCGCGCGCCTGCACATGTCGGCGCGCGCCTTTCATCGCGTCATCCGGGTCGCGAGGACGATTGCCGATCTTGGCGGCTCCGACGCCGTGACAACCGATCACCTCGGTGAAGCGCTCCAATATCGATTTGTGGAGAAGTCATGACCAGCGCATCGGTGGGTTCAGTCGATCTGACGGACCGCAAACACACTGAGCGGCCTGCACCCTGCCGGCGTCACCTGTCCTCGATCGTCAAACGAGAACCCGGCTCCCGCCAGCAGATCGATCACGGCGCGCGATGCTGTCACGCCGTGCAAATCTGCAGCCGCTGCCGTTGTGGCTGCGGCGATGAGAAGAGGCGTATCCGAGCGATTGACGTCGAACTCACCAATATGCACGCCGGCTCGCGCCGGGATGCGCGACTGACGGGCAATCGCCATCACCGACATCGCGCACTGAACCGCCCGGCCGGGCCCGTCGAAGGTCGCGACCAGGTGAAGCGAGGCCGAGACCGCCGGCCGGCCGCGGAAGAATTCGCATTCGCGCTCGAACAGCCGTCGCAAGAGATCGCTCTCTGCCGGCGACCCGTCGCCGGTGACACTGATCGCCGTCGCGAGCGCGACGGACTGCGGTCGCTGGTCTTGCCGGTGTGACAGGAACTCTTCGACTGCCGAGAGCAGCGCATCCTGATCTCCGACGAATGGCAGATGATCCTCACCGGGAAGCTCAACGAACCTCGCGCCGGGGATCCGCGACGCGAGGTAGCGGCCCTCTTCAACTTTCAGGCAGCGATCGCCCGTGCGATGGATGACGAGCGCCGGCACGCGGATCGACGGCAGCACGTCCCGCACGTCGATTGCCGCGTTCATGCGTGTCAGGGCGACGGCCGCGCCTGGACTGGCGCCCATGCGGAGGTAAGCCGACCACCACGCGCGAAAAGCCGGATCTTCGGCGACCGACGGCGCGCGCTCGACCAGGCCTACCGGCCCACCCCACTCGTCGATGATCGTCTGGCAGAAGCGATCGCGCTCGTCGGCCGTCGTGCCCCACGGATAGTCGGCTTCGCGCATGCGGCGTGCGTAGCTGCCGATCATGACGAGCGCCTCCGTCTTCTCGGGGTAAGTGGCCGCAAACAAACTACAGAGCGGTCCGCCCTCCGACACGCCCATCAAGACCGCGCGGCGGCTCCCCGCC
>Ga0157380_10003921_pt1 | contig 10263 bp, 3 predicted proteins | sample S35metaG_FD_119757 | JGI IMG/M metagenome (GOLD analysis project Ga0157380, IMG submission 119757) | Switchgrass rhizosphere microbial communities from Kellogg Biological Station, Michigan, USA - S3-5 metaG | ecosystem: Host-associated > Plants > Roots > Rhizosphere > Soil | place: USA: Michigan...
GCCGTAGCCCGGTCCGTGAAGGACGCGCTCGGAATGCGCGTGCTGGTCGCCGAACGCGCGGGCGGCGTGGCCGCGGATACCAGCACGCCGGACTCGCCCGTGCGCGTGACGCTCGATGAGCTGCTGCGCGTCGCCGATGTGCTGTCGCTGCATTGTCCGCTGACACCGGCGACCACGGGCCTCATCGGCAAGCGTGAACTCGCGCTCATGAAGCCCGATGCGCTCCTGATCAACACCGCGCGGGGCGCGCTCATCGATCTCGATGCGCTGGTAGCCACGCTCAAGGGCGGCGATCTGGGCGGCGCGGCCATCGACGTGTTGCCGCAGGAGCCGCCCGCGAATGGCAGCGTATTGTTCGAGCCCGGTATTCCGAACCTGCTGGTCACGCCACACATCGCCTGGGCGGCGTTCGAAGCGCGCCAGCGCGCCGTGGACGAACTGGCATTACATGTCGAGGATTTCCTGCGCGGTGGACGCCGCGGGCGGGTAGTTTGACGGCTCAGGACGGGATCACCGCGTCAGGTCCGATTCCGCCAATGGGCACCGGCTGGTTGGCGAACATGACCTCGCCGCTTTCGCGCGCGATCGCCGCTGCCAGCTCGGCACTCTTCACTTCGCTCGCGATCACCAGGTAGCTGAGCACGGTATCGAGCGTGGTCGGATTGATGCTCGCCGTGGGAACCAGCGAGCGGATCAGGGTCGCCTTCTGCCCAGTGGACGCGGGATCCGCGAGCACCCGTGCCGATAGGTGCACTGCCAGCAGCGGCGCAAGGCCCGGGTCCGGAACCTTGATCTGGGTGCCAGGCGCCAGCACGGTGTCGAGCTCGTAGGGAGGATTGAGGCGCTGAAAATCCGCAGGATCGCGCTGGAAAACTTCCGCGAGCAGATCGAGCGTGTTCGCGTCCGTGGCAGGCTTGATCGATAGCAATTGCACCGAGCCCTTGTCGCGTTCGCTGAACGCCTCTCCGACGACATGGTCGGTTGCGAACACCGGATCGCCCGGCGAGTTGACGAGGCGATCGATGAAGCCCGCCAGGGCCGGGCCGGCCAATGGCATCGCATGCCAGCGTCGCAGCGTGTTGCAGCGTGCCGTCATGCGCGCACAGAAATGGTAGTCCTGGATGTGATGCGCGAACGCAAGCGCCATGTCGAGCGCCCAATCGCTTTCGCCCGGCAGATCGCGCCGCGAAGTCACGAGGCCGTCGGCGAAGCGCAGACAGGCCGGCGCCTGGAAACCCGCGAAACCGTCCGGCAGTAGTCGAATGCGTTGACGCAAGTCATCAACAGCGAGGGGATGGTCGAACATCGACTCGGCCAGTTCCATGAGCGCCGTGAGCCGGCGCTTGTGGTCGCCCCAGGTGTCATCCTTGCCACGCTCGTTCTGCAAATCCTCGACGGCCTTGGTCGCCCGCATCCACAGGTTGGTGAATTGCGCATGGCCTCCCGTCGGTGTGAGCGAATCACACAAGAGGTGCGTGGTCATCGGCAGCATCTCGCAGAACTCGACCGCACCGCCGGTGAGCGCCGCGGCCACCAGGCCGTGCAGCCGGTCGCGCACCCAGTGATCATTCGCGGCGGCGCTGATTATCGCGTCCAGCACGTAACACAGCGACGAGTTGCGATACACGACATAGTTGTATCCCGCGTGCGCACGCACATAGTCGTCCAGCATGGCCGTCCCTTCGGCCGGGTGATGGGCCGCGATGCACACCAGGACGGGGGCATCGTCCTGCGCCGCATACCGCTGGGCCGCGCCGGGCCGCAGCTGGTCTCCACGATTGAACGCTGCGAGTAAACTGCCATTGATTGGTGCCTGCAGCAGTTCGCGGTCGAATTCCTGTCCGCTGACCCGGCGCACCAGTTGCCGCCCGATCTCGGGGTCGAAATCAGGTAGCGGGGAGTAGTTTGACCTTGGCCCGCCCTTGACCACCGACGCGACGCGATCGACGAGCCGCTTGCCCATGGCGTCACCCGCCCAGTTTTCCGCCACGTGATCGAAGGATTTCGCGGCGCCGGCCGGATTCTTTTCGAACGCCAGCCAGCAGAGAATCAGGCGCGCGGCGCGCTGCCAGTTTTCGCCGACGTCGGCGAACATGCACAGGCGTGACTGTGCTTCTTCGATCTTGCCGTCCTCGGCCAGCTTCACTACCGCTTCAGCCTGCAGGTACGTCCGATTGAAGCCGAGCAATCCGAGCGGCGCACGCAACACCCACGGCAACATGTCGTCGCTATCGTTCAGTGAGGCAACCTGAACGGCGCGGGACAACTGGTCACGCAAAGCCGGCAGATCGTCGATATTCGTCTCGAAAGCGGCCTGGTAACCGTCATCGAGAACGAGCGCGAGCAACGATTGCGTGCGTTTCGCGCGCTTGTTGCTCGACAGCGTGGCCGCGTCCGCCCAGTGCTGCGCCGCGTAGCGCAGCGCGTATGGATCCTTGCACTTTCTCCAGTTGGACCCGTACGACGATTCGAACCACTGCGCGATCGCCGCATGACGCTCGGCTGGAGTCACGCCAAACCTCTCATCGGAAAGCAGGAACTCGCGAAATGACTGGTGATAGATGCGATAGGGGTTCTGACTTTCGCCACCAACCAGAAATTCCGCACACGCGGAGAGCACGTCCTTCGCAGTGTCCTCGGCAAGATCCGTGATGCCGACGAGTTGATCACGAGTCAGGCCTTCACCACGCGCCACTGCGATCAGTCCCAGCAGCGGACGGTAGACGCTGTTCCAGCGCGTGGTGTCGGCGGCCAATTCTCGTTTCAGAAAATCGCTATAGACTCCTTCCAGCGTCTCCGGGAACTCGAACTTGCCGGCCACCGCCGAGCCCGGGCCGCGCTGCAGGAGCGAGTTCACCACGTGATAGGCGTATAGAAAGTTGCCCTTGCTGGCGGTTGCGACCTCGGCGGCTGCCTTTGTGCGCTGCGGCTCGGGAAAGGGCGCCAGCCGGCCCGCGGCGTAGGTTTGCACTTCGTCGAGCTCCGCTGGCGCATCCGCGATCAGATCGAGCGAGGCCTCGCCCAGCAGATCCGTGATTTCCTGGTTGTTGGAACGCGCGGTGAAGATGAAGCGCACCTGCGGTGGCAGATCACCGCCGGACGCCAGCAATCGCGCGATGTTGTTGGATGGATCGATGGACAGTGCTTCGTCGAGTGAGTCGACCAGGATGACTATCCGCGTCGTTGGCTCGGCGGCGCACAGCGCGATCAACGGTGCGCGTACCAGGTCATTGAACAACGGACGGCCGGTGCCGCCGAGAATCATCACGCCGAGATTCGCGCCCGTCACGCGTCCGCCCGGCGCGACTGCGCCGGTGGTCACGCTGACGGAGAAGTTCTGCGATCGCGATTTCAGCAGGAAATCTAGATAGGACGGATGAGCTGCGGCCAGTGACTCGACCAGCACCTGCACAAAGTTTTGTGTTGAAAGCGTCGCATCGCTGCCGGCCTGGCAGAAATGCGCATACGCCAGGAAGCCTGGCGCGACACGCCGAAACGAAGTTATCGGCACCGTGCCCGCACTCATCTGCGCGATGCGGGCCGCAATTGCCGATTTGCCGGTGCCCGGCCCGCCGGTCAGCAGAAAGAAGGGCTCGCTGTTCGGGTTGGCGAGCCAGTCGTCGACGGCCTCGAACACCCAGCCACGGCCGGAAAATTCGGCCGTGCGTGTGGCAATCAGTTCTGCAAAGCGTTTTTGCAGCGCAACCGAAACCGCTTCGGCGGCTGAAATCGGGTTAGCGGACATGTCTCACTCCCGCGGTGGGTGCCGCAAGCGCGGCGGAATCAAAGCGCCAGTCGTTGGAAAGCTCCGCAAGCTCGTCTGCGAGTTTCGCCACGAGCTCCTGGTCGAGCGGCGCATTCCTGACCAGCAATTCTTCGAGCAGAGTGAGCGTGGCACGTCGCTCGCTGTCACGAAAATGGAAGAGCACGGTGCTCAGCGTGGCGAACAGCGGATCGCGCGGCTGTGTCATGGGCCAGTAACCCGCGAATGCGGCGCAAAGCTGTGCAACGACTACGTCATGCGAGCGTGAGGTCGGAAGCTCAATCGCAATTTGCATGGCAGTCTGCAGCTGATCGAGGTCGAAGACCGGCATCAAATGCTGTAGCGCCGCTGTGCGTGCCGATTCGTCGAGCGAGTGCAGATCAGCCAGCGTTTGTGTGACGCGATCACTGGCGGTTCTTTCATCGAGTAGCGGAACCAACGCTGGCAGCGCGGCAGCGCGCTGTGCAACGCCAGGCAGATTCTCGAATGCCCTCAGCAGGTCTGCGACAGCCCGAGCGCGCGCACCGCCCTCGAACAGCGCGGCGACGCGTGTCTGCGAGTTGAACCGGGTGAAAGGTTGGTCCACCGCTTTTGCGGCGGCGCCAGCTTCGATCAGCATCGCCTGCCGCTCCGCACCACTGAGCTTCGCGGCGATTGCAGTCAAAACTTCCGCCTTGCCTTGCCAGACGGACAGTCTGGCGGCCTTTTCCCGACAGCGTTCGAGCAGTTCGCCCTCCGCGAGTTCCACCAGCTGGACGAACAGGCGTTCGACATTACCGGTTCCATTGATGGGCAATTCATCGAGCAATCCGCTTAGCCGGGCGCGCCTCTCCTCGCCCTCGAGGCGACCGGCGAGAATTGCAATGCACTCAGGCTTCACACCCGTCAGGAACCTGCCGGCGAATGCATTTTCCGGAAGGTTGACGATCGCCTCGCGCGCCAATGAAGCAGGCAAGTACGGCGCAAGCTGCGCGAGCGCAATTGGTGCGTATGACGCCGAATAGAGCACGGACTGAATACCGCTGCGTAGTAGCGCTTCCCGATCCTTGCCGAAGAACATCGGAACCAGGCGCGCGATGCATTTTGCCCGCGCATAGGCGTCGATGTTCGGCAGTAGATCTTGCGCATACCCCAACGCTTTCTCTCGACGCTCTGTGGTGAGTCGAGATGCGAGCGCGGTAAATGCGCGCGCACGAAACGGCAAATCCTGGATCTCGCCGGTCACCCTGAGCGCGAGTGCCAGACCTTCTGCAGACAGCCACCCCGCAACCTTTTCAAGCGACTCATCGCGATAGGTGCGGAACATCGGCAACAGGGCCACTCGCGCCGCATCGTCGGCTTGCGTTGCGTCGATGCACTCCAACAATCGCGAGAACACGGTCTTTATTCCCGCGACGGTTTCGTTCATGCCTTGCTCGGACGCGACCACTTCGTAGATATCGCGCAGCAGCTGCGCCCGCAGACGTTGGGCTGTCTGTCCCGCCAGCAGGGGAAGCCAGTCAGCGAAGGCTCGCGCGCGAGCCTCGGCATTCGCCCACTCACCGATGGACGATTCGAGCTCGGCGAACAGTGATTCGCGCTTCGGCATTTCGGATAGATGCGCGAGCCAAGCATATGCCTGGAGGCGGGGCGGCCCTGGCGGCAGTTGCCGCGCCTCCTGCAACACACTGTTCAATTGCGCGGGATCCAGCAGCGGCGCGGTTTCGAAGGTCCAGCGAAAGAAACTTTGCGGATCCATATGGGTTCGCCAGCCCTTCGCCGCCTCCTTGAGTCTGTCTTTTGCCGCCTGATCGAGGGAAGGCACTACCAAGTGCAACATCTCCAGACATTCCGCGGCGCGCTGGCGCGCGCGCTGCAGCGTTTGCTCGCGCCCCGCATTGCCAGGTGTCCAAAGCTGATCGAGAGTTTGGGCGACGACCTCGGCAAGTTCGATGGCCGCTTCGACGCGACGGTCTTTCGAAAGCTTCTGCAATATCGCTACACCGACCCTCACGCGCACCTCAGTCGGGAGCGTTCGCGCCACGCGCCACAGGCTCTGCGCAGTCACCTCGTCCGCAAGCGCGGCCAGCGACTCCAGCGGATAGGCGGCTGCCCATTCCGACTGGACACGTACCTGCTCCACACACACCAGCGCCTCCCGGAGGAGCGACTGCCGCGAGTCGGACGCCGCTGCTGCCAAGGCAAGAAGGGCGTTGCCACGCACATGAGGATCGGCAATTTCGCGTGCCGCCCTGGCGCCTTGCTCGAGCGCATCCTCCCTGACGGCAGCCTGAGGAACGCGCGCAATCGCCGCGTACGCGTTGGCGCGCGCGGCGGGGTTTGGCATGAGCTGCGCGATTGCCAGCGCTCGGGCGAGCGCGCGTGCCGCATCGGGGCGCGAAAGTTTGCCGGTAGCCAGGAGCGCGGCCGCAAGTCGAATCGCAGCCTCGGCTGGCAACGTTTCCTGCAGGCTTAGGGCACGCTCCGCAGACCAGACTCCGAGCTCTAGCGCGCGGGCCACGAGCCCCACCGGGTAGCCGCGCGCACTTGAATTGATACTGCCGCGAAGCAGCGCGCAACGAAAGCTGCTGGTAAGCGCCCAGGTTCGATCTTCGTGCGAACGCGACGCAGCCCATATGCGATCGACATCCGACGCGAACCTGTCAAATCTATCGTTGGCAGCACGAGCCTGCAGCCAGCCGCGCGAAAGGAACTTCTCGAACTTGTCGAAGCAGTGGCCGTCCGCGAGATGCGCTGCGAGCGCATTCAAGGTGTATTCGTCGCTCTGCTGCCACTTGCGCGCAAACTTCTTCCAGAGATACGCGGCGATCTCGGCATGCGCTTCGACCGGGTCGACGCGGTAACGCTCATCTGGAGATTTTTCCAGCAGGAAGTCGGCAAACGATTTGTGGAATACGCGGAACGGCCCCGCGGGAAACGCACCCTTCAGGTATTGGCGGCACGCTCTGATCGCACTGCTGACAGGGGCGCCGATCAGCCCACGTAATTGCTTCGCATCAAGGCCCAAGCCCTGTGCGACCGCTATGTAGCCAAGCATCGGTCTGTAGACATCATCCCAGCGCCGGCCCTTGTCCTCGATGCCGAGCTCGCGCTGCATGAATTGCAGGTAGAGCGCCGGCAGGCCGTGTGGGAGCGGATATTGCTCCAGATCGAATTGCGGAGTGAGTCTCGGCAGCAATTCGTCGAGCACCATCGCCGCGTACAGGAACACGCCCTCCGCAGCTTTTGACAGCCTCGTGGCCAGATCTTGCGCACGTGCCGGCTGCAAAGCTGAACCTCTAAGCCGGGCCGATGCGAATTCGCGCACGTCATCCACCTTGGGCGGCTGATCCGTGATCAGGTTGAGCGAAGGCTGGCCTCGGAAATGTTCGAGGACGCGATCTTCATTGCGCGTCGTGAGCAGGAAGCGCACCTGAGGAGGCAGTTTCTGCAGTCGCCCTAACAAATGCGGCAGCACTGTTGCGCCGTCGTAGACAAATTCCTCGTCGAGCCCGTCGATGAGGATGAGGAGGCGGCCCTGGTATCCCTTTGCGTACAGCGCCTCAAGAGGCTGCACGAAATGCTCGTGAAACACGCGGGTATCGGGAGCTTCCCCGATCATCGCGTAGAAATTCTCGGCATTTATCCCGGCGACATGTGCGCCGCTCTCGACGGGTCCCGTGTTGACCGCGACGATTTCCTTGCCGGCTCGCGCCGACCAGATTGCGCGATACTCGGGCACATTGCGCAGCAGTTGGTCGATCACCGATTCGACGAATACCTTGGGGCCCACACCCGTTTCGTTTGCCTGGCAGAAATACACGGCCGAGACTGCGGCGCGCAGCGCGCTGAGCTGCGCGCTCTCGGCCGGCGTTGGCGGAGCAGGGCCATGACCAGCGAGCCACGCGCTGAGCATGCTTTTTCCGGTGCCGGGGTCTCCTATCAACAGGAAGAAACGTTCGTTGCCGGTGTTCCACCAGTCCAGCAGATGCGGTAACAGCCAGTTGCGCCCGCTGAATCGACCGATGTTCACCCCGACGTTGTGGGGTAGCTCGACTTGCATAACGTGCCTCCTGGCTGGCAGCGCCTTAATTCGGCTGCGTTGCGATGCTGACCTCGAGTGTGAGCAGGGTCTGCGCGACGAGGGTGTCGTCGTCCTGATAGGCGAGCACGCGCAATTTGCGCGCACCCGCTTTGCTCGAAACCGCTTCGAACACGACGGCCTGCGATTCGCTGTTCGGGGCGAGTGGGATCTTCAGCATCGGCGGATCGAAGCTGAAACCCTGGCCTCCGGGGACGATCCTGTAACGCACCACCTCGGCTTCGTCGCGCCGGAATACGCTTCCGCCGGCCGAAGTCACCTGCTCGCCGTGCGTCGCAGCCATCGGCATTGACCCAGGTAGTTTGACCTGCACACGAAGATCGAAGGGCTCGTCGACTGTCACTGCATGTGGCGCGCCGACGTCCAGCCGCAGTATTTCCTTCAAGAGTCCGGTGTCCGGATCTCGCGCGGCCGGGTTGTATATCGTTGCGCTGGCGATCTGCAGATGATCGATGTTGGTGCCGATCGCAGTCCCGCCATTGAGGTTTTCGACGTTCACCGTCGAACTCACTCCGGGTGACAGTACCGATGGTGGTGGCACGCTGCGAGGCATGGGTGCCGCTTGCGGCGCGGGTGCTGCGACCGCTGGCGGTGCGGAACGCGTTCCACCGCCGCCGGGGGAGCGCCGGAGCCCGCGTCGAATTGGCTTGCCCCATTCCTCGGGTCGAGCGCCGAACTGACGGAGGTCCACGCCGATAACATTGCCGCCCGCACCGACCGTTCCCGTGTTGACGTCCACCTTGAGGTCGCCGCCGGTGACGCTTTCACCTTCATAGCCAACGACTGTCCCGTAGACCGTTCCATCGATGGTTACATCGACCTTCACCTTGCCCGAAATCAATTCGTGTAACCTGGCGCCAGTAACGAAACCGCCGGCCGCAACATCCTTGGCTCGTACCTTCACGTCCGCCTCGGCGGTGCTTCTCGCTTGCATGCGCGCCGCGTCATCTGCCAATCCCGCGAACAAGTCCCCGTTGCGCGCCCGCAGATAGAGAACTGGAACGCCCCAATCGCGCGAATTGCCTTTCGCGTTGAAGACGGTGAGTCGCCCGGCGTGGACGGCAGCCTCTACCGGAAGTCCACCATCGAGTGCCGTATAGAAGGCGCGAGCAAACTTTGCCGCAGAGGTATCGAGGATCGAGTACTGGTTCGCCACCACTGCCGGCAACTCACCCGTCACCAACCCCACGGCCACACTGCCCGAGGTGTAGGGCCCGACGCGGCGGCCGGTCTCGCAGCCCCCGAGCACTGCCAGTCGCACACCCTTGCCGCGAAGATTCAGGCCCAGCTTCTCCGCATCCACCGCCTCGTTGTCGAACACCAGCAACCCGCTACCGACTCGCTGACCGGGTTTGTCAGCGGGCATCTGGCGAAATGCGCCGTGCCCCGCAAAATGAAACACGCTGATGCCGTTCATCTGACGATCGACCGAGTCCAGCGTTGCGTTCTGGACGATGTGAAGCCGCTTGTCGTCACGATCCCGGAATGCCTCGCGCAGTAATTTTTCCTCGCCTGCGACGTCGAGTTTGTCGAGCGGCATGGGTATGCCAGGCACTGCCCGCGGCGAAGCGAGCGCGGCGAGAATTTTGATGTCGCCCTTGAGCGGCGCCAGTTCCGCGTTTACCGCCAGCGATTCGTGCCGCACGATGGCAACGCGCGGATCCAGCGCAAGGAAGCCGAGCATCGAGTCTTCCGTGCTTCCGGTGCGATCGAGGTACGTGTACTCCCAGGGCAGACTGGCAATTTCCGGTGGCAGCATGAGCCGTATGCGCACGCCGGCATCTGCACCTGCAAGGTCCATGCTGCGAATCAGCAGCTCACGCACGCCGGAGATTCCATCCTGGCTGATGGGCATGAGCAGCAGGCTCAGCACACGACCCAGCAAGAACAACCCGTCGCGCTCTAGTTTGTCAGCCTCGAGTTTCTTGAGAAGGTCCAGGAACTGGTCCTCGTCGCAACCGGTCGCAATCCATTTCTGCGGTCCCTTGCCGGACGCCGGTGATTCCAGCACGCGCACCTGCATGCTGCGCCACCAGCGGCGATTGGCATCGGGCTTCACCTGGGCGTCTTTCACCTCGACCACGAAGTCCCGGTAATCCATGGCTGCTCCTATCCAGGCGGAAACGCGTTGCGATATGCGCCCATCAACGCCGGCCATCGTGTCTCAGTCGCAAAGCGCAACGGCGCGTAATGCTCCGACGCACCGCCCGGAGGCTGCGGTAGATAGATGGTCAGGCCGCCTATGCCGTCGAACCACGTTCCCACGTGTCCTTCGGCGAGCACGGCACCGTTGCCATTCTTCATTCGCTCGAGCAGTGAGGTGGCGCACGCCCGCACCGCCGGCACGCCGCCGGCGGCGAGCCGCCGCGCGAGTGAACCTAGGTCCCAGAGATGAAAGTCGAACTTGCTTGGCTTCCGC
>Ga0157380_10003924_pt1 | contig 10261 bp, 9 predicted proteins | sample S35metaG_FD_119757 | JGI IMG/M metagenome (GOLD analysis project Ga0157380, IMG submission 119757) | Switchgrass rhizosphere microbial communities from Kellogg Biological Station, Michigan, USA - S3-5 metaG | ecosystem: Host-associated > Plants > Roots > Rhizosphere > Soil | place: USA: Michigan...
CCCGGCCAGGGCACCACCTTCCAGGTGGCGCTGCCCGCGCTCGTGCTCCAGGGCGCCGCCCAGCAGGGTTCGCGATGAGCCAGGAGCAGGTTCTCGTCGTCGACGACGAAGAGGTGATGCGCGACGTCCTCGGGCGCGTGCTGGCGCAGGCCGGCTACGAGGTCGCCTTCGCGGAGAACGGGCCGAAGGGCATCGAGCTGGCGCGCAAGGGCACTTTCGCCGCGGCGATCGTGGACGTGATGCTGCCCGAGATGGGCGGGCTCGAGGTGCTCGAGGAGCTCAAGAAGCACGACCCGGAGCTGGTGGTGCTGATGATCACGGCGTTCGCCTCGATGGAGATGGCGATCGACGCGATCAAGAAGGGCGCCTTCTACTTCGTGCCGAAGCCGTTCGACAACCAGCAGCTGCTCCACATCCTGGCGAGCGGCGTGCTGCAGCGGCGGCTCGCCGACGAGAACCGCCAGCTGCGCACGGCGCTTCGGGACCAGGGCCGCTTCATGGAGCTCGTGGGCAAGAGCCAGCGCATGCTGCAGGTGTTCCAGCTCGTCGCGCAGGTGGCGCCCTCGCGCTCGACGATCCTGGTGGCGGGCGAGAGCGGCACCGGCAAGGAGCTGGTGGCGAAGGCGATCCACCAGAACTCGCCGCGAAAAGACAAGCCGTTCGTGGTGGTGAACTCCGGCTCGCTGCCGCACGAGCTGCTCGAGTCGAACCTGTTCGGGCACGTGAAGGGAGCCTTCACCGGCGCCGTCTACGCGAAGAAGGGGCTGTTCGAGCTGGCCGACAAGGGCACGCTCTTCTTCGACGAGATCGGCAACATCCCGATCGAGACGCAGGCGAAGCTGCTGCGCGTGATGCAGGAGCGCGAGTTCATGCGGCTCGGCGGCGTCGACACGATCAAGGTCGACGTGCGCGTAGTGGCGGCGACCAACGTCGACCTGCGGCGCTCGGTCGAGGAGGGCCGCTTCCGCGAGGACCTCTTCTACCGCCTGAACGTGATCGCGATCCAGCTGCCGCCCTTGCGCCAGCGCAAGGAGGACATCCCGGCGCTGGTCCAGCACTTCGTCGACAAGTACGCGCGCGAGAACAGCAAGGGCGTCGAGACCGTGACACCCGAGGTGCTGCAGGTGCTGATGGACTACGACTGGCCGGGCAACGTGCGCGAGCTCGAGAACGTGATCGAGCGCGGCGTGGTGCTCGCGACCGGGCCGCTGATCGACCGCGAGCTCGTGCCCGAGCACGTGCGCACGAGCCCCGGCTTCTTCCACATCCCGCCGGTCTCGGTGCCGCCCGAGGGCATCAACCTGCGCGAGGTGATCGCGAGCTTCGAGCGCCGCATCATCGAGTCGACGCTCGACGCGACGGGCGGCGTGCAGAAGGACGCGGCGCGCCTGCTGGGCCTGAAGCCGACGACCCTCAACGAGATGATCAAGCGCCACAGCATCCCGCTCGCCCGCGATCGCCGCTCGCTCGCCGGCCGCGAAGAGGCCCTGGCCAAGCCCTCCTGAGAGACCCCCGCAATCCCACCTTCTTGACATCCGGTGCACGGATTGGTAGCCTCGTCCGCTAATTGACGGTAGGGACAGGACTTAACTGAGCGGCGCCACCACCCCGATTTCATGGCCTTTCAGGGCTCTCTCGCCGAGCTTCACCTACCCGACATCATCCAACTCGTCAGCGTCAGCGGTAAGTCCGGCGTTTTCAGGCTGATCGACGGGGAGCACCGCGGTGACATCTGGCTTCAGGAAGGCCGGATCGTGCACGCCGAGCACGAGGATCTCTCGGGCGAGGAGGCCGTCTACGCGCTCGCGATCTGGCGGACCGGCGAGTTCCGCTTCGAGGCGGGCATCGACTCTCCGCGGCAGACGATCACGAAGAGCAACACCAACCTGCTGATGGAGGCCGCGCGCCGGCTGGACGAGTGGCGCGTGCTCTCGAAGAAGATCCCGTCGGTCGAGCTCGTGCCCGAGTTCGTGATCCTCGAGAACCGCGAGGGGCAGATCAACCTGAACACGATGGAGTGGCTGCTGCTGTCGAAGATCGACGGCCAGCGCAACGTGAAGCAGATCGCCGGCGCCGCCGGGATGGGCGTCTTCGACGCCGCGAAGCTGCTCTACGGGCTCGTCGCCACCAACCTGATCCGGCTGCGCCAGTCCGGCGGCGCGCAGGCACCGGTGGCGGCCGCGCCGGCGCCTCCGACGCCTGCCCCGCCGCGCGCGGCGAGCCCGGCGGGTGCACAGGCGACGCTCGCCACGATCCCCTCGATGCATCCGCCGCAGCCGACGCCCACGCCGCACCCGCCCGCGGCCGCGCGGCCGGCGCCGCGGCCCGCGCAGCCGACGCCCGCCCCGGCGCCGGGCCAGACACCCGTGCCGCCCTCGCAGCTGCTCGCGCGGCTCGGGCGGCTGCGAGACGAGTGCATCGCCCTGCTCGGCCCCGTCGGCGAGAGCGTCGTGCAGAAGCACTTCGTGCGGGCGCGCGGCGACATCGAGCGCGGCGCCGGACCCGAGGTGATCGAGGACGCGATCCAGCAGATCGCCCGCGCGGCCGCGATCCTGAAGGGCGCCGGCGTGTCCGAGGCGATCCTGAAGCTGCTCAAGAGCTGAGCCGGCCGCGCCTCGCGCCCTTCCGAGCGGCGCCGCGGACTCCGGACCTGTCCTGACCGGCGTGCGCGATAGAACGAGCCATGCAGTCGGACGTCCTCGCTTTGCTCAGGCGGCTGTCGGACGACGAGCTCGTGACGCGCGTGAAGGACCTGGTCGCCAGCGAGCGCGGCCGGATGGTCGAGGTCGTCGCCTACCTCGCCGAGCTCGACACGCGGGACGTCCACTTCCGCGCCGGCCACGGCTCGCTCTTCGCCTACTGCCGGGACGTGCTCGGGCTCTCCGAGCAGGACGCCTACGCGCGCATCACGGTCGCGCGAGCCGCGCGGCGCTACCCCGTCCTGCTCCAGCTGCTCGAGGACGGATCGCTCAACCTCGTCGCGGCCCGGCTGCTCGCTCCGCAGCTGACGGCCGAGAACCACCTGGCCGTGCTCGAGAAGGCCCGCTGGAAGACGAAGGCCCAGGTCGAGGAGCTGGCGGCGGCGCTCTGGCCGCGGCCCGACGCGCCTTCGTTCGTGCGCAAGCTGCCGCCGCCGAGGCCGGTGGCTCCGCAGTCGGCTTCGTCGCTCGCGGATACCGCACATAGCCCCGAAGCCGGCCCTGGCTTCGGCGAGTCGCCCTCACCGGCCCCGTCTCCCGAGGCAGCGGCGACGCCTCCGCAAACGGCCTCGTCCGCTCCGCTCTCCGTCCCGCCCCCCCGCTGGCCGACGCCGCAGCGATCGGGCGAGGTGACGCCCCTCTCTCCGGACCGCTACAAGGTCCAGGTGACGATCGGCGGCGAAACGCTGGAGAAGCTGCGGCTCGCGCAGGACCTGCTGCGTCACGCGGTCCCGTCGGGAGACGAGGCCGTGATCTTCGACCGGGCCCTGAGCGCGCTCCTCGCGGACCTGGCGCAGAAGAAGTTCGCGGCGACGGAGAAGCCGCGCGCCGCCGCGCTTCCCCATCCCGGCTCGCGAGCCATCCCGGCCGAGGTGAAGCGGCGCGTCTGGGTGCGCGACCTCGGGCGCTGCGCCTTCGTGGCGCCGACCGGCCGCCGCTGCACGGAGCGCGCCTTCCTCGAGTTCCACCACCTGCTGCCCCACGCTCTCGGCGGCGAGGCAACGCTCGCCAACGTCCAGCTGCGCTGCCGCAGCCACAACGCGTACGAGGCCCGGGTGTGGTTCGGCAACGGCCACGGCAACGGCGCCGGCTCGGTGCGGGAGCCGCGGCTTCCTTACGGCGGAGCGACTCGTTCCGGAACGAGTCGGCCGGGCGAGCCCGGGCTAGATCCTCCCGCCTGCGGCGGCGCGGATCAGCTCGCGCCAGCGCTCGAGCACGACGTCCCAGCGGTACTCGGCCTGCACGTAGCGGCGGCCGCTCGCGCCGAGCGCCGCGTGCAGCGAGCCGTCGCGCGCGACGAGCTCCATCGACTCCACGTACTCGTCGCCGTCCTCGTAGTAGAGCGCGGCGCCCGAGCGCAGGCAGTGCTCCTTCAGCACCTCGGAGCGCGCGTTCACCAGCCCGGGTGTGCCGACCGCGAGCGCCTCGAGCAGCGCGATCGAGAGGCTCTCGAACGGGCTCGGGCACACGACCACGCGGGCGCCCGCGAGCGCCGCGGCTTTCTCCTCCTCGGACAGGAAGCCCAGGTACCGCACGCCGTCCTGTCGCGGCTCCGGCATCGCCAGGCGCCCGATCAGCACCAGCTCGAGCGCCTCCTTCTTCCCGCGTCGGTAGCGCGCGTGGTGGGCCAGCATCTCCGCGCAGCCCTTGCCGGCGTCGATGCGGCCAGCGTAGATCGCGTAAGGGCGGTCGAGCGCGTGCCGCGTGCGGAAGGAGTCGGAGTCCGCGTGGGGGGGAACGTCGACGCCCATGCCGGCGAGCACGGCCGGGCGGCCGCCGAGCTCGAAGCGACGCTTCACCAGCGCCTGCTCGGCCGCGGTCAGGAACCCGAAGGCGCGCGGCCGCACGAACACCTCGCGGTAGATCGAGAAGCGCAGGGGCGGCTCGTCGTGCGTCGTGGGCACGAGCGCGGCGCGCTCGGCCACGCGCGGAAGAGCCAGGCCGTGGTAGGTCGGGTAGTAGAGGTACGTGAAGAACACGAAGGCGGCGAAGCGGTCCTGCTCGGCGGCGAGCGCCTCGACCAGCTTCGGCGTCTCCGGGCCCTGCAGGCGGAGGAACTCGAGCTCTTCGGCGAGAGTCGGGGCGGCCGTCGGGGACTCCGCCGCCGCCGCGGCGCGCGCGTAGAGCGGCTCGGCATAGGCGTTGAAGGCGTCGAGGTCGCGCTCGCGCTCCGCCGGGAAGCGGCGCACGTCGACGCCCCCGAGCCGCTCCTCCCCGGGCAGCTCGTTGCGCCAGCTGACGTAGTCGCGCGCGCGGCTCGTGAACACCGTGATCCGGTAGTCCGCGGCGAGCCGCCCGGCGATCGCCCTCGCGAGCGACTCGCTGCCGCCGGTGACGCCCTCGCCGTAGCGCTGGACGACGAACGCGATCTCGGGCCGCTCGCTCACAGCGACTCCACGTAGCTCCGGAGCGAGCCGAGCACGCGCTCGGGGGCGAAGGCTTCCAGGCGGCGATCCTGACCGGCGAGGACCTGGGCGCGCAGCGCCTCGTCGCGGGAAAGCGCGTGGGCGAGCTCGGCGACCTCGGCGAGGCGCTTCTGCTTGAACTGCACGCCCGCGCCCCCGAGCGTGTGCGGCACGGCGGCGGCCGAGTAGGCGAGCACCGGCACGCGCATCAGCATCGACTCCACGAGCGGTACGCCGAAGCCCTCGTGCTCGCTCATCGAGACGAACACGCGCGCGGCCTGGTAGCAGGCGATCAGCTCGTCGTGCGAGACGTGGCCCAGGAACATCACCTCGGACGGGGTGAAGCCCTCCTCGTACGCTAGCGCCTGCAGCGCGTCGAAGTACGAGGTGCGGCGCGGCGGCTTGCCGACCAGCACCAGCCGCACGTCCTGCGAGAGGAAGCGGCGCCAGTAGCTCGCGAGGCGGATCAGGTCCTCGGGGCGCTTGTTCGGCGCCAGGCGGCCGACGAACAGCAGGTTCGTCACGCCGTCGTCGAGCAGGCGGCGCAGCACGGGGCTCGCGGGCTCGCGGTAGCGCTCGAAGTCGAGGCAGATCGGCAGTACGCCCGTGCGCGCCACGCCGAGCGCCTCCAGCTCGAGCCGGTTGAACTCGCTGTCGGCGAGGCCGAGCTCGCAGTGCGGCGCGAGAGTCGCGAGCTCCTCGCGCCCGATCCGGCAGATCCGCGCCAGCTCGTCGTCCCAGCCCGCAAAGTACTCGGGCGGCGTGATGTTGTGGTGCAGCAGCACGCGCCGGCCCCGGTGCTCCCGGAACGCCGGGCTGAGCGGCGACGGCAGCGCGAAGTGCAGGATCAGCACGTCGTCGGGTCCGCCCGGGCGCCACTCGGAGAAGCGGCGACCGTCGCCCTCGAGCTCGGCGTCGAGCTCGAGGGCGTAGACGTCCGCCTCGCGGCCCCACGAGCGGAAGGCGTCGCGCATCAGGCGCGCCGAGTCGCCGATCGCGTCGCCGCGGTGGAGCGCGGGGACCCACTGGTCGATCCTCACGGCCGCCCCGGCTCCCCGCCGAGCGTCAGCGCGCGGGCGACGCGCACTCGAGCACCGGCCGCAAGCGGTCGAGGATCAGCGCGCCGAAGTCGGTGGCGCGGATCCCGGCCGCGGCACGCGCCTGCGACGCGATCACCACGCGCCGAAGGTCGCCGCCGTGGGTGACGCGGTCGAGCAGCTCGGCGACGAGCTCCGGGCTCTTGTCCTCGAGCAGCAGCCCGCCGCCGCGCAGCGTCTCGCGCACGGCGCCGGCGTCGTACGCCACCACCGGCACGCCGAAGAGCATCGCCTCCTGCAGCGGCACGCCGAAGCCCTCGTGCTCCGACAGGCACAGGAACACGTCGGCGAGACGGTAGTAGGCGTAGAGCTCGTCGTCGTCGACCTGCCCGGTGAACACCACCTCGTCCACGCGCAGCTCGCGCACCAGCTCCTGCAGCCGGTCGAAGTAGCGTTCGAAGCCCCGGTGGTCGCCCACCAGCAGCAGCCGGCTCTGCGGCTTCACGTACTTCTGGAAGAACGCGAAGCTGCGGATCAGGTCGTCGATCTTCTTGTTCGGGATGATGCGGCCGACGAACAGCACGTTGGTGCGCCCGTCGTCGTAGAGCCGGCGCACCACCGGCGACGGCCGGCGCTCGTAGAGCGACAGGTCCAGCACGATCGGCAGCACGCCGGTGCGCGCGAAGCCCGCCTGCTCGAGCTCGAGCCGGTTGAACTCGCTGTCGCCGAGCGCGAGCTCCGTGCGCGGCGCGAAGGCTGCGAGCTCGCGGCGGCCGTGGTGGCAGAGCCCCGCCAGGTGCGGGTGGAAGCCCAGGAAGAAGTGCGCCGGCGTGATGTTGTGGTAGACGATCACCAGGCGGTCGAGCGCGTGGTGGATCAGCCGGCCGGAGGCGCTGCCGATCGAGAAGTGGAAGATGCAGACGGTGTCGGCCGACGAGACGTCCGCGTACTCGTTGAGCGGCCGCGCCAGCTGCGCCACGCGCGGGTGGACGAGCTCGGCGAAGATCTCCGACTCGTGGCCCGAAGCGCGCAGCTGCCGCTGGATCGCGAGCGCCTCGTTGCCGATCGCGTCGCCGTACGAGAGCGCGGCGAGGAGCTGGTGGACTCTCACCGCCCCGGCTCGCGCGCTCCGGCGCCCGGCGGCGGCGCGCCGCCCTGCTCCGCCAGCAGGTCCTCGAGCGCCTTGGCGCGCCGGGCCATGGTCTCGACGCGGCCCGAGAGCTGCAGGTTGCGGTTCTTGAGCTCGGTGAGCTCCAGCTCGAGCCGGGTCAGCTCGAGCACGAGGTTGTGGAGCAGGTGCGCCGAGAAGCGGTTGAGGTCGGCCTGGCGCGAGAGCGCCGCGATCATCGGGGTCGGGTTCCAGAACAGCTTCTGGATCGGCCGCAGCAGCCGGCGCGCGGCCGCGAGGAAGCCGCCGCGGCTCGTGCGGTAGATCGACTCGGGGTCGAAGGAGAAGTTCCACTGCGCGTCGAGCGCGCGGAACTCGGCGAGCAGGGCAGCCGAGACGTCGCGCGCGCGCAGCACCGGCTCGAGCGGCCGCTCGGCGATGTAGCGCAGCTCCTCCTCGGTGTAGAGCCCGCTCTTGCGGCGCTCCTCGATCCGGCGGTGAACGTCGGCGAGCAGCCGCTGGACGTCGAGTCCCTCGGCCTCGATCTCGAAGCTCATTCCCGGGCTCAGTTCACCCGCGGCATCGGCACGCCGGCCGCCGTGTACACGATCAGCACCACGGCCACCGCCCAGAGCGCGACCGTCGCGAGCAGCGGCCGGTCGGCGAGCAGCACGTCGCCCGGGCTGCCGCCCAGCTCGTGGCGGTGGACGAGATAAAGATAGCGGAAGATCCCGTAGATCACGAAAGGGATCGTGAGCGCCAGCCGCTCGGTCTTGTACTTGTCGACCGTCTCGGGCGCGAGCGTGTAGAAGGCGTAGGCCGTGAGGCACGACGCCGTCACCACCGCGATCATCTGGTCGAGCAGGTAGGGCGTGTACTCGGCGAGGCTGCTCCGGTGCGCGGCGGCGTCGTCGAGCGACACGAGCTCGTGCCGCCGCTTCGCGAGCCCCAGGAACAGCGCGAGCAGGATCGTACAGACGAGCAGCCAGGGGCTGAAGTGGACCCCGATCGCAACGGCGCCCGCGACCGCGCGCAGCACGAAGCCGAGCGCCACCGTCAGCACGTCCAGGATCACGAAGTGCTTGAGCAGCAGCGAGTAGCCGAACCCGAGCGCGGCGTAGCTGCCGGCGCAGATCTCGAAGCGCGGACCGAGCGCGAGGCTGCCCGCGAGCGCGCCGAGCAGCAGCACGAGCGCCACGATGCGCGCGACGCCCACAGGCAAAGCACCGCTCGCGATCGGCCGCGAGCGCTTCAGGGGGTGCAGGCGGTCGCGCTCCAGGTCGAGGATGTCGTTCACCAGGTACACGGCCGAGGCGAGCGCGCAGAACACCGCGAACGCGAGAGCCGCGCGCGCGGCGGCGTCGGGGTGGAAGAGGTGCTTGGAGAAGCCGAGCGCGACCAGCACCACCAGGTTCTTGACCCACTGGAAGGGCCGCAGGGACACCACGATCGCGCGCGCGAGGCTCACATCCGATCCCCCGCCGCGGGCCCGGCCACGCAGCCGTGACTACTTGAAGCTATTGACGGCCTCGCCCTCGGCCTCGTAGGTCTCGAAGACGGTGAGGAGCTTGGTGATCGACAGCAGGTCCTGGATCTTCTTGGTGAGGTTCAGCAGCTTCAGCTTGCCGCCCTTGCGGCTCACGGTCGTGTAGGTTCTCACGATCTCGCCGAGGCCGGCCGAGTCCACGTACGGCACGTCGGCCAGGTTGAGCAGGATCTTGGTCTTCCCGGAGTCCGCCAGCTTGGTCACGGCCTCCCGGAGGGCGTCGTCGCCTTCGCCGATCAGGATCTTCCCGTGGAGGTCGAGGATGACCACGTCACCAACCTGACGCTCGACGATCTTCATGGCGGCTTTCTCCCTGCAACTTGGGTGTGAAAGAGGTGCGTACGCTATCACGCGCGCGCCGCGGCCGTCAACGAAAGAAGACCCGGCAAACTGCCTAGAGCAACGGACTTGGGGCCGACCGAGCCCTTGGCGCCCGGCCGGCCCACGGCATCTTCGACGGTGCGCCTACTCCCCCTCGCGGCGCAGCTTCTTACGGCTGCGCTTGCGGGCGAGCGCCTGCTTGGCCCGGCGCTTGTCTCCCGGCTTCAAGTAGAAGCTGTGCTTCTTGATGTCCTTGATGATGTCTTCCTGCTGCACTTTGCGCTTGAAGCGGCGGAGGGCGTTCTCGATCGATTCGCCCTCCTGTAGCTTGATCTCGGCCAAACTGGATGCACCCCCTGACTGCCGTGGATTTCCCCGAAAGGAACAGGCTTGCTCTTGCGAACCTCGGGAGGACGTGATTTCCTCGCCTTGGTTGCTCGAACAGCCCATGCTAGGCGAGGCGCCAGGGCCTGTCAAGCGATGTAGTGATCGCTCAAGGAGTTAGATGCCCGGCACGCTCTACGTCGTCGCAACGCCGCTCGGCCATCTCGAGGACGTGACGCTGCGGGCGATCCGGGTCCTCGGCGAGGTCGCGCTCGTGGCTTGCGAGGACACGCGCCGCACCGCGACGCTCTTGCGCGCCCACGGCGTCAAGACGGCGACCACGTCCTATTTCGAGCACAACGAGCGCTTCAAGGGAGTAAAGATTCTCGAGGCGTTGCGGGCGGGACGGGACGTCGCGCTCGTCTCGGACGCCGGAACGCCGGGGATCTCGGACCCGGGCTACCGGCTGGTGCGGGACGCCCGCGCCGAGGGGATCCCGGTCGTGCCGGTACCCGGCGCGAGCGCGGCGACGGCGGCGCTGTCGGTCTCCGGGCTGCCGACCGATCGCTTCCTGTTCGTGGGGTTCCTGCCCGCCAAAGCCGGCGCGCGGCGCCAGGCGCTCGCGGCGCTCGCCGCGCAGACGCCGACGCTCGTCTTCTTCGAGTCTCCCGTGAGGGTCGTCGAGTCCCTCGCGGACATGGTGGCGGCGCTCGGCGACCGAGACGCCTTCCTCTGCCGCGAGGCGACCAAGGCTCACGAGGAGTACGTGCGTGCCTCGCTCTCGGCGCTCCACGAGCAGCTCGCGGCGCGCGGCATCGTCA
>Ga0157380_10003925_pt1 | contig 10260 bp, 12 predicted proteins | sample S35metaG_FD_119757 | JGI IMG/M metagenome (GOLD analysis project Ga0157380, IMG submission 119757) | Switchgrass rhizosphere microbial communities from Kellogg Biological Station, Michigan, USA - S3-5 metaG | ecosystem: Host-associated > Plants > Roots > Rhizosphere > Soil | place: USA...
CCGATCCAGAATCTGCGGCTTGCGCCCCGCGCGCCACGGTGCCAAGTTCCACGGCCGGACGCGGCTAGGGTGAGCTCCCCGAACCGCCGGTCCGTTAGCCGGCCACGCCGTGTCCGGTGCCCTCGTAACGGAGAGGACCAATGGCTACAATCATGATCACTGAAGTCTACGATGCGCTGATCAATGCAGGCGCATCGGACGAACACGCACGCAAGGCGGCGCAAGCCGTCGCGGGCTTCGAACATCGGTTCCAGCGGATCGAGGCCGACCTGCTGGTGCTCAAATGGATGGTTGGCACCGTCATCGTCGTTTCGTTGGGCGGCTTCGGTACGCTCATCCGCATGGCGGGAGTTCACTGATGGCCGATCATTACAATCCAGACTTCGGAAGACAGCCGTCAGGGACATCGATGAGCACAGGCAAGATCGTAAGCTTGCTTGTCGGAATACCGTTTGCGTTGTTCGTCGTTACGGTCGGTTACAATGTGGCAAATCCGATCTCAGCAGAGGAACGTTGGAACCGCATGGAAAGCGCGTGTAAACAAGAATTCGGCTATCGTGGCGAAGCTGCCGTTTTCCAATGTATAGTTACCACGTTGAACCGCTACGGCGACGAAATCCAACGTGACAAGCTGAACTCAGTCTACCAGCGCAGCCGTTGAGCCAACAAAAAAGAGCCGCCCGGCGGTTGACCGGGCGGCTTCTAGTTGTGGGCAGATTGGCGCCGTCAGACTAGCATGGTCCCACCCGCCTTGTTCATCACAAACAGAACCACCGCACAGGCCGCCGCGATGGCAACCAGCGCCAGCACGATCTGGCGGTCGCTCACGCCTGGTCCTCGACCTGCTCGACCTTGACGACGACGCCCGGCGGCGCGTCGATCAGTATCCGGACCACCAGCGGCTCGGCTTCTGGCTCTGGCGGCGGCGGCTCTTCCGGTTCAGGGTGCGGCTCATCCACGACCATGTTGTGCGCGGTCTTGCGCACGTCCTCGACGCGGCGCGTCCAGCCCTTGCCGTAGTTCGACCAGGTCGACAGGCCGCGCAGAAACTCCATCCGGTCGTCGCACATCCGGTCGATGGTGACATGCTCGTCGGCCGAGTTGGCGGCTGCGATCGTCTTCGGCCCGACCACGCCGTCGGCCTCGACGCCCACCGCACGCTGCAGCCATTTCACACCGCGCGATTGGCCGCTGTTGACCGCGCCGTCAAACGTACAGAGGTCGGGGCCGGCCGGAAGCTCGTCGCCGTGGATCGGGTTCCAGTAGTCCGCATGGTAGATCGCCTTGGTGCGCGCCTCCGTCATGCCCTTGATGTCTTCGTTTGGATACGAGCATGCGCTGATGCCCCGGTTGGTCCCCTTGTTGGTGCCCTCGCCTACTCGGCACGAGGTCCAGTTGCCCCGGTCGTTCGGGTCACGCTGGTACCCGCCTTCATACTCGAGCACCTTGCTGATGCATCCGTTGTAGTTGGCTGCGGTCATTGGTTATTTCTTCGTCAGGAGATCTACGATCCGCTCAAGCTGCGTTGTGTGCCTGTTGCCCACCTGTTCGAGCACGGTGATGCGCTCTTCCATCCGAGCCATGCGCGCCACGCTGTATTCGGCACCGCGCGTCTCCATGATCGAGACTCTGGTCTCCAGTTTCACACTATATGCGATCATGGCCGCTGCGGCTGCGCCCAGGGCGACAAGCTGCGCCCCGAGGAACACCACTAGGGTATGGTTCTGCTGAAACCACGATTTCAGTTGATCGACCATCACACATAGTTCGGATCGGTGAACGTGCGCGTCTGGCCGATACTCCAGCCGGTCGAGTTGCTCACGCCCCATGCCGTCGTCCACGGCCCGGAGCCGCTGTCGGCGTACTGGATGAAGAACGAGCGCGGCGTCTGATCGGTAGCGCCATCGCCGCGACTGCGCCACGTCACCTCGGCGACAGCGACCGGTGCGGCAAACGAATAGCCGATGTAGGCCGCACCAGAGGCGGTGAGTGTCGAGCCAAAGAACGTCGAGTTGTTGTTGTCGAAGGCATTATCGTCGACGAGGCCGCTGCCGATGTCGCCGTCGGAGATTGGCGTGCCGCCGCTGCATTGATCCGACCCGGATGGCGTTGCGCGCATTTCAATCTCGCTCGCGCTCGAGATATTGCCGCCATTATCCTCGACCATTCGAATGCGCCAGTGCTGGTGCGAGCCATGCGGCGAGCCAGAGTAGGACGCAGCCGTGCCGGCGCGGAAATGCCGGAACTGATAGCGCGTGAACGACCGGCTGGTCTCCGACCACCTCGTTGTCCACGTCGAGTCGTTGTCGGAGTACTGCACGTCGAAGTCGCGCGGCGCCATATTGTTGACGGTCCCGCCCACACCATCAGGCCCATCACCACGCGCGATGATGCTGACACCGGTTACATCGACGTCGTTTCCGGAGCCAAAGTCGTACTTCCACCAATGCGGAAACGCCGTGTTGGTCGAGGCCCAGACGTTGGCATTGACATCAAACAGTTCGTCATCGACCGCGTTCGACGCCACCTGGCCGCTGCCGGCGTTGCTGTCGACCGACGCAGTGCCGCTGCCGGTTTGGTCGGCGCCATACCCGGTCGTTCCGCTGTGAAGTTGTATTTCCACCACTGCCGCAACCGTGTGCCCGGCAGTATCGTTGTCCGTGATGTAGATGCGCCAGTACCGGTGGCCTGTGGGCGCGCCGCCACCACCGCCGACCATGAGTGCCGCAACGGATGTAGACGGCGGCAACAGCATCAGGTGAACGATCCTGTCGCGAGCACGCTCACATTCGCGCCGGTCGTGCACTTCCAGGCACCTCCGGTGCTCTTGATGCCGAGCGATACCGGGAACGGCACGAGGTTGGAGACGCTCGTCGCGCCGCCCGTGAACACGGTGATGGCCGAGCCACTGCCGTCCTTGATGCTTACCGCGCCGGGCGATGTCGTTGCCGGCACGATCCACACCGTACCGAGATAATCGCCGGTCGCACCGGTCGGCCCGAGCACCTGGTCCGTCTGCGAAGCCGCGACGGTCTCGTATTCGCCGATCCCGATGTCCTGAATAACGTTGACAAACGAGAACGGTCCCGATCCGGAGCCACTCTCGTCCCAGACGCGCATCGAGGTGAGCGTGCCGCTACCGTCGCGGATGTTTTTGGTGGTGAAAGCGCCCGCCATCAGACAGCTCCAACGTATAACGAGTTCCAAGACTTGCTGAAGTCAAGCGAGTAGGTCACCGTCTCGGGATCAACTTCATCCGGTGGAATGAACGACGGAACGACCGGCTGCACGGGCACCTGCCCAGACGACGCGCCTATGTTACCGGGGATGAAGATCCCGGTTATGCAACTGTCGAGGTTGAGCGGCATGGCTAGATCGTGAACGAGGCTGCCGAGAGTATAAAGTAGTCATAGCCAAAGCCCGCTGTGGGCGTGATGGTGATCGTCCAATTCGGTTCTGCTGCGGTCGCAAGATGAAGTGCGGATGACTTCATCCCGACTGTTTGAAGATCATTCGAGAATGAACAGCCCTCGGTCGCGTGCGACCAACTGAAGGTGCCGCCTTGGCGCGCCATGCCAGACGCAATTGCAATCCCATTCGCCGGAACGTCGAGCATCACATCAATGGAACTGAACGTTAACGCACTTTCAGTATCACTGTCGTATACGGCAAACGACGTGGACACCACGCGATAAATGTGTATGGCACATTGGTTGAAGCTGCCGCTGGTGTTGACCACAACAGCACCATTGGCTCCGCTCGGCACCGCCGCATACCAGACCGCCGCAAGTGCTCCCGCCGGTCCAAGTGATGCAACGACAGCTTGGGTTGCCGCAACACCATTCACGGTAACGCCTGTAATCGTCTGTCCCGCACTGATCATCGTCAGTTCGATCGCAACGATGATCTTGCGGTTCGCATCGGCCTCACCCAGGTCGGCGTTGGCAAATGTGGTCGTTGTAACGCTGGGATCAAAGCCCTGATTGTAGCACTCAACAAAATTGGACGCCGGTATGGAGTCGCCGAAGATCGAGCAGCGCAGGATTGCCTCGCCCTCGACCTCGACGATCCAGTTGGCGCCGTGCGTGGTCTGCGTGCATTTGAAGACCTCGTTGTCGAAGCCCTCCGCGATGTCCGTAAGCGCGAACAAATCGCCCGGCTCGATCTCGTAGCCGATGGCGCGAACGCTGAACGCAACCTTGCGCCGCGCGTTCTCCTGATAATTCTGCGAGAACGTCGCAAGTGCCTGGCGCGTGTTGGCGTCGATGACCAGCGGCGTTGTCACGGTTTCCTTGCCGACGGCGGCGGAGATCACCATCGGATCGCGCGGTATCTTCGACAGGCTCGGAACCGCCGTGTAGTCCTGGTCAGGATCGATCGCGATCAACTCATGCTCTCGCCTCTGCGCTGTCGCATTGGCGCGGGCAACCGAAACCGGTTGATCCTTCCCGATGATCGTGTCCCGATCGAACACGAAGTCCGGCGTGACGATCGAGCCGCGGTCCTTGACCCTGACCATGTCGGACAGCAGGAGATCGAGGTTGCGGTATTCTCCCGTCACGTTCTTGCAGAGGTCGATGATGGTGAAGTTGTCCTTGATCAGGATCGCGTCGACGATGTCTGTGACGCCATCCGTTTTGAAACCGCCAGGACTTAAATTGTCATAGCCGCACCACGGGGAGTATGCGATGCGCTCGAGCGCGAGGCCGAGGTTTATCCCGTCTGATGGGTCAGCCCCATTACTGACATCTCCGATATCGCATGCGACGTAGGGCACTGGCTTCCCGGTCCTCTCCATGAAGCGGGCATATGGCACGCCGATGATCTGGAGCAGCATCTGCGGGCGGTAGGCGATCTCGTCGCCAGGATATTTCGCCGTCTCGAGGCTGCATGCGGACTGCGTCAGCGTGCCCGGCTTGAAGATGAAGTCGAACGCCTCCGCGGCGAACGTCCCATCGGCCGGCAACGTGCCGCCACCGGACGAGGACCAGGCCAGCTCGTTGTCGAGATAGATTGCATAGATCTTCCGGTCGCCCTCCGGGTTGGACGGCACACCGAACGAGACGATGAAGTCCACAACACCGTCATGGATGTATGGCCCGACTATCGGCGCTGGGCTGGCTCCCATTCTTGCGTAGCCGCCGGTGTAAAGGCCCATGGCCTTTCCGTACAAGGCGTTCGCTTCGATCTTCGGATCGAATGTCGGTGTGACCGGAGTTGCCTGCAGCGTAGGCAGCGAGGCCGCCGTTGGCGCCGTGCCTCGGTATTCAAAGTGGCCACTGGCCGCCATTTGCTCGACGGTCTTGCCGCCCGCATATGACGCCGCGTCCGAATACCAGCCACCGCCAGCCGGATAGTAGTAGGTTTCATAAAAGGAGGCTGTTCGCCAATCGCCGCGCGCAGCGGCTTCCTCGTAGCGCGGGTCGGTTCCCATCGCATTGGCGATAGCTTGCCAATCAGGCATCGATCACAAACCCACGATCGAATTAACGCCGAGAAAATGATCCTCACCCTGGAAGTTCAGCCGGTTGTTGAATTTTCCCCGGCAGGTCGTGCCGACTTTGTCACAGCCTGCATAGATCGTGATGGCCTCGCCCGCCGTCAGACGCGACACGCACACCGGCTGATACGTCGTCATCTTCAACGAACTCTGTATCCAGTTCGCCGTCACACCCTTGAACCCGGAGGCCGTGCGAAATGTACCCTGATTGAACCAGCCATCGACGGGCGGACTCGACAGTCCGGCGACCGTGAAGTTGAACCGGTCGATGATCGTTCCCACCGTTCCAGCGTGATCCCAGTCGTTGGGATTGAGTTGGCACAGCGGGCTGAACAGATCCGTCCGGCACATCGGCTGGAATTTCTGGATGAATGCTTCGGCCTGCACCGCCAGCCCGCGGACATCGAAAGACCCGGCAGAGCCGATCGGATCGATCATCACCGTATCGATCAGTCCGGTGAACATCGGATCGCCGAGGGTCGTGGCGCTTGCCCGATCCACGAGAAACATCTGAACGGTCGCGCCGTCCCAGTAGCCGGTGTTCAGCTCGAACGTGTCGAGCGTGCCGCCGTCCGAATGTGCGAAGTTGATCTCCATCGAGCCGACATCGCCGTTGATGATGTGCTTGACGGCAGAGATGCTGCAGCCGGGCAGCGGCGTGAACGTCTGGGCGGAAGCCGTGATCGTCTCGTCGGCCTCCGCGATGCGCAGGACCACGTCATCGAGCCGCGTGATCTTGACGACGCGCGCTAGGAACAGCGTGGTGCTGGTGAGCGTGATGCCGTAGTCGCGCATCAGGCAAGCTCAGCCGAGCCGATCACTTCGCGCATCGAGATGCTGCCAATCTGTGCAATGCTGTTCACGTTCATCACGACCGGTAGGTAATCGAGATCAAACCGCACCGGGATGTCGAACTCGCCGCTCCATGTCAGCGCGTGCCCGTTCGCCGGCGGACTGGTGAATGTCACAAGGCCCGTGGGACTGATCGTGTAGTGCGTCGTCACTGTCTGCGTGACGTTGTTTACCTTGATGACCGGCGTCGTCGAGAGCAGATAGATCTCGCGCGTGTAGGTGAACGATCCCGGCGTGTTGAGCAGGATCAATGATGGATCATATGTCTTGGACAGTTGGAACGCCGTCGCCGAGCCTGTACCCACTCCGAAGCTCGTGCCGTCCGCCTGATAGTCTCCCCAGTCCTTGAAGCGAAAGGGACGGAAGCGGCCGTTGTGCGCGTAGAACAGCGACAGCACGGCTCGATAGCTGCCGACCGGATCGTCCGAGTGCAGAACCGAATAGCCTATGTCGTACTTCGCGCGACACTTCGCCCATACCTTGACGCGCTGCTCCTGTCCCGAGACGGACTCCTGAATGACAGTCGCAAACTCGGGTCCGCCCTGTGCCCCCTCCTCGACATCGGGCGGCAGGCGATAGGTCGGGAATGCCATGTCAGCGCATCATGCGGCGCATGGCCTGCGCCTGCTGGAATGAAGTGGACCGCAGAGCCGCAACGGTCCCGCTGTCGGCGTTGCCCATCACGTTGATGTTGACGACGACCGGCCGCTGCCGCTGGTTTGAGTTGGCCGGCGTCCGGATCTCGACCGGGATGCGGCCAGCCGGGACCGGCACATAGGCTTCCGGCGTCGCGCCCTCGCCGAATACGGCGACCTGCGGAGACGTAGCCATGCCGCCGCCCTGGTAGTGCCTGAGCGGCAGTTCGCCGTGTTCGGTCATGATGCCACCACGGGCAAACGCCCTGAAGCCCAAATGCGTCTGGCGCGGATCGGATGAGTAGAACGGCGACAGCACGTCGGTCATCGCCGATGTTGCATCAGTGTTTTCCTTCGTCGCATCGGCCAACTGCTGGAGCTGGTCGTTCAATTGCTTGACCAACTCGTCGCGCGCGAGCGACGGTGGCGCGCCCTTCAACATTTCGAGCTGCTGCTGGATTGCCCCAGGCTTCTCGCTTTCCGGCAACAGGTTGGTGATGCGAGATAGCAATCCCGCCGTAGCCGAAAGTTGCTGCGGATCTTTCGATGACAGTCCGGAGATGATCGAACCCATAGAACCGCCACCCGCGTTGACCAGTCTTTCGAGGCCCTGCGCATTCGGCGTAAAAATGGGCGCCCCGGTCATCGGATCTGCCGACTCGGTGAACCCTCCTACGCCGTATCGGCTAATCGCACCGGTCAGCAATGCCGCCTTGTAGGGTGACGTTGACTCATAGCCCCCTGGTTTGAACTGGCTATATCCACCCGCAGTTTGGAATATGTTCTTTCCTTCCGTATAGCCGCCCATGAACGACATACTGCCCGCTGTCTTCAACCCGAATGGAATGAACGCCCACATCTCAATGAGTTGTCGGTTGCTTTCCTTGATCCTTTCCCAGTCGGCCGCCTCTCGCGCGAGCTGATTTGCTGCGGCGCGGTTTGCTTGCGCCCTCTCCTGTGCTGCTGCTGCACCCGCTTGTTCGTCCTCGGTGATTTCCTTGTTTCGCTGCACGTTCTGTTCCGCGACTGATTTGGCAAAGACGCTCGTGTCCGCCAGATCCCTGGCAGCCTTGAGCTGCTCGCGCTTTTGGTTGCTAGCATCTTCCTCGGCCTTTACAATCTGGGCCATGGCAATCTGCCGCTGAAGATCCGCTTGCAGGAGCGCCTCTGCCAACGGAACTCGTTGCTGGACCAGATTATTGATCGTCGCCTCGTATTGAGCCTGGGCTTGCGCGTAGGCGGCCTCCTGCTGAGAGAGACCGATGCCGGCTTGCGCGACGCTCAACTGACCTTGCAATGCCACCATCGTAGTCTGTTGCGCTCGAGCCCTTTGAGCATCTGAATTAGCAAGCATCAGCGCTGATACTGCTGCTGCTTTCTGGAAGTCGTTTGTCGTTGCGGCTATATCACGATAAGCTTGCGCCGCTTGAAGGCGTGCCACTTCATCCGCAGAGCCAGCCTGTATCAATGCATTTTGATCCTGCAAGGAGCGAATCGTTGCCTCGGCTGCAAATTGTGCAGCACCGAGCGCGCGGTTGTAGGTCTCCTGATTGATCGTATTGTTGATCAACAAGGCGTCAAGCTCGAGTGTCTTGGCGTTAAGCTTTTCCTGTTCGGTTGCCGCCGCACCGAGATAGCCGACGCGTTCCTTCGCCTCATTTGCGGCACTAGCCGCCGCATCTTGCTGTTGCTTAAGCGATGTAACAACCTGGTCAGATTGCAGAACGACCGCACCCATCGCATCTTCGAGCTGTTGCCAGCCCGCCAAAGTTTCCGGGTCAAGCTTGAATTGAGCAACGCTAGCGGCTTCCTCCGGCCGGGGTGGGCCGGGCACGCCTTGTGCCTCACGCGCACGGCGACCACCTATCCGACCCGCCGCAACCTTGAAAGCATCGGCGGCCAACTCATTCTCGCCGGCGCGCCTTTTTAAAAGTTCTTCAGTGATCTGTTTCTCTATCTTCAGGCGTTTATTTTGTGCTTCGAGCATAGGCAGCGCAAAGGCCGCATCCGTCATATTCTTGATTGACTTCTCCAGTTCAATATTCTCTTTGCGAAGCCTCGCCGTCTCATCGACCCATTCCTTGGTCAGTCCATTTGCCTTGGCAAGATTATCGATCCCGCCCTTGGTCGCACTCTCGACGGCAACGAGACCGGTTTCAATTCCCCCGCGCCCGAATGATGCCCGCGCAAGCGCATTGCGCTGTGAAGCATCTGTCGCACCCTGGATGGCTTGAGCCAGAATATCCCAAGCCTTGGCGGCATTCGGTGCGAGAGCAAGTTGCTTGGCAAGCTCCGGATTGATCGCGCGAACCTGTTCATAAAGCGAACCAGTGCCCTTGCGTGCTTCGTTCAGGCCGACGCTGAACCTCTCAAGCGATGACTCGATCTCTTCGGAGCCGACGCCGAGGCGCGCGCCTGTTTGCGTCAGCCCCTTGATCTGCTGGACGGTCAGTCCGGTCACGTCGGAGAACTTCCGCAATTCGATCGACTTGTCGCCGATGCGATCTGCGCCTTCAACAATGCGGTTGAAAACCGCAGACACCGCGCCGAGCCCGGCGGCCGCCGCCATACCCCATGGCCCGAGTGATGACAGGAAGACGCCGACAGGACCGGCTCCAGCACTCAGTGCGAGCAGTTGCCCCTGCACCCCAGACGTTGCATTCGCAAACGCCTTCTGGGCAACAGTCCCCTGATTGTATCGCTCGTTCACGGCGGCGAGAACTTTGTCAGCCCGCGCCTGCAGTTCCGGGTTCTGCGCTACAGCTCTGTTGAGTTCCCTTTGAATATTCTCATAGTCCTGCTGCGCCCTGACGCCATCGACGAAGCGGCGTTCCAATTTTGCCATGGATTGCTCGAGCGTCAGCATGCCCTTGGCCGACTGCTCTGAGACGACCGCGACGTTCTGTTCTGCCGCCGCGAGCTTGTTGATGTCGGCGGTGAGCTTGTCCAGCCCTTCGGCCTTGCCCATGATGGTGATGGTGCGGATGGTGTTGCCGTTCATTTGCTTTTCCCCGGCTTTGCCATCTTGTACCGATTGCCCAGTCCGCGCACGACACGCTTGACGCCTTCGCTGTCCGTAGTCTTGGCGGTGTCGGCCATTTCTGGCCCATCATCCTTGCGGCGGTTCAGCATGCCGACATAGGCATCGTCGGCCTTGCGGATGATCGCTCGCGCGCGATCGTATTCGGCGCCGTGCAGATCGAGATCGTCGCGCAGGTATTCCCGGATCTTCGATCCAGGAATTGGCCCGATCGTCATTCCGAGCTGCCGCTC
>Ga0157380_10003926_pt1 | contig 10257 bp, 6 predicted proteins | sample S35metaG_FD_119757 | JGI IMG/M metagenome (GOLD analysis project Ga0157380, IMG submission 119757) | Switchgrass rhizosphere microbial communities from Kellogg Biological Station, Michigan, USA - S3-5 metaG | ecosystem: Host-associated > Plants > Roots > Rhizosphere > Soil | place: USA: Michigan...
AGAGCAGGCAGAAGATCGTGACGATCAGCACCCGGTGCGCGGACGATAGCGGGATGTTGTTCCAGTGGTCTTGCGCGATCAGGCCGACGAAGGCGCCAAGTACAGCCGCATCGCTCCACCAGCCCACGGTCAGCGCGAGGAACAGCGCCCACCCGGCCACCGTACCGAAGCCGTGCGCGAGGAGCCAGGCTCGGGGCCCCGTGCCGTCGGCCGACAGGGGCGTAAGACCGTCGAGCGGCCAGAACATCTCGACCGGCGTGAGCGCCACCAGGCTGAGGAGGCCCATCAGCCCCAGCGCGATCCGCAGAAGCGCAAAGGAGTGTGGCGGGATCCCGGCGTTCCACCGCGCCTTTACGGCCGCAACAAGTGAGCCCACGCGGGACGAGCCGGCGCTCACGGCAGCTCGTAGTACTCGAGAACCCAGTCGATGTCGGCTTCGCGCTCGAGGCCGTGATAAGGCGGCCGTGGAGGCACGCGCAGGCGGTGCTCGACGGGGCCTTCCCAGTAGGCCTGAAGCGCCACCGTGCGCTCGGCGAGCTTCGCCCGATCGACGGGCCTTCCCAGGCCCGGAGTCGCCGCGGTTCCGACCCAGACCTCCGTGCGCACGATGCGCTCGCCAGAGCGATCGAGGTAGCGGCGCTGGAAGGCCCTCGCAAAGTAGCGCCCGATCGGCGCGAGGTCGTTGGGCAACTGATCGGGTCGCGCGTCAGGGGTGACCTGCGCCGGCCTCCGGTGGCGGTAGAAATCTTCGAGCGCTATGGCGATCGCCTTGTCGCGGTATGAATCGCGAAACGACTTGACCAGGCGCACTTCATTCTCGCGATGAGCCGGCATCACCAGTTCAGTGGCCGTCCACTCTCGCCCGCCCGCTGACTGAACGTAGTAACGCACTCGCGCGTACTCGTCCACCTGGGGCGGATTGGAGAACATCGCCCATGACGGCGCGAGGCCAGTAAGGCGGAGATACCCGTTCACTGCCGGCCGCACCGGTTGGGTAATCCACCAGGCACCCTTGATCAGCGGAGCCACCGCCGCGGCAAGACTATCGAACAGTGTGGTGCCGGCACGCACCACCGCCGACGGCGCAGCTGCGGGATCACGCTCGGGAAAGTTGGAGAACTGTTCAGGAGGTGGAATGGCGCCCACGACGATGGCAAGCAGATGCCAGGTCACGAACGCGAAAGCCAGGCGCGGACGAGTCATCAGTGAGGCAATGTCGCCATTGTCGCACCGGCGATGGCGCGCCGTACAAAAGGAAGGCGCGAAGGGAACGCCTTCGCGCCTTGAGAAATCCGAAGCGGTTTTTCCTACGCCCTGCGCCGAAGACGATACGCGAAGCCGGCCAATGCGATCCCGAGCATCGAGAGTGTAAGTGGCTCCGGAACGCTCCTGACTGTGGTCGTACTGCTACTACTGGTCGTGGTCGTCTGACTACCCAGGGTCTTCTCGCCTGCTGAGGTACCGTACGTGAAGTACACGTTCTTGATTTGGTCCTCGGTGAGCCCATCCGGGATGTTGAGCACGAACTTCACCGTGCCCTCGATCAGGGCCACCTTGTCGAGCCCGCCATTTCCGCTGCCCGCCACCCATGTGTCGGGCACCATGCCGAAATTGATCCCGTCAAGTGCGGCCGGGTCGTCGTAGTTCACGCCGTTGAAATTGCCGGCGTTCGTGTTGGCGTTCAGGTAACCGCTGCTGGCGATGCCCTGCGTCGTTCCCGCGAGCCAACCGGCGCCGCCAGAAGCGTAACTGAACTCGCCGCCCACGTTAGTCTGGCCGACGCAGTTCACCTCGCACTTGGAGGTTTGGATGATCGAGGCGTTGGACTCGAGCGTCGCCGACGCTGGCGTGAACGTCGAAGTGCCCAGGTTGAAAAACAGACCCGTGAGAACGTTAGGCGCGTCGGTCGGAGCGTTCGCGCCGGTCGCGGCATCCGTGTTGGTCAGAAGGATCGTCAACTGACGACTGCCGAGCGCACCCGAAATCGTGAAGGACGCAGAGGCCGACAGCCCAGTGCCCGAACCGGTGAACAGGGCCGTTGCCTCAGACCGTGTAGCACCGCCGGCCAACATCAAGACTGTAAGAAGACCGGCCCCAAAACGCAACATTTCCAGGATCCCTCCGTCCTTGCTCTCTAAGTTGAGCTCAGGTTTGGAATAAAACGAAGCAAATTGCCGGCCAGCGCCCAGACCAGCTAGAACACCCATGAAATCGCGAGGCATGGATGCCAGCCCTACCGAAAGTCAACCTTCGGCGGGGTTTTGTTCGGCGGAGAAGCGTCTTGCCGCTAGTTCTCAGCCGCCTTCAGACGCGCTTTCAGCTCCTGGACATCGGCCTGCTTTTCGAGCGCCGGCGACAGCTTGAGGGCCTCGGCGAGCTCGGCTTCGGCGGCCGCCCTGGCCCCCTGCGACGCGAGCGCGATGGCGCTGTGCAGCCTGATCTCCGGGTTGGCCGGGGCCCCTTTGGCCGCCTGGACCAGGAGCTTCGCCGCCTCGGCCGTATTGCCCAGGAGGAACTCGATCCACCCGACAGTGTCGAGAATCGTCGGATCCCGCGGCGCCAGCGCCAGTGCCCGTCGGGCCATAGCCAGCGCCTCCGCAGGCTTCTTCTCACGCACGGCGATGTCGTAGGCCAAGTTGTTGAGCGCCACGGGGTTGTTCGGCTGCAAGGCAACGATACTCCGGAATTGCTCGGCCGCCAATGCCGCCTCGCCCGCCAGTGTGTAGAGTCCCGCCAGAAGCTCACGGGGGCGGAGGAGGTTGGGTGCGAGCTCGACCGCCTGCTCGAACGCCCGGCGTGCACCGGCCCGGTCCCCTCGCGCGATCAGCGTTTCGCCACGCACCACCAACCGCACCACCCGCTCGTTCGCGCCCGGCATGGTCGCCGCGGACGCTTCCGTCCGGTGTTTGGCAAAGAAGGCGGGAAGGTCCAGCTCCTGATCGGTACCGCCCTCGATGTCGCCGCGGCTGAGCGCCCGGCGCGCGAACGGCGCGCAAAGCGGGTCGCCGACGACCACCGTCTGCCAGCTCAGATGGGGGATGGCCAGATAGAACGCCTCGATCAGATTGAAGCCGGAGAGATAGGCGGGAAACAGGACATCGGGGCGCACCGCGCTCTCGAGATACGGCTCCGACACCTGGCCCGCGACGCCGGTCGCCCCTTCGCGAATGAGATCGCCGACGAGCGATTGCGGTGAGCCGCCATGGAACTGCGCCCGGTCGTTGATGTTGGTCGGCATCCACTCGGCCGGCGGCTCCTTGAACGTGCGCGCGTCGGTGCTCACGAACGTGGCCGCGAGTGCGCCCGGCGAGAAGTCCATCTTCACGGTGCGCACGCGATTCTGCGGGTCGGTCGATCCCCACGAGAAATAGCCGATGACCGGCGAGATCCCGCGCGCCGGCTTGGGTGTCGTCTCGAGCGTGACACGAGCGCCGAATCCTTCCTTCGTCAGGTTCTGCGCCGCCAGCGCCATCCAGTCTTCGCCGGTCCGGTTGACGAGGGCATCGCGCTGGTCGATCACCACGCGACCGTCTCTCGACGGCTGGCCAGCTTTGACCACGAGCGAAATCGCCTCTTCGACAGTGAAGGCGTCGAGACGCGAGACGAGATAGATGTCGTGGTCGCGGTGCGTGAACGGTTTGGCCTCGCCGATCGGCCGCGCCCCGAGGTAATACGGGTTGGCGATTTTTCCCCTCGTGAGCACCGGGCGTCCGCTCATCCGCCGGTAGAGCAGCGTGAGCTCGGAGTCCACGCTCGCGACCGTCCCTTCAGCGCCGCTCGTACCGAGCACGCGCAAGGGCACGCCCTTCGTCAGGACGATGTAGAGGATGCGGTCGAACAGGTTGTTGCGGACCAGGGCCGCGGCGATCGGTTGCTGGATCGTGAGCGTGTAGGCCGCGGGCTCAATTCCCTCTTCCGTCGTGGTCTTCAGCCGGATCACGTTCTCGGCCGGAATGCCGCGGGCCTTGATGTAGAACTCACCGATCTGCCGCGACTCGGCGCTCGCCTCGTTGATCACGACCGCGACGTTCTCGGCCGTTTGTGCGTGGGCGGTGGTGGCGGCCGCCAGCATCGCGACGGCCGTCACGGCCAGCCCCATCCCGGAGCGGATTAGAACGCGCATGCCAAAGGTCCTGGGAGCAGAATGATGATACCGGACGCCGCGGCTAGCGAGTGAAGACCGCGAGACCGGCTGCCACTTTCAAGATGCTGTACGTGGGTCCTGACGGTGCGTCGGCCCGGCGCACCGCGACGACGCTCGCCCCTCCCGGAAGCGCCTCAACGGCGACAACATCGCCGTATCGGTCGAGCGGGATGCGTTGGACGTTCGTGCCATCGAGGGCGGCTTCAATGAGGTCAGCGCCCGCGCCGACCAGGAGCCGGCGCGCGGCGCCGCGCGCCACGCTTATGGCGCGGACGTCATCGGAGTCGCCAAGGACGTTGGGTGCGCCCAGCGTCGTGCCCGAGCGCGAAATTGCGAGCACCTGTGACCCGGCGCCCTCGTTCTGGCCGGCAAGCCACAGCACGCCGGCCTGATCATCCCACGTCAGATCCTCGGGCTGGTCGAGCCCGCGCGCCACGACCGGCGTGAAGGGACGCTGGCCGGAGGGCACGCGGCCATCCTGATCGAAGGCCAGGACGGCAGCGGAATACGGACCGCGGCCGGCGGTCGCGGGTACGGCGAGATACAGGAGCCCGGCGCGATCGATCGAAAACGGCACGGATGCCCCGAGCGGCACCGAGACGCCGGTCGCAATCGCCAACGGCTCGGCAAGTCTGCCGGCGAGGTATCGCAGACGCAGCAGCTCGAGGTCGGCGGCCGATGCGTCACGCTGACGCAACACGCTCACGAAGACGCGGCCGGTGGTGTCGAAGTGCGGGTCGAGGGCGATTTCACCAAGAGTGGTACCAGGCTCCGCCTCCAACACGGCGATCACGGATGCGCCCTGAAGCATCAGCACGCGCCGCCCGCCTTCGACCGCGAAGATCGCGCCGGCGCTGGAGGCGGCGAGCGACGAAATCGCGCCCCGGTTGCGCGCCAGCTCGGTTACGACGTAGCAGTCGGACGCGCAGTCAGAGGCCGTGTGCGGATCGCCCACGCGCGCGCCGCCCGGCAGATCGCCGGCGACTGTTCTGATGCCGACGCCAGTCACCTCGGAAGAGCGCGCGCCAAAGGTGGAATCGTTGAACTGGGCGGCTACCGCAAAGAAGTAACGCACGCCCATGAAGGCGGATCGAAAGGTGAACGAGCTGCGATCGGGAGAGACGTCGAAGGTCTCCGTATAGTTGCCGGGCGCAGTGCCGACGTAGACACGGTAGCCGGTGACCGTGGGGGCCTCCATGAGGTCCCACGCCACGGTGATAGTGCCGGCAGCGGCTGGGCGGGCGAGGAGCCCGAACGCCAGCGCCGCACACATGACGACGAAGAGGCGCTTACATGGCGCCCCCCGCCAGAACCGCCGGTTCGACATTGATCATCACTCCAGCCGCGCCAGTATCAGGAGCCTGCGTGGCCGTTTCAGCGTTGAACGTCTTCCTGCAGAGCGATTCCAGTAATCGCCACGAGGCCGTGCCCATCGCTACGGGCGTGGCGCCGGTCACGGAACTCGCGGCCACCCGCGTGACATTATCGGCGCCTGAGCCGCGCAGCACTACCGTAGTCTTTCCGGTGGTGCAGTGCGAGTCAGCCGTTGGACAGCCAAGGATGAGCTTGTGAAGAGCACGGCTGGCAGCGCCTGCTACGTCGGGGCTCATCGCGTCACCTGGGGCCACGGTCAGTTGGACGACAGCGCGCTCGTCTGCGGGGTAGATGTCACCGTCAGCACCGCCACACCGTTGTTCCCGGCGGCGTCGCGCGCGGTGACGGTGATGACATTCACGCCCGGCGCGAGCGGAATGCCCGGGACGCCCCAGCTGCTCGTACCGAAGGCCACGCCGCCGCCGCCCTGGCTGTTCGTCCACGACACCCGAGTGACCCCGGCGGCGTCGGTGGCGGTGCCACCGATCGTCACCGTGGCTGCTCCGGTCGCGAACGTCGCTGCGGTGGTCGGCGCGAAAATCTTGACCACCGGCGACGCGGTGTCGGTCGGCGCCCCACTAGTGAAGCTATTGAAGCTGACGCGCACCTTCTGGGTCGCCGTATTGCCGGCCGGGTCGCTGGCGGTCACGGTGATGACGTTGACACCCAACTGCAGCGCCAGGCCAGCCACCGTCCACTCCGTGTCGCCGTTGGCCACGCCGCTGCCACCCCGGTCGTTCACCCAGGTGACGCGAGCCGGTCCGAAGTCGTCGAGCGCAGTGCCTTGGAGGTTGATCGCGCCGACCGCCGTCGAGTACTCCGGCGAGGGCGTGACGATGCGAACCGCCGGCGCCTTCACATCCGTGACGCGCACCTTCAGCCACCTGACCCCCGTGTTGCCAGCCTTGTCGCGCGCGGAAATCGTCACCACGTTCAGGCCGGGGCGCAGAGGCACGCGCGGGACCGACCATGCCGCTGTGCCGGTTGCCACGCCGCCGCCACCCTGGCTATTGGTCCACGACACCTCGGCCACTCCCGTGTCGTCTGTCACGGTGCCGCGGAGCCCAATCGCATTGTCGGTCGTGATCAGCGTCTCGGCCGCCGTTGGCGCAGCGATGGCCACCACCGGGTCCGACCGGTCGAGCGTGATGGACAGACTGACGCTCGTGGTGTTGCCTGCTGCGTCGTGTGCCGTCACGGTGAAGACGTTGGCGCCCAGCTTCAGCCCGGCCGACGAGATGGTCCAATCGGACGTTCCCGTCGCGACGCTCTGGCCGCCAAAGCTGTTCTGCCAGGTCACTTTCGTGACCCCAGCGTCGTCGGCGGCGATGCCGCGCAGCGTCACCGTGGTCAGGTTGGTCACGACCGGGCCCGAGGCCGCGGGCGCCACGAAGGCAATCGAGGGCTTCGCTGAATCACGCGTCACCGAGATCGTGGCGTTCGTACGGTTGCCCGCCGCGTCGTGTGCGGTGATCGTCAGGATGTTGGCGCCACCGAGGAGCGGAATGTCACGGACCGCCCACGCAGTCGTGCCGGCCGCGGTGCCGCTGCCGCCGCGGTTGTTCGTCCAGGTCACCTGTGTCACCGCCACGTCGTCGCTCGCCGCACCCCCGACCGCGATTGTGCCGCTCGTCGTCGAGAACGTGGTGCCGGCCCGGGTCGGTCCGGTGATCGCCAGAACAGGCGCCTGGCCGTCCGCCGCGACGGTGATGGAGTCGGTGGCGATGTTGCCGGCGGCGTCGCGCGCGGTCACGGTGATGACGTTGACACCGGGCTGCAGGGTCACGGCCGGCACCGACCAGCCGGTCGTGCCAGTGGCCACGCCGGTGCCACCGCGGTTGTTGAGCCAGCGCACCTCGGTCACCCCGAACAGGTCGGAGGCCGACCCGGCGAGCGCGACCGACGCCGCGCCGGTGGAGTGTGTGTTGGCCGCGGTCGGCGCGGTAATCGTCACGGCCGGGGCAATGGTGTCTGCGAGCATCACGGTCAGTGAATCGATGGCGACGTTACCCACCGCATCCCTCGCCGTGACGGTGATGACATTGGCGCCCGGCTTCAGCACCACCCCGGCAACCGACCATGACGTCGTACCGGCCGCGGCGCCCCCGCCGCCCTTGCTGTTCGACCACGTCACCTGCGTCACTCCGACGTTGTCGGCCGCGGTGCCACCAAGAGCAATCGTCTCGGACGCGGTCGAGAGGGACGCCAGCGCGGACGGCCCTGTGATGTCCACGGTCGGTGCGACCGTATCGGCCACTGTCACGATGAGTGTGGCGGTCGACTGGTTGCCGGCTGCATCGACAGCGGTGACGGTGATCGCGTTGGCGCCGGTGCTCAGGGACAGGTTGCCCACGGACCAGTTCGCCGTGCCGGCGGCTGTGCCTCGAGCGCCGCGATCGGTCGCCCAGGTCACCGCCGTAACGGCCACGTCGTCGCTGGCGGTGCCAGCAAGGTTCACCACTGTCTGCGAGGTCGTGTGGGTTGCGCCGGCGGTCGGAGCCGTGATCTTCAGCGTGGGCGCACCAGAATCGGTTCGGGTCACGGTCAGCACGTCCGTGGCAACGTTGCCCGCCGCGTCGCGCGCAGTGATCGTCAGGACGTTGGCGCCGGAGAGAAGCGGAATGTTCGGAGCTGCCCAGCCATTCGTAGTCATGTTCGCCGGGCCGCTGCCGCCGCGATTGTTCGTCCACGTCACCTGTGTGACCGCCAGGTCGTCGCTCGCGGTGCCGCTCACCACGAGCGTGCCGCTCGCTGTCGAGAAGGTGGGGTTGGCGGTCGGTTCGGCGATCGCGATGACCGGCACTTTGGTGTCGGGCACCATGAAGTCCAACGCACCACTCCACGGACCAGCTCCCGATGCGTTCGTCGCGCGAATCGACCAGGAGGCACGGCCGACGGCCAGCGCGATGCCGGGCTTCACCTGGCACACTGCCCCAGCCGTCGCACATCCCGCCTGGGCGGGCGTGTAGTCGATCTGGATCTTGGGATCCGTGGCGCTCGCGTCATCCACCCAAAGGCGATACGACGTCGCCGTGGCCAGCGACTCCCACTCGAAGGTCGGTGTGTTGGAGGCAGCCGTGCCGGTCGGGCGCAATGGCGTCGCCACGCCGGGCACGCCCGCCGCGATGGTCCAGGTAAACGCCTGCATCGTGCTCAGCCGGCCGTCCGAAATCGTGGCTTGCACGTTGAACGTGCCGACCTTGGTCGGAGTGCCCGAGAGGAATCCGGTGTTCGAGTTGAGGGTGAGGCCGGTCGGCAGGCCGGTCGCCGAATAGGTGACGGGGCTGGACTCGGGATCCGCGCCCACCAGTTGGAGTGTCAGCGCGACACCCATCTGATGGGTCTGGCTGCCAGGATTCTGCAGCGTCGGCGGCTCGTTGCCGCTCGTGTCGTTGCAGACCTCCGTGGACTTGGAGCCAACATCGGGGCCGCCCGCGTAGGCAGCCACCGCGAAGCAGTACAGCTGCCCGTCAGCAGCCCCGTTGTAGACGAAGGTCGTGGTGTTGCCCACGTCCACTGAACTGTCATAAACGCCCGATCGCGTCCCGATGTAGACGCGGTATCCCTGCAGATCCGGTTCAGTGTTCGGATCCCACTGAATCGAGATCGATCCGGCGGCGGCGACTCGAGCGCCCAGCGTGAGCGCGAGCAGGAGTGTCGTGACGAGCCGGCGAGTAAGCGTTTGTCCGTGATGCATTTTCAGTCCAGGCCGGAGTCGCTGGAATTGGCGACTCGGGGCAACCCGGACGGTGCAACCGGACAACCACTAGAGCTATGCTCTGTAAGTTGCTGAATATAAATGTTTTCAGTAAGTTCTGTCGTTCGCCAAAATAGCCCCGGCGAGCCCGGCTTTCGAGCGTGGAATCACAGATCTGTCTCGGGCTTCCTGTGGTGGGCGATCCGTCCGTGAATGTGCTCGGGAAAACCTTGAAAGGCGCTCCGGGGGCACTCGGCCGCGACGCGACGTCGGCAGTTGGGACACCCCGCGGGCGACTCACCGGCCTCGGAGGGTGGGGCGATCACGCTGTCCCGGCGAGGCGAAAGCCTGCAGCCTCCTCAGAGGCGCGCCCTGGCTAGCGGTATTCCTTGAACGGAATCTGGCAGTCGTGCTTGCGGAGGAAGTTGAGGAAGCGCTTGTAGTCGCGCGTCTCCATGTTGAAGAGGCGCGCCACGATCTTGTAGTTGCCGCGCGCTTCCTCGAGGCCACGCCGGATCACCTCGCGAACATTGGCGCGCGTGATCTCACGGTCCATGAACAGCGGGTACACGGTGGTCCAGAACGACTCGTGCTGCTCGATCATGCGCTTGTAGAGCTCGTCGGCCACCGTGCGGCGGCGCTCGCGCCGTGGACGGAACGCAACGTTGCCCTGCACCCGGATCTCGGACGACAGGTGCTCGAGCTCGATGGTCGCGCTCTGCACCGTCACCACCAGCCGCTCCATGACGTTCTCGAGCTCGCGGACGTTACCCGGCCACGAGTACTCATACAGCGCCTTCATGGCCGCCGGGGCGATGACCGAGAGCGACGAACGGTTTGCCGACGCGAACTGCAACAAGAACTGCTGCGCCAGCAGCGGAATGTCCTCGCGCCGCTCGCGCAGCGGCGGCACCACGATGTGGATCACGTTCAAGCGGTAGAACAGGTCCTCACGGAAGGTGCCCTGCGTAATCATGTCGCGCAGGTTGCGGTTGGTGGCGGCGATGACGCGAACGTTGACGATGCGGCCGCTGCCGTCGGC
>Ga0157380_10003928_pt1 | contig 10256 bp, 13 predicted proteins | sample S35metaG_FD_119757 | JGI IMG/M metagenome (GOLD analysis project Ga0157380, IMG submission 119757) | Switchgrass rhizosphere microbial communities from Kellogg Biological Station, Michigan, USA - S3-5 metaG | ecosystem: Host-associated > Plants > Roots > Rhizosphere > Soil | place: USA...
AAGTCCGGACCGTTTCCGGTTGGCATAATTTTTTGTTCACACATCATAGCAATTAATTCAGCCATGAACGGTTTATGTTTAGATCGAATGAAACCCTGTATGTTGCATAGATCATTATTAGTAAAATAAAATACACTATGGCAAATCTGGACATCGCTATTCCACATCAACTGACGCAACAGGAAGCATTGACTCGGATACAAGGGTTGTTAGAACACTTACGAAAAGAGCAGGCCGGGACTATTTCCGATGTCAATGAAACATGGAATGGCAACGAAGGTGAATTCAGCTTTTCGGCAAAAGGTTTTGACCTTTCGGGCAAGATAACCGTGGAAAAGGACCAGGTCAACATCAATAGCCAGCTACCATTTGCCCTCTCTTTTTTTAAAAGCAAAATAAGTGAGGTGATCAGGGAAAAAGCGGGCGAATTATTGTCAGGATCTTAAACGACAAATCTTTCAATATGTCAAATCCAAAAAAAGATAAAACCAGGAACGAGGATAAAAAGAATAAGCCACTGGCGCCTGATCCTGAAACCCTCCACTCTACCGATCCCCAGGAGAAAATGGAGGGACCGGTTTCTTCAGTTGTTCAGAATATAAAAGAAGAAGCCGAAGAAAATGAAGAAAAGGATAAGAAAGACGGTAAAGTATAAACTGAATAAATTATTCTGCGATGGATGAATTAACATAGTATCCTGAACCCATAAACACTTAGGAGATGAAATGGAAATCAAAGGAACGGGATCGTCACCTTGACACACCCGCAGAAGCCAATAGAGATAAGCATATTAACTTGCAGCTCTGGAACGCGGTGATCCCGACCCTGCCAGTAATGATATCAATTGCAATTTCCGTTTGCCCGCTATCCGAAATGGCCGAAATAAAAAGGGGCAGATAGAAATCCGCCCCGCAAAATCCAATATCCTATGAAAAACTGATGCGCATTTAGCACATCATCGCTAAATAAACTGCAATACTGGTACCATTATTCCGTACCGGCGCGACCAGCCAGTTTTCTTTGTTCAATTTCCTTTTGTATCCGTATCAGGCTGTTTTCGCTTTCCCTGAATCGTTCAACAGTGGCGCCATTCGCAATCAACCGCGAATGATCCTGTGTATGTTGAACTAATAATTCAAGTAATTCATTTAATTCAAGCTGATCTAACTGCTGCATGGGGTTATGGTTAAAACACGTTATAACCGCTACAAAAATGATGCGGTTTTTTTAACGCTTTCTGTTAACGCATGCCGGTAGGAATATGAGGCTAAATTTCCCCACTTTTATTTTACTTTGACCCTTTTTGCCACGTTCGGGTTTTCCACTGAAACTTACCACACCTTGAAGATTTCTCTTGAACCGGTCAGATACATTTCCTGGTAGCCTGCCATGGCTTCTTCCATTTTTTTCATTTCTTCGGAATGCTTCATGTATTTTTCCCAGCTTTGTTCATAGGCCGTAAGATTTTCAAACTGCGTTACCATTATTACCCTGTTGAATGGACCCGTCATGTCGGTCATGACGTGCACAAGCTCATTATTACCGGTCATGGCTTCCTTAAATTTTTTTGCAAGCTTGGAGGCGTTGCCGGGTTTACAAACAAAAGTGTCGTGAACAATAATCATAACTAAAATTTTTATTGAATTAATGCAACTTTACGCAAAGATGATCCGAATATTATTTTTTGAAAGGGGGTGATCGCGACGGTTTACAAGGCAGATTGTGACAAGAAAACTACGATTTTTGATCGACCTATTAGTTTACTAGGAACGACGTTCTATGAACGCTTAAACTGCAAAAACAGGGGTGGGTTTAGAATCTCCAATAAATAGTATTCCATCGGGTCCAAACGCTAATGCGCTAATCGATTTTATTTCCGGCATTCCCTTTTTTAAGCCATAAGGGTTTTCAATAGAGCGAGTGGCAGCAGTTAGCAACACGACATGGGCACATGTTGCCAGGGAGTGAAAAAGGTTTTCATTCAAGGAAATTTAAGTCAGAACATAAGAGCTACGTAATTAAAAATATTAAGTGGCCCTTGTTCGGATTTTTTGATGAGGGGACATCGCTATCGCCGGCGATAAAATATTCAAAATTTGAAGTGTGCTCCGCCACGACCCAATACGGCCTCTTATTTACTTTTTCCCTTTAGCCATACCGTTTTTTGTAAGGTAATCGTAGCTGTCCTGCAAAGCCTGGAAGATATCAGAGTCGGTTTTATCCATTTCGACGATCATCCATTGGGTATTTCCATTTGCTGCCTTTAAAATGGCAGGAAAATCCTGGGTTCCTTTTCCAACCGCTACCATTGGGTCCGGGTTATCATCAGGCAATGAATCATTCCATTTTGCAGGACCGTCCTTTATATGCAACAGCGGAGCCCGTTTCCCAAATTTTTTGACAATGTCGGAAGGGTTCTGCCCAGCCACTTTTACCCAGTAAGTGTCAATTTCAAAAAAGATGTCCGGATCAAGTGACTGCATGAGTACTTCATAAACAAATCGTTTACCCACCTTGTTACGAAATTCCCACCAATGATTATGTATACCAAACTCCAGTCCATTATCATGGGCAAAATTGTTGGCTTCGTTATAGATTTTGACGAGTTGTTTAGTACCGTCCAGCGTACCATAGCGAATATCCTCCGGCCACCCATGCCAGATCATTCTTTTACAATCAAATGCTTCGGCGGCATCGAGAAAGTCTCCTTTTTTATCACCGATAGGCAGCTCAATATGTGCTGAACAGACCGGCAACCCAGCTTCTTTCAAATACTGGCCGGATTGCTTCACTGTAATATCCTTTGGCCAGAACGCTGTTTCCACTGCCTCAAAACCGATGTCGGCGATCTTCTTTAGCGTGCCTTTAATATCTTTTTCAATTTCCTTTCTGACCGAATAAAGTTGCACGGCAATTTTAGCAGTGTCCTTAATCGTGCTGGTATTTTGTAAGGAAGACAACAGCGGGGAACCACTGAATGAAGCACCCAATGCTCCCATTCCACCTAGCTGCAAGAACCGCTTTCTATTCATCTTCATTTTTTAATCACATAAATGTAAAATAAAAACTAAAAGCAATTTTTTTTGTTGCAAGTCAAACAAGACCATGACCCGGAAAAATTATACAAAAACAACGGAGTTCAATTCACGATAGGATACTTTTTCAAATAGGTGATAGATAGTATCAACCTTTGCCTGCAATGAGCCCGTAAGCCCGTTGCCTTTTATTTCTTTACCCCGGTAAATTGAGTTGACGGGTAAGGACAAACTACGCTGTATCAAATTGCTTAAGATTTAGTTTTGGGTCAAGTTGCCTCGACGAACGAAGCATATCTTCCCAGTTTAGCTCTTTCGCCGTTTCTGCAGCTTCTCTTCCGAGGATAGCTGTAAGAGTTGATGCGGCGCCTGAAGCAGCTTCATTCAAATATTTCCCCGATTCAATACTACCAATAAACGCTTTTTCCTTATTTGCATCGGCATCCTGCAACGATGAAAGGAAAATGCCGGCCGCCTGTTGCTGCGGAGTCAATTCGGCAGCCGACTTTACTACACCTGAATCCCATTTATTGTCGCCATTGATAAATACCCCGCCGCTGTAGTGTGCTTCTGCTATTCCTTTTGTTCCGATAAACCGGCAGCACACATCGCCAAAGCTCGTACCCACTTGTGTAGAATGAAAACTGACATTCACATCGTTGGGATACTTGTAGAGCACCTGGTAATTATTCCATGCGTCTCCTCCACCTTCCCGCGCCTTTATTCCTCCAGTTCCCATCGCTCTCGTTGGGTTACCCTTGAGAGTCCAGTTACAGATGTCGATCATGTGAATACCCTGGTCTAACAAGATACCTCCGGACAATGCATTAAAATGAAAATGATTCCGGATCCGGAATTCATCATTAGAAGGACCCTTAACCGGGTTCAATTTAGACGCCGAGGATAAATAATAGAGCTGGGCATTTATCATGTCACCAATGTCACCATTATGAATTCTTTTCACCATTTCAACGTAAGGCGTGGCATACCTGATCTGGAACCCAATCACCACACTTTGCTTTGCATTCAGTCCCTCGCCCACTTTTTGTATTCTCTTGCAGCCCGCAACATCTGTTGCAACCGGCTTTTCACAATACACATGTTTACCCGCGGCTACGGCTGCTTCCATAAACGATGGATGTGTATAGCAGGGAGATGAAATGAGGACTGCATCCACATCTTTATGCTCGACAAGTTTTTGATATGCCTTTGACCCCTGGAACATATTATTCGCCGCAATGGCAGGAAGACTCTTGTCCGCGTTTAATTGATTGTATATGGGGGCATGCTCCGTCAACCGGTCCGTAAATATATCGGCCATCGCAATGATATGCGTATTCGTATTCTTTGACATTGATGAAATGACGGCTGTACCCCTGCTTCCGCAACCTATGATCCCAACCCTGACAGCAGAATTGAGCCTTGATCTAAAAACAATTTCCGGTTTCAGGATCATCGCAGCTGAAATGACAGCGCTATTCTTGATAAATAATTTCCGTTTCATTTTGGTTTGTATTTATGGATTTGTCCTTAAATGTTGACGATGGATCATGGCAAGTCAAATGTCACTCCTTCAACGGCCGGCTCATATTTGAATGAATAATCATTTCGTTTTTTCAGGTCGCCGAATATTTCCGTGAGTTGAATATCTGAGCGATATGGGTCATGGTGAGAAAGTAAAAGGTGTTTTACGCCGGCCAGGGCGGCAAATTTTATGGCATCCTCCATACTGCTATGTCCCCATCCTAATTTCAATTTATATTCCTCAGCGGTGTATTGCGCATCGTGCACTAAAAGATCGGCATTCAGGGCAATGTCAATTCCCGAAACCCATTTTATTTCACGGTTAAGGCCAGTTGATCCAAGAGCGGGTTCATGGTCTGGCAAATAAGCAAAAACCGAATGCTGCCCACTTATGCGGTATCCTACCGTCGGTCCGGGGTGCACGATGTAGCGCGATTCAACGGCAAACGGTCCGATATTAAAAGAACTATTTTCAATTTCATGCAATACCAGTTTGCAGGGAAGGTCACGCAAAAGGACCGGGAACAACGGTGGTGAAAGATAACGGCTAAGGCGCGAATGCAAACTGTGACTATGACTGACCGGGCCCCATATATGTATTTCCAGGGATGGATCAAAAAAAGGAACAAAAAAACCGAGCCCCTGGATATGGTCGAGATGCAGGTGGGTTAAAAGTATGTCGACCCTTTTTACCTCTGTTCTATCGCGCAGGTTGAATTTTTGCAGGCCGGAACCACCGTCAAGCACAAGAATCCAGTCATCCATGGAAACTACTGCGCAGGAAGTGTTGCCTCCATAAAAGGAAGTGTCTGTTCCGGTAGTTGGTATTGAACCACGAACTCCGCGTATTGAAACTTTCATGTAAACACCCTCATTAATTACCTGTATGATCTAACATCAAGAAGTTTGTATCGTTGTCGTAATGTACTTTCTGTTATCAAAGATCCCTTGCTTCCCAAAAAATCGCAACGGCGCCAAGGAACTTGCCTGATCTTCCGATAATGGGATAAGCTGTAACAGAAATTTTTTCGAATTTTCCCTGTAGGCTCTGAATAAAAAAAGTTTTGTGATAGGGATATTGATCCCGTATTGTTCTTACAAGAGGCAAACTTTCCGGTGGAAGCAAGTTACCATCCTCGTCCTGTTGTTTAAAAATCTTCGACCATGTTTCAACTTTCATTTCACCGGAATCTTCAAACCTTGTTCCCAAAATTTGTTCAGCAGGTTCATTATAGAAGATAAGATTTCCCTGCGTATCAGTTATAAATACCGGCATTGAAAGGCAATCGGCTAATTGTCGGTTGAGAATTATTTCGATTTCGTATGCTGGCATTCAACAAAAGTATTACTGGGAGAAATCTTTTTTAAATGTAAGTAAAAAATGAAACATCAATCAAGAAGGTTGTTTAGACCCATCGCTACCTCCGTTTTTTGTCACATGATATGGGGTCGCAACCATACGGAAACGTCTGTCAAAAACACGTACCCCCGGCCCGATATCTCAATGAAATCCATACCTATCACGCGGCAGGAAAAAATTAAGTCCGGCCGGGCTTGCATTTTTTCGTTATTTCTGATAATTTGTGAGTTGCAAATCCATCAAATCCTAACAAAAACCATGAAAAGCTACTTTATCCGCCAGGACAATAAGCCCAAGGGTCCATATTCAATTGATCAATTAAGGGAAATGAAACTGAATCCCGCCGTTCTTGTTTGGGTTGAGGGATTAAAACAATGGATAAAAGCGTTGGAAATTCCGGAATTGCAACAGGAACTATTTCCCCCCGCGCCACAAGCTGGCACCCACATTTCTCCATCTGGAATTAACACCGGCCGGCTACGATCCCAAAAAAGGGGCTTTGTGTTTCTGAAGAATCTGAAAACAATCCTTGCAGTAATGGCCCTTATAATTGCCACGCTCTTGTTGATAGAATTGAAAAAATCAAACCCTCGTTCTGCAACTGTAAGAAATTTGAATTCGCCCACCGGCACGGCAATAGCTCAGTCCACCGTAAGCCAGGCAACAAAAACTATTTCTCAGCCCAAAAAAGATGAACGCCAGTTGGAAATCGAAAACCCTCCCGCCTACATCAAAAGTGAAATCAACTGGAGAAAAAACCTGCTTGGCACTGTCGTGTTAGAGGGAACACTTCGCAGTGTCGCCACCGCGGCAACGTTCAAAAACCCGGTACTTTTGGTAACCTGGTTGTCGAAATCCAATGAAAATCTCGGTACAAGTCAGTACACTGTCGATAAACAACTAAAAGCGGGCGAAACTATTTCCTTTAAACTAAAAGTTTCCCCACCTTCCAAAATTGGCGATGCAAAGGCGACAGTTGTTTCCGCAACGGCAGTGCAATAAATAAATGACAACCGCTGGTGCACAAATTTTCTATCTCCCTTTTGATTATTGGCTTACCTTTCCGGCCCAATTAACAGACAGGTTCGCATGTGCATGATAGCTTCGACCTTATGAATTTAATGATCCGTTGGAAATTTAAGAAGGAGTGCTTTTTGTCTTATTATCATTTGTTGCAAGTCTACACGTCTCTTTATTCTTAATTATAAAATCAATTTCAATGAAACGGTTGACATTTCCCGGCCTGCTGTTTTTTGCAGCTACGGCATTTTTTTTAATCTCCTGTGGAGGCGGAGGGACTAAAGAAGAAACCCCTGCTACCGATACCGCTACCGCTGAAACTACTACAACACCGGCCGCACCGGAAGTGGTAAACACCATTATTACCACTCCTCAAAGCATGATGACGGTGGTGCACAAGGTTCCCAATTATGCTAAATTCAAAGCCTCTTATGATGCACATGACTCCCTGCGCAATGCCTTTGGCATGCACAATTATGTTATTGGACGCGGAGCTATGGATACCAATATGGTTTTGGTAGCGCTCAAGGCAGATGATATGGCGAAAGCTAAAGCGTTTTCCAAAGATCCAAGCCTCAAAAAAGCCATGCAAAAAGCAGGTGTTGTCGGCACTCCTATGATTAATCTTATGACAACGACATGGCAGGATACCGCGGTTCTTGCTCCGGATGTCTTAAGATCAAGAACAGAATTCACTGTTAAGGACTGGGCAACCTGGGAAAAATCATTCCTGGATGGAAAGCAGCAAAGAAAAGACAATGGAATTTTAGACAGGGTATACGGACACGATCCGGACAACGATAAAAAGGTTTTCCTTGTAACTGCAGTAACGGATACTGCTAAAGCGTTTGCTTATTACAAATCAGATGCATTGAAACAAAGAAGGGAAGCCGGCGGCGTAATTGGCGAGCCGAAGAGATTCTTGTTCAAAGTAGTGCAACGGTATTAATTACCCTGGCGATAATTATTATTTATAGTTTTTGTACAATCAAAGCTAAAGGAAGCAAGGCGCAGATGGCTTTGCTTCTTTTTTGTTGTACAAGGCAAGGTGTAGGTTGAAAATTTGAAGAATTAACCTCAAACCTTAAACCTTAAACTTAGCCAACCTCATCAACCAGAGCTTTCATCTTCTGCAAACCCGTTTTCGCCACCGTCAAAGCATCCTGCGACCAATAAGATTTATTAAACAATTCAAGTGAAAGGACTTTGACCCCTCCCATCGATTTCAGGTCAGTAAGTATTTGCTTCAAAGGCGCGACGCCGTCGCCCGGATAAACACGGTCACTGTCCGTTTGTTCATGCACAGGCTTGTTTCCCGGATAATCATTGATGTGAATAACTTCGATGGCTTTACCATTTACAAGTTTCAGGCCTTCGAATCCCGAACCACCACGAAACAAGTGGTAAACGTCAGGAAGTATGCGCGCATCAGGATCATTTGCTGCGGCGGCGATGGCCAAAGCCTGCCCAAGATTATAAAGAGTACCGGATGCGCCCCAAAATTCTAATTGAGGAATGACCTTATATTTTCTGCCAAGTGCCAGAATCTCGCGATAACGCTGGCCCGCTTTCTGAAAATCAAGCTGAGGACCCTTCTCAACTCCGGCCGGTGGCGCGGCTATCCTGCGGCAACCAAGCTCGGTCATGATTTTCATTTCGTCCTCCAATTCGGCCAGCCCCGATTTTCGTTTACCGTCGTCATCAACCATCCATGACGTAAAACTGATAAGATTTTCTGCTATCAACCCTTTTGATGAAAGCAAGGAGGACAAAGACTGAATTGAGTTTCCCTGCTTTAAATAGTCCCTGATATCGTTGATCCAAAGTTCCATCCCATCGTAACCAGCGGCGCCAGCTATTTCAATCATTCCTTTGAGTCCGGGCTTTTGTCCGCTGATGGTACTTGTATTTAAACAAAAGCGAAATGCATCCTTTGGATTTGTTGGTGTAAGCGGGTTGATTGCTGGCAATAGTGTTGCCACCGCGGCAGCGCCCGGTAATTTTAATAATTCGCGTCTGCTCATCATTGCTAATCAGTTTTGGTGTGGGGTGTAATTTAAAGAATTATTTTGCTGGTATGGGAATGTCATGGTCTTTGGTCGTGGCGGCGGGTTTGGTCAAAGGTTTTTGGTAGTTGGTTGATAAAAAATAAAAGAAACGTGATGGTCATTGGTCGCGGCAGCGGGTTTGGTCAAAGGTTATTGGTTGTGGGTTGATAAAAAATAAAAGAAACGTGATGGTCATTGGTCGTGGCGGTGGGTTTGGTCAAAGGTTATTGGTTGTGGGTTGCATAAAATAAAGAGACATTTATCAGTCATTATCACGTCCGTGAGACTATGACCAATATCCAATCCCGCTGCACGGACTATTAACCAAATACCTTATTTCTCTGCCTTTATAGAAATCCCCAAGTGGATAGCGTCCCTGATAAGATCATCTGGTTTGCCGGGATACACAATGCCCCAGTCTTTCCGGTTTATGTTAAATTTTGCAATGGCTTCTGCATTGTCGCCTGAAATAGTAATGCGGGCAGGAAATTCCACATTTTTTGTAACGCCTTTCAGTGTCAGGTTTCCACTGACTATATGCGTCGGATCCGTGACACGGTATTTATCTATCTGCTCTTGCCTTGGGTCTGCTGAATCCTTTATGGCCGTGCCCTGGTAGGGTCGCACGCCTGTAAGTTCAAAGCTGCCCTCGGGATTCTTTTCAACATCAAAAAAGTCTGCTGATTTCAGGTGACCAAGCAATTTTTTACTGCTCGCTGCATCCACACTTTTAGGTCCTACAACTTGCATATTAGCAAGGTCCATTACAAATTTGCCTCCAGTTACTTCTCCATCCTTGACGAAAATTTCACCGCTCTTTAAGGGTACTTGCCCGGTATGATAACCGGTTACCTTTGTGCCGACCCATTCAATCTTGCTTGCGGCCGTATCAAGCTTCCACTTTTGATCGGAAGTATTTTTCGTTACTTCTTTCGCTTCGCTTGTTTTTGCCTCGTCGCTTTTAGGAGCGCTCGTGCATGAAATATAAAACAATCCCGCTGTCAGCAAAATGGCCGGAAAAAATTTCGATTTCATATGTTACTTTTTTCTAACCGCAACAAACAATGTACCGCTATGGAGGAAGGATGCTGGATGCTGGATTCTGGATGCTGGTCACTGCGAGTGCGGAGCGCGAAGCAGGATACTGGATGCTGGTCACTGCGAGTGCGGAGCGCGAAGCAGGATGCTGGATGCTGGTCACTGCGAGTGCGGAGCGCGAAGCAGGATGCTGGTTACTGGTCACTGCGAGTGCGGAGCGCGAAGCAGGAT
>Ga0157380_10003929_pt1 | contig 10255 bp, 9 predicted proteins | sample S35metaG_FD_119757 | JGI IMG/M metagenome (GOLD analysis project Ga0157380, IMG submission 119757) | Switchgrass rhizosphere microbial communities from Kellogg Biological Station, Michigan, USA - S3-5 metaG | ecosystem: Host-associated > Plants > Roots > Rhizosphere > Soil | place: USA: Michigan...
GGAGTTGCGCGCCGTTTTTCAGCAAGACATCGACGAAGGACGCCTGTTGATTCGCCAGGAAGGTAGCAACGTCGTGATTCAGTTGCTCGAAAAGGACTCCTTCCCTTCGGGCAGCGCGGCTCTGGAGGCAGGCTCGAGCGCCACGCTCGCTCGGATCGGCGCGTTGGTCGCCGGGATGACGGGGGCGATCACCGTCTCGGGGCATACCGATAACGTGCCGATCCGCAGCGGCGGCGCTTATCGCTCCAATTGGGAGCTCTCAGCGGCACGCGCAGCATCCGTAGGTCATGAGCTGCTGGCCGCAGGTCTCGACCCGGCCCGGCTGATGGTCAGCGGACACGCCGACACCCAACCGCGCGTGGTGAACGACACTCCGGCCAATCGCGCATCGAACCGGCGCGTCGACATCACGTTCGCCAACGGCCGCGACCGCCCCGGCGTTTGGGCCAGCGCAGCCCCGGCGGCGCCCACGCTGTAGATCTCAGTGCCCTCGCCGTTTCGCCACTGCCTTTTTCGGGGCAGACGGCTGAACGTGTCACATTCGCAACCGCGTTCCGTGCGAAGCCGCGAACGTTCAACGACTGCTGAATTTTTCGCCCCGCTGGCGGTCTGAGTTCGGGCCGGCGATAGGCCTTTTGGCTGTCACGGTTCGGTGTTAACGTTCAATCAGATGTCCACCTCGCCTGCCCAGGACGTAAGATTCGGCACATGCGCCTGCTGCCCCTAGCCCCCACGAGATTTCGCTGGTTTGCCATCGCAGCGGGGGCGTGTCTAACGGGCTGCGGCGGCTCCCAGGTGATCGTCGAGTCGGCGTTCCCGACGCCACTCATCGAGCCCTTGCCCGTGAGCATGGGCATCATCATTCCCGACGAGCTCTACAACTTCATCTATACGGAAGACATTCCGGACCAATCGCTGTGGACGATCGCGCTTGGCGACGCGAACGTCGCGATGCTCGGACCGATCTTCAAAGTGATGTTCAGCCAGACGCGCGACGTCGAATCGTTGGCTGCGGCGGCGGGCGATAGCTCGTTGGACGGCGTGATCGAACCGAAGCTCGAGAAATTCGAGTTCGACGTGCCGACCGGCGAGCGCGACGAGTTCGTCGAAGTCTGGCTGCAGTATCAAATCACCGTGTACGAGCCTGACGGTGGAACCGTGATCCAATGGCCCGTATCGGGCTATGGCAAGTCGGAGCTGATTCGCGATCCAGAAGATGCCGTCCAGCGCGCTGCCGTCGTGGCAATGCGCGAGGCCGGCGCGACGATTGCCACTAAGTTCAGTGAACAACCACAAGTGAGAACGTGGTTAGGGGGTAAAGGTCATGCCGCACCCGTCACCATCGGACCACAGGCAGCGGTCGACGAAACGGCCGCCGAACCCTTGCCCGCACCGCTCCAGTAGCATGACGCGCCTACGCATCATCGGGATCGCGGCAGCCCTGCCCCTCATCGGCGCATGCGGCATCACGTCGCGCATGGAGCCATACAAGGAAACCGACGCCGTTATCGCCGAAGGCGAGCACGTCGTGATCCTCGCGCGCAAACAGCACTCGACGCATGAGACAGAGGAAGATTTCGTGCAGTGCATCAGCGACGGGCTGGCCGACGGCAGAGAGGGCCTCGACGTGCACGCGTCGAAGGAGTTCGAGGACAAGATGTATCCGTGGTTCGAGCCCTCGACGGCCCCATTGAGCACGGAGGATCTTTCGACGCTGCTCGAGCGCCCCGGTGTGCTCGACCAAGTGCGCAGCACGGGCGTTCGTTATTTGATTTGGCTCGACGGCTCGACAGACCGCGTCGCCAGCGGCGGCGGCATCACGTGCGCAGCGGGCGTCGGTGGCGCCGGTTGCATGGGCCTGGCCTGGTGGGAGGATGACTCCCGCTACGATGCGACAGTCTGGGATATTCAGGACCTCGAGTCGGAAGGGACGATCCACGCGGACATCAAGGGCCGCTCCGTCATGCCGGCCATCATCATCCCGATTCCGTTGATTACGCGCCCTCAAGCCCACGCCTGTCGCGGCCTCACGGACCAACTGCGCCAGTTCCTGACGTCGCCTGAAGGCTATTCATCACCCGCTGTGGCGTCGGACGTCGGGGGCTGAGCGACAGCGAATCTGCCGACTCCGTCGCCGCCGTAGCTCGCCGGCTCGCTCTAGACTGACGGCTGCACTGGCATCGGAACTGCCTGCGTCACGGCAGGCCGACATTGATGAACGACCGCCGCGATCTAGAGCTCGTTCTCGAATCCGGAACGCCGCTGATCGTCATCGAGACCACCGACGAAACACGCGTGCTGGATCTGCTGCGAGCGATCGCTCTCGCCCGTTCGGCGGGCGCCTATCGCCCGCTGTTCCGCTGGTCCATCACGGACGGTTTGCAGCGGCTCGATCTCGATCTGGAGGCACAGCGACACAACGCCGAGCCAGAGGAAGCCTTGCGCCACATACGCGCGGTTGCCAAGCCCGGAATCTACGCGCTGCTCGATTTTCATCCGTTCCTCAATGAGCCGGTCCACGTTCGGCTCCTCAAGGACATCGCACTGGCAGCGGCGGACAGCAAGATCACCCTGCTACTGATCGGACATCGACTCGAGGTGCCGCACGAGCTCGGCGGCCACACAGCGCGTTTCTCGTTGCGATTGCCTGACGCGCAGGATCGGCGCGCGATCGTGGAGCGCTGTGCGACCGAGTACGCCAACGAAAACGGCCGCCGGGTCAACGTGGACGAGGCGGCGCTCGAGCTCCTCATTCAGAATCTCGCCGGCTTGACGGCAGCGGACACGGAGCGACTCGCGCGCAACGCCATTCGCGACGACGGGGCCGTCACCGCAAGCGACGTGCCGGCCGTCATGAAAGCGAAGTATCAGCTCCTCAATCGCGGCGGCGTGTTGAGCTTCGAGTACGAGACCACACGGCTCGCCGAGCTGGCGGGCTTTCGCAATCTCAAGCAATGGCTGAAGCAAAGAGCGTGGGCATTCCGGCCCGACCGGCCGCCTGGGCTCGAGTCACCGAAAGGGATTCTGCTGCTCGGCGTGCAGGGCTGCGGGAAGAGCCTAGCAGCCAAAGCGACAGCCGGCGCGTTCGGTCTGCCCCTGCTGCGCTTGGATTTTGGCTCGCTCTACAACAAGTATCACGGGGAGACCGAGCGCAACTTGCGCGAGTCGCTGCAAACGGCCGAGGTCTTGAGCCCGTGCGTGCTCTGGCTGGACGAGGTAGAGAAAGGACTGGCCACCGGCGATCATGACAGCGGCACGGCACGGCGCGTGCTCGGCAGCTTTCTGACCTGGATGGCTGAGCGCCGCGCGCAAGTATTTCTCGTGGCGACCGCAAACGAGGTCAGCGAGCTACCCCCCGAGCTGATTCGAAAAGGCCGTTTCGACGAGATTTTCTTCGTGGACCTGCCGCCCCCTCCGAGCCGCGCCGAGATTCTCACGATTCATCTGCGCAAGCGGGGCCTGGCGCCGGAGCGGCTGAATCTTGCAGAGCTCGTGGCCTTGACCGACGGCTTCTCCGGCGCTGAGATTGAGCAAGGTGTCGTATCCGCGCTCTACGCGGCTCACGCGCTCGGCCAGGAGCCAGTCCAAAGTCATCTGGCCGCCGAGCTACGTAAGACCCGGCCGTTATCCGTCATCATGGCGGAACGCGTAGCGGCGCTACGCGCCTGGGCCGGCGGCCGGACCGTCCCTGCCGAGTGAGGCTGGCTCCGGTCGCGGCAGCTCGGTAGACTTAACGTGGAGTCCAATAAAAAGCTCGTAACGTACTGACATGTCTAACAGATCATCGGACGACCTCGACAACGATCACACGGACGAGCTGCCTATACTGCTCGAAACGGTGACGTTCGAGGACGACGAGGCGCTGTTCGCATCATCGCGAGTGGACGATACGTCAGAGCAAACGGCCATCCATAAGGCGGTCTCTGAAAAACCGAGCAGCGGTACGGCGCCGCTGGCAACCGATCTGGCAGAACGCCAGGCACGCGTGGTCGCCCTCGAGGCGCAAAACCAATCACTGGCTGAGCGCAACCGCGAGCTCGAGCTCCACTTGGCGCAAGCCCATCAGCTGAACAGCGAGCTCAAGCACGAGGTTGGGACATCCCGCGACTCCGCCAACGACGCGGGTGCGGCAGAACGCCGGCTCGCGACCCAATTGGCCGTCCGCGATGCGCGGATCGCCGAGTTGACCACGACCGTCGAGCGCCTCGAGCAGGATGCGGCCGCGCGCGCCGCCGAAATCGAGCGGCTGCGCATCAGCGCGGAGTCCTCGCAGCGCGAAGCAGAGTCCTTGAAAGGCGAGCTAGCTGCGCAACCGGCCGCGAGCGAGCCGACGGCCGACATGCAGCACCTGCTCGAGGAGAAGGCCACACTCGAGGCCTACATCGCTACGCGCCGCACCTGGTGGGAGGAGGCGCAAGCCAAGCAAATCAGCCTCGAGGCGAAAGTCGCCGCGCTGCAACATGAGCTCACAGTCGGCTCCAAACGGCTTGGCGATGCCGAAGCCTTTGCAGCGCGCGAGTCGAGCCGAGCCGTTGCGCTGCGCGCCGAGCTCGTCGACTCCGCGCGCCGCCTGGGCGCGCTGGAGCGCGAGCTTCGTGCCTTGCGGGCGGTCGGTACCACAGCACCGACGTCGGTGAGTGAAGCGGCCGCCGAGACGAGCGGTGGCGATCGAAATGAAGAGCCCCGTGAGCCGCCTATGCGTGCGACGCCGTCCCGCGATATCGCGGCCGCCGCGTCACATGCAGCGCAGGACCCGCTGGTCGGGATGGATGGCATCGGCGCGGCCACGCCGGCCGTAGAGGCGGTCGCCCAGCTCGAAGCAGAAGTCGAGTACAAACGCCAGCAAGTGGCGGCGCAGCTCGTCGAGCTTCGCGACCGCGAGCAGCAGCTGCGCTCAGGCACCAACGAAATCGAGCGGGTACGCCGTGAGCTAGCAATGACCCGCAACGAGCTGGACGAGAGCCGCGTGACCGCCGCTCGACTCGAGCGCGCCGTGATCGACAAGGACCGCGCCCTCGAGGCTCGGGATACCAGGATCGTGACACTGCAAGAAGAGATCAAAAAGCGTGTGGGCAACGGTGACAAACTCAGTGCCGGCGGTAGCGATTCCGCGGCGCCGAAACCTGAGCCGCTGCCGCTCCGTGCCGGACCGATCGAGCCCGGCGCCGACAACGTCACGGGTCCCGCTTTGATATGCCTCACGGGTGACGCTCCGAAACGCTTTCCGCTAACGAAAACAGCGGTCACCATCGGCAGAGGGCCGCAGTGCGATTTGCAAATACTCACGCACTTCGTGAGCCGCGAGCACGCTCGGATCACGTCGAGCGGCGGCCGCATCCTCATCGAGGACGCCGGCAGCCGCAATGGCGTCTTCGTGAATTCCGTGCGCGTCGAGCGTCAGGCGTTGCAGCAGGGCGATCTGATCACGATCGGCGACACGCAGTTCCGCTTCGTCGAATCGATGGCACACTAGCCCGTGATGAAGGAAACGACCGCCCCACTCCCCCCACTCCCCCGCGCCGCAGCGTGGCGACGCGAAGTGGTCGTCGCTGCCACGCTGCTGGGGTTCGGCTTGCTCGTGCTGCCGTTCGCTATCTACTTCGTCGGCCAACAAATGCTTGGCGAATACGCGGCGGACTCCGGCGCTATGGAGCTCGCAGAAAGCATCTGGTTGGATCTATTGGCGCTGCGCTGGTGGGCTTGGCTCCTGGTTTTGAGCCCGTACGTCGCTGTGCAGCTCGCGCGTTGGGTCCGCCGCGTCTGGCGACCGAAATCGCTGTGATTGCTGTCACAGATTTGGCATGCCGCCGTAGCACTGAAGGCCGCATCTGCTATGGTTTTTACACGCGTATGCGCGCGGCTGTCGCGCGCACCAGGATGACTCTAGATCGATGCTCCTCGAACGCCTGAAACGTTGGCTCGGCTGGAACTCCGACTCGGGGTTGCTGGACTTCTCCGCCCTCTCGTCGCGCCTGCGCGGCGCTCCGCCTGCGCCCAAGCCAGCACCGCCCACCGTCACTGTTCGCCCGGCCGAGAACCCACCAGCGCCTGCGCAACGCCGCCCCAAGACCGAGCGCTCTCCCGCGGACGTCCTCCACAACCCGCGACTAACGCTCGACAAACCGGCCGATGATGGCTTCGACCCCTACAACACGGGTGCCTTCAATCGAAGCCAGTCGTGGGACCGCATCGGTCGCCAGCGCAAACGCTAGCCCTGTTACGCTCGCGGCCAAGCGTGATACGCCGCGACGACCGTTAGCGCGAGGCACAGCGCCAGCAACGCGCCTCGCCGCCAACCACGCTGCCTGAGCTCGCCATAGAAGCTGCTGCCCGCCGCGATCGTGAGCAGCGAAAATAACCCGACACTGACGAGCAGCGGCTGGAGCTCGCTTTCAAGCCGCGGATAGTCCGATCTCAACACGACGAAAACGATCGTGGTACCCACGAGCGCAAAGTTGATAGCCGCAGCGCTACCGACGACAAATCCTAAGATTACGACCGCGGGGCGCATGGCGGCTCTGGTGGCGGAGACACGTGATTGGGTTCGGTTTTTTCGCGGACTGGGCTTGATTCGATCGGCTAAGGGCCGGAAACTTAACAGACAAGTGAGCACCGTCGCCACGGGCCCCTAGGAGGAAGCGTGAGGGAGTTGTTTGGCCGTTTCTGCACGGGTGTCCTGGTGCTCTCTGCCAGTTGCGCTTCCTTCGCTGCAGTGGAGCCCTTGCCGCCGCTGCAGATCGAACCGAAGCATCCGGCGATCAGCACGAACGTCGCAAAGCTGATTGAGGAGCTCCACTACTCCTTACCGCGCCTAGACAACTCTTTGTCGTCGGCGATTCTCGATCAATACCTCGACATGCTGGACGGCAACCGCATGTACTTTACCGCGGGCGATATCGCGAGCTTCAACCGCTTGCGCTACGAGCTCGACGACAGGACGCGGACGGGCGACCTGCAGCCCGTTTTCGACATTTTCAACCTCTTCCGCAGGCGCGCCGGTGAGCGCGTCGACGGCGCGATCGCGCTGCTTGCCTCGGAGCCCGACTACACGCTCGACGAAACGTTCCAGTGGGATCGTAGCGAGTTGCCGTGGCCGGCCACCGATGCCGAGATCGACGAAGTCTGGCGCAAGAACGTCAAGAGCGACGGGCTGAGGCTGATGCTGACGGGCAAGACCTGGGCCGAGGCTGCCGAAACACTCAAGGAACGCTACGAGCGCTCCTACAAGCGCATCACTCAGCTCACCACTGACGACGTCTTCGAGACGTATATGAACGCCGTCGCCCACAACATGGATCCGCACTCGAGCTACCTGTCGCCGCGGCAGAGCGAGGAGTATCGGATTCAGATGAGCTTGTCGTACGACGGCATTGGCGCGTCGCTGCAGCTCGAGGACGACTACGTCAAGGTCATGAACATCATTCCCGGCGGTCCTGCACAGATCGACGGGCAACTCAAGCCAGAGGACCGCATTACGGCCGTCGGCGAAGGCGGCAGCGAGCCCGTCGACGTGATCGGCTGGCGGCTCGACGACGTCGTTCAGAAGATTCGCGGTCCCGGCGGCACGCGCGTGCGACTACAGATTCTGCCGGCCGGCGCTGCTCCGGGCTCGCCGGAGAAAGTCATCGAGCTGACCCGCGACAAGATCAAGCTCGAAGAGCAGGCAGCCAAGAAAGCACTCCAGGAGATTCCGTTCGATGGACGGACCTACCGCATCGGTGTGATCACGGTGCCGAGCTTCTATCAGGATTTCGCCGCGCGCAGCCGCGGCGACGAGGACTACACCAGCACGTCGCGCGACGTCACCCGCCTCATCGAGGAATTCAACGCTGAGGGTGGAATCGACGGCCTGGTCATGGATTTGCGAGCCAACGGCGGCGGACATCTATCGGAAGCGACCGAGTTGAGCGGTTTGTTCATCGAGCGCGGACCCGTCGTGCAGTTGCGCGAGACGCGCGGCACCATTCAACAGCTCGACGACCCGAGCCCGACTGCCATATACGGCGGTCCGCTAGCCGTGCTGGTCGACCGTTACAGCGCCAGCGCATCGGAGATTTTTGCCGCCGCGATTCAGGACTACGACCGTGGCGTCATCGTGGGTCAGCAGACCTTCGGCAAGGGCTCCGTGCAGAACCTGTTCCCACTCGACCGCCTGATGCGCGGCACGGACAACGGCCAACTGACGCTGACCATCGGCAAGTACTACCGCGTCACCGGCGAAAGCACACAGCATCGCGGCGTGATTCCCGACATCGAGCTGCCGTCGATGGTCGATACGGAAACCGTTGGCGAGAGCACGCGCGAGACCGCGCTGCCCTGGGACCGCATTCAACCGACGCGCTTCCGCGCGGATCCGGCGCTCATGGCGCAGCTCGACGACTTGCGGGCTCACCAGCAAACGCGTGCAGCCAACGACCCGGAATTCAGCTACCTCTTGAGCGACATCGCCGCCATCAAGGAGATTGCAGCCCAAAAGAGCGTCTCGTTGAACCTCGCGGGGCGGATCGCGGAGAACAAGCGGATCGAGGAAGGCCGGCTGGCTCGTGAGAACTCGCGCCGCGCGGCGCTAGGGCTCGCGCCGTTGGCCAGCATCGAAGAGCTGGACGACGCGGCCGCGTCGGATGAGATCCTGCTGCGTCAAGCGGCTCGCATCGTCGCGGAGATCGCGGAGGGGAAGCCGGCTCCCTAGCGCTCAGCGCATCACGGCCAAGAGATCCCAATAGTCGTCCGCGACCACATTGAGCCGTAGCGGCGCGTCGCTCGCACGCCGCGCCATCTCGAACTCGTTGACTGGCCCGCCGGGAGTGCGGCTGATCATTTGCAGCGACTCGATGCTCGGCACCGAATCGGTGTCGTTGCGGTACTTGACCTCGGCGAGCAGCAGATCGGTCCGTCGTTTGACCTGATCGGCAAAAGTCTTTTGCTGTTTCAGCTCTTCGATCTTCTCGCGAATTCGCTCGACCATCCGGTCGCAATCGCGGCGGTCGCCGAACTTCATGTCGGCCACGGCTCGCTCAGTCGACGTCTTCGCTAGCGACGCGAGATCGTGCTCCGAGAAGTGCACACACAGATGCTGCGCGAGCGCGACGATTGCGGTGTTGATGAGGCGCCGACTGTCGAGCGACAGCCCTTCCGGCTCCGGCAGCGGCTCGCCATGAATCTTTTCCGCGAGCGCACGGAGCTCCTCGAGCTTTTCCTCGAGCATTTGGCGCCCGCTCGCGAGCCCGGCAATCTGTCGTTTGAGGGCACCGGCGCGGAACAGGCGCAGGATGCTGTTCATATTGGCAAGCTGTTGTTCAAGGCGGGCCTGCTCTTCGGCCGCCGTACGGCATTTCTCCCCAAGCCCCGTAGTCTTTTCCTTGACCGCGTCGAGGCGCCTTTGCCGCTTGGCCATCTCGGCGTCCTGGAGTTGCGTACGCTCGCGTTTCTCGCGTTGCGTTTGCAGCTCGCGGCCGAACTGCTCGAGGCGTTGGCCGCCGACGCGCCACAGGTGCCGCAACTGAAAATAGACCATGGCGTTGGCCGCCGCGAGGGGGTTCGTCAGCAACCGCTCCAGCCCTTCGAGCTGCTCTTGAGCGCGCTGGATCGCACCCTCCTGCTCCTTGAGCTTATCGAGCAGCTCGAACCGCTCCCGACGCAGAGCCTTGACCTCGCGTTTGACGTCCGCTCGGTTCCAATAGAGCTTCAGCAGCTCCTCGGTAGGCCCGCCGGCTTGCCGCTCCATGATGGCGGACAGCATCACCGGCCTCGAATTCTGTAATACGAATCCATGCCGCGAAATATAGCCGCGCCGCAGCGGCTAAACCGTGACTCAAAGCAAGGAACGGCGGCTAGGGGGCGGCTAGCTCAGCGCGCGCTCGGCACTGCCCAAGCTGTGACCGACTTCAAAAAGGTAGTCGAGCCACTTGTTGAGCAGCATATTGAGTCGCCAACGGCGGTCGAGCTCCGCATTGCTGCTGCCCGCCAACTCGCGCAGCTTCGTGTGCCGATGCGCCTCGCGGCTGCTCACGGCTTCGACGAGCCGGGCATCGTGATAGATCCGCACCACGATATCGGGGTCGGGTGCGGAGACGCCACCCTCCTCAGGGAACCAATAGGTGAGACGCAACGTCGTCGTGTACGGCTCACGCCGGACGATCTCCGCATGCAGATCGCTGTCACGCGGCGACGACGAGACGATGGCGTCGGCGGGCCAGTCGAGTACCGCGGCCAGCTGATGGAGCTTGATGTAGTTGCTCTCGTACAAGGTCATCAA
>Ga0157380_10003930_pt1 | contig 10255 bp, 11 predicted proteins | sample S35metaG_FD_119757 | JGI IMG/M metagenome (GOLD analysis project Ga0157380, IMG submission 119757) | Switchgrass rhizosphere microbial communities from Kellogg Biological Station, Michigan, USA - S3-5 metaG | ecosystem: Host-associated > Plants > Roots > Rhizosphere > Soil | place: USA...
GCTGAAAGCGTATCGGACATTCGTTAAGCCATTTCTGTTAGGTTGACTGTAGGCAGAGTCGACGACAAGCTGAAGCGTATCGGACATTCGTTGAGCTTTTGAACATTGACTGCTTTCAGTGGCGTTGAGGGTACGGAGCGTCTACGACAAGCTGAAGCATATCGGACATTCGTTGAGCAATTTCGCTTAGCTTGAGTGTCCTCAATGGCTGCGCAAACAAGTGAAAGCTATAATTAAAACGCAATGCCTGTAAGTACGAAATCTGCGCCACTCGCCGCTGTTCTCGATTCAATGACTATCGAAGGCGCGGCTGAACTAACCGAACATCTCGACGATAACGCCTTAAAGTGTTTCGCCTGTGGCCATCGCTGCTTAATCAAAGAAGGTAAGCGCGGTATCTGCAAGGTGCGTTTCAACGAGGGTGGACATCTCCGCGTCCCGGCGAACTACGTCGCCGCTCTTGCCTGCGACCCCACCGAGAAGAAACCGTTCTTCCATGTGCTGCCGGGCTCTGACACGCTCACGTTCGGAATGCTAGGTTGTGATCTTCACTGCGCCTACTGCCAAAACTGGCTGACGTCCCAGGCACTACGCGACGATGCTGCTGGAACAAATCCAACTGTGGTTTCGCCAGATCGTTTGGTGGCAATGGCGAAAGCGTACGGCGCGTCAATGGTTGGCAGCAGTTATAACGAGCCGCTCATCACCGCCGAATGGGCGGTCGACGTTTTTCAAAAAGCGAGGCCCGAGGGATTCAAAACAGCCTTCATCTCAAACGGAAACGCTACCCCACAGGTGCTCGATTACCTGCGGCCGTGGACTGATTGTTACAAAATCGATTTGAAGTCGATGAACGACAAAAACTATCGGCAGCTTGGTGGCGTTGTCGATAACATTCTCGATACAGTGCAGATGGTCCACGACCGGGGATTCTGGGAAGAGATCGTCACACTCGTGATTCCCGGGTTCAACGATTCTGTTGATGAACTAAGACGTGCCGCAGATTTTATTGCGTCAGTTTCACCGGACATTCCCTGGCACGTGACTGCGTTTCATCAGGATTACCGCATGACTGACAACTCCAACACGACCGCGGAACAGTTGATTCGCGCGTGCGAAATCGGACGGGAGGCTGGATTGAGATACATCTACGCCGGCAACTTACCGGGCCGGGTTGGTCGTTGGGAGAACACTTACTGTCCCAGCTGTGATGAGCTGTTGGTCGATCGTTACGGCTATATCATCCGTGCGGTGAGCGTGACACCAGAAAGCAAATGCCCGAAATGTTCGACAACCATTCCGGGCATCTGGGCGTGAAACAATGCCTTCAATCGGCAATGCTTTTGATTACTTCGAAGGTGATGGACTTGCGGGCGCCGGCCTAACCGGAGTTCCTTGATGCAGGACTGCTAACCACTTCCCGTTCCGGTTAGCCCAAATCGTTGAGTGTCGCTGATGTTCAGGCTTTGGTCCAGGAACCATCACCATATAAGTCACGAGCGCAGCGTCGCTGTCAAACTTAACAGTCTTCCAGTCACTCAACTCCGCCTTTGAAGCATCGAAGCCTTGCACTCCTTTGACTGAACCAGCTTTGTCCACCACGCCATCGGTTCCGACCTCTATTGACTCCGGCGCGAGGTATGAAGCAAAGGCGTCGTAGTTCTTCGTCTTCAAGGCTTCCCACACCAACTTCTCATTTGCGGTAACATCCGAAGAAGTTGTACCTGGAGTTGCAGCCGCAGTCGGACTTGGTGCGGCTTTCTCAGGCTTAACCGCTGGAGGCGGAGGCGGCGTTGTCTTCGGAACTTCTGTCTCCTGATGATAAATCGCAAGCCACTTTCCGTTTCGATTAACCCAGGCAGTAGTCCCATAAAGAGTTGAAGCTGGCATGGGCTGACCGTTCACCGTTCCAGCGAAGCTTTGCTTGTAACTGATCACAGCTGCGTCTTTGTCGAGCGATATGAACTTCCAATCAGAAAAGACCACGTCCTTTGGTACAAAGCCCTGAATGTCTTTGAGAATCTCGGCCTTGTTGTAAACTCCGGTGCCCTGGACCAACACCGCTTGCTCGTCAAGCATGTCTGCGAACCCTTTGTAGTCTTGTTTCTCAAAAGCGGCAAACACTGCTTTCTCTTTGGCCATAGCGTCGGCTTCTGTCATGGGCGCGGCCGCAGTCGTCGACTCAGCACTTCCGTTTCTATTGGTATCACTGCGATTGGTCGGCGGTGCTGCACAAGCAGCTGCGACCAACACGGCGACAGTAATCAAAAGCAAAAGCTTCCATTTCATAAGAAGGCCTCCCGAACTAATATTGTGTATCTTTAGGCGCGCGTTCTATGCGAAAAGCAGAGAATAGTCAATAGCTGCGGCGGTCTTGGACCAGCACGCGGCTATTGAGGAGTAGATTGATCGTGATCTTACGGAGACTTGGAGGCAGTTGGCGATGCGCTGGCTGTTGGTAAAGCGCTGGTGGTTGGTGACGGTTTGGCCATTGCCTTTAGCGCTTCCGGATCAATTCTTGTTGCTTGCGAAATCACTACTTGCCAATTGCCGTTTCGTTTGGCAAAGACATCCGTAAAGCGAAACTCGCCACTGATATCAATCGGCTTTCCATCGGGGCGTTTAACCTTCCCGTTCTTTATCACGCTTCGTCCAGTGACAACGGCGGATTCAGGACCAAGGACAGTTGCCTTCGCCTCTGAAACTTCAAATGCGTCTACGGTCACATTACCTGACTCGACGTCTCGAATTTCATCTGCTTTCGTTCCCGTTGTGCCGTCCGCATAGGTCAGGATAATGTCGTCGGCTTCAATTCGTCGTAGCGCATCAAGATCACGAGTCTTTATGACGTTAGCCCACTCCCGATCCAGCCTCAAGACTTCGGCTTCAATTGCCGCTGGATTGAAAGGCTCCTTCGTTGGCGAGGCATTCGGCCCAGCGCTTCGATTCGTGTCCGGCGCTGCGGGCTGGCAGCCGCCTAGTCCAAGCATGGCTGTCAAAACAATCGTGTACAGCGCCACGGTCTGGGTCGTTCTCATCATCTCTGACTCCTTGGGTCGGGTCGACCTATTCTGACTAAGAATGGCAGTTTGTTTAGTACAGCCTTCTTCTACGACAATCAGAGATACGCGTCAACAAGTTCTTCAAAAACGAGCAGCATTTTCGCCAGAAAAACCTTGAGATTTAGTGCCTTTCGAGTGTTGACATAGCCCATCTGACGGGATTATTGTTCGGTCACGCGCGGACTGGTATTCGGGCAGTAACCTTACGTCGGCGCCCGCTACGGCCCCGCCCGCCTTTGAGTTTTATATTCGCTTTTTTCTCAAGGAAGGAGTGAACCCATGACCTACCTTTCGACTTATTTGAACGCCCGCGTCAGTGGACCACTTTTGCTTATTCTCCTGACACTCTGTTTACCGGCCGTCGCTCGCGCCCAAGGTAACAAGAGACTAGGTGGCGGGGACGAGCCGATTTTTGTTGAGTACAGAGGAGTGCAAATTGGCTGGCTCGCCGATGACGTGCGGAAGAAACTTGGTGACCCCGCTAACAAAGGCGATGAGCAGGACTACTATATGTTTGGCGAAAAGGAAATGGCCCAGTTCCAATACGACAAGGCAACGAAGAAGGTCATAGCGATCTCGGTTGATTTCATCAACGGAGCGAGTGCCGTTCTGACGCCGCAGCAGGTTTTTGGATCAGATATTGAAGCCAAGCCAGACGGATCGAAATACAAACTTATTCGGTATCCGAAAGCCGGCTACTGGCTCTCATATAACCGTACTGCTGGTGACACTCCGATCATTACCGTTACCATTCAAAAGTTGACCGGCCCTCAGTAAGGATAGGGGCAGGAGCAGTAAGCAGGAGCACTGAGTTTTCCTGCTCCTGTCTGCTGCTCCTGCTCTTGCTGCTTCGCTAGACTACACACCCTGTCCCTCGTATTCTTCTCTTAAATGCAGTTTGCAGCTGACAAACCTTGGCCCGCGGCTGATCTATCTCGACTCATAAAGCAACGCGCGGTTGTCGAAGGTTTTGAGAAAGTCGGAATAGTCGAAGCGCGGCCGTTGGGTGGCGAGTCGGAGCGATTAGAAGAATGGCTTCGCCGCGGGTATCACGCAAACATGACCTGGCTGGCCCGAAGTCCGTCAACGCGAGTTGATCCAACAGCAATCTTTCCTGCGGCACGATCAGTGGTTGTTGTCGCATTAAACTATTACACTCCCAATCAACATCACGATAACGGGGCGACCGGCAAAGTTTCGCGCTACGCGTGGGGCGACGACTATCACCAGGTGCTCAATGAAAAACTGCGATCACTACTCGATTGGATCAAAGAGCAACACCCTGATGCTGAAGGAAAAATCTGCGTCGATATTCAGCCAGTGATGGATAAGGCCTGGGCCGTTCGTGCCGGCCTCGGCTGGCTCGGTAAGCATGCCAACGTCATTACTCCCGAATTTGGTTCATGGGTTTTTATCGGCGAACTCTTGCTGAACCTCGAGCTCGATTACGACACCGAACAGATTGAAGACCATTGCGGTACGTGTACGATGTGTATCGATGCCTGTCCAACCCAGGCGATCGTCGAGCCTTACGTAGTCGATTCAGCCAAATGTATTTCTTATGCGACCATTGAATTGCGCGAGCCGGAGATCCCGGTTGAACTTCAAGAGAAGCTATCGGGCTGGTTGTATGGCTGCGACATTTGTCAGGACGTTTGTCCATGGAATCGTTTTGAGCAGGTGACGAGTGAGCAGCGCTTCCACCCGCGTGAGGGAAACGTAAATGCGCGGCTGGAAGATATCGTCCAGCTCACGCATGAGAGTTATGTTGAGCGCTTTCGCGGCAGTGCGATGAAGCGTGCGAAGCTTTCGGGTCTACAAAGAAATGCTCGTGAATTGTTGAAGCGGACTGGCTAGGCAGCCCAGATCAGTTCAGAACAGGAGCGAAGCGACTGCTTTCAACTGACGTTATCGGTCGCTGCGGTGAGACAGTCGCTTCGCTCCTGTTCTGAGGTGACCTCCGAAGCGACTGCTTTCAACTGATGTTGTCGGTCGCTGCGGTGAGACAGTCGCTTCGCTCCTGTTCTGAACCAACGCCCAATCACATAATGTTTGAACAGCCACTCAACCCATCATTCATCGAAGTAATCAAAGAGAGTTTTGGCAGGCAATCACTAATGCAGCTGATTGGCGCAGAACTCGGAGTCGTCGAGCCAGGCGTCGTCGAAATCAACCTGGCTTATCGTCCTGACCTACTCCAGCAACACGGCTATCTACACGCCGGCATAGTCACTACGATTGCGGATTCCGCTTGTGGCTATGCGGCCTTCAGTTTAATGCCTGCTGGATCTCAAGTCTTAAGTGTGGAGTTTAAGGTGAACCTGCTAAGACCTGCGCGTGGTGTACGCTTTGTCGCGCGCGGTGAAGTGATCAAAGCTGGACGGACCTTAACTGTCGTGCGCGGCGATGTGTTTGGCTTATCCGATGATGGCCCACGGGAATTAATCGCAACCATGCAGGCGACGATGATGTGTATGCGGAGAGAACGTTCAGACTGATTTCGGATTTCGGAATTCGGATTTCGGATTTTGTGTTGTTGAGAGTTGAACCGATCGTGGTAGCGCGAAATCCGAAATCCGAATTCCCAAATCCGAAATCTTAAGGCACATGTGTCTTATCCATCAGATCGGCGGCGCTTTTAAGTACTCACCAGAGCAGCTCTCTGATCGCATTAGCTCGCAAGCTGCCGACCTGATCAAACGTTCATTCGAAGATATCGACTCTGAGCGGCTCGTCGATCATCACACCCACGTAGCAGGGCTCGGGACGAACGGTACAGGCGCGTTCGTTAATCCCAAGATGCGAACGTGGCGTTATCCTTTTCACCGTCTTAAATTCAAGGTTTACATGAGTGCCGGCGGCGTTGATGAGGAACAGGACGCTGACCAACAATTCGTTAGTAGACTTAAGGATTTGATCGAGCATATTCCGCAGCATGGTAAGTATCGCCTGCTGGGATTCGACAAGAATTATCGCTCAGACGGCACGGTGAATCTCGAGAAGACCGAGTTTCATGTTCCGAACGAGTATGTATTCGATCTTGCCGCTCGTCATCCGTCTTACTTCGTTCCCAACATCTCAGTAAGTCCTTATCGTCCAGATGCCACCGCTGAGTTAAGAAAGTGGGCAGCAAAGGGAGCGCGTGTGGTCAAATGGTTGCCGAATGCGATGGGCATCGATCCATCCGATCCTAAGTGCGACGCCTTCTACCAAACGATGAAGGAATTGAGCCTCATCCTGTTGAGTCACGGCGGAGAAGAAAAGGCGGTTGAAGCAGAGGAGGACCAGAAGCTCGGCAACCCTTTATTGCTGCGGCGAGCACTGGATCATGGCGTCAAAGTTATCGTCGCACACTGCGCGGGTCTCGGTTCGAATGAAGATCTGGACGACCCGGATAGAAAACGCGTCTCGAATTTCGAACTCTTTCTTCGACTGATGGATGAGAAACCCTATGAAGGTTTGGTGTTTGGCGAGATATCAGCGATGACGCAATTCAATCGCCTTGGTCCACCATTGACGACGTTGCTGGCGCGCGGAGATCTTCATCATCGACTCGTTAATGGCAGCGACTACCCATTGCCGGCCGTGAATGTATTAATCAGAACCGGGAAGTTGGCCGAGTTTGGTTACATTGATGAAGTGGAACGCGCACCTTTAAACGAGATCTACCACTACAATCCACTATTGTTTGACTTCGTCGTCAAACGCACAGTGAAGCTGCCTGGTACAGGGAAAAAATTTCCGCCGTCAGTCTTTATGACAAACGCTTCTCTCGGCGTGTGACTTATGGAACAGGACCAAAGTTGAGAGGCGCTTGGGTGCTCTCAACTTTAGTCAATCAATCCTGTAGTCCTCTCCACATTAGACGCTACGTCAACTTACTGGCAATTTCCTGCGCCATGCGCAGGTGTTCCTGAATCGTTGGCAAGATCTTCGCGGCGAATGCCTTCAATTCAGGGTCGGTGCCATTCGTTGATTCAGCTTGATAGGCAGCCTCGGACTTCTGATGATTTGTTACCATCAGCGCCATGAACTCCCGATCAAACTCCGCACCCGAAAGCTTAGCCAACCGATCATATGTCTGCTGCTGTTCCGGCTTAACTTCTGTCGGCAGCGTGATGTTCTTTTTCGAAGCAATCGGCCTCAACGCAGTATTTGCATTCGTATGATCTGCAATCAGCCGTTGAACGAAACGTTTCACTTCAGCGTTTTTGGACTTCTGTGAAGCTAAGCGGCCAAGTGCGATTTCGGCCATGTTGGCCTGGGCGCCATTCATAGCGAACGCGTTATCGTCCTGTCGCGGCGTTTCTGCGCGAACAGGGGTGGCGGTTGGTGACGCCACAGCAATTGAATTTGTATTGGAATTTGTATTGGTGTTGGTTTCGGTTGGCGCGCAGCCAAAACACATTGTCGCGTAAACCATGATGACTAGTAAGAACTTTCGCATTTCAGATCCCTCCAATGATCGTGCTGAGGTCCATTCTTAGGACCATACGTTACGGAAATGGCTCGAAGGGCTTGCGAAAGCCTAATAAACACCGCCCGAGTATGGCGAAATGTGAGCGTTAGAACAGAGGGGGCCTATCGGGTATGATTACCGTGATGTCGGCGAATGGAAATCAGCACAAAGCGCTACGCGACTCATACGGTCGCCCGATTCGTGACCTGCGTGTGTCGTTGACCGATCGCTGTAATTTCCGTTGTTTTTATTGCCTGCCACACGGTGAACCACCCATAGCTCCGAAGGAACAGATGCTTTCGTACGAAGAGATTGATTATCTCTGTGACATCTTTGTCTCGTTAGGCATTGAGAAGATCCGTTTGACTGGTGGCGAGCCGATGCTACGACGCGACATCGAGACGATCATTCGAAAGCTGGCCCAGCTGAAAGGCGACGGGCTTCAAGATCTGGCACTGACCACAAATGGCTATTATTTGCCGGACCGGGCGCGTTCATTAAAAAGCGCGGGCCTGGATCGAATAACTATCAGTCTCGATAGTTTGAAGCGCGACGTCTTCAAGCAAATGACTGGGGTCGATGTACTTGACCGAGTGCTGGCAGGAATAGAAGCCGCAAAGGAAGCCGAGCTTTATCCGATTAAGATTAACGCCGTAATCGTTCGCGGACACAACGACGATGAGCTGGTCGACTTTGCAGCGTTTGCACGTGAACATGATCTCAAGATGAGGTTTATTGAGTTCATGCCACTCGACTCAGGACATGACTGGTCGCGAGATGATGTAGTTTCGGGGCGGGAGATACGCGAAAAGATCAGCGCAAAGTTTCCACTCGTACCCGTCGGCGTGGCGCGAGGGTCGGAAACATCTTCTCGTTATCGCTTTGCGGATGGAGCACCTGGAGAGATCGGCATCATTGCTCCTGTCACAGAAGCATTTTGCGGTGCGTGCTCACGAATACGTCTGACAGCCGATGGTCAGATTCGCACGTGTTTGTTCTCGACGGTCGAGCACTCTGTAAGAGATGTGTTGCGATCAGGAGCGAGTCGTGAAGGGATAGTCGATTACATCGAAGCGGTAGTTCTTAAGAAAGAGCCGCGGCATTACATCAACGATCCAGAATTCGTTGCGCCTTCACGAACGATGAGTTTCATTGGTGGCTAGCTAAACAGGCAATCAAGAGTTGGGCTTTAGCGAGTTGGTAAGACTTCTCGCGCTGACAGTTTCCTGGGATACTGAGACGTCAGGCAAGGAGTGTCCTAAAGAAAAGCGGCGAACAAAACAAGCGCTTGGAGCGGACTCGCCTTGAGCGGGCTTCTTTGGTTAGTTGCATAGGCGAGCCGCTTAATCGCAGCGATAGCCGCAAACGGTCTTATTTAGTTCCTCACAGATGGACTTTGAAATCCTCGGCGAGATTACTGCAGTTGAAACGATAGCTAAAGGTCGTTCTGTCCGGGCGCATGCTCGTCTTCGTAAACTCTATGGTGGGAGTCGATGGCGGAAGCTCAAGGGTGTGGCTCACGTTCGACTAGCCAGTGGCAGGATCAGGCTAGCTGAAATTCATTGGTATGAAGCACACGGGATCGGCAAGCGTGAATTTAAGTTGAAGCTGCCTTTTTTAGATAAACCATGAAGAAAAAGCAAATGATTCAGTTTGTCGTCTGCCTCAACAACGAAGGTTATCCAGCCTCGCTTGAGGTCGGAAAGCTGTACCGCTCTATTCCAGACAAGAAAGCGGAAGCGGAGGGCTTGTTACGCGTGATCGATGAAAGCGGCGAGGATTATGCTTTCGAGGCGGCGCGGTTTCATGAGATTAGCGTGCCGCCGGTAGTTGAAAAAGCCCTACTTGAGGCTAGGCGTTCTTGATGATGGAACTACGCAGCAGTCATCGTCACTGGGGCCTCGTCGATCTCTTTCACTGCACGCAAGCCATCAACAATTGCGCCTTGCATCCACGAGGGGAAAGGCGACATGTGTTCGCCAGCAAAATGAATAAGACCCTCCGGTTGCTGCGCTGCGATTAAGTTTTGCGGACCAACAAAGGCCCACGCTCCACGTGACCATTGATCCTCCGTCCAACATTTGGTTGTTCCGCGCTCGAAATTCTCCCGCACACCTCCCGCGAACATTGAATCCAGTAGCGAGACCGTGGATCCAATTCGGTCTTTTTCGCTCATCCTGTCGATGCGTTCTGCCTGACCAGGTCTCGCATACGTCATCAGGATCCCACGAGGACCCGGTTGGTCCCAGGTTGGCTGCCAGATCTCAAGCGGATCGTCAGTCACCGCGAAGCCGTTCAAGCCTTTTTGTTCCCAGGTTCGAATCTTCATTTGCAGATAGACGCGCGACACAGCATCGTACCGCAGGCTTTTGATTATGCTTTGCTTCCGGTCTGAAAAACTTTTTGGCAGCTCTATGTTTTTTAAAACGGTGAACGGGATGGTCGAGAGAATTCGATCAGCCGAAAGAACTTGTCGCGTACCGCTTTCGGTAAAAACAGCTCGAGCGCTTTTGGCATCTTGCTCGATGCGTACCACCGCCGCGCCGTAATGAATCTTGTTGCCTAGTTTTGCCGCGAGTGCTTTTGGAAGCAGATCAGTCCCACCTTTGATCTTCGACCAGCGCGCCGGACTTCCACCTAAGTCTGGTCCGAGAACGTGGCCCAGTCCTTCCGTAAAACCCTCAATCGGAACCTCTCGGCGACCGCCGTCAATGCGAAGCGCCGACAAACGCGA
>Ga0157380_10003931_pt1 | contig 10255 bp, 7 predicted proteins | sample S35metaG_FD_119757 | JGI IMG/M metagenome (GOLD analysis project Ga0157380, IMG submission 119757) | Switchgrass rhizosphere microbial communities from Kellogg Biological Station, Michigan, USA - S3-5 metaG | ecosystem: Host-associated > Plants > Roots > Rhizosphere > Soil | place: USA: Michigan...
AGTTTCTCACGAAAGAAACTCAACAACTCGCTTTCACTCCAACTGTGTCAACAAAGGGCGAGAAGCTTCCGTACGGACTGGGGTGGTTTACGCAGAACTACAAAGGCATGAAGCTGCTTTGGCATTACGGCTACTGGACCGGCAACTCATCTTTTATTTTGAAAGTGCCCGAGCGCAACATCACGTTCATCATTATGGCGAACTCTGACAATCTGAGCCGCCCGACGGATCTCGGTGCAGGTGATGCACTGAGCTCTCCCGTAGGCATGGCCTTTTTGAAGACGTTCATCTTCCCGGAGAAGTTTGGAGAGAGCCTGCCTGAGATTAATTGGAGCGCTCCGGTTTCAGACTTGAAAAGTCAGCTCAACGCTATCGCGAAAAAACCCTACGCCGATATCTTCCTCAAAGATCTGGTTACAAAGGTAAGGATCTATCAAAACGTCGGACGCGCTAACGATACGACGCCACTGATGAAAATGTATGGGGAGCTCTACTCCAAGCCCATGCCTGGTGATCTTGTGAAACTGCCGCTGATTGCGCAGATCGTTGAGGTGCTGGACAACGAAGATAAGAGCGTGGTGTTTAGTTTGCCGGGTAGCCAGGACGTTCGTATTTTTGCCATAGGCGAAGGAGACTCCGGTGAGATGTTTGACTACGGCTGGATCGAAGACGACAAAGGGTCACGCGTGTGGCAGATGCAAGAACCGAAGACGGAACATGCAGGTGGTGCAGGTAAGAACCGGAAGATTGACGTGCAAATTAGTCTGCCGGCAGGAAACTACAAGTTGCGTTACAAGTCAGATGATTCCCACGCATTCGATCACTGGAACGCTCTGCCACCCGACATTAATTTTTGGGGAATTGCTGTCTATAAAAAGTAGTAAATAGATTGTCACGTTCGGGCCCGCAGACGAACCTGAACATAACGCACAGGTCTAGCGGAAGTTTTTGGGTTTTGACAAGGTTATGCCCTGAATTTGGTTTGCACAAAAAGGAAATCCAAAATCGCCGTCAAAGACTCAAGATCTCATTCTCCCCAACCTTTAGGTTGGGGATCAGCGACACTCACACCGACCGGCAACCATTTCAATGGTTTTATCTGAGCGCCTCCAAACAATTTGCGAGCTTCCTTTTTTGAATCAGTCCAAAACCATTAAAATGGTTACGGGGATTGATACGCGACTCGATGCCCAATCTGAAGCTTGGGGAGAATGAGATGCTCCCTCATTCGTAGCGCAACGCCTCCAGTGGATCTACTCGTGCGGCCCTGCGTGCGGGGAGCCAGCACGCAACCAGTGCCACGAGCAAGAGCAGGGAAGTGATGACAGCAAGAGTCAGTGGATCAGTCGCGCTCACTTCGTAAAGTTGCTCCGCCACTTGCCGCTGCCACGCGTCTTCTCCGTAATACTGACTCGCCATCAAGCGTTTCAATCCGTAACCAATCAAAGCGCCGACGGCTAATCCCACGAGCACCAGCTTTATCCCTTGCCAAATTACCAGCCGCAAGACATTGGAAGCTCTGGCGCCGAGTGCCATGCGAATCCCGATCTCATTGGTGCGTTGCGCGACCGAATAGGCTAAGACACCTGAAAGTCCGATGGCTGCTAGCAGGAGCGCCAACGCGCCAAAGAAACTCAAGAGCCGTGCTGACAATCGTTCCTGGCCCAAGGTGGTTTGCGCGAGTGCTGCTTGTGTGCTGACTTCGGTGACCGGCAAATTGCTGTCCAATTCGCGCACGACCTGACGCACTGGGCCGGCGAGTGCAGTCGGTTCTCCTCCTGTGCGCAGTGTGAAATACATCTCTCCAAGGTCGGCGACCTCTTGTTGCCACGGCGTGTAGAGCAGTGGCTTAAGCTCTTCGCGCTGGCTCATATATTTGGTGTCTGCCACCATGCCGATGATCTCGACTTCACGTTTGCCGAAGATAATCATGACACGTTTGCCGAGCACATCCTGGTTGGGAAAGAACTGGCGCGCGAAGGTTTGACTGACGATACCGACTTTGGGTGCATGCTGATCGTCGTTCGCCGTGAAGCCGCGACCGCTCAGCATCGGGATTTCCAGCGTAGCAAAATAGTTTTCGCGCACAGCCTGCCGGTTCGTGAGGTGTTTCTCCTGAGTCATTTCTGTTTCGCCGGGCAGCCGGATGCCAAAGTACCAATTATCGTTTGCGATGAGCGGGACCTTTCCGAATGTCGCCATGCGCACACCGGGCAGATTATCTAACCGATCAAACATCTGCTGATAGAGCTGGATCAATGATTCGTCTTTGTACCCACCTTGTTCCGGCTGGACGCGGAAGAGCAACAGGTTTTCCTGGTTGAATCCCAGGTTGACGTTTTGCAGGTTGTATAACGTGCGGATGAATAAGCTCGCGCCTAGCAATAACAATAATGACAACGCGACCTGCGCGACGATCAGTCCTTTGCTCAAACGCGACACGGCGCCCGTCGTGCGGCGACTCTGTTTGAGTGCCGTCGTAAGATCCATTTTCGTCGTGCGCCACGCGGGCGCCAGACCAAAGAGCACGCCGGTGAGCAGCGAGACCCCGAGTGTGAAAGCCAACACACGCCAATTCAGACTGAGCTCAACTCCATTGGGCAGAATGCCTGTGTTCGTGTCAGTCAATGCGAGGAGCGTGCTTTTGCCCCAGTACGCGAAGAGAACGCCGACGATGCCACCCAACGTCGACAGCAGCAGACTCTCGGTCAGCAGTTGCCGGATCAAACGCCAACGTCTCGCACCTACTGACAGCCGTACACTGATCTCTGGACTGCGGAATGATGCGCGCGCGAGCAACAGGTTCGCCACGTTGGCGCAGGCAATCAACAGCACGAGCGCAACAACAATGAAGAGTCCATAGATGGCGCTTGAATATTGTCTGCGATGGTCCAGCATTCCCCGACTTCCGGATTCTGCGATCAGGCGCGGGTAATCTTTCGGTTCGATTTGCGCTGGCTGGTTCGCTCGCGGTGGCGGCATAACGTCCAGCGCAGCAGCCTGGAAAGAGCCGTTCAAGCTTTCGCGCGCCTGTTCGTTGGTGGCGCCCGGTTTCAGTCGCGCCATTAAGTTCATCCACCAGACGCCACTTTCCTTGTTGCTGCGTTTGCCTTTCATCAACGGTTCGCAGGCAAATGGGATGGTGAAGGCGGGATGGAAATCCACTTGCAATGTGCCGTTGAACGCGGCGGGTGTCACTCCGATGATGGTGAACGATAATTTGTTGAGCTTGAGTGGCTGGCCGAGGACGTCGGGGTTCGCGTTGAACCGCTCCAGCCAAAACTGATGTGTCAGCACGACGACCGGCGAAGCGCCTGGCTTGTCATCCTCGTCGGTAATTATGCGCCCTAAGATCGGTTGAACTCTTAGTCCGCCGTAATAGTTTCCGGAAACGGCCTGCCCGTTGATGATCTCCGCCTCATCGCCGACGACGGTATTCACTTCTTTTATTGGAGCGAAAGCAAAGAGATCAGTTAGTGGGCTTTCTGTCGCTTGCGCCTGCGTCTGGCGCATCCTTTCAAAGACCTCATAGCGAAACAGTGAAAGGCTGCGCGTGTCCGGAGGGCCAGGGACGTTCGAGGTGCCGCTCATACCACTAAGTCTGAACGGACGCCCGGCCTGCCATTCAAACAACACCAGTCGATCAGGCTCGCTGACTGGCAACGACTTGAGCAGCACAGCATCCACCACGCTGAACAACGCCGTGTTCGCCCCAATTCCAAGCGCGAGTGAGAGCACCGCGACTATTGTGAAGCCTTTGCTCTTCAGCAGCATTCGCATGCCGAAACGCAGGTCGCGCCATAGATCACGCAGCAAACTGATACTGGCTGCACCCCACACCACCGGCTCCTGGTTAACCGGACGTTCATCCTTCCTCAGTTCTCTCACACTTTCATCCAGTGCCTGACGCGTCATGCGCCAGGCGTCTTCTTCTGCTGTACCATTGGCTACCAGGCCGTCGTAGTAATCCTCAAGATACTGGGCCAACTCTTCGACGATCTGCGCCTCACGCACGGGAGCCAATCGCAAACTGGCCAAACGCTCTCGGATCTCCTTTTTTAAATCAGGCATGATCGCATCACCTCACGCAGGATTAATCCCGGCCACCCGATCAAGCGCGGCGAAGAAGTGTTTCCACGTGCGACGCTGCTCCGCGAGGATCTTCCGACCTGCAGACGTCAACGTGTAAAAGCGTCGCCGGCGTTCCCCAGACTTTTCTACCCAGCGACCTTTTATTAAGCCGCGTTTCTCCAGCCGATACAGGAGTGGGTAGAGCGAGGCGACATGAAATTGCAAAACGCCTTCGGAGCGCTGCTCGATTAGCTTTCCAATCTCATAGCCATGTCGTGGTCGATCCTCGACCATGGCCATGATCAGCATTTCGGTACTACCCCTTTTTAGATCGCGGTCAAGCATACGGGTCGTCTCCATATATGGATGCGCCATATATATCGCGAACGGTTATTTTAGGTCAAGGATTGTCGAATCACTTTCCCAGGATCGGGACACATCACTGCATAGACTTATTGCGCGGGAAAGGCACGCCTAGCTTCCACACGCCGACGATATCACTTGTCGCCGTAATATCAACGGTCGGGTCGCCATTGACCAAGACGAGATCAGCACGTGTTCCAACTGCGATGCGACCACGATCATGGAAGCCGAAAGCTCGCGCTGTTTCCGAGGTTGCCGCCGCGAGCGCCTCAACCGGCATGAGGCCTGAACGCACCAACAATTCCAACTCGTGATGAAGGCTTACACCGTGAGCCATGCCCGGTGCCGGTGCATCTGTGCCTGCGAGAATCGACACACCAGCGCGTCGGAGAATAAGAACTGCTGCTTGAGCATTCGAGAATTTGAGATTTGCACCAAGGCCCGGTGGAAACTTCCGCTCGAGCATGCTTTTCATTGTTGCAGAAATAAATGGAGTTAGCTTCGGTTGGTCCCACCAAGGTTTTGGGGAAGTAATGGTTAACGCATCGAACACGCTGAGCGTAGGAATGACGAAGACGTTGTGCTCGGCCGCAAATTTGGCGAAGTCAGGTTCGGGCATCGAATCCGCAAAAATGTGGGCCAGACCATCAGCACCCGCGGCAATAGCCTCGCGAACGTCGCGTTGCGTCGTGGCATGGACCACGACAAGTTTGTTGCGTTTGTGGGCTGCGGCGACCGCGTCTTCAAGTTGCTGCTTTGTTAACGTAGGCAAAGCGTGCTCGAAAACGATCTTGATGTAGTCTGCCCCTTCTGCGATCCGCGCATCAACGAATGCCTGCACGTCATCACCTGGACCGAGAGTCGGAAATGCTGGTCCGCCCATTTGCGTCCCGTGGCCACGCGGAACGGTGATGCCGGTGCCAGCGGTGCGCAAATCAGCAAGGTCTCTAATGCTGGCGCTGGTGACCTTGTTCCTTAATGCCAGACTCGCATCGGAGCCCCACATCTCAAGCTCTGTGGTGACGCCGAAGCTCAAAGCGTCGCGAAGGAATTGTTCTCCAAGTGCAATCCCGAGATGCACGTGCGCGTCGATGAGACCAGGCAAAAGAGTTTTACCCTTGCCATCGATAATGTACGCGGATGAAGGAATCTGCACTTCCGGAGAGACAGCGCGAACCATACCATCGCGAACGAGGACCGTCGTGTTTCTAATCAGACGCGAACCGTCAAACACGTCGACGTTGCGAAAAACGAGGGGTTTGTCAGTTTGCTGCGCAGCGGTACGCGGTAACGCGCATAGCATCAGGACACTCACGAGGACCGCGATTAACGATCTAATTTTTATGTTTGGGTCATACATTTTTTTGAAGCAGTGGCCAAGTTGTAACAAGATGTGGCGGTAGGATCTCACGTTCCGAGTGATATCTAGTTTCAGAAATCGCTCGTGTAGTTATCAACTATTGAACCTCACTCAGTTAGGCAGACGCAGAGAGGGCTAACTCTACTACGTGATCGGCAGACTCGAAAACCGCTCAGTAGTAACGTCAGTCATTCAGCACCATCCGCGGTAGCGGATGGCCAAGACTCAACGTCTTGAGCGGGGAACTCTTAGTAATACCGTCACTTGAGTGAGGGCCATCCGCTACCGCGGACGATACTGAACAGCTGGGTCGCTTACCACGCTTGACGAATCGGGTATCGTATAAGAACAAGGAGTTGGTTATAAAAGGAAGACTATGGAAACAAGCATAACGAACGTAGGAAATGAAATTGAGTTCTTAGGTGATGATCAGATGAGCGGTCAAGGTGTTCAAACAACACCTCCTCCAATAGAGCCACCTCCCGTCACCCAACCGGAAACGGATCAGGATCTACTGGATGCCTACTCGCGCGCAGTCATCACAGCCGCGGAACGAGTCAGTCCCTCAGTTGTATACATTGAAGTTCACGGGATGAGCTCCGAACGACGTAACTCTACGCGAAGTCCGCGTGACTCGCGCGGCAGCGGTTCGGGTTTCATCATTACGCCAGACGGTTTCATCCTGACCAACAGCCACGTGGTTCGGGGCGCGAAGACCATCGACGTCACTACGGCAGACGGCAACAAGTATCATGCACAACTGATCGGAGACGACCCCGATACAGATCTAGCTGTTATCAGAATCAATGCGCCCAATCTTGTTCCCGCGCATTTGGGAGACGCGCAAAAAATTCGTGTCGGCCAGTTGGTTGTAGCGATCGGAAATCCCTACGGGTTTCAATACACGGTCACAGCAGGAGTGGTGAGCGCATTAGGCCGTTCGTTGCGCGCGCAGTCGGGACGACTGATGGATGACGTTATTCAAACGGACGCGGCACTCAATCCCGGAAATTCAGGCGGTCCGCTCGTTAATGCACGCGGTGAAGTCGTCGGCGTTAACACCGCGATGATTCTACCGGCACAAGGAATCTGCTTTGCGACTTCAATTGACACCGCAAAGTTCGTAGCGAGCCGGTTGATCCGCGATGGAAAAGTCAGTCGGAGTTACATCGGTTTGGCAGGTCAGAACGTTTCCCTTCCGCGTCGGATCGTCAGGTTCTATAACCTTCCAGTCACAACTGGGATACTCGTCGTTTCGTTTGAAGGAACTAGTCCTGCACGAAATGCCGGCGTCCGCGAAGGCGACATCATCATCGCGTTTGACGATCATCCGATTGCCGGCATCGATGATCTTCACAAGCTTTTGAGCGAAGATAGAATCGGACGCAAGTCGACTTTATCAGTGATTAGACAGACGACGATCGTGAAGTTGGAAGTGATGCCGGAAGAATCACAGAAATATCGATAGTGAATAGTGAATGGACCCTACGCCGCTAAAGTGCTTGGTGTCTTCGAGTCGGAATATGAAGTCATAGAGCTACGACAACCACAAGACAGTATTACTCGCCTGCCGATGACTGCTTTTGAGTCTCCGTTGCCAGGGCGGCAAATCTCGTTTGAAACAGAATGGCGGCCTCGAGCAGCAAGTCAAAGATCACGTCGCCGGTTTTCAGAAATTGCGTATGCACCGAAAGCCAACCTCGTTCGCGATCGAGTAATGAAGAGTCTGTGCGCCGCCCAAAAGAAACCTGTAGTAACGACGCGCGCAGTTTGTCGCGAATCTCGGTATTCAGAACCTTTGCCACAAACTCCGGATCGTTTCCAGTTACCACAAACTGCTCGTTAAATCGTTCATCAGCCAGGTCAACTCTGGTTCCGATCGGCAAGGGTTTGAGTAGAAGGTTGTCTGACCTGAGGAGGGCTGCAAAATCCTTTCCTGCAAACTGCTCCAGCTTAAACCGCGCGTAAGTGTGTTCCCTGAAAGTTTCATCGGTTGAGATAAGAAATGAGAGCTGAATGTCACCATGTTTAGTAGGCACGTGGAGCATGGGCTGTCGACCACTTAGTTCAACTCGGCCATCTCGTTTCTGTGCTTGCTTCGTCATCGCTTCTTTGACCGCGGCATCTTGCTGCCGCTCCGCCGGATCGAAATAGAAACGTTTAGCGATGAACCAGATAACCAGGATGACGGCGACGCCGATGACGAGTGTCCAAACGTTCATGTGTAGTTGATTGTCTAGCCACAGATTAAACCATCACGCAGATTTGGGGGTGAAATCGCGTCAACCCTGGAGGGAGCTAACGCTGTCAGTTTTCATAGGGAAGGCTCACAACGAAGCGGTAGCAGTGCCCATGCGCCGGAGCCAGCGGAAATGGGACAGCAACCCAAGTCGAAATGTCGCGTGCTGCCGATACGTGACCCCATATTCTCGACAGGTTTCTTCGACCAGTTTCGAAATCCGCGGATAGTTGACGTGACAGATTCGTGGAAATAGATGGTGTTCGACCTGAAAATTCAAACCCCCCAGCAACCAGGTTTGCAGCTTGCTCTGTCGCGCAAAATTCACCGTGGTCTCCACTTGATGGATCGCCCACGTGTTTTCAATCACACTTGAATCTTTTTGAGGCAACGCAAACTCAGCTTCCTCCACACAGTGGGCCAGCTGAAAGACAACACTCACAACGATGCCTGAAGTGAACACTGTGACAACGTAAAACAGGATGACGCTCCAACTGCGATGTAGCATTAAGGGAATCACAAAAGCCATAACGAAAAACGCCACCTTGGCTCCGATGAATTGCACCAAGCTCAAACGCTTTGGTCGCGGAATTCGCGCTTGTCCAATCCGACCCCGGATGACGTCGCGGAAATCGTCGTAGAATTGCCACTTAATGACGTTCAATCCATATAACGGCCACAAGTAAAAATGTTGCCAGCGGTGAAAGTTGAGGTGCTTTTGATGTGGCGAGAGGCGGCCAATAAATCCCAGATCAATGTCGACGTCGTGGCCGGTGATGTTCACATAGGTATGATGAGTAACGTCATGTTTCCAATGCCAGACGTAGGAGCTGGCGCCAAGGAGATCCAACGTCATTGCCATAAGGCGGTTGATCCGTGGGTGGTTTGAATAAGCCTGGTGGCCACCGTCGTGTTCAATATTGAAACCGATTGCCGCCATCGTTAGACCGAGCAGAATCGAAAGGCCAAGCGCCTGCCACCACGTGACGGCAACGAACACCAGAGCAACGTACGAACCAACAAAGGCGAGCAAGATGATCGAGGTCTTGAGATACATCTCAGGACAATCACGTTGAGGTCGTCCGCTCTGCTCAAAATATTCAGCGACTCTGCGTCGGAGCTCAGAGTGAAACCCGTTATCCCTATTGAACGTCAACCGCCGATCCCCGTGATCTCCACTGTTAGTAATACTCATTAAGACTCATTAACTCCTCTAAACCTGCATGCTCACATAGCCACCTGACAGCATAACTGTTAGATCGCCGCTATGGTCGGTTCGTTTGCAATAGTTTTGTAATCCCTCAACTGAAATCGCAGGTTTCGCGGCCGTTATTCGAATGAACGGCCGATTTCTGTCACCTTGACGCCACGCGCAGCCGTGTCAGTAAGCAGTTTCCTGAAGACTTCACGTTCCAATTAACGAAGCCGGAGGCGGAAAACTTGAGGTCGCAATTTGCGACTTCAAGATCCGGCCACGGAGGTCGTGCTTTCTGCCGTATGTCTTCACTGAGCAAGGCGTCGTCGATGTTGTTCTCTGTCCTTTTCGCCGATTGCGAAGATTTGCGGTGAGGCGAAAGCGACTGCTAATTTATTCGTATGCCTCACACTAAGAAACTCACAAACAAAAGTCTCACAGTCTCGATTCAACTGATCGAGCGCAGAATCTATTTGATTCGCGGCCAGAAAGTTTTGATCGACTTCGATCTGGCAGATCTTTACGGTGTGTCGACTAAACAACTAAACCAGCAGGTGTCGCGCAACAAGAAGCGATTTCCTGAAGATTTTATGTTCCGATTAACGAAGGAAGAGGCTGACGCTTTGAGGTCACAATTTGTGACCTCAAACACCGGACGCGGTGGCCGACGATATCTGCCCTACGCTTTCACCGAGCAAGGCGTCGCGATGTTGTCCTCTGTCCTTAATAGCGAGCAGGCCATCGAAGTGAACATCATGATCATGCGTGCATTCGTGCAGCTGCGGCAGATGTTGGAATCGAATGAGGAACTGAATCGCAAATTCGCGGCGGTTATCCGGAAGCTTTCAACGCACGAGAAGTACTTCAGAGTCGTATTTGATGAAAAAACTAACCGAGCAGCCGACCACGCCGCCCAGGCAGATTGGTTTTAAAGCAGGCAAGAAGGCCTAACGAGGAACATCGTTTTTGCTATCTCTCATTTCGCATCTTAGAATTCATCTCGCACTTCCAGACACTCTCGTCAGGA
>Ga0157380_10003932_pt1 | contig 10255 bp, 17 predicted proteins | sample S35metaG_FD_119757 | JGI IMG/M metagenome (GOLD analysis project Ga0157380, IMG submission 119757) | Switchgrass rhizosphere microbial communities from Kellogg Biological Station, Michigan, USA - S3-5 metaG | ecosystem: Host-associated > Plants > Roots > Rhizosphere > Soil | place: USA...
CAAGAAGAGCGGAAAGACCACTGCGTCATAAAGGACACCACCATGACCGCGGCTGTCGCCTGCACCGAGGCCAGTTACTGCGATCAGCCGCATCACGCCCGCCGCCTTCATGGCGTCGACTAGGATGCGGGTTGATTGCGAAAGCAGCGTTGTGCGCTCGAAGACAGACCGAGGCGCGATATCAACACCGAGCGTTTGGACGACCACCTCTATGCTTTGGAGGGCGCTCCGGATCGTGCTGCTATCGAGTGCGTTCCCGGGCACCTTCTCCAGCCCCGGATTTTGAATGGGTATAATCCAGGCCGAACGCGCTAGGGCGCGAACGTTGTGACCGGTGGCAAGGGCGGCCTTCACTGTTTCCCGTCCTATGCCGCGGCTGGCCCCTATAATGAGAAGCTTAGCCATGTTCTTCCCAGTCATATTTGTTTTCGATCCAATGTTGGCAAGCAGGGCACTTGCCGAGAGCGCTGGCTGACCAAGCGGAAGTCGCTTGGGACACTCTATGACTAGGTCGAGATGATTAGGTCGAGGCAGGCGGGAGCTCGCGGAGCGCAAGTTCGAGACTTTTGACGAGTTCCGCCATGAATGTGAAATCGAGAGTATCGATCGTGTCACTGGGGAGGTGATAGTTGGGATTCCGGAAGAAGGCGGTATCCGTGACCATAAGTGCTGGCAGACCAGCGTCCCAGAAAGAGGCATGGTCGCTCAAACGCGTTTCCGGCAAAATTCGCCCATTGAAAGGAAGATAAAGCGACTCGACCGGTAGCTCTGTGTTCTTGCGGAAGCCTCGCAGAACCGCACGTCCGAAGCGCCATGACCGCCAATTTGCGATGATTCCTATAAAGTTTCCTTCTGCAGGATAACCAGGCCAACGAGCGAGATATGGATAATGCTGCCGCGGTGCCGTGAAGCCGACCATCTCTAAGATAATGGCACCGAGCACGTGGTCACCGCTGGTCTGGCAGCTTCGAACAAACATCCGGCTGCCTTGATGACCCGTCAAATAGGCGGGCGGCTCTTCAAGCGTGAAGGCACCGAAGAGAACCTGGGCCTTAATGCGCTCATGCCGTAAGCGTCTGGCCAATTCGAGCATCACGGCGACAGCGCTCGCATTGTCGTCTGCACCCGGAGTGCCGGGGACGGTGTCGTAATGAGCGCCGACCACGTAGTATGCCGAGGCTTCGGTGTCTACAGGAAGCGTTCCAAGGACATTCGTCACTCGGTGGTCATAGTATTGGTAGTCCTGCCTTGTCACAGAGAGGCCGGCCTCCTCGAAGACTGAATGGATGTAGTCGGCGGCGAGAACTAAGCTGTTGCCATCTACCGTCGTACGAGGACCAATGTCGATCGCGAGAGCGCTGACATGTTCGCGCAAAGCGTCGCGAAGGATTTCTAGCTCATTATCTATCAAGTAGATTCCTTGCGTCGCCGCGGAAAAAACTGACGGTCGCGGAGGTCGCTCAGCTTAATAACATCGGCCGCCGACCGTCTTTTGTTGGAGCGCATGCCGCCTTGTAGGCGACAGCACTGATTATGATCGATTGCGAATCTATGTCGAGGAACTGATTCCAGCGCGCGCGGGCTTTTAGGGCCACCTCCGCCGAGAGCCGCCGCGAAAGGCGAGCGGGTCCTCAAAATCGCAGCGTCCTTATGGCGGCTGGGTTGGACTCCTAGTTACGCTTAGACGATCCAGTCTGCCGCCCATAATCATCCGCAGTCGAAGGGCCATAACCCCGGCTAAAATGCCGGGGTTGAGGAGAAAGGATTTCACCGCCAATGAGGATTGGCGAAAGGGCAAGTGCCACCCAACGCGTCTGGATGCCCAAAATCAGAAATATGCCACCGACTACCTCGGCAAGAAAAGTTGCGTAGGCAAGCCAACTTGGCAGTCCGATCGAATTGAAGAAGTCGGATGTGCCGGACAATGTCAGCGTTAGAAGCATATAAATGACGCTGTGCGCTAGAAACATCGTATCGAGAGAAAGCCTCAGGAGAAGCACGCCATATGATCTCAGGCGATCGTCGGTCATGGTGCGAACTCCAGTACTCTGCGCTTTTCTGTGGTGGCGGCTGCAGGCCAGTTTGCCTTCTTTCAGCGGAGTCGGATTTTAAGTCTGGCTGCCGGTTAGCTACCAAATTTCTCGTTATTTGGTTCAACGAATCGAGCTGAGCTCTTCTGAGCCTTTAAACTTTCAGATCGAAAGAGGCGCCCGTCGATGAGTGATGTCGACAATCAGTTAGAAAAACTTCAGGCCAAATTGGCTGCAAAGACTCGAGAGATCGAGATGCTTGTAGCAGAGGAACGGCATTTGGGCGATCCAAAAGCCATGCAAACCAGCGACTACACTCGGATACGGAGCTATGTTGAGGAGCTGATCTACGAGTGGCAGGAAGCGGTCGTTCGTGGTGCGGAGCCTAATGCTGACACGGCACTCAACAGACTTATCGCTGAGCGCGAGGAAATCGAGCAGCAAATTGTGGAGCTGCAAGTACGATGAAGAACAGTTCTCTTGCGACACTTGCCAGGCGAGATAGTCGGCAGCCGCGCCCGTGGCAGCTGCTCCTTTCTGCTCTCAGCGGGCGCGCCGTTTAGTGGAACGTCCACGAGCTTTGGAGGTCCGCGCTTTCGAAGTGCGTCGCTTCGCTTGAGGAGACTTGCGGGCTGTTCTCGCCGTCGCAGCCTTTTTTCCAGGTCTGCGAGTCGTAGCGGCAGAACCAGTTCTCCGTGTGCCGGATCGCTGCCTGGCAGGAGATTTTCTCGTAGCTTTGCGACCTGCCGCAACAGGAGACCGTTTGCGACCAGCGGAACGCTTTGCCTTGCGCTGCGTGCTCGCGGCTCCCGTGGAGCTAGCCTTCTTCCTTCTAGAGCTCCGCTTGGCGGTGCGTGGCTTCCTCTGTTCGCCAGTGAGAGCACCAACGAACGACCCGACTGCGCTCTTTGCGACCTCAAGCGCAGCGTTCACATTTGCTTTGGCGGCGTCGCCGATCGCCTCTTGTGCACTGGATGTGAGAGTGCCCTCGTTCGCTTTATTACCTTCTGCCTCATTGTCCATTCTGTCCTCCTTTCAGTTTCTGTGAACGTCATACCGAGTCTGGGGAGGGGTCAAGGGCATGGCATCTAAAGCTGTGGAGGTCAGGGAACACTCCCATATCGTGCTATTTCACAAAAGCGACAATCCTCAAGAGCAGGACCGTGCCGGCTTGAAACTATCTTCCATCCGCTCCACCACCGGATTGTAGAGGTTCCTTTCTCCGCTCGGGTAGGTGACAGCCATGACATTGACCACTTGCCCACCGCAGGAGAACATCACCTTCTCATAATAAATGTCATCACCGCGGTAGCCGCTCAAGACAAACCATGAGCGACCACGTGGCCGGTAGGTCACCTCGTCGTAGCCGCCGATATTTGTCATGAGCCAGCGCTTAAATTGATCAGGGGTGCGGCCTTCGCGATTGTTCCAAGCTCCAACCATGAATTTCGCTTCTGAGTTCGGCGACATGAAATAGTGGAAGGCCCGCTTTCCATCTCCCTCGATCTGGCTAAACGGCGCGCGGATATCAAAAGCGAAAGCCCAGGTCGCCGTCCTGCTCGTGTGACCAAGGGGTCGTTGCTGCGCTGGCTGCGACGGCGCAAAACGCGGCGGCCAAAAACGCACAAATTGAAACACGAATTTTTTTCATGCCTCTCTCCGCCAGACGACGGGACTGTAGCCCTTCGTCATCATCTCGACGCTTGTTGTGGCGGCACAACCCTCCACGCATCACCGTGTTCCAAATGAGTACGCACCCTATGGAGGACTTAGCCTCTGGCGTGGGTTTCCCGTGCCTCACGAAGCGCTGAGAGTTGATTTAATTTTTCGAGTGTTGTCCGACAGCATTTGTTTGCGGGTACCTCATTCCCTAAAAATTCGACCTGGGGCGAGACCCTCATACGCTAGAGGAATAGTAAAGGCGCTGGGGCTCCCGAGGGAAGAAATGGGACTTCGCATTCTTGTGGCGGCATTCCGTTCGTACCTGCGCAACAGCGCCGGCAAAGGGTTGCGCTCGGTCTGATCATAGCGATTGACATTCTGCTTCTTTGAGCGCGAAGACGACACGATCAAGCTTGGCCTGAACGTCTACCGGGGGGTTGAGACCAAACTCTCATGGAGAGGTCCGCGCTGGCACTTGGCGCCGAACGCATGCCGGTGTTCGACAGAGCGGAAAGCAGACATTGGCGACACAGACCTCAATGCCTGAAACGAGCCAATACCGACGTTATCATCCGGTCAAGGCGCTCGACCTCCGTGCCGGATAAATGATGGTGCCATCGGGCTGCGGAATTGCGCCAGGGGTAAGCCGCGCCTGATCGACATGGTTCGTGTTAAGAATGTGGAATACGTCTTCGCCAGCGCGAATAAGATAATCGGCAATGATCCACCGGTGGCACCTCCACCAAACGGCTTCTGCACACATGACCGCAGTGCACCGATCATGCCCGCAATCCTTGAGCTGTCTCAGACCCTGATGGAACTCCTGCGTCATTGCGTAATCCGCGTAGTTTCGGAAACTGAGGTTGTCCCAGAAAAGGTTGGGCGAAACATCGACTCTCGACCGATTTCGCAATCCGCCAAGCGCAGCCACGTGGGCATACCCTATTTGAACCATAGCCAACTCTTCGGCCAATGTTTCTCGGTTGAATTGCGGGTTGGTGCGTGAGCGCGGTATGTGGCGAACATCAACCACGAACTCAATTTGTGACGCTTGAAACAGGTCCACGAATTGAGACACGGTGCGCGTGGAATGTCCGATAGTGAAGAAGGGATAGGCCATCTCGCGTTGCGATCTCGATCGGAATAAAAAAGGGGCCCACCTTTTACGGGGGCCCTCGGACACCTGCTTTCGCAACCTTGGGGGGCGGCGCATGAAGGATGATTGTTCGTTACAGAGGTTAACACGGACAGCTCAGGGCCTTGGCAAATCTTTTGCCGCACCTCGGAAAAGATGCCCATTTGCAGGTTTTCCAACTTGTAGAGTGACCATAGAAGCTGATCGGTTGCTCTTGCTTCGTTTAAGATCGCATAGGCAATATGAGGTTGCGAGACACACACCGGGGGGCTGTTCTTGCAACACACACGCATCCTTTGTAGCGCGACGCTCGCCGCGGCAGCGGCCATTGCGCTGCCCACGCACGCTCTAGCCGAATTCCAAATCCAGGAAGCGACCATTGAGAAAGGCGAGACCGAATTCGAATATCGAGGCGCCTATCATTGGGGAGTGCCCGAAGTTACCCAAAACAACGAGAATGCAAACGACCTCGTCCAGAGTCATGAGTTCGAACTGCAACACAGCTTCACCAATTGGTTCCTTTTGCAATTAACCGTCGGTTTGGAGCAGCCTCTGCACGAGGATTTAGAGGCCAGCAGTGTGGAGTTCGAACCCGAGTTCGCCTTGATCAAGCGAAAGGATGACGGCATCGCTCTGTCCTTCCAGGGTGGCTATGCGAAGTCCACTAATGGTGAACCCGACACATTCGGCTTTGGACCCATCATGGAACTAGCGAACAAAAACCTGTTGATCACGCTCAACCCTCTTTTCACAGGTCAGGCCGGCCCAAACCGGGAGACAGATGATCTTGGTTTCGAATATGGCTGGCGCGCTGAATATGATTTCGCCAAGCATTGGGGCATGGGCGTCGAAATGTTCGGCGAGATCGAGGACCTTTCCCATGCGGGCTCGTTCAACCAGCAGAACCACAGCATCGGCCCGACCCTGTTCTGGAAGCCCGGGAAGAAGGAAGAGGAGGGTGAGGAGGAGGAGGCCAAGGGAGATAACGACAATGAGAAGACGTCCGGCCCTTCGGAGATGCAATTGTCGTTCAATATTGGCTTGCAATTCGGTCTGACGGACGCGACGTCCGACACGGCGCTAAAATTCCAGGGATCGCTTTCGTTCTAGACGCAGGAAAGCTTCAGTTTCCGCATCAGGGATGATGCCCCGGGGCGTCTGCGGTCCAGGTCGATTCGTCCGGTATAGATGGTCGCGATGCGGGTCTTACGCCTTTGACCACTTCCGCATGAGACGTTGCAAGGCGAGTAACCGAAATTGGACCTGCAAGGGCTTGGTGGGAAAAAATCCCGCCAGCCGTAAGACATTCTCTCGTGTGATCTGTGGTGGTTTGCTGGACTCTGGCGACGCGGCAACTACGGGCGAAAGGTCGATATTCCTGTTACGCAGATTGGCGAAAGTGACGCCAAGCTGCGTAGGCGAGTTTGCCGCCTGAAAGGCGGGGGCAACTGGGGCGGCCACGTTCTCCGTTTTGTGGTGGTAGCCCCGGTCACGGTGAGATTGTCGCCGATGGTCACGTTTCTGGTCGAATTGCTGATGGTGCTTTGCAGGTCGGAGATGCTGGTGACGACAAGATTGTCGCTGATGGTCACGTTTCCGGTCGAATTGCTGATAGCGCCTTGCGGGTCGGAGGTGCCACCTACGGTCAGAAGGTTTCCTCCCAAGGCGGTTAGCCACACCTCGCACCAATCCGATCAAGATATACCAAAGGTGCAAGCGAGTCGGAGGCAAAAAGCGGCCAACGTCATTCCTCGTATGCTAGATCGATGAATCGAGCGGCCGCTTGTGCGGAACAATCACTGTCAGCGCCTGGGATGGAGCTCAAATTGCGTGGGGGTCTTCGTCACGAGCTCGCCATCAGCATCGACCGGACGCGGTCTATAGGTGCGCAGTGATACGCTGACAGCAGTCAGCCGCTTTAACACCGCAGGCTCGGAAATACCGAACTTCAAATGGATTAGGGACGTGGCGAGCTGCCAAAGCCGGCCCGGATAGATGAGATATAGATCGAGCTTGCCATCATCTATCGCGGCATCTTCCGCAACCTTAAGGCCACCGCCGTGATACCGACCATTGCCAACGCTCACCTGATAGACCCACCCCGACCAAGTCGGCGAGGAATCGAGGTCGAGCTGTACAAAGAAAGGCTTGAGGTCGCGCACTGAGCGCAGGAGAGCTATCGTATAAGCCAAAACGCGCCACTTCTGCTTCAGGTCTTTTGATTGGCGCGCAGCGACCCTGGACGCAATTCCCACGCTTGCAACATTGAGATAAGGATGGCCGTTTGCCAGGCCCACATCGATTCTGTGCTTCCGACCTGAGGGCGACTTCGGCTGCCTGGATCGGGTCCATTCGCAGCTCGATAGTATGAGCGAAATCGTTGGCTGTTCCGAGCGGTAAAACCGCGAAAGGCTTGCCGAGCTTCAGCAATTGGGGAAGGGCTTTGGAGATTGTTCCATCGCCACCCCCGATCACAATCAGCTCTGCCTTCCTGCCGCGTACTTCAAGCTCACGCTTGCGATCCTTCTTAGACTTCGCCACGACAATGGTGGCGTCGCTGTTCTATGAGAACCACGAGGACACGGCCGGCAATGCAGCCTCCGCTCTCGAGGCGCCGGGGTTGATGATAACAAGCACACGGAACAACCTGCTCATGTGAGCGAGACTGCGTTTCTTTGAGAAGCTGGTATGGCCAAATTGAAAGAAAATCCCGTAATTCGGCCGAACAAAGCTAGGCCAAGCCCGCGGTCAGGACTCCTCGGCAGGCCCGAGATTCGGATTTTGATCTCACTATTCGTCATCGCCGGCTTGATTCTAACATTCGGGCATATCGCGGAGGAGGTTATCGAAGGTGACTCCGCCAAGTTCGATCAGACGGTTGTTCTACTCTTTCGCCACGCCAACGATCTGTCGAACGCGATTGGACCGCCATGGATGGAGGAGATGGCCCGCGACATCACAGCTTTGGGCAGCTACGCAGTGCTCATCATCATCACTGGTGCTGTACTTCTCTATCTCCTGTTGGCACATCGGCGCTCCGCCGCGCTTTGGGTCTCACTCGCGTTCCTAGGAGGCGTCCTTCTGAGCAACTTGCTGAAACTAGCCTATGAGCGTCCCCGACCTGATTTTGTGTCTCACGCGGCGCGCGTGTTCACCTCAAGCTTTCCCAGCGGACATGCAACACTTTCAGCGATCACCTATCTGACGCTGGGCGCTCTTCTCGCCGGTCTGCATGAGTCCTTTTGGTTTAAGGTCTATTTTTTGGGTCTGGCAATTGTGCTCACGATCGTGATCGGCATCAGTCGAATCTATCTTGGCGTTCACTATCCAACGGACGTACTCGCCGGCTGGTGTATTGGTGCCGCCTGGGCAGGGCTTTGCTGGAGTGTCTTCACTTGGCTCCAGCATGGGGGTCGCGTCGAACGTAGTCGCTGAGAACGCGTCTATCGAGTTCTTGCGCAATATGTGTGCGCCGTGTCGGCTAGCCATTTAGGCTGCGCACAACGCGGATTACCGTTTCGAATTGCTCATCGAGAACGGGACCGGCAACGAGTAAGCCATTCTCTCCGGACAAGGGGATAATGAGGACCCACCGAGCAGCGAACTGATCTCTGCCGTCAATGGAAACGAATCGCCGGGTGTCGGGGGTCTCGAGGCAGGCGCTCCCGACCAGATTCTCCCTCCCGATCTGCAAAAAAGCTTCATGAAGCAAAATGACGGCCCGAATGCCGAGGGTTACCTGCCGAGCGGAACTCCTTGGCACCAGATGGCCCCCGGCTCAACGACTGTCGTGGGTCCAACCCCAGGTGCGACCGTCGGATATGTCTGGAAGGTGATTGGTACCGGCGATTGTGGAGGCAGGGACATCTCATGCTCGAAGGCTTCCGAGCCCAGCCCTCTGAATGCAACGCCGAGCGGGCGGGCCAAATAGCCGTGTGCTGGACCGCAGGTCGCAATAAGGGCTATCCCGGCTTTGCAGGATGCCAAGGGAAACCCAAGAACTGGTGTACGTATAAGAACGTGGCGCCCGAACGGTGCCGGGGTGGATCACATTCTGGGCAAATGTGGGTCTGCGTTGAAGACGCTGGCTAAGCGCGTTGGCCTACTCATAGTTGCCGCCTGACCGCATCCCACTCAGCGGACGCTTGCCCAGCAGCCTGCGCGCCGCTTGGCAGGAATCCGACAACAGCGTCATTCGTCCATGTTAGAAAAGGACTCAAAGCACAAAGAGAAGAACTCGGCATGAAGGCAATAATAGGTTTCGTTGCATTTTTGATGTTGGTGACAACGCCTAACCTCAGCAGGGCGAATTCGGCTGAGGAGATCAATGACGCCGCTAACGCAACTTTGCACAGGTTCGTGGAGCAAAATCCGAGCGCGGAAGAACTGGGACGAAAGGCTCCTGGAGTCCTCGTGTTCCCCTCCGTGATCAAGGCGGGGATGCTTCTGGGGGGTCAATACGGAGAAGGCGTTCTCATCGCCCATGGTAATGCCGCCGGCTATTACAACATCATCTCGGCCTCATTAGGTTTTCAGCTTGGCGTTCAATCTCTATCTATCATCATCGTGTTCATGACCGAACAATCGTTGGCTGATTTTCAAAACGCTTACGGATGGAAGGTCGGAATCGACGGCTCAATTGTGGTTGTCACACTAGGTGCCGGCGGATCGATCGACACCCACAGCCTTACCAGCCCTATTGTGGCCTTCGTCACCGATCAAGAAGGCCTGATGTACAGTCTCAGTCTAGAGGGCTCGAAATTCAGTCGTATCGAGCGATGATGGTCATAATCACTTCTAGAGAGGACTCGTTGAAAGCCCGCGATGAGGGCCCTGAAGTTGGCTTCCAACCCAAGCAAAGTCGCGCCGTCAGGCGTGCGACCTGAGGCGCAAGGGCAGTTAGGTCGTTCGAGCGGACTCGATCTACAGGCGCGGCTGATCGCCAAAGGGCTACGCATACCCACTATTTTTGTCACGGCATTCCCCGACGCAACAACGCGCGCTCGAGCAATGAACGCCGACGCGCTCTGCTATCTGACGAAGCCATTTAACGATGAAGAGTTGCTAAATTATCTCAGGATTACGGTCCCGGATTCGTCCGACGGGACAGACGAGGGTCCCAAAGCGCCAAAGTCGAATTGACTACGGCAAAGACATGAGGTCGACCAAGCCAGTTGCTCAGTCTCGCCTATCGTAAGCAATTCCCAAGGCAGCTGCGACAGCCAATCCTGCAACCCCCAACAAGAGCTTATCGCGAAAATCTTCGTCGCCAGTAACCTGGTCGAATTGCGATCTTGCATACGCCGCGGCTTCACGCCCGTTTTCAATCCTCTCGGCTGCTTTCTAGGCCGCTGAGGCAGCTAGCCTCTCGATAGTGTCCCCCGCAGACTTTGCCTAAGTACCAGCTTGTTCTCGAGCAGCGACGGCG
>Ga0157380_10003933_pt1 | contig 10252 bp, 11 predicted proteins | sample S35metaG_FD_119757 | JGI IMG/M metagenome (GOLD analysis project Ga0157380, IMG submission 119757) | Switchgrass rhizosphere microbial communities from Kellogg Biological Station, Michigan, USA - S3-5 metaG | ecosystem: Host-associated > Plants > Roots > Rhizosphere > Soil | place: USA...
ACACCGTGAAGGCGCGCTGTCACCGTCTGCGCGACGGCTCGAACGGGTGCCTGCTTGGATTCCTGAAGGCCAAGGATGGAACTGTCAAAGACTGGGACGGCAACAACGCGCCACCGCCCGCGGATTTCTGAGAGCAACCCATGCGCACCGCTGTATTCGTCGGCGTGTTGATCGTCACCACCGTCCATCCTGCCGCCGCGCAGGAATGGGCCGAATACGTCAGCACGCAGGATGGCTTCAAGATCAACTTTCCGGGGCAGCCCAAGATCACGGAGACCACGTGGACGTCGCAGATGGAGTACTCGCTTCCGGAGCGGGTCTATAGCGCCGAACGCGGACGCGAACGGTATTCGCTGACGGTCGTCGATTACGGCGGGCTCGAACAACAGGGCATCGCGCGTGCGAAGACGTGTCCGCCGGGCAACGAGCAGTGCCGCGAAAATGCAGCCGCCGTCATCGGGCCCGGTTACTGGAAACAGGACGAGCGGGGGGCTCTCGCCTATGCGACGCTCAAACTGCTTCAGCGCGACGCGAAAGTGACCAGTTACACCTACGACTGGCAGGATCTCGTCGAGGGCTACTTCCTGCAGTTGACCAACAACGCGGATCAATCACGCACGTTCGCGTACCTCGCGATGCACGAGCACAAGCTCTACATCGTGGAGGGCACGGTGCCGAAGGGCTCCCCGCAGCCGGGCCTGTTTCAGCAGTCGCTGGGATGGGTCGACCGAGAGGGACGGGGCATCCGGTATCAGAGCCTCTACTCCAACACCTTTCACGGTATGGGCGCCTATCCGAGACCGCCGATCGTCGGCGCGCCAGCTCAATGACCCGGGCGCTCTTCTTTACCGGCGGGCGAAGCGGTAGTTCCCGGAGACGTGCTTCACGAACAGGCCGCCGTCGATGAACTGGACGCCGAGCCCGTAGAGGCCGCTGAACTCGGTGTCGGACGCGGCGATCAGTTCCTGCTTGCCGCGCCCGTCCATTTCGCCCACCAGGCGGCCGTTCTCCACGGTGATCTGCACCGTGCGGCCGGTGGTCTGCGACGTCCCGGAGATCTGCACGCTCCTCCAGAACGGGGCCTGCTCGTCGTAGGTGCCGATGTAGCGCGCGAGGACTGCCGGCGACACCTTTACTTCGTTCTTGCGCTCGTCCGAGGCCGTGCCCGTCCAGTGCACCAGGCTGCGGGTCGCGCCCTCGTTGCACACCCACTCGAGCATCTCGGTATCGGCGGCGTACTCGGACACGACCTTCACCGTCCAGGGCCTCGTGTACGCGCCCGGGTCGGCGAACGTGACCTCGGTTTCCAGCTTGCCGAAGCTGGGGCGGCGATACCGTTCGGTGAGGCGCAGTTGCTCGGTGTGGGGATGACCGTCCCGATCGAGCCAGGTTCCGGGGTGGAAGCCGTAGCTCTCGACGACCAGCGTGTCGCCCTCCCAGCGTCCCACCGAGTAGCCCATCCACGACGGGTTCGGGTTCGGCTCGAGCGCGCGGCCGTCCATCCAGATCTGCCGGTAGGTGAGATCGGGGTTCAGCATCACGATGAGCTGTGGTGTCTGGACGATGCGCATCATCTCGGACCCGGTGCTGTCGCCGGACGTGGCGTAGGCCGGGCCGAGCGGCAGGCAGCGCACCTGCATGCCGTCCTTGCCGAGATCCTCGCGATGACGCTCGACCGTCTCGCGTGCCCACGGACTGATTTCACCAGGCTTGAGATCCGCGGCGATGTTGCGCGCGTACTTCGGCGAGGCCTTCGCCCACAGCCCCGAGAGATCGGGTTTGCCGTCCGGCGCTCGCGGCGGCGCCGCAGCCAGATCCGGCTGGCCGTCGGAGGTTCGGGGAATTCGGGCACTGGACTGCCCGAGCCATTGGGCCGCCAGCGCACCGCTCGCGGCAACGACGAGTACGGCGACGACACCTGCTCTCATGGCTACGCCCTTTCGCGAGCGGATTGTGCCATGAAGCGCGTCTGATCCCCCTCGAAACGGAGGACTCGAACCCCGATGCCCTGCGAGGCCACCGGGGTTCGGTTGTCGGCGGGTTTACGCCGGGACGACGTTCTCGGCGCGCGGGCCTTTCGGGCCCTGGCCGACGGTGAACGTCACGCGGTCGCCTTCGCGCATGGAGTCGAACGGCTTGCTCGTGCACGCGGACTGGTGAAAGAAGTATTCGGTGCCTTCGGGCGTCGCGATGAAGCCGAAGCCTTTGTCCGTGATGCGCTTGATCGTGCCGGTAGTAGATGACATCTGCGAGATCCTCTAGAGAACTTGGCCGAAGTTGGCCGCGTTGACCTGCCGGGTGGTTCCTTGTCTCGGCGCGTGGTTGCGCTCCGAGGCAGCAGGGGCCGTGGCCCGGTTCCCGGTGTGTGAGCTTTGTAAAGGTGAATGAGTGTTGTTGAGGTGGTGTTCGGGCGGATGGGAGAATTCACACTCAGTCTACAGCGTTGTCAGGAAGTCCAGGAGATTATTTGTTAGAGCGCGGTCGAGGCGGCGGTTTGACCGCCGAGACGCTCACCTCGGTCTTCCGAGGGCCTGGCTCAGCCAAGTCAGGCTCAGCAGCAGCAGACGGCCAAGGCCGTCTCGCGGGCCGCACCAGGCGTGACAGCCTCTGCTAGTACTGGAGCGTCAGCACGGCATTGCGCACCAGGGCAATCACGTTCACGCCGTTGGTCAGCCCGCAGCAGCCGGCGAAGCGCACCTCGATCTTGTGCGTGCCCGGACCTACGGCGGCGAAGAAGCTGTACGCCACCATGCGCGTCAGGTTCTTGTCGGTCTCCTCGGGGTCCCACACCACCGGCGCCTGCACGGTCGGAATCGAATACGGGAAGATGGCGTGCCCCTGCATCGGCTTGCCGTCGACCCGCACTTGAAACATCACGTGGTTGTCCTGCGGCTCCGCGAGGGCGCTGAAGTGGGCGATGAGGCACGTGCTCTGCGCCGTCGTCACGATAGCGGTGGCGATGAGCGGCTTGGGATCGAAATAGCCGGTCGGGTCCGGATTCCCGAACGCGTCGGTATTGAAGTTGACCGTGGTGGTGCGGACGCCGGACGACTGCGCGCTCACGAGCTGCGCCGCGCTCGCGCAACGGGCCACACCCGTCTGCGCCGAGGCATCGGCTCCGAGTCCAACGAGCAGCAGCGCCACCGCTGCCGGAATCACGCGAGCTGAGGTCGACATGGCGTTCTCCTGTGTGGCGATCGTCGTGTGCCGCCATGGTCGAGCTTCTCTGAGCTCGCGTGAGGCTTCGAAGCACTCGACCGCTTTCTAACAGGAACAACGCAGGACACACCGCGCCCGAACGCTACTTTCCCTCGCGGCACTTCCCGCCTTCGCAGCGGTTGTTCTCGTTGCAGACCATCTCGTAGAGCCCGGTCTTGTCCCACTCGGTGTGGCGCTTCATCTCCCACTGCACCGACCAGGGCTTCGTGAAGATCTTCGGATCGTCCACCGTGAACTCGTAGGCGATGGTATTGGCGTCGACCCGGCGCAAGCGCTCGATCGTGTGGAACGCGTCGGAGTGCATCCGGTACTCCTTCGGGTTCTGGTAATACCAGTCGTCCAGCGACCAGCGCTTGTAGTTGCGCCCCTCGATGACGAGCGTGTCGCCCTCCCAGCGGCCGATGGGCTCGCCATAGAAGGTCGGCTCGATGTCGGCCTTGTGCGGACGGCCGTCGAGGGGAATGATCCGCGTCACGTTCATGAACTCGGTCGACATCACCAGGTGCTGCGGCGTTTGAATGAACTGCACCGGGTAGGGGCCGAGGAAGGCCGACGGAAAGCCCGACGGCATGCAGAAGGCGCGCGGCTCGTCGTGTCGTGCATCGCCGGTGCGCGGCTCATAGAAGAGGGCCTCGCCCCCCGGGACGAACGGCGCCATCTTGGCTTTGTCGAACACGGTGGCGGCGGCACGCGAGCCGGGCTCCTTCGGGTTGTCCCACATCCCCGTGAAATCGGGCTTGCCGTCCCCAAGGCGGGGAATCTGTGTGCCGGACTGCGACTGCGCGTTCATGGTCGCCGCGAGCGCCACCACGATACCCGTCGCGAGGGCGGCAGCGAGCTTCTGCAGGTGCAACATGACAGCCCTCCCCTTCGTTCCTACCGCGGAGCCTTGTCTTCGTTGGAAGCGGTGAAGACGCTGCGCCCGTCCGCGAACGTGACCTTGCCGCCCGACGCGTTGTTCGATCCGTCTCGCGCACGGAAGCCTTCGACCACGATCACGTCACCGGTCTTCAGCGCGTTGCGGCTGATGCCACGCCGTTGCAGCACGCCGGGAGGCCCGGCGGAGAATCCCCAGTTGGCGATTTTGCCCTGGTCGTCCTTCACGTCCACGAAGAACCAGATGTGCGGGTTCTGCCACTCCACCTTGGTGACGACGCCCGTCACCTTCACCGGTTGGTTGGCGTCGTATTCCGCCGAAAAGGAATGATGGGCGAAGAGGAGCGGCGAGGTACCGGCCAGCAGGCCGAGCGTCAGGGCCATCAGACGAGTACGCATGAGAATCCCCCGGCGGGGATTCTATCGCCGTCTGGCCCAGAGCGCGCAGGCGGTCCACGAACCGTAGAATCGCCGCGGATATCGTGCAGCTGTCACTCGAGCATCGACACGTCGGCTACGTCACAGTGATCACCTGCCGCGGCCGGCTCGTGCTGGGCGAGGAGGCCGACGCCCTGCTCAAGCAGATCGACGACCTGCTTCCCGTCTGCTCACGCATCCTGTTGCACCTCGGCGAGGTCGACTTTCTCGGCGCATGGCGAGACGCGCGCCACCGGTGACCTCGGCGGCGTACTGGTGCTCTGTGCGGATACGTCCTCGGACGTGCTCGCCTACCTGCGCGGGCTGCTCAAAGGCGCGGGGTATCGCGTCGTCACGGCCGCGAACCTCCACGACGCGTTGATCCTGCTCAAGACGATGCGGCCGGCGGTGGTGGTGATGGGCGCGGGACTTCACGCGCTGCGCGGCACGTCGTCGGCGGAGGAGTTTCATCGCCGGCTGCCGTCGAACGGCCTGGTCGTGCTGCCGTCAGAATTTTCGTCGCACGATGCGGGCGACGCAGGCGCGGCGGTGATGCGCGCCATCGAAGAGCGCGGGAGCCCAGGGCACTAGAACTTCAGCCGCTCGGCTGAGCGGGTCACGCGAACGAATTACGACAGTCTCTTCAGCAGCACTTTCGAGTTGCGAGCGCTCTGGTGATAGCGCTCCCGGCGTTCGGGTGGAAGGTCGTCGGCGGTGCCCTCGACGAACTTCGCCTTGGATTGGAAATAGGTGAACGCCTGGGTCGACAACGCCAGCAGCTCGCGCAGGCCCAGTTCACGCGCCCGGTTCTCCACGAACTGAATCAGTTTGCGCCCGATGCCCTGATTCTCGTGTGAGGGGCTCACGTACAAGCACGCCAGCTCGCCCTGGCTCTCTGCGGGATAGACGTGAAGCGCCACGCAGGCCACCGGGTTCTTGTCGATCTCGAAGATGAAGTAGTCATCGAGATGACTCTCGATCGAGCTCTTCGTGCGCTCCAGCAGCTCTTCGGCTTCGACCGCCTGCCGGGTCAGCAGCTGTATCGCGTGGACGTCCTTCCTCTTCGCCGGGCGGATGTTGTCGTACTCGTTGGCATGGATCAGCGTGCCGTATCCATGGTTGTCGAACACCTCGCCCAGCAGGCCCTCGTCGAGCGTGCCATCGATGACATGCACGCGCGGAACGCCGCCGTTGCACGCGAGCACGGCGTGCCGGGCCTTTGACAGCATGTCTGGTGCGAAGCCGGCCCGGTCGCGCTCGAGCAGCTCCCGGAGGTCGTCCACGAGCATCTGTCGAATCGGCGCGCCGTTGTAGAGCAGCCCTCGCTGTGTGGTGACGAAGATCAGCTTGACCGCCTTGAGCTGCGCGGCAACAGCGACGGCCATCGCGTCCGAGTTGACGCGATACGTCCTTCCGTCTCCGTCGAATCCGAGCGGCGGGATGATCGGGATGACGCCTTGCGCGAGCAACGATTGCAGGAAGTCCGCGTCGACACGTTCGACCCGGCCGGTGTAGAGGTGATCCACACCTTGGATCACGCCGATCGGATGCGCCACGATCACGTTGGTGCAGGCGGCGCGAAGGTCGTTGGCCGACAGGCCCTCGAGGATCTCGTGAGTGAGCCGGTTGGCCGCGGTCAGCGCCAGGTCGAGCGTCGCGGCATCGGTGACACCCGCCCCCTCCAGATCGGAGGCCAGAACCTGGCGTTCGTCGGCGAGCGCTCTGATCTGCTCCGCGGCGCCGTGGACGAGCACGACGCGTATGTTCAGCGAACGGAGGAGGGCGACGTCGAGCAGCAGAGTGGCCAGACTGTCGTCGACGACAATGCCGGCATCAATCGCGAGGATGAAGACCTTCTCGCGAAACTGCGGAATGTACTGGAGGATGCCTCGCAGGTCGGTCAGTTTCACTCGTCGCGATTCCTAAGGCTGCGCCAGTCGCTGACTGACGTATCCGGCGACATCGCGGATCTGTTCAGCGGTCAGCAGGCTGCTGAACGACGGCATCTCCCGCCGGCCCGAGGCGACCGTCTGCATGACGAGCGGGGCGTTGCGGATTGCGCGCAGGCTGGGCGCGCCATCGTGCCCGCCCTCGCCCTGCGGCCCGTGGCAGGAGCTGCAGGCGCGGTCGTAGGTGGCTTTGCCGTTGTCGAGATTCGCCTCGCCCGCGGCGCCCTGGGTGAACTGCCCGGCGCCGCCGGAGGCGACCACGGACGCGAGCGTGCCGTCGAGACCGAAGAGCCACAGGCTGTCACCGCGCGCGGTCCCCTGCAGCATGTTGCCGGCGGAATACGCCACCACATACTGGCGCCCGTTGTGCTGGAACACCGACACCGGCGAGTTCATGCCCGCGCCGGTCTGAAATTCCCATAGGCGTCTGCCATTGCTCGTGTCGAGCGCCGTCAGGCGCCCGTCGTTGCGTCCGACGAAGGCCAGCCCACCCGCGGTCACCGCGACGCCGCTGAAGCACTGGTCCGGCCAGTGCTGCTGCCATACGAGAGTGTTCGTCCGCAGGTCAATCGCCGCGAATACGCCCAGCAGTGGCAAATGCCGGATGGTCGAGCCACCCATGAAGTTGACGCTGTCGGGTGGCCGCTTCGTCTCCACATCCTGCGTGACGAACGAGACGGCCCGGTCCGAGGCGCAGACCATCAGGTGGCCGGACTGCGGGTCATACGCAGCGGGCGCCCAGTTCGCGCCGCCCGACATCGCGGGCTTCACCGGGACCGGCGTCTTCCAGAACGGCGTGAAGATGCGCCCTTGGTTGAAAAGGGTGGTCCCTTCGGGCGCGATGTCGATCGACTGGGGTACGAAGGCGTCGCCGCGCGGGTACGGCTGCGTGGCGGCGGTGCCCTGGCGAGGCTCCTGCAGCACCGCGCGCTCGTCGATGCCGATCAGAGGCTTCCCGGTTGCCCGGTCGAGAATGTAGACCCAGCCGGTCTTGCTCGGCTGCGCGATGCCCCGGCGGGGCCGCCCGTTGAGCGTGAGATCGAACAGCACGGGCGGCGTGGACACGTCGTAGTCCCAGATGTCGTGATGCACGTGCTGGAAGTGCCAGCGATACGTGCCGGTCTTCACATCGACGGCGACCGTCGATGACGAGAACAGGTTATCGCCCTTGCGCACCAGCCCGTTGTAGTCGGGGCCCGGGTTGCCGGTTCCGAAGTACAGGAGTCCGAGCTCTGGATCGACGGCCGGCGTGTGCCAGACGGACGCTCCGCCGTCCTGCCAGAGATCGTTGTCCTTCGGCCACGTGTCGTGACCAGGCTCGCCCGGACCGGGAATCGTGAAGAAGGTCCAGACGAGCGAGCCGTCTTTGGCGTTGTAGGCTTTGACGCGGCCGCGGATGCCTTTCTCCGCGCCCGCGAAACCGGTGATCACGAGGCCGTCGTAGTAGAGGGGGGCGCTCGGAATCGTGAAGCCTTCCTGCCAGCGCTCGGCCTGGATCGACCACGTCACCTTGCCGCTGCGTTGATCGAGGGCCACGAGCCGTCCATCGAGCTGGCCGACGAACACCTTGCCGTCGCCGAGTCCGACACCGCGGCTCGTCCACCCGCAGCAGACCGAGTCGATGTTGGGGTCGAGGTTCGCGCGGTACTCCCAGAGGATGTTCCCCGTCTCGACACCGACAGCGAACACGTCGTCGGCGCCGGTGACGATGTAGATCACTCCGTCGTAGACGAGCGGCTGCGCTTCGCCGGAATACTGCGGGCCAAGCCCGGACCCGCGCAGCCGTGTGCGCCACACACCTTTCAGGCGCGCGACGTTGTCGCGGTTGATCTCGGCCAGCGGTGAATAGCGCTGGTTGCCCAGGTTGCCGCCGTTGGTCGGCCATCCAGCAGTCGGCGGCGGGACCAGTTCCGTCCGCGAGAATGCCGGGCTCGGCGCGTCCGACTGGACGTGCACGACAGCCGACGCGCTCGCGCACACCAGCGCCACCGTCAAGGCGCCACCGATCAATCTGTTCATGATCACGGCTGTTTGCCCGCGGCAATCGGATAACGCGTGATGCGGTCGCCGCGGAAGGACCCCGTCCAATACTCGCGGCCCACTTCGAGCGCGACGGTCGCGGCAAAGAGGCCGGCCGGCACGGGCGTGCGCACGAGCGGCTCGTATGTCATCGCCTGCGGGTCGATGCGGCCGATGATCGAGACCTGCGCAGTGCCCTGCGGCAACTCGGCGAGGGCGCGGTCCTGTCCGGCGACGAGGAGCGTCCGCCCGTCGCGCGACCAGCGAAGGTTGTCGACGCGGAATCCCACCGGAATCTCCTGGCGCTCGATCGGCGTCCTCCCGCGTGACAGCCGCATGAACGCGCGATTGCCCCACTGGGCGACGTAGTACCACGTTCCGTCAGCCGAGATCTCGAGACCGTTCGCGCCCGAGGCCTCGCTGCCCGGCACCTTGGCCCAGCCCGTCTTCGGATGCCACTCCCAGACCTCGCCGTTTCGCTCGCCCGACAGGACCTTGGACGAGACGCCGGATGCCGGCACGCCCGACGGCGGACGCGGGTCGAAGTTCGTCGCCGCAAATCCGCCGTCCGGCAGGGCCACGACTGCGTTGAGGCCGATCGGATCCGGCGCGACAACGCACCCAATCCAGGTGACCGCCGGCGGGTTCGAGCTGGCGTCGAACGTGAAGATCTCTATCGACTCGCGACCGCCGTGGTGCACGGCGTACAGCGTGTGCGTCGAACCCCCGCCCAGCTTCAGATACAGTCCGTGCGTCACGAAGGACGTGCGGTCAGCGCCTTGGATCGGCCCCGGACACGACGCGTACGTGCTGGCGTCGAGCCGCTCGGCCGACGTCGCGGTCGGAAACACTTTGACGGACGTCTCTTTCGCCGTGTCGACGACGTAGATGCCGCCGGCGCCGGCCATGGCCGACGACAGGAGCCACGACGTTCGCGGCACGGCGACGAGATCCTCCGGTCCGGCGGGGCCGCAGACGAAGCGCAGTTCCCCAATCGGTCCGCACGAGGGCGGGAGCGCCGGCGCTTGCGCTGCGCGCGGCGCGGCCGACAGGCAGGCCAGCAGCGCGGCCGCGAGCAGCGGTAAGCGTTTCATCGGCCGCCAGCCTAACACGGCGCCGAGAGACCGGTGCTGTCACGGCACGAGCGGCCGTTGCTGCTCGATATAGCGCTCGTGCAAGGCGCGCACGGCCTCCTTCACGCGCTCGTCGGGCACCAGCCACGTGATGCGGAACGATGACGTGGCAATGCCAGCCGGGACGATGCCGATGCCGGCCAGCGTCGCCGAACCGGCAAGAACGTTGTCGTAGGTCGCGTTGATCCCGGCGCCGATGGCACTCAAGGCGGCGAGGCCGTCCACCAGGCGCGCGCGTCCGCCGAGTCGCGTTTGCAGCGCCTCTCTCAGCTGCCCCTCGTCGTGCAGGTTCTCGCGCGAGATCGCCACGGTCGTGCGGCCGTCGAAGACGTGCAGCTGCTTGCCCGGCACGCGGCGTTCCGCCAGCAGCGCCAGCATGTCGGCTGGCGGCGCGCTGCCTTCCAGCACGAGCAAATCGCGCTCGCTGACGACACCGACGACAGCACCCGGCATCCGCGGTGGGCTCTTCCGCACGACGGTGCCGTCCGCGGACGGGTCGGCGCCCGGCAGCGGTCCTCGCGTCGCCCGCGCGTAGATGGCGATGCCCTTCTCTTTGGCGAACTCCACCGCCTGAGCATTCAGGACCTTCGCTCCCGCCTCGGCCAGTTCCTGCGTTTCCTCGTAGGACAGGGTGCCGAT
>Ga0157380_10003934_pt1 | contig 10252 bp, 6 predicted proteins | sample S35metaG_FD_119757 | JGI IMG/M metagenome (GOLD analysis project Ga0157380, IMG submission 119757) | Switchgrass rhizosphere microbial communities from Kellogg Biological Station, Michigan, USA - S3-5 metaG | ecosystem: Host-associated > Plants > Roots > Rhizosphere > Soil | place: USA: Michigan...
GTGCGTCCAGTCGCGGATCGGCGAACGCTGCCGGCCATTCGGCCGTCACGGCGCCCTCGGCCTGATCGCCCGCGCCCCAGCGCTCCGGTAACACGAGGTTCGGAAGCGCTTGCTCCATGTACTCGGAGGGCGCCGGGGGCGCCTCGAGCGCACAGCCCGCCAGCGTGCCGAGCGTCACCACAACGACGAGCTTGCCGTGAGCGCGCATGCCTTTAGTGCAGCTTCATGATCAGGTAATCGAGGTAGGCACCGACCCGCAGAATGATCTTGCGCAGGATGTGGATCGCATGCATGCGCTGCGTGTAGATTGCGCCCGTGCCGGCCGCCCCTGCCGCGAGGAACAGCTCGCGATCTCGCTCCGCGATGTCGAACTTCACGGCAAAGCGGTTCGGCGGCTGCGCGAGCACGCCGGTCATCGGTATCGTGCCGCTCGCGGGCAGCTGGCCGACGCCCTGCGCCCAGATCACGGAATCGACTTGCGCCTTGATGATGCGCCCGGGGTAGGTCTTCAGCGCGAACTCGGCCTCGTCGCCCGGCTGTACCTGGTGCAGCTCGTTCTGATTGAAATAGGCGACCACTTGGCCCGACGCTTCGACCAAGGTCATCACCGGGTTTAGGGGCACTCCCGCAACGAATCCGCCGGGGCGCAGCTGCAGGTTGATCACGTAGCACTCGCACGGCGAGCGCGTGGTCGTCTGCTCGAGCTCCCACTCCGCATTGGCGAGATCGGCTTTGATTCGTGCGATCGACGCGATGTCGCCGTCGACGACAGCGGCCAACTGCGCTTGCACCTGCGCTTCGCTCGCGATTGCGCCCGAGAGCTGTGCTTGCAGGTTCGCGAGGTCGGTCTCCGCTTGCTCCAAGTCGAAGCGGTTGCCGGCACCGGTCGCCGTGAGCTCGCGGTTCTGCGTAACGCGCCTGCGCGCGAGATCGATTCGGACGCGGAGCGCCGCCGTGTTGCCGACCGCGGTGTTCAATTGCTCGCCCAACTGCTCGGCGCCGCCTTCGGCGCCGACGAGCTGTGCCCGGAAGGCGTTGACGGCCAACTGGTACGGCGTGGGGTCTACGGTGAACAGCACGTCGCCCGGTTGAACGAGCGTATTGCCTTCCTCGATCGGCACGTCGATCACGCGGCCGCGCACCTGCGAGACGATCGGTACCGTGTATTTGAAGACTCGCACGTCGTGCGACGACGGTGCGCTGATGTTCAGCAGCAGGATCAGAGCCGTCATGCCGACGATGGGGATGATCACGACGGTCACTTGGCTGTACGTGTTCCACGGCAGCAACTTGAACTTGATGAAGATCAGCCAAACGAAGAAGCTGTAGATGGCGAGCAGAAGGATTTCCATTAGTGGGGCTCCTTCGCCGCGGCTGCGGGCGACCCGATCTGCGCTGCGATTCGCGGCTCGAGTGCCGCCAACTGGTCACGAAGCGCGGTCAGCTCCGCCGGTGTTCCGCCCGTTGCAAGCATGCGTTCGACGTTGCCGCGCAACGCGGCCACGTCGGTCTGCAAGGCGGCGCCGGCGGATTGCAAGCCGAGGCCCGCGGCCGGCAAGGTGGCACCCGCGGTGGGGGCGTTCCCCTGCTCTTTGTAATAGTCCTCGTGTTTGTCCGTGCCGTAGGCGAGCTTGTGGAGCACGGGCTTCGAGTAGGCCCACAAGAACGCCAGCGGCCACAGCAGACCGCCGAACGCCAGCGACAGCAGGCACAGCATGTGAATGGCATCGCGCTGCGGGTGATGGCGCTTGTGTGCGATCTTCTCGGGCAGCACGTGCACGATCCAAAACAACGTGATGCCGACGATGGGGACGATGAAAATGACGATCAGGGCCATCACGCTCGCCACCGAGTCGAGGGCTTCGCCTTCGAGAAAGGCAGCGTGTGCGGGGAGGGCCGCGAGGCAGAGGGCGGCGCACAGGCCCGTTCGCCACCGATTGCTCCAACTGGGTGCGCAAGTCATCTTCATGGAACTCCAGCGCATGACGCGTTAAACAAGGTAACCACGTCCAACAGCGCGACTACGGAGCGGACGTTACACCGCGGCGTGGCCGCGATGCAAAGTGACCTTTCGGCCTATACGGACGTGCCGTGACTTGGCTGATCATCATCGAGAGTCCTACTTCAGCTCGCGCTGACGAAGACCAAGGACCGGTGCGAATTAGGCAAATGTTCTACGAGCACCGAACGTGACGCTGGGACTACGGCACCCGTAAGCCTTAGGGCCAATCCCTTTTACTTCCGCCGCATAGCACTCTGCGCCTGGCGCGGGATGGTTAGTTCGACACCTGCTGCACGCTTAGATGCGCGAAACACCCTTGGTAAAGGCGAAATGATGCAACGTACGACAGGCGGGGCGGTGGTCCGGCGAGCGCTCATCGTGGACGGCGGGCTCGCGGAATCGGGCAGCGCCGCTAGTCGCCGCGTTCGTGCGCTGATTTCGGAGCTCAACGCTCGCAGGATCGACACCACCGAAGCACTCTCGTTCGACGACGGCCGCGCCGTCATAGCATCCGATTCGGGTGTCCACTGCATCTTGTTGAACTGGACGCAGGGCGACAACGACGCCAGCACGCACGAGCAAGCGACCGAGCTGTTGCGCTCCGTGCGAGCGCGCAACGCGAGCGTGCCGATTTTCCTCATGGCCAGCCGCGACCTCGCGGGCACCGTGAGCGTCGAGGTCGCGCAGCTCGTCGACGAGTTCATCTGGGTGCTCGACGACACCGCTGGCTTCATCGGCGGGCGTGTGCAGAACGCGATCGAGCGTTACATCGAGGACTTGCTGCCGCCGTTTGCTGCAGCGTTGGCACGTTACGACCGCGAGCGCGAGTATTCCTGGGCCGCGCCCGGCCACCAGGGCGGTGTTGCGTTTTTGAAGTCGCCGATCGGCCGTGCGTTCTTCGAGTTCTACGGCGAGAACCTGTTTCGCACCGACATGGGCATCGAGCGCGGCGCGCTCGGGTCGATGCTCGGCCACACGGGCCCGATCGGTGCGAGCGAGCGCTACGCCGCGCGCGTGTTCGGCGCCCACCGCTCGTATACGGTGCTGAACGGCACGTCCGCGTCGAACCGCGCCATCATGTCCGCGTGCGTCGGCGACAACGAGATCGCGCTCTGCGACCGCAATTGCCACAAGTCGATCGAGCAAGGCCTCGCGCTGACCGGCGGCATCCCGGTTTTTTTGAGCCCGACCCGTAATCGCTACGGAATCATCGGCCCGATTCCGCCGCAGCGGCTCGAGCCGAAGGCGATCGCGAAGAGCATTGCGGACAATCCGCTCGCGAAAGCGGCGGGTCAAAAGCGCGCCGTCTACTCGGTGCTCACGAACTGCACCTACGACGGCATGTGCTACGACGCGGTCGGTGTCGAAGAGCGGCTTTCGAAGAGCGTCGATCGCGTTCACTTCGACGAGGCCTGGTACGGCTACGCACGCTTCAATCCATTGTACGAAGGGCGGCTCGCCATGCGCGGCGACCCCGCGGACCATCCGAAGGACGGGCCGACGGTGTTCGCGACGCACTCGACGCACAAGTTGCTCGCAGCGCTGTCGCAGACCTCGTTCGTGCACATGCGCGACGGCCGCGGTGCCATCGATCACGGCCGCTTCAACGAAGCCTATTGCTCGCAAGCGAGCACGTCGCCGCTCTACGCGCTCATCGCGTCGAACGAGGTCGCAGCCGCGATGATGGACGGGCCTGCGGGGCAGGCGCTCACGCAAGAGACCATCGACGAAGCCGTCGCGTGCAGGCTCGCCGTGGCTCGCGTGCATCAAGAGTTCCTGGCGAAGAAGGATTGGTTCTTCGCGCCCTGGAACCCCCCCGAAGTGCAGGGACCGAAGGGCAAGCGCATTCCGTTCCACAAGGCGTCGGCCGAGCAGCTCGCGACGGACCCGAGTTGCTGGGTGCTGCATCCCGGCGAGAGCTGGCACGGCTTCGAGGGGCTGCCGGACGGCTGGTGCATGCTCGACCCGATCAAGTTCGGCATCGTCTGCCCGGGCATGAAGGACGACGGCCAGCTCGACAAGCAGGGCATCCCGGCAGACATCGTCACGGCGTATCTCGGCCGCCACGGCATCGTCCCGTCGCGGACCACCGATCACATGGTGTTGTTCCTGTTCTCGATGGGCGTCACGAAGGGCAAGTGGGGCACGCTGCTCAACACGCTGTTGGATTTCAAGACGGACTACGACCGCAACGCCCCGCTGGAAGAGGTTTTGCCGGGCATCGCCGCGGGCGCGCCACAACGGTACGCGGGCAAGGGCCTCAAGGATCTCGGTGACGAGCTGTGGGCGCACCTGCGCAAGAGCAAACAGGGCCACTGGCAGGCCCAGGCGTACAACAACTTCCCGGTCCCCAAGATGACGCCGCGCCGCGCGTTCCAACAATTCATGGCCGGCGACGCCGAGAAGGTCCCGGTGACCGAGATGGCCGACCGCGTGGTCGCCGTCGGCGTGATTCCGTATCCGCCTGGCATACCGATCGTCATGCCGGGTGAAAGCATGGGTCCCGACGACGGGCCCTGGCTCACGTACCTACGCACCTTGCAAGAGTACGGGCACCTGTTCCCGGGTTTCGCCAAAGAAGTGGAAGGAACCGAGGAACACGACGGCGTTTACCACGTGTATTGCCTGAAGGGACAACGTCCAAAAAAACGTACGTAGGCCAAGCGGACACCCAAATCATGATCGACTACGCGGCCAAGACGCCGAACGTTCCAATTCCATTCAACAAGCTGCTGAAGGTGGTTGCGCTCGTTGACGGCGACAACCACCAAGTTCGTGCGCTGCTCGATCGCATCAAGGCGGAGAATTTCGAGATCGAGATCAGCACGCGCTACGACCGCGACGTCACGGACGACGCGGACGTCGGCGCGTACATCGCGTCGGTGGACGGCGCCGGGCGCGACGCTGCGCGCAAGCTTGCGCAGGCAGTGCGCAACGCGGGCTTCAGCACGCCGCTCTGGGCGCTCGCGGACTCGAGCAAGATTGCCGACGTGTCGGTTCTTGGGATGGCGGGTGAAGTCAGCGGCTACGTTTACCTCGGCCAGCAAACGCCGGCCTTCTACGCGAAGCAGGTGGTGGCCAGCGTCGTCGCATACGGCATGAGCCTGCTGCCGCCGTTTTTCGGCGGGATGATGGCTTACGACGCCGAAGCCAAGATCTCGTTCGCGTGCCCCGGCCATCAGGGCGGGGAGTTCTATCGCAAGTCGCCCGCCGGGCAATTGTTCTTCAAGCATTTCGGCGAGCAGATCTTCCGCAACGACCTGTGCAACGCCGACGTCGAGCTCGGCGATCTGCTGATTCACGTCGGCGCCGCCGTCGATGCGCAGAAGCACGCGGCGAAGGTGTTCGGGGCCGATCGCACGTATTTCGTGCTGAACGGCACGTCCACGTCCAATAAAGTGGTCACCCAAGCGGCGTTGAAGCAGGGCGACCTGGTTCTCTTCGACCGCAACAACCACAAGTCGCTGCATCAAGGCGCACTCGTGAAGGCGGGCGCCACACCGATCTTCCTGCCGACCGCGCGCAACCCGTTCGGCATGATCGGCGCCGTCGACTGGGAGGCGTGGGACGAGAAGTACTTGCGCGAGCAGATCCGCAAGAACCCGCGCGTGAAGGACAAAAACCTCTACAAAGCGGAGCGGCCGTTCCGGCTCGCGTGCATCCAGCTCTGTACCTACGACGGCACTATTTACAACGTCCGCAAGGTGCACGAGAAGATCGGCCACCTGTGTGACTACATTCTGTGGGACGAGGCGTGGATCGGCTACAACGCGTTCCATCCGCTGTTCGACGATCACAGCCCCATGCGCATCAAAGACCTGCCGCCCGACATGGCCGGGTTGTTCGCGACGCAGTCCGTGCACAAGCAAGGCGCCGGCTTCTCGCAGGCATCGCAGATCCACAAGCGTGACGAGCACATTCGTGGGCAGCGGCGCTTCATCGATCACAAGCGGTTCAACGAATCGTTCCTCATGTACTGCTCCACGTCGCCGTTCTACCCGCTGTTTGCGGCGCTCGACGTCAACGCGAAGCTGCACGCCGGCAAGGCCGGCGAGATGCTGTGGGACCGCTGCATCGAGCTCGGCATCGAGACGCGCAAGAAGCTGCGCGAGTTCGGCCGTCATTACGCGAAGACGGGGCGCACGGCGCAGGAGAAATGGTTCTTCGATCCGTTCGTGCCCGACGTCGTCACGATTCGCGGCGCTAGAGCCAAGAAGGGGGCCGCCAAGACCGCGTGGGAGGACGTGCCGACCGAGGTCCTGAAACGCGAGCAGCAGTGCTGGACGTTCGACCCCAAGGCGAAGTGGCACGGCTATTCGGGCTTCACCGAAGGCTACGCCATGGTGGACCCGAACAAGCTCATGCTGCTCACGCCCGGCATCGACCGGAAGACGGGCGGGTATCTCGATTTCGGAGTGCCGGCAACCGTGCTGGCGAACTACCTGCGCGAGCACCGCATCGTTCCGGAGAAGTGCGATCTCAACAGCATCCTGTTCCTGCTGACGCCGGCGGACGACGAAAGCAAGCTCAACACGCTGATCGCGCGGCTCGTCAGCTTCAAGGAGCTGTGGGACCGCGACGCCGATCTCGGCGAAGTGTTGCCCACGCTCTACAAGCAAAACCGCGAGCGCTATGCGGGCTACACGCTACGCCAAGTCTGCAAGGAGATGCACGACTTCTATCGCGAGGCCAACGTCAAGGAGCTGCAGAAGCAGAGCTTTCGCGCGACGAGCTTCCCGGAGCTTGCGATGTCGTCGAAGGACGCCTACGAGGCCGTGGTCGCGAACGAAGTGGACTACGTCTCGCTCGAGGACGGTGTGAAGGGCCGCATCTCCGCCACGCTCGCGCTGATCTATCCGCCCGGCATCGGCGTCGTCGTGCCCGGCGAGCGCTGGGACGACCGGGCGCAACCGATGCTCGATTACTTCTTGACCTTTCAGGAATCGTTCAACCGGTTCCCCGGCTTCAACTACGAAGTGCAGGGCGTGTACCAAGAGCTGGTTGACGGGCGCATCAAGTTCTACACCTACGTGGTTCAGGAATAAATCCGCCTAGTGCGGGATGAGGACGAAGCCGATGGAACAAAAGAAAAAGATGAACCTGATGCAACTCACGTTCATCGTTGCAGTGAACATGATGGGCTCCGGCATCATCATGCTTCCCACCAACATGGCGCAGGTGGGCGCCATCTCGCTCCTGTCGTGGATCGTGACGGCCGTCGGCTCGATGTGTATCGCCTACGGCTTCGCCCAGGCCGGCGTGTTCAATTCACGCAGCGGCGGCATGGCGGCGTACGCCGAGGACGCGTACGGTAAGTCCGGCTACTTCCAGGTCTTCCTGCTGTACTTCGTCTCGCTAGCGATCGGCAACGTAGCGATCGCGATCTCGGCAGTCGGCTATCTCGCGGGGTTCTTCCCCTGGCTGTCGTCGACGCCGATCGCAACCTGCATCGGTGTGATCGGGCTGCTTTGGCTCACGACGTTCGCCAACTTCGGCGGCCCAAGCGTGACCGGCAAGATCGGCGCCATCACCGTGTGGGGAGTGATTCTGCCGGTCGGGTTACTGTCGATCATCGGCTGGTTCTGGTTCAGCAGCGCCACCTTCGCGGCGGCGTGGAATCCGCAAGGCTTGACGCTGGCGCAGGGCATGGGCTCGAGCATCACGCTCACGCTGTGGGCGTTCCTCGGGATGGAATCCGCGGCGCAGAACTCGGATGCGGTCGAAAATCCCAAGCGCGACGTGCCGCTCGCCTGCATGTTCGGGACGCTGGGGGCCGCGTTCGTCTACGTGCTGTCGACGGCGGTGATCCAAGGCATCGTGCCGAATGCCGACCTCGCGAACTCGACCGGTCCCTTCGCGCTCGCCTACGCGCAGATGTTCAACCCGACGATCGGCACCATCGTCATGGCACTGGCCGTGATCGCGTGCTTGGGCTCGCTGCTCGGCTGGCAGTTCACAATTGCTTCAACGGGCAAGGCCGCGGCGGAAGAACGAATGTTCCCGGCCTTTTTCGCGAAGGTGAACAGCATGGGCGCGCCGATCACCGGCATGATCGTGCTCGGCTTCGTGCAGACGGCCTTCGCCTTGTCCACGATCTCGCCGACGCTCGCTGAACAGTTCGGCGCGCTCGTGAGCCTGTCGGTCGTCACCAACGTCATTCCGTACGTCGTGTCGTTGTCGGCGTTGATGGTGATCATGAAGGCAGCCAAAGCCCCCGAGAACATCTTCACTCGCAACACGATCATCGCGACGGTCGCAATGCTCTACAGCGTCTTCGCGCTCTACGCGTCCGGCACGGACGCAGTAATGGGCGGCATGCTGGTGCTCGGAATCACATACGTGGTCTGGGGATTCATAGCGCCGCGTTTCGCGGCACCGGCGACCTCAGCGGTACCGGTTTCGCCCGCAAAGAAAGCGGCCTAATGCGCGCGTCACAAGAGGAGAAGAACATGCAAGTCCAACTAACCAAGGTGTCGCGACTCAAGCTGCTGTCGCTCGTGCCGCGCGCCATCGCCATCGTCCCGTTGTTCTGCATCGCGTTCGCGGCGCTGCCCGTGTCCGCGCAGACACTCGACCGGATCCGCGATGCGGGCCGCGTCAGGTTCGGCTACCTTGCCGACGCGCGCCCATTCTCGTTTCGCAACGATGCAGGTGCGCCCGACGGTTACGCCGTCGCGCTGTGCCAGCGCATCGCCGACGCGCTGAAGACGCAGCTCTCGCGGCCGACCCTGCTCGTCGATTGGGTGGCCGTCACCGGCGACACGCGCATCCGCGAGGTGGAGCAGGGCAACATCGATCTGCTCTGCTCGCCGATGAGCGTAACGCTCATGCGCCGAGCCGATGCCGCGTTCTCGATTCCGGTCTTCCCGAGCGGCAACCGCGCCGTCATGCGCGCGGACGCCGTGCCGGCGTTGCGCAGCGCACTCGGCGGAACCGGCGTCGTGCGCCCGGTGTGGCGGGGCTCGCCTGCGGCGAAAGTCCTGGAAGACACCACGTTCGCCGTCGTTTCGGGCACGACGAGCGCGACCTGGCTCGAAGCGAGCGCCGCCTCGCTCCAGGTCGATGCGCGGATCACGCCTGTCGCGGACTATCGCACGGGGCTGCAACAGGTCATGGCTCGCGACGTAGACGTGTTCTTCGGCGACCGCTCGCTCGTGCTCGGCGCGATGGACGCCGCGGCGCGCGACGAGCTCGTGGTCCTCGATCGGCTGTTCACGCACGAGTCGTTTGCCCTCGCGCTGCCGCGCGGCGACGACGATTTTCGCCTGGTCGTCGACCGCACACTGAGCGGGCTCTACGCGTCCAACGAGTTTGCGAGCCTCTACCAGCAATGGTTCGGCGAGTACGACGCCAACACGCGCACGTTCTTCATGTGGAACACGCTTGCCGAGTGAGCCGACGCCCGTTTTTCGAACCGATTCGGCGCGCCGTTTAGAGGAGTAGAGGATGCTTCAGCGAAGTGTAAAGAGACTGCCGTTTCGCGCGCTCATCGTGGACGACGAGCTCGGCACCCAAACGGCGGAAGGGCGCGCCGCGCGGACGATGGTGGAGGAGCTGCAGGCCCGCGCCGTCGAGGTCGTGGAAGCGAACTCCGCGGAGGACGGCACTGCGGTCATCACGTCGGACTCCGCGATTCACGTGATTCTCATCGACTGGTCGCTCGGCGCCGATCACGGCCACGAGCGCGCCCACGAGTTCCTGAAGGTCGTGCGGGCGCGCAACGACAAGATTCCGATCTTCCTCATGGCCGAGCGCGGCGAGGCGTCGGACATCCCCGTCGAAGTCATGGAGATGGTCGACGAGTTCATCTGGACGCTCGAGGACACGGCCGCGTTCATCGGCGGGCGCGTGGTCGCCGCCATTCGGCGCTATATCGAGATCCTGCTACCGCCTCTGGCCTCGGCGCTGATGAAATTCACGCAGGAATCCGAGTACTCGTGGCACACGCCGGGCCACGCCGGCGGCACCGCGTTCTTGAAGTCGCCGGTCGGACGAATCTTCTTCGACTACTTCGGTGAGAACCTGCTGCGCTCGGACCTGTCGATCAGCGTAGGAAGCTTGGGGTCGCTGCTCGACCACACGGGCCCGATCGGCGAGCACGAGAAGTACGCCGCACGAGTCTTCGGTGCGCACCGCACCTACTGCGTGACGAACGGCACGTCGATGTCGAACCGCGTGATCTTCATGGCGGCCGTGGCCCGCGATCAGATCGCGCTGTGCGACCGCAACTGCCACAAGTCCATCGAGCAC
>Ga0157380_10003937_pt1 | contig 10247 bp, 6 predicted proteins | sample S35metaG_FD_119757 | JGI IMG/M metagenome (GOLD analysis project Ga0157380, IMG submission 119757) | Switchgrass rhizosphere microbial communities from Kellogg Biological Station, Michigan, USA - S3-5 metaG | ecosystem: Host-associated > Plants > Roots > Rhizosphere > Soil | place: USA: Michigan...
CAGGATCCGACGAAAGGGCTCGCATTCGACGGCCGGATCGGCGAGGACTTCAAGCTTGGCAATGGCACCTGGGTCAGCGTCGGCCCACTGCGCGCGCAGATCATCGGCGCGTTGGCGCCCGTCGCCCAGGATGTGGTCATCGCCGGGCTGGATGCCGAGTTCGTCACCGTGCTGGTGATTCCCGATGTCAACGCGTGCGCGACGATGTTCGCGAGCGCGGGGACCCCGACGTGCGCGGAGCTGGCGGGTGACGCGCGTCTGGTCGCGTGGCTGCGCAGGCAGCTGGGCGCGCACGCGCGAGCCAACCCGGCCAGTTCCCGCTGCGTAAGACGCGCCAGGATTCTGCCGGTGACGCCGTCTCTCGATCGCGGCGAAATCACCGACAAAGGGTCGATCAATCAACGCGCCGTCCTGCGTCACCACGCGGAGCTCGTGGCCGAGCTCTATGCGGAGGCCCCTCCGGCGCAGGTTGCCGTCATCGAGGTCGACTCGTCACCCGATCGCTGACTATTTGCAACTGGCATCGAAGCACAGATGCCCGCTGAAGAATGGCAGCACGTGGTTCTGGAAGCGATCGGCGACCCGACTGGTGTGCGTTCCCGAATATTCCTCGAAACCAGCGGAGATTCCGTACTTCGTGAGCGCGTCACGCAGCTTCGCCGTGTCGGTGCGCAGAAAATCCTGATCGCCGACGTCCAGCGCGATACCGCGGTAACGGCGCAGGTTGCCTACGTACTGATCGATGAAGGAAAGCGGCGCGTTCGCTGCCCACTTCGCCAGCACCTCCGGGTTCGGCGCGCCGTCGCGCGTGGGCAGATCGAGGTAGAACGGCGGGTTGCCGGGATTCGGCGACCATGCCGCCGCGCTGGCCAGCTGCGCGCGCACCATGAACGGTAGTTTGGCCAGGTCTTCCGGCGTGCGCGCCGCCTCGAGCGCCTTGTCGATCTCAGGATTGCCGGGCCCGGCTTGCCGCGCCGAGAGACAGCAGGGACTCATGATGTACAGGGTGCCGAATACGTCGGCGTGCTTCATGCCGATGCGCGTCGCGCCGTAGCCACCCATGGAATGACCGGCGAGTCCGCGGCTTTCGCGGCTGGCGAGCGTGCGGTAGTGCGCATCGACATACGAGACGACATCCCGCGCGATGAAATTCTCGAAATCTCCGGTGGTCACCGAGCTCGAGTACATCGAGCCGTTGTGCACGGTCTTCGAGTCCGGCAATACCACGATCATTTCGCGGGCACCGAGTGCGAACGCGCCCTCGATCGTCTGCGGCAACTGGATCTCATGCGCCCACTGCTCGGCGCCGATGAAGAAGCCGTGCAGCGCATACACCACCGGGTATCGACGACGCTTTTCTTTCGCGTAACCCGGCGGGAGAAAGACGAGCACGTCGCGATCCACGGCGTCACCTTCGAGGTTCCCCTCGAGCGCGGTTCCATGGATTTTGATGCGCTCCACGGCGACTGGTTTGGCGCCGGCCACCACCGGCGGCACTTCGGTCTGAACCTGGGCGGCGAGTGGTGCGCTGAGCACCACCGCCGCCAGCGCGAAAACACGCGTGAGCCTGAATCCCACGAGCGTCACTTCCTGAACAGCCGGGGCGCGAAATCCTTGAGATCGCGGCGCCAAGTCTGCCATTCGTGATCGGTTCCCGGAGATTCCCAGTACACGTGTTGAATGCCGGCCTCGGTTAGCGAAGCATGCAGGCCACGAATGCGTTCGAGGAATCTCGCAGGTTCCGCCGTGCCGATACCCAGCCACAACAAATGCACCTTCTTTGCGAATGCCGCGGGATCGGCGAAGGCGCCATTGAAGTCTTTCTTGGGATCCATCTTTCGATCATCGAGCATGCCGCCAGCGCCACTGAAGCCGCCGATGTGCGAGAACAGATCGAGATTGTTGAGCGTCACGTGAAACGTCTGGAAACCGCCCATGGACAGACCGGCCATTGCGCGATGGTCGCGATCAGTGAGGGTGCGGTAGGTCTTGTCGACGAACGGAATCAGCGCGAGCTTCACGTCGTCCTCGAAGGTCTTCGTCATTTCCTCGCGGGCACGCGCCGCTTCCGGCGAAGGCCCGGGCATCGCGTTGGGAATTGGCTGCCCCGCGCGGCGCGCGTAGCCGTACGCCATCACGACGATCATGGGCTTGCATTCCTTGGCGGCGATGCAGTTGTCGAGGATGACGTTCGCGCGTCCCTGGCGGATCCAGCCGGTTTCATCTTCGCCGCCGCCGTGTTGCAGATAGAGCACCGGGTAGCGCGCCTTCGTATTTGCATCGTATTCCGGCGGTAGATAGACCAGCGCATGGCGCCATGATCCCGTCACCGACGAGCGGTACCAGACTTCGCGCACCTGGCCATGCGGTACGTCCTTGATGGAGTAGAAGTCGACGCCAGGCTCGGGTATTTCCACGGCGCTCGCGTGCCGGCTGCCGCCATAGAACGCATGGCTGCCCGGGTCGCTCACCTCGGCGCCGTCGATGTTGATCTGATAGTAGTGCAGGCCCGGAACCAGTGGCGTCGTCGTGACGGTCCAGAATCCGTCGGCCTGCTTTTCCATGTCGATCTTGGGGCCGCTCCAGAAATTCAGTTTGACCTTGTTGGCTTCCGGCGCCTTGATGCGAATCTGCACGCGGCCCGCGTCGTCGATGCGCGGATATTCCGCTCCCCAGACATTGGTTTCCGGTGCTCTGAATGTGCCGGAGTCTTCGGCTCCGCAGACACTCGCCATCAAAACCGCGGCAAACAGGAGCTTCTTCATGATGTTTCCTCTCTGGTCAGAACCGATATGGACGCCGGATCATCCGGCGTCGGATGCACAATATTTTCTCAGCGCCTCTTCATGTGATGGCAAGGTAGCCGCGAAATCATTCATCGCCCGGCGCAGCAATTCGAGTTTGGGTTCGATTTCGCGTATCGGAAGTGCGGTGACAACAGGGTCAACACTCCGCGGAATCACATTCTGGCCGAGCATGACGGCCACCCAGCTCGCGTTCGGGAAGAGTTCACCTTCGTTACGTAGAAACCGTCCGCCTTCGGAGAACAGCGCCAACCTCCGCTGCAGGCTCTCCGGGATGACCATGTTCCTGCAATGGCGCCAGAAAGGTTCGTCACGCTCAGTGGCGTGATAGTGAAAGACGAGCAGGTCGCGCACCTGCTCGAAGTCTTTCTGCATCCAGCGGTTGTATTCGTCGCGAAATATGGTCGGCACCGAAGCGTCGGGAAAGAGCGCAATGAAGCGACTGATGCCCTGCCTTATGAGGTAGAGCGATGTCGACTCGAGCGGCTCGAGAAAGCCCGCCGACAGGCCGATGGCGACACAGTTCTTCTCCCAGAACTTTTGCCGGTGGCCAGTTGCAAATCGAATGAGGCGCGGCGTGCCCATGATCTCGCCGTCGAGGCCATTGATCAGCTCCGAGGTGGCTTCGTCTTCGCCCTTGAACTCGCTGCAATAGATGTGGCCGTTGCCTGTACGGTGCTGCGTGGGGATCTTCCACTGCCACCCCGCCGATTTTGCGGTGGAGCGCGTAAACGGCCGCGGTGGACCATCGTGCTGGCACGCTACCGCGAGCGCGCCGTCGCACGGCAGCCAGTGACGCCAATCTACCCAGGGAATTCCGAGTGTCTTGTCCAGCAGGAGCGATCTGAATCCCGTGCAATCGAAGAAGAAGTCACCCGAAACCGTTTGCGAGTTGGCCATGCGCACGCCAGTCAGATCGCCTGTTTCGGGCTGGCGCAGCACCTCGCAGACCTTGCCCTCGACCCGCTTCACGCCGCGCTTTTCGGCATACCGGCGCAGGAAGGCCGCATAGAGCGCGGCGTCGAAATGATAGGCATACCGCAGATAGGAGGAAGGCGCGCCCGCCACCCTGGTGTCGGGAAAGCCGAACTTGTTCTTCATGGCGACGATTTCGGTCAGACAGTAGTCGCCGAGGGAATGCGTGTGCCCGTTGGCACGGCAATGCAGCCAGTACTGGTGGAAGTCGAGGCCGTCGATATCTACGCCATGAAAGCCGAAAGGGTGGAAATAGCGCGACCCCTTGCGCGACCAGTCCACGAATTCGATACCCAGTTTGAATGTTGCCTGGGTTGCGCGCATCAACTCTGCCTCGGCAACTCCGAGGAACAGGTTGAACTGCAGCATGTCGGGGATGGTGGCTTCTCCGACGCCGATGATGCCGATCTCGTCGGACTCGACCAGCGTCAGCGACACGTCGTCCGGCCTCAGCAGTTTTGAAAGCGCGGCCGCTGTCATCCAGCCGGCGGCACCACCACCGACAATCACGATCTGCTTCAGCGTGTGCTGCATGTGGGAGCCAGGAAAGTCCGCCCCGCTCGGAAGCGGGGCGGACAACAGCGAAGGATCCGATCAGAAGTTCATTCGCACCGCAAGGGTGATCTGACGTCCCACCGGATTGGCGGTGTAGTTGTCGTATCCCCATGCGCCACCCATGAATCCGCCCTGGTTGCCGTTGAAGAAGGACGGGTCTTCATCGGTGAGGTTGCGGACATCCAGCGCCAAACTCACGTCATCGAACGTCTTGCCGAGGGAAAAGTTGTAGGCGAAATGCAGGTCGAAGGTGTTCGTGGCTTCGACCACATCTCCGCCGCCATTGGGATTGCCGTTGGCGTCCCGGGTGAGCGGCGTGATGGTGCTGCCGCCCCAGTTTCGATACTCATCGATGAAATTCCAGTAGATGTCGGCGGAGAACTTCCCGAGATCAATACCGGCGTAGGTTCGGGCCTTGAACCGGATCGAGGGAAAGACTCCGTTGAAGCCCGAGGTATTGAGCACGGAGAACTCCGGGTTCGTACCAAAGTGCTGATCGTACTTCGTGAAGTACGATCCGCTGCTGCCGAACCGCCCCTGCATCCGCTCGCCCATTTCGAACCTGTAGTCAAACTGTGCGTCGTAACCTTCTATCGACAGGTTCAGCCAGTTACGTGCGCTTTGATCGATCAGGTAGTAGACCACCGGTGGGATCGATCCGGCGATCGTCGAGCCATTGGCCACATTGGCGAACTCGAGAATCTGCGCCTGGGTGCAGCCCGTCGTACAGATCGTCAGCAGATCGGAGCCCGAAGCCGTGATGGATGCCGGCGACGGGGAGTTGACCCCTCCGGTGAAGTCATTGTGGAAGAAGGTCACCGCGCCGCGGAAGCCCTCCAGCCACGAGGGTGCGAAGTCGAGACCCAGGGAATAGCTTTCACCGAACTGCGGGCCCATCTGCGAGAAGGCGCCGCCGAGCTGGCGGCGCATCGCCGCGCCATTCTGTCCGATGGTGCAGGACACCGACGTCGCGGTGCAGGGAATGTTGGTATTCGCCTCGACAGCCCCTGGCACCTGTGCAACTTCAGGATAGAGCCCCACCGGAACGTTGAGCGTACCCGTGCCTCCGACGCTTCCCGATGCGTAGAGGTAGCCCTGCGTGGGATCTCCCATGACTGCGATCGGCGGCGCCACGAACGACTCGGCGTAGTTAGCACGAACGCGCAGGCCTTCGGTCAGATTCCAGTTGATGCCGAATTTCGGATTGGTGGTATCACCCACGTCCGAGAAATCGTCGTACCGCACCGCGAGGCTCAGATCGATCTGGTGAAGCAGCGGGATGTCCATTTCCGGCGAAACTATCGGAACCACCGCTTCGGCGAATGCGGATCCGATGTCGCGATCGTAATTGAAGACACGATAGCCGGATCCAGTCGTCGTTGGGCCCGTGTTGTTTCCGCCGCTGAGCTTCTGTTGCTGCTCCTGCCACATGAATTCGCCGCCGACGGCGATCTTCAATGGGCCGGCGGGCATGTCGAACAACGCGCCCTGCAACACCAGTCGGCTCTGGTTGAAGGTGTTGTAGTTGTTGTTCTGCGAGTTGCTGGTATATAGCGCATCCATCACCAGCGGGTTGGTGCGGTTTGCCGAACCCGCTGTCCAGACGTCGAGCGCGTTGCCAGTCGTCAGCGGAAGCTGCAGCACCACCACGTTCTGGCCCGGGACGCTCGAAGCCGTGGTGCTGCCGCCCGACTGCGTGGTGCCGTTCAAGGCGAGGGTCGCGCATGCGCCGCAGAACTGTTTGAAGCCGTCGAGCGAAGAGCGATTCCAACCGATGGAGTCGGCAAACGTCATCGACCAGTTATCGTTGATCTTGTAGTCGAGGACGACGTTGGCGTAAATGACGTCCTGCTGCGATTCAGTGTATCCATAATTCTCATCGTCGCGCAGCGCCAGCCAGTTGATGATTTCCGTGGTGGCCGCCGCGGCACCTGCAGGCGCGGTGAAGAACGGATTCTGCTGTCCCGCCGCACCGGCACCAGTCCCGAATACGGTGGCATTGTTGAGCTGGCCGGGACCGGAATCGGCGTGTGTTTGGTTGCGGTTGTAGAGCAACGAAGCCGACAACGAGAGCTTCTCCGAGAAATCGTTCACGACGCGGATGAGTCCATTGGCCCGGTACTGAGACGGAATGAACGAGTTGTAGACCGAGAGATTGCACACGCCGTTGAGCGCGGCATTGTTCGCCACCGGGGTCGTGTCGCCCGGCGACAGGAAGATCTGGCCGCCGCCCGGCGCCGTGCCGCTGCTGACACCCGTCACCCGGACGGTCGCCGGCTCGCAGGTAAAGCCGTTGGTGTTAGAGCCACCCACCGGGCGATAGTCGCCCAGGCTCGCCCAATCGCGATCCTTCACCCACAGTTGCGACTGGCTGCTGTATTGACCCGCCATGTAGACACCGCCGGTTTCCCAGGTCGTGCCCCACAGACCATTCAGGTCCCAGTTGTCGTAGCTGTCAGCGCTGCCGTAAGAGGTATTGACCTGCGCACCCTCGAAGGTCCTTCGGGTGACGAAGTTGACGACTCCCGCCACCGCGTCGGAACCGTATACCGAAGATGCACCGTCTGCCAACACGTCGACGCGCTGCATGGCGGAGGTGGGAATGATGTTTGGGTCGGTCTGATTGAACTGTGCGCCGCCGCCGGGCGAGCGCATGCCGTCAATGACCACCAGCGTCGTGTTCGACGACGATCCGCCGAGCTGGTGGATCTGCGGCGAATAGAAAGACCAGAGGTTCTCGCCCTGTGCCAGCGAGCCGTTGGTGGTGATGGATGGAATCGTATTGACGAGGGCGGAGAGATTGATCGCCTGCGACTTCTCGAGCTCTTCGACACCCACGGATACGAGATTCGATCCAATCGGCGCCACTCCCTTGATGCTGGTGCCTGTGACTACGATCGTGTCTTCGACAGCTTCCGCCTCGGTGCCACGTGCCGGTCCGGCGTCAGCGGGCGGGGGGGTCTGGGCGAATGCACCGCCGCTTGCCAGTGACGTCGCGGAAATGAGCGCCACGTGCGAGGCGCTCCAGATTCGTCGCGTCCTGAGTTTGATTGCTTCCCCTGCCGTATCTTCCGCGCCCCTCTTTGACGATCTCATATTCAGCTCCCCTTCGTTGTTTAGTAGTTAGCCAACCGCCGCAGCGAGTCTGGAAGGGCTTGCGGCGTCACCTGTCACGACATGAAACCTGCGATAACAGATCTTGTATGTATCAATTACTATTCAAGAAACCAGGTTGCCTTAGTAAAACACGGCTGATAGCGTGATAAAAAGCCCGGGCGCGCCGGCCGCGGCGCGAAAGTTGCCATCTCGATGCACGCTGTCGAATCCAGCGGGCGCCGATCTGCGGCGGGAGTTCGTTTTCGTCTGTAGTTCCCCTGCGGGCGATGACGATGGGGGGTGTCAATCCGCGTTGACGTCCCCCTCTCCCGCAGCTTCGGCCTGGGCTCATACTCACTCGACCATCATTCGAAGGTACTTACACATGCGGAGCTTGCGCGTAGTCATCGGTCTGGCCGGCCTCGCCCTGTGCGCGGTTGCTTCGGCAGCGGAAAATGAATCCATCCGGCTCGGCGTCGACGTCTCCAGGAGCGGCGCAAGAATCGATCGACATATTTTCGGCCAGTTTGCCGAACATCTCGGGCGTGGAATCTATGAAGGCGTGTGGGTAGGGCCGGATTCGAAGATTCCGAACACGCGTGGAATCCGCAATGACGTGGTCGAGGCGCTCAAGGCCATCAAGGTCCCCAATGTTCGCTGGCCAGGCGGATGCTTTGCCGATGAATATCACTGGCGCAATGGCATCGGCCCGCGCGACAAACGACCGGCCACCCTGAATCCCAACTGGGGCGGCGTCATCGAGCCAAACACTTTCGGCACGCACGAATTCATGGATTTCGTACAGCAGATAGGCGCCGATGCCTATCTATCGATCAACGTGGGATCAGGAACGCCTGCCGAAGCCGCCGATTGGCTTGAATACCTGACTACGTCGCAGCCCACCGCGCTCGCGAAAGAGCGTGCCGCCAATGGCCATGCGGATCCCTATCCCATCCCCTTGTTAGGCATCGGCAACGAGAGCTGGGGCTGTGGCGGCTCGATGACGCTGGACGAATACGTGAACCACCTGAAGGTCTATGCGCGATATGCTCGCAATTACAACGCGACGCATCCCATGCGACGCGTGGCCGTTGGCCCGGACGGTCCCGACACTGGCTACACCGAAGCGGTCATGAAGGCGTGGAAGAACAAGACCTGGGCCTGGGACATCGAAGGCCTTTCACTGCATTCGTACACCGTGGTCAAGTGGCCTCCCGCGTTCAAGGCCACCGGCTTCGGCGAGAACGAATACGCCGTCATGCTGAAGGCGACGCTGAATATGGAAAGCCTGGTCAGCAAACACAGCGCCGTCATGGATCAATACGATCCCGAGAAGAAGATCGCGCTGGTTGTGGACGAGTGGGGAGCATGGCTGGCGGCGACACCGGGCAGCCCCGAGGGTTTTCTCGAACAGCAGAACAGCCAGCGCGACGCGCTCATCGCCGCGCTAAACCTGAATGTCTTCGCTCGCCACTCCGATCGCGTGCGCGTGGCCAACATTGCGCAGATGGTCAACGTGCTTCAGGCCATGATCTTCACGCGCAAGGAAAAGATGCTGCTGACTCCGACCTACCACGTGTTCAGGATGTACCTTCCATTCCACGACGCCACCTTCCTGCCCGTCGACTTTGTGGCAGGTATGTACAAGTCCGGTGACATCGAGTTGCCGCGCGTGGATGCGATTGCCGCGCGCGATACTGCCGGCAAGTTGTGGTTGTCGCTGACCAATCTCGACCCCAATCTCGCCGCCAGCATTGACGTCGATATCTCCGGCAGGAAAGTCACCAATGCGAAAGGGCTGACTCTCGCGGCGCCGAGAATCGACAGCGTGAATACTTTCGAAACACCGGGTGCCGTCGCGCCGAAGCCATTCTCGGCAAAGGCGGCGGGAAAGAAGCTGATCGTAAAGCTCGCCCCGGCCTCCATCACCGTCGTCGAACTTGAGTGACGAGTCCCCGCTCCAATCAGAAGGTGCTGCGCGTGAATGGCGCGCTGGCGCGGGATATCGGCCTGGCAATCGTTTCTGGAAAGCTGAGGCCTGGTCACGTTCTGGATGGTGAAATCGAGGCGAGCAGTGAAAGAAGTGTCTCACGCACCACCTATCGAGAGGCGATTCGGATTCTCGGGGCCAAAGGACTTCTGACCAGCCGTCCACGCACCGGTACGCGCGTGAGCGACATCGCGGAATGGAATCTGCTCGATCCCGATGTGTTGTCCTGGATGTTCTCGAAAATTCCGAGGCCCGAACTGATTCACGGTGTGTTCGAATTGCGCACCGTGGTGGAACCCGCCGCGGCTTCGTTGGCCGCCACCAGACGGAAGCAGCATCATCTGGACCGGATGCGGCAGGCTCTCGACGACATGACGCGCTACACGCTCAACGCGCCGGAAGGTCGCGAAGCAGACAAGGCGTTCCATGCGGCGCTGCTAGGCGCCACTGGCAATCCCTTCATTGTCTCGCTGATCAACGGCGTGACCGCCGCGGTGGACGCACTCACACAGTTCAAACAGAGACTGGCAAGGATCACTCGCGATCCGGTCCCGGATCACCTGCGTGTCTACGACGCCATCGCTGCCAAGGACCAGGAAGCGGCCAGATCGGCAATGATCGAACTGATTCGGCTGGCCGTACTCGACATGCCGGTGAAACAGCGGCCCAAGCCGTTGTAACGAGGTCTCGATTCCCGGCCGGCAGGAGGGTACCCTCTTGCGGCCCATGAGCCGTTCAAAAACAAACAAAGCAACTCGATCCGGCAAGGGCCACTACACGGCTCCTGCTCTCGAGAAAGGCATCGAGATCGTCGAACTGCTCGCGAG
>Ga0157380_10003938_pt1 | contig 10247 bp, 10 predicted proteins | sample S35metaG_FD_119757 | JGI IMG/M metagenome (GOLD analysis project Ga0157380, IMG submission 119757) | Switchgrass rhizosphere microbial communities from Kellogg Biological Station, Michigan, USA - S3-5 metaG | ecosystem: Host-associated > Plants > Roots > Rhizosphere > Soil | place: USA...
ATCGACGCGCTCAACCGCCAGCTGCGGCGCCGCCAGGGCGGCTACGGCCGCGGCCGGCGCATGCAGATCGAAAGCGACCGCGCGGAGATTCTGTCCGGAGTACGCAAAGGCCGCACGACCGGCGCGCCGATCGCGATGCTCATCCGCAATCGCGACTGGGTCAACTGGCAGCAGACGATGCACGTCGAGAAGGAGATGCCCGAAGGCGCCACCGGCGCCAACCGGGCCGACGTCACGCGGCCGCGCCCCGGTCACGCGGATCTCGCCGGCGCCCTGAAGTACGGACACACCGACGTGCGCGACGTGCTCGAGCGCGCCAGCGCCCGCGAGACGGCGTCGCGCGTCGCCGCCGGCACGCTCGCCCGCCAGCTACTGGGTCAGTTTGGCATCCGCGTTGCGAGCCACGTGTCGGTGATTGGCGACGTCGGCCTCTCGGCCGGCCACACGGTGTCGTTTGCCGACGCCGAGGCGCTGGCCGACGACGCCCCGATCCGCTGCGTGGACGCGGCGCTCGAGCAGCGCATGACCGACGCGATCGACCGCGCCCGCGACGCCGGCGACACGCTGGGCGGCGCCTTCGAGATCATCGTCACCGGAGTGCCGGTGGGGCTCGGCTCGTACGTCCAGTGGGACCGCAAGCTCGACGGTCGCCTGGGGCAGGCGCTGCTGTGCATTCACGCCATCAAGGCGGTCGGGATCGGCATCGGTCCTGAGGTCGCGTTGCGGCCCGGCTCGCGCGTGCACGACGAGATCCTGCCGCCGGACGCGCACACCGAGGCGCTCGTGCGGCCCACCAACAACGCCGGCGGGCTTGAAGGCGGCGTGACGAACGGCCAGGACGTGCGGGTGACCGGGTTCATGAAGCCGATCGCCACGCTCATGAACCCGCTGCGGTCCGTCGATCTGACGACGATGCAGAACGCGCCGGCCGCCATCGAGCGCAGTGACGTCTGTGCGGTGCCCGCGGCCGCCGTCGTCGGCGAAGCCATGGTGTCGTTCGTGCTCGCCGACGCCTTCCTCGAGAAGTTCGGCGGCGACTCGGTGGACGAGATCGCGCGCCACTACGCGGCCACGGCCGAACAGGTGGCCCAGCGTTTCGCCCCGGCCAAGGCTGTCGGCCGCGCCAGCTGAGCGACCCGCAGCCGCGATGATCCGGCCGATCCTCCGCTACGGAGCCGACACGCTGCAGCGCGCGTCGGCCGTGGTTCCCGAGATCACGCCCGAGATCCAGCAGATCATCGACGACATGATCCAGACGATGTACGCGGCGCCGGGCGTCGGGTTGGCGGCGCCGCAGATTGGCGTCCCGCTGCGCATCTTCGTCGCCGACATCAGCGTCGGCCGCGACCCGGCCGGGCTCTACGTCTTCGTCAACCCTGAATTCCTGGAGCGCGAGGGCATGCAGCTCGAAGAGGAGGGGTGCCTCAGCGTGCCGGGCTTCAACGCCACCGTGGCGCGTCCAGAGCGAGTGACGGTCAAGGGGCTCGACCGTAACGGCGTGGAGCATTCAGTAACCGGCACGCAGCTTCTGGCCCGGTGCTTCCAGCACGAGATGGACCACCTCGACGGCAAGCTTTTCGTCGATCGGCTCCGCGGTCTCCAGAGGGACTTCATCGTTCGCAAGATCCGGAAGCTCGATCGCGCCGGAAAATGGTAGGCGGCGCAGGCGGGCTCCGCGTCGTCTTCTTCGGCACGCCGCGCTTCGCCGTGCCGACGCTCGAAGCGCTGCTCGGTTCGCGGCACGAAGTCGTCGGCGTTGTCACCCAACCCGACCGCCCTCGCGGGCGGGGCCAGAAGGTGACCGAAGCGCCGGTGAAAGCCGCCGCGGCGGCGAGCGCCCTCCCGATCATCCAGCCGGCATCGCTGCGCGCGCCGGGCGTGGACGCCGACCTCGCCGCCTGGCGGCCCGACCTTGGCGTCGTCGCGGCCTACGGGCAGTTGATACCCACGCCGCTCCTCTCGGTTCCCCGCCTCGGGATGATCAACGTGCATCCGTCGCTGCTGCCGAAGTACCGCGGCGCGGCCCCGGTTCATCGCGCGGTGATTGCCGGCGAGACCGAGACCGGCGTCACCATCATGCGCGTCGCGCCGAAGCTCGACTCGGGCGCCATGTTCGCGACGACGGTTCGGCAAATCGGCCGTGACGAAACCAGCCAGGCGTTGGAAGACGCGCTGGCGCGGCTCGGCGGGCGGCTGCTCGTGGACGTGGCCGACGCCATGGCCGCCGGCACGGCGCACGAGGAGCCGCAGGACGAACGCCTTGCCACCTATGCGGCGCGGCTCACGAAGGACGAGGGGCTCATCGACTGGACCCAGCCCGCGCGGCGCATTCACGATCGCGTCCGCGGGCTGTTCCCGTGGCCGCATGCCTATTCCCACGTCGGCGGCCGCCGGGTGATCGTCTGGCAGACGGTGCCCCAGGAAGCGGCGGTGGACGAAGCGCCCGGCACCGTGACCGCTGCCGGCGCCGACGGGATCCACGTCGCCGCGGGCGATGGCACGGCACTGACACTGCTCGTGCTGCAGAGCGAGGGGGGCCGGCCGATGCCGGTCGCCGACTTCCTGCGCGGCCATCCGGTGGCGCCGGGCGCACGCTTCTCGGGCCCATGATCGCGCCGGCGCGGGTGGCGGCGTTCCGCGTGCTCCAGGCAGTCGGCCACGGCGACGCGCAGCCGGCGACGCTGCTCGCGCGCGAGCACCAGAAGCAGGCCGATCCGCGCGACCGCGCGCTCGCGACCGAGATCGTCATCGGCACGCTGCGCTGGCAGCGGGCCCTCGATGCCGCGATCGCCGTGGCGGTAACACGGAGCGTTGAGTCGCTCGACCGTGACGTCGTCATCATCCTGCGCCTCAGCCTCTACCAGTTGCAGCACCTGGATCGCGTGCCGGCGGCGGCGGTGGTGGACGACGCGGTGTCGCTCGCCCGCGGCGCCCTCGGAGCCCGCGCCACCGGCATCGTCAACGCCGTGCTGCGCACGTTGTCCCGCACGCGCGATCATCTGGGACTGCCGCCGCGTCCTGGTCCGGACGCGACGCGCGAGGCGATGCTGGCCTATCTCGGCGTCACCCAGTCGCATCCCGACTGGCTGGCCGCACGGTGGCTCGATCGCTACGGTTTCGAGCACGCCGCCGCCTGGACCGCGTTCAACAACACGCCCCCCGCGGTCACGCTGCGCGCCAACCGGCTGGTCATCTCGCGAGACGATTTGCGGCGCGAGCTGGCGGCTGAGCAGGTCGAAACCGTGGTCGCCACATACGCGCCCGACGGGCTCGTCGTGCAGAGCGGCCGCCTGCCTCCGGCGCGGGGCCGCTTCACCGTGCAGGACGAATCGTCGCAGCTCGTGCCGCTCCTGCTCGAGGCACGCCCCGGCGACACCGTGCTCGACCTCTGCGCCTCGCCCGGCGGCAAGGCCACGGCCCTCGCGGCGGAGATGCAGGGGCGCGGGCTCGTGGTCGCGTGCGACGCGCGCGCCCGGCGCATGCGCCTGCTCGCCCAGACCGTGCGCGAGAGCGGCGCGTCGAACATCCGGCTGGTGCAGGTGGGAGCCCGCGAGGAGGTGCCGTTCCAACCGGTGTTCAGCCGCGTCCTCGTGGACGCGCCTTGCTCCGGCGTCGGCACCGTGCGTCGCGATCCGGACATCCGCTGGCGGCGCTCGGAGAGCCAGCTCACCGAGTTCGCGGCGAACCAGCGCGTGCTGCTCGACCGCGCCGCTCGTGCGGTCGCACCCGGCGGGCGTCTCGTCTACGCCACCTGCTCGAGCGAGCCGGAGGAGAACGAGGCCGTGGTCGAAGGATTCCTCGCCTCGCATCCCGAGTTCGCGCTCGTCCCCGCCGGCGGCCCGCTCGCCGCCGTCGCCGATGCCCAGGGCATGCTGCGGACGCTGCCGTTCGCGCACGGGCTGGAGGCGTTCTTCGCCGCCGCCCTCGTCCGGCGCGACTGAAGCCGCGCCCTGCGCGCCGCAGGGCGGGGCTTTCGCCCCGCCACGTGGTACGATCAGCCGTTCATGCCGCTCGGCACCCGCGTCTGGAAGCTCGGGCAGATCCTCCTGCTCGCCGGCGCCTTAGGGCTCACGTTCCTGGTCTTCTTCGGCATCGCCATGCGCGCGGCGCTGAAAGCGCGCGAAGTCAGGGTCCCGGGGCTCGTGGGCTCGACGGTGCCCGAGGCCACCCAAGCCCTGAACAATCTCGGCCTTGCGCTCCGCGTGGACGACGCGCGCCGCGCCGACGAGCACGTGCCGGCCGGGCACATCATGGAACAGGAGCCGGGGAACGGAGACCTGGCGCGGCAGCAGCGCACCGTGCGAGTGCGGGTGAGCTCCGGTCCGCGGGCCACGGTCGTGCCGCAGCTGGCCGCGCAGACCGAACGCACCGCCCGTATTCGCCTCGAGCAGGGTGGCCTCAAGGTGGCGTCGATCTCGGAGTTTCGCTCCACCGGCTATCCGGCCGACACCGTCATCGCGCAGTATCCACCGGCGGCAACGCTGGCGCCCGGCGTCTCGCTGCTCATCAACCGTGCCGAGGAAGGAGCAGCGTACGTGATGCCCGATGTCATCGGTATCGACGGCACCCGCGCCGCCGACACCCTGCGCCGGCAAGGCCTCCGCGTCGCCGTCGTCGGCTCGCAGCCGTATCCCGGCGTTCCGCCCGGCACGGTGGTCCGCCAGCAGCCTGCCGGCGGGTTCAAGGTGACATCCAGCGACGCCGTGTCGCTCGAGGTGAGCCGATGAGCGAGATTCGCCTCGCCCCGTCGATTCTGTCCGCCGATTTCGCCGCGCTCGGGCGCGACATCGCCGCCGCCGAGCGCGGGGGCGCCGACCTGATTCACGTGGACGTGATGGACGGCCACTTCGTCCCCAACATCACGATCGGCCCGCTCGTGGTGCAGGCGGTCAAGCGGGTGGCGACGCGGCCGCTCGACGTACACCTGATGATCGAGGAGCCGGACCGCTACATCGAGGCCTTCGTGACGGCGGGCGCCGACATGGTGTCGGTGCATGTCGAGGCGGTGCCGCACCTGCATCGCACCCTGTCGTTCATCCGCTCACTCGGGGCTCAGGCCGGCGCCGTGCTCAACCCGTCCACGCCCGCCTCGGCGCTCGAGGCGATCGCCGGCGATCTCGACTACGTCGTCGTAATGTCGGTGAACCCGGGATTCGGCGGACAGAAGTTCATTCCGCAGAGCCTGGACAAGATCCGGCGCGTACGGACGCTGCTTTCCGCGGCGGGATCGGCGGCGCCGATCGAGATCGACGGCGGCGTGGACGCCTCGAACATCGAGGCCATCGCGGCCGCCGGCGCGTCGATTTTCGTCGCCGGCCATGCCATCTTCGGCTCGCCCGATCCCGAAGCGGCGGCGCGGGCGCTGCGCGCCAAGGCCATGCAGGGCGCACGGGCAGGCGTGTGAGCACCCCGCCAGCCGACGGTGTCCGCAGCGCGCGCGTCCGGGTCCGTTACGCCGACACCGACCAGATGGGCGTCACCTACCATGCCAATTACCTGGTGTGGTTCGAGGTGGGCCGCACCGACTGGCTGCGGTCGTCGGGGTGGACCTACCGCGACATGGAGCAAGCGGGGGTCTCGCTGCCCGTGATCGAGGTGTTCTGTCAGTACCGCCAGCCGGCCCGCTATGACGACGAGCTGGAGGTCCGGACCAGGGCGACGCTGCTCACTCCGGTGCGCATCCGGTTCGACTACGAGGTCGTGCGGCTGTCCGACGGCACATCGTCGGCGTCCGGGCACAGCGTTCATGCGGCCTTGAACGGGTCCGGACGGCCCTGCCGGCTGCCCGAGCGGGTGCTTGAAATGCTCAACCGCCCAGCCGGCCAACCGGGCGCGCCGACCGTCTACAATTGATGGCATCGGGGCACGACCAGCCCCCCAGTTTGATACACATGACTGACAGGTTTTCGTTTCGCGCCGGCCGCTGGCGCGCCACCGTCGTGCTCTGTGCCGTGTTGGCCGCCGCAGGCTGCGCCGGGAAGAAGAACACGATTCCCGAGAACATCACCCAGCCCGACCGCTACCTGATGGACCGGGCCGACGAGGAGCTCAAGAAGAAGCACTGGGCCGACGCCCGCGAGTACTACCGTCAGGTGGTGGACAACTACCCGCAAAGCCCGCTCCGGCCCGATGCAAAGCTCGGAATGGGCGAAACCTATCTCGGCGAGGGGTCCACCGAGTCGCTGGTGATGGGCGCCAACGAGTTCCGCGAGTTCCTCACCTTCTACCCCACCAACCCCAAGGCCGACGTGGCGCAGTTCCGCCTGGCGATGTGCCATCAGAAGCAGATGCGCGCAGCCGAGCGCGATCAGACCGAGACGCGCGAGAGCCTCAAGGAGTATCAGGTCTTCTTCGACCGCTACCCGAACAGCCCGCTGATGCCCGAGGTCCGGGCGCGGTGGCGCGAGGCGCGCGACCGCCTGAGCATGTCGTCGTACCGGGTGGGCGTGCACTACTTCCGCTCGCGCTGGTATCCCGGCGCCGTGGACCGTTTCCGCGAAGTGCTCAAAGAGGACCCGGAATTCACGGGGCGCGACGGCGTCTACTTCCACCTCGCGGAATCGCTGCTCAGGGCCGACGGTACGCCCGATAAGAAGAACGGGAAGGCGCAGGCGATCCCGTACCTCGAACGCCTGCTCGCCGAATTTGCAGAGAGCGAGTTCGCCGAGGACGCGAGGAAGCGTCTGGAACTGCTGAACGCGCAATAGACCGGGCGACCTCGCGGCGCCCGTTGAGGGAGCCATGAGGTTGACACGCACGGCAGCGCTCTTCGCCGCACTCGCCCCGCTCGCTGCCCCGCCCGCCGTCTCCGCACAGACGGGTCCAGCCTGGGCCGCTACGCACCTTCCGCCCGACGTACTGGCAATGGCCTGCGCGCCGTCGGCCGTGAACGAAGTGCCGGCCGTGCCGCTGCGAGTGACCGGCAGCCAGACGCTCGAAACGCGCGACAGCGCCGCGCCGGGCGACCTCATCACCATCAACGCCGGACTCGCCGGCGGCCTCCAGGTGGGCCAGGAGTTCTTCGTCCGCCGCATCCTGAAGGATCGCGATCAGGCGATCTCCCAGGCGACGCCGGCTACCGTCCAGACCGCGGGGTGGATCCGGGTGCATGCCGTCGAAGACACGATGTCGCTGGCCACCATCGTCTACGCGTGCGACGTCGTCCTCGTCGGCGACTACCTCGAGCCGTTTACGATGCCGGCGGGAATCCCCACGGTGGAGAGGGCTGGCGAGCCGGAACGCGACAACTATGGTCGCGTGCTGCCGGGCAGAGATCGGCGCCGGGTCCACGGCGCCGGCGAGTTCATCGTGATCGATCGCGGCAAGGACCACGGCATCGTGCCAGGCTCGCAGTTCGTGGTCTACCACGACAAGGGCGAGGGCGGAACCTTCCTCTACCTGGTGGGCGAAGCCGTGGCCGTGGAAGTGCGGGACACTTCGTCCACCCTGACCGTCACGTCTACCCGGAGTGTGGTGACCGTGAACGACTACGTCGCGATGCGCAAGTAAACCTGCCGGTCAGGTAGGCCGGGTGGGCCAGGTGGGTCAGGTAGGTTCGGAAGTAGAGGGCGGTCTTCAGACCGCCCTTCCTTGTACGTGGCTGCGAATCTTCCGACCCGCCTCGCGCTCAGCCCGCGCGCCGCTCGCGGGCAATGTTCACGTCCGTGACGTGGGCGTTCAGCATCCGCTGGAAGCGACGGTAGTAGTCCACCGCCGACACGACGGCCAACCCCATCACCACCCACAACACCACGTAGCCGGGCGTGGCCAGCATCGGCAGCGGGCCGCCGGCCAGAATCAGCAGCAGGATCGCCGTCACCTGCGACGCCATCTTGAACTTGCCCAGTGACGACGCGGGAATGGTGATGCCCTTGGCGTAGGCCAGGCTGCGCAGCGCGGTCACCGCGAACTCACGGCCGATGATGAGCGCGACCATCCACGCTGGCGCGAGGTTGAGCTGCACCAGCGAGATGAAGGCCGCTGAGGTGAGCAGCTTGTCGGCAATCGGATCGAGCATCTGGCCGAACCACGTGACCTGGCGCCGGCGCCGCGCCAGATAGCCGTCGAGCCAGTCGGTCAGCGACGCCAGCGCGAAGATTCCGGCGCCCACCACATCCTTCGGCACACCCAGCACCCGCCGCCCCTCGAACTCGGTGAGGAGCACGACCACGAGCAAGGGCACGAGAAACATGCGCACCAGCGTGAGCGCATTGGGCAGGTTCATGGCGGATACGCCTGCATTCTACTAAGATCGGTGGTTATCATGAAGGCGATTCTGCTGGCCGGGGGGCAGGGCACTCGACTGCGCCCGCTCACGCTCAACACACCCAAGCCCGTCGTTCCCATCTTCGATCGCCCGTTCCTCACCTACCAGATCGATCTCCTCAAGCAGGTGCCGGAGATCGACGAGGTGGTGCTGAGTCTGAACTATCAGCCCGAAGCGATCGCGGCCGTGTTCGGCGACGGTTCGGAGTTCGGCATCAAGATGCGCTATGTGGTCGAGCCGGAACCGCTCGGCACCGGCGGCGGCATCAAGTTCGCGAGCCGGGGCATCGACGGACCGATCGTCGTCTTCAACGGCGACGTCCTCACCGAAATCGATCTCGGGGCCGTCATCCGGCTGCATCGCGAACGTCGCGCGCGCGCCACCATCGTGCTGACGCCGGTGGAGAACCCGAGTGCGTTCGGCCTCGTCGAGACCGACGACCGGCAGAACGTCCAGCGCTTCATCGAAAAGCCGCAGCCGGGCGACATCACGACCAACCGGATCAACGCCGGCATCTACGTGCTCGAGACCGCGACGTTCGACCGGATTCCGGACGGCGTCTCGTGGTCGATCGAGCGCAAGTATTTCCCCTCGCTGATCGAGCGCGGCGAGACGTTCCTGGCGTTCGACTACCCGGGCTACTGGATCGACATCGGCACCCCAGAGAAATACCTCCAGGTCCACCACGACATCCTCGCCGGGCGATTCCGCGCCGCGCCGTTCCGCGACCAGCCGGCGCCCCGGGCGTGTGTGTCGCCCACCGCGCGGATCAGCCCCGAGGCGACGATCGAAAGCCCGTGCTTCGTCGGTGACGACGTCACCGTCGAGGCCGGGGCGCGCATTGCCCCTCTGTCGGTAATCGGCCGCGGCGCGCGCCTCGACGCGAAGGCGGTCGTGGACGGCGCCGTCATCTGGCCCGGGTGCGTCGTCGGGCCGGGCGCCACCGTGCAGAACGCCATCGCCGGCCGCGACTGCCGGCTGGGCGCCAACACCCGCGTCGGCGCCGGCGCCGTGCTGGGCGACGGCACCCATCTCACCGATTTCACCCGCGCCTGATTCCGGAGACACCAGTGGACACGAGCATCTTCAAAGCCTACGACGTGCGAGGCCTCTACCCGCAGGAACTGAACGAGGCCGTGGCGCGCGACATCGGCCGCGGCTTCGTCGCCTACCTGAAGGCGAAAACGATCGGCGTCTCCCGCGACATGCGCGTGTCGTCGCCGGCCCTGTCCGAGGCGTTCATCGAGGGAGCGCTCACCCAGGGAGCCGACGTCGTGGATTTCGGCATGCTCGGCACCGACCAGATGTACTTCGGCGTGGTGCAGGACGGACTCGACGGCGGCGCCCAGATCACGGCGTCACACAACCCGGGGCAGTACAACGGCGTCAAGATGGTCCGGGCCGAGGCGCTGCCGCTCAGCGGCGACGCCGGCATCGGCGACATCCGCGACATGATCGTCAACAACCAGCTGCCGGCCCCCGCCGCGACCCGCGGCCGCCGCACCAGCCGCGACATCGTCGACGCCTACATCGGCAAGGTGATGTCGTTCATCGACCCCTCGGTCATCAAGCCGTTCAAGGTGGTGCTCGACGCCGGCAGCGGCATGGCCGGCCTGGTGGCGCCGAAGATCTTCGACCGGCTCCCCTGCCAGGTGACGAAGCTGTGCTTCACCATCGATGGCACCTTCCCCAACCACGAGGCCAACCCGCTGCTCGAGGAAAACCGCGCCGACATCACGGCGGAAGTGATTCGTCAGAAGGCCGACATCGGCATCGCCTGGGACGGCGACGCCGACCGCTGCTTCTTCATCGACGGCAGCGGCGAGTTCATCTCGGGCGACTTCGTCACCGCGCTCCTGGCCGAAGCGTTCCTGCTCAAGGTGCCCAAGGGGGCGACGATCATCTACGACCTGCGCGCCAGCCACGCCGTGAAGGACACCACCGCGCGCTACGGCGGCCGCGCGCTGATGAACAAGGTCGG
>Ga0157380_10003939_pt1 | contig 10245 bp, 8 predicted proteins | sample S35metaG_FD_119757 | JGI IMG/M metagenome (GOLD analysis project Ga0157380, IMG submission 119757) | Switchgrass rhizosphere microbial communities from Kellogg Biological Station, Michigan, USA - S3-5 metaG | ecosystem: Host-associated > Plants > Roots > Rhizosphere > Soil | place: USA: Michigan...
GTCAACCGGCCAAACCTCTCAGACAAATCGCGGCACCGAGAGTCATCGACATATACGTCCTTCGACTCCATCGACGAAGCGCGCTTCGTGCCCGGCATGATTCTCATCGATCGTTACCGCATAGTCGGGTTACTCGGTCGCGGCGGCATGGGCGAAGTTTACCGCGCGGATGATCTCAAACTGGGACAACCGGTCGCGCTAAAGTTTCTTCCCGAACACCTGATAAGCGATGGCGCGGCCCTGGCTCGCTTTCATCGCGAAGTGCGAATCGCTCGCCAGGTGTCTCATCACAACGTCTGTCGTGTTTATGACATTGGTGAAGTCGATGGCCGCCACTTTCTGTCGATGGAATTCATCAAGGGTGAAGAGTTGTCTTCCCTGCTGCGCCGCATTGGCCGCCTTCCGTCTGACAAAGCTACCGAGATTTCTCGCCAACTTTGTGCCGGTCTCGCAGCAGCTCATAACCGGGGCGTACTTCATCGCGATTTGAAGCCTGCCAACGTGATGATCGACGAGAACGGCAACGTACGGCTCACCGACTTTGGCATAGCGGGTTTTCTCGAAGACAGTTCAAGTGAAGAATTGCGAGCCGGCACACCGGCCTACATGTCGCCAGAGCAGCTAGCCGGAACAGAGCTAACGATCAAGAGTGATCTCTATTCTCTCGGCCTGGTCGTCTATGAAATTTTCACGGGGAAGAAGGCGTTTGATGCTCCGACACTTCCGCAGCTTCTGAATCTTCGTAACAGCGGTAGCACCCCAACGACACCATCAACGCTAGTTCAAAATCTGGATCCGCTGGTTGAACGCGTGATTCTGCGCTGCATTGAAAGAGATCCTGAACGACGGCCGTCCTCAGCGCTCGAAGTGGCCGCCTCTTTACCGGGTGGCGATCCGCTAGCTGCCGCACTCGCAGCCGGCGAGACGCCTTCTCCCGAGATGGTCGCCGCAGCACCGCGGGAAGGCTTTCTAAAACCCAAGGTGGCGATTCCCCTAATCGCTTTCGTGGTGGTGGCGGCCGTTGTGACACTGTTTCTCTCTGAGAAGAGTCAGTTGCATCGTCGGGTTCCGCTCGAGAAATCTCCCGAAGCTCTTCAGGAACGAGCCCGCACCATCGTCAACCGGCTTGGTTATGTCGAGCCTTATGTCGATAGCACTTATGGGTTAGGAAGTGATTACGAAGTTCTTCGCTACGCGGAGACAAAGAATCCAGCGGTACTAAGTCAACTCTCGAGCTCGCAGCCTGCTTCGCTCTATTTTTGGTACCGGCAAAGTCCGGTGTTTCTTGTTCCGCGCTATCGACTGACGATGCGCGCCGCGCCTGGTGATCCGCCAGAGAATGTCCCTGGCATGATTACGATCTATGTCGACCCGAAAGGACGACTAATTGAGTTCCACGCGGTTCCGCCTGAGATGGATACCTCAACCACGACTTCGGCCCCACCAAATTGGTCGGCCCTCTTTGAAGAGGCGGGCCTTAATGTGGCGAACTTCACGCCTCAAGCTTCAATGTGGGTTCCACCCGTCGAAAGCGATAGCCGAGCTGCCTGGGAGGGCAAGATCTCGGAACAACTTCAGATTCCAATAAGAGTTGAGGCAGCTGGTTACGCAGGTCGACCAGTCTTCTTCAAGATTATTGGTCCATGGAATTCTGCGGGCACAATGCGCAAGCCCCCGTCGGGACCACTCCTTGGGAAGATCATTGTCTTCGCGTTTGTGTTCGGTACTCTGGCTTTCGTAACGATTGGAGTTTGGCTGGGCAGAAGAAATCTTCGTGATGGTTCTGGCGATCGCAAAGGCGGGGCTCGACTGGCGATTTACATCTTCCTGGCGCTGATGATTTCGTGGGTTTTCCGCGCCCATCATTACGGCGCCGATGAAGAGTTTAATCTATTGCAGATGGGAATTCAGTTCGCGCTGCTACCGACCCTGCTGCTCTGGCTCTTTTATTTGGCGCTCGAGCCCTATGTCCGGCGTTGGTGGCCTCATCGCATGGTTTCCTGGAGTCGATTACTCGCGGGAGATTTTCAAGATCCTCTTATTGGTCGAGATATATTGATCGGCGCGGCACTGGGAATGGCCGGTATGATTGTTCTTAGGCTGTGGGCGTTGACGCCAACCTGGCTGGGCTATCCGCAGGCACCGAAGGGAATAAAGCTTTACACGTTGCTGGGACTGCGCGAGTCTTTTGGCGAGCTGTTCTTTACCGGAATCACGCTCATTGTTTTTCTAGCCGTCACCTGCATGTTCTTGCTGCTCTTGTTACACGTTATCTTTCGCCGTAAAGAATGGCTCGCACTAGGAGTGGCTTGGGTCTTATTTACTTTGGCTGGCAGTCTCGGCGACCGATTTGTGATCATTAATCTGACTTTCGCCGGAGTGTATGCGGCTATGATTATTGTCGCGGCGACCAGGTTTGGTTTGTTGACGCTGACTTCGTTGATGTTCTTTATTTCGCTGTTTGGAAATTATCCGTTGACCACTGACTTCTCTGTTTGGTATGCGCCAGCAACGCTTCTGGTGCTGATCGTCGCGACGCTGGTTGCTGGCTTAGCTTTCTACACATCCGTCGGCGGCCAAGCCACACTCAAGAAGTCATAGAAAGGCATTCGATAAGAAAGGGAATGAAACAGCGGGAGAGGCTCCGGGTCAGGAAGGTGTGGCTTGCCCCCGCTGTGTCATGAGCTTTCAAGTTTCGAGTGAATCACATGAGGCGGGAGCAACCCTTCCCGACTTTGAGCTTAATAGAAATAGTGGTGGATCAAGATCGAGAGACTCCACACTATTTGGACCCGATTAATTATTCCGCGACAGAGGAACTACTCCTATGAAAATCTTATTAGCTGGTTTGTTACTCGTTGCGCTGACGGCAAATCTCGTTGCTCCAGGCCAGGACCGCCAGCCCTTCATTCGCTCTGACGCGCCGGTGATCGCGCTTACTCACGTTCGAGTGATCGACGGCACCGGAGCTGCTGCCGTTGAAGATCAAACCATCATCATCAGTAACGGTAAGATTCAATCGGTCGGCCCAGCCAAGACCGCGAACGTGCCGGCCAACGCTCAATCCATCGATCTAAACGGCTACTCGGTCCTTCCGGGATTGGTTGGCATGCACAACCACATGTTCTTCCCCATGGGAGGCTCGCCCGGGATTTACTCAAACATGGGCAATAGTTTCCCAAGACTTTATCTTGCTCTTGGCGTAACCACGATTCGCACCACCGGCAGCGTAGCTCCCTATACTGATCTCGAAATCAAGCGGCTGATCGATGGCGGACGCATGATTGGGCCAAAGATGCATGTCACCGCTCCTTATCTTGAAGGCAAAGGTGCATTCACGCCCGTGATGCACGAGCTGACCGGGCCTGATGACGCGCGCCGGATGGTGAACTTTTGGGCTGATCAAGGCGCCACTTCTTTCAAGGCCTACATGAACATCACTCGCGATGAGCTGCGCGCCGTAGTCGAGGAAGCACACAAGCGCGGTTTGAAAGTCACGGGTCACCTTTGCTCAATCGGTTTTCGCGAGGCGGCAGAGATCGGCATCGACAATCTCGAACATGGCTTGATGGTGGACTCGGAATTTGTTCCCAACAAAGAACCAGATAAGTGCCCTGCGGGAAATGCGGTCAGCACCAGTCTGCGTCAACTTGATCTTAACGGACCGGCGGCGCAGGAAACCATTCGCACTCTCATAGCCAAGAACGTCGCTATCACCTCGACTCTGCCTGTCTTCGAAGCTGCCGGCGCCCCTTTGTCTCAATCCGGTATCGGCGCAGCGGCTGCGCTGTTGAATCCACGCATGTTGGCGGTAATGAATTCCGACGCGCGAGTTCGTTACCTGCAAGCGCGCGCCCGCGTGTCGTCCGAGGGGAACTATGTCTCGCTGTTGCGAAAGGTGATGGACTTTGAAGTCGCATTCGTAAAAGCCGGCGGCTTGCTGATAGCCGGACTCGACCCTACCGGCAATGGTGGGGTCGTCGCTGGCTTTGGCGATCACCGCCAGGTTGAGCTGATGGTCGAAGCCGGCTTTACACCAGTTGATGCAATCAAGATTGCGAGCTTAAACGGAGCGAAGTTTCTCGGTGAAGATGCCCGCATCGGTTCAATCGCGGTTGGCAAGCAGGCTGACTTGATGGTGGTGAAAGGTAATCCTGCGGCTAACATCGCCGATATTGAAAAGGTTGAGATCGTTTTCAAGGACGGCGTCGGCTATGACTCGGAAAAGCTGATTCAATCCGTGCAAGGTTTGGTGGGAATAAGATAGCCGCACGTTTTATCCGCAGATTACGCCGATTACGCAGAACGGGCGGAGGGCAAAGCGCGAAGAGCGAAGGGTAAAACATCGTCACCTTTTTCAAGGGTCTCTCTGGTTTTTGAGATAGCACGTCGCCACTTTGCCCCGAGCTCTTTGCTCTTTGCCGGTTCGGGAAATCTGCGCAATCTAGGGATAGGTCTTCGCTTGAATAGGGCGACGACAAAATTGATGAAACATCGCGCTCTGCCATTGAGCTATGGCTCCGTGATTTTGGAGCCACCGGGACTCGAACCCGGAACCTCGTGCTTAACAGGCATGTAGTTCCATCGGCATTCGCCACCGTGTCGATTGCGGATTGCTGAATGCGGATTGCTGATTGGTTTCAAATCCGCATTCTGCAATCACCAGGGCGGGTGACAAAAGTGGAAAGACACTTGAGCGCGATGTTGCCACCGCTGGAGCAATCCAGCTCCACTTAGGCTCGTTGGTGGATGTAGTCCTTCCGGCATTCACCCGAACTCATTGCGGATTGGTGATTGCGGAGCGCGGATTTGCCGGGCAAAGGGCATTCCTATCAATATTCCAATCTGCAATCCGAATTCAGCATTCCGAAATCGGTTCTGGCGACAAGAGGGGTGAGAGTTCTCGCCCACATTTCTGTGGGCGAGGCGGGTATTGAAACCCACCAATACCATGTACTCCACACCAGCATTCGCCAGGAACCGATTGCTGATTGCTGATTGGTTTCAAATCTGCATTCCGCATTCCGCAATCCGCATTCTTTTCTACAGGATCACCTCCTCGATAACGCCGGTCCAGTGACCGGGGTTTAGTTCACCACGGGCGAATTCGCCAATCACGTCCCAGACCTGATCCGAGAATCCACCAATGTTCAGAATGTCAGCCCGCTCCTTCGCCTGCACCGTTCCATAAGGCTGAATGTCGAGACAAACCATTCGCGCCTTAGGATTGCGTTGACGAAAAGCCGCCCACTCTCTCATCGTTTGCGTAGCACTGCCACCAAAGCGACCGTAGTGCGGTGCATCGACCCACGATTCACTGTCCGAGACATAGATCACCAGGTCACCGTCAGCTTGTCGCTGGTTTAGGAAAGCCAGCGGCGCGCTGCAGTTAGTTCCACCACACGGTAGCTTCGAGAGCTTCCCAGCATTCGTCATCACGCTATCGCGCCGATTGAGACGTACTTGAACCACCTGTGACTCAAACGGAATGATCTCAGCCGACGGATTCTGACGAAGCACCGTTGCAGCGACGAGTGTAGCTACGTCGATGCAACGAACAGTCGAGGTCGAACCCGCGCGGAAACCAGTTACCGGTGAATGCATCGAACCCGAGATATCGACGAAGACATACACCTTGCCGTTCAGCTTTGGAACATTCGCGGTTGCGACTTCCATCGCATCCTGTAGTGCGTCTGTGACTAGCTCCGGAATTGCTTTGTTGGCGTTAGCCATCGCGTACGCAACCATTAGCTGGTATGGGAAGACGCGAGCCTTCTTAATTGCAATTGGATCACGCAGTCTCTCCGCGATCAGCTCAGCCAGTCCTGGTTCTTTGAAGACACCGTGACGAGCAAATGTGTTCAGGTTCATACGCGTCATTTGCCACGGAGCGCGACGCGCGATTGCAGTCCATTCCTTAGTGCCCAGTTCCAGCGCAGTCAGCATCTGGAACGGAACGTCGGGAACGTCAGTCGATTCCTTCTTCTTAAAGGCCTCGAACTCTCGCACCACTTCGGGCAGCGCCTCAACCGCATGTTCGCGGCCGATGAAGTAACCGAACAGCGCTTCTCGAGCCGCGTCCTTAGGCTTTGGGTGAACCATCTTCACAATGTCCGCCAGCGAAGGATCCTGACCGATATTCGCTTTGAACAGGGTTGCGGGATCGCGTGCGTCCATCCACTCGCGCACCAGGCGCTTAGGCGTCGAGCCCAGCGACCTACGTCCTGCTACGCCCGAGCGCATGATCTGCACAAAGGTGCGCAGCATCCTGGCGTTGTCGATTACTCGAGGAAAGATCCGCTCAAGCAGAGCTCGGTCCTTCACCGACAGCACGGCACAAAGCAGCGCCGGCATGTCTTTCATGTGACCACGCTCGCGACAGAACACGGCAGTCTTAGCGATGAACTCCGGCTCAACTTTTTCGCATAGCTCAAGCACCTTCGCCAGTTGCTCATCGGCGCCGGCATAAAAAGTCGTGTTGAGACAGCCGGTCGCAGCGTATTGGGCCAGCGCGTGCTTTGGCGAAAGTTCATAGGCCGGCGCTCGCTCTTCGTTAAGTGCGTCAGTTGCCGGCATCAGCTTGCCGATTAGTGATTTGAATAGAGTCTTGTTTGCCACTGTTCTTTACCTCCTGTACTTCCATCCGCGAGGCGGAAGCGCGAAGACTTGAGCGTCGTCCTCGTAATAAATGGGGCCGGTCTCCCTTACTTTCACAGTCCAAATGGGGACGTCATTTCTTTCCAGGATTTCAGCCATCTCCCACGCGCGCCTGAGGTGTTCATGCGCCGTTGGCTTGAACCACGACACTGCGAGCTCATAGTTGTACCGACGCGGCAATTGCCTGACCGGTGATTTCAAGTGTTCGTCGAACCAATCCTTCAGCTCTTGAAGTAGTTCCCAATCGTGTCGCAACATGAAGCGTGTTTCGCCAACGTTGTGTATGGCACAAAACAAGCCTGCCGCCACACGCGAGTCTTCATCAATCTGACCGCTGACAAAACGAATGAACATAAAGTTCTCCGTTCGAGTTGGTTGATTGACAATTTGAAGTACCTATTTGTGTGATTGAGAGCAGAGCGTAGAGATGCGCGTCCAAGGCGCATTCCAGCGGATTTTCTTTTTACTTTTACCTTTTTACTATTGCCTTATTTGGCTCCGGGAGAAGGAATCGAACCTTCAGTTCTGCGTTCAAAGCGCAGCGTGTTGCCAGTTACACCATCCCGGAAGAATTGCGGATCTCGGATTGCGGATTTCGGATTGGTGTGGCGATAACGTTGAGTTTCAAACTCGCGGTTGACTGACAAATTCGCAATCCGCAATTCGCAATCCGAAATTCCTACCGTACTTTTTACTTTTACCTTTTTACTTTTGCCTTGCATTGGTCGCGGTGGAAGGAATCGAACCTTCATTTCTCGATTATCGATCGAGGGCTCTCCCATTGAGCTACACCGCGAAAAATGTTCTTCGTTCTTTGTTCTTAGTTCTTGGTTCTTGGTACTTTGATTTTGAGTCTGCTTGTAGTTGAATCAGATTTTTCGAGTAGACAAACAAAGAACTAAGAACCAAGTACTAAGATCGTCTTCCCTTTTGCCTTTTTACTTTTTCCTTTTTACTTTTTCCTTTACTTATCCTGGTTGACCCGACGGGGCTCAAACCCGCACCTCACGGATTAAAAGTCCGTAGCTCTGTCACTCGAGCTCCGGGTCAATAACGGGCAAAGGGCTAAGCGCAAAGGGCAAAGGGTCGAAACCCACATCGCGCTCGACGCTTTGCTCTTTGCTCTTTGCCCTTGCCACGCTTGGAGGCGATGAAGGGAGTCGAACCCTTATCGTTCGGTTTACAAGACCGACGCTCTGTGTAACCAGTTGAGCTACATCGCCGTAGGATTTGGGGTGAGGACAAATGGTGGAGCCAGGGGGAGTCGAACCCCCACGTCCTGCTTGCAAGGCAGGCATCATGCCGTTAGATCATGGTCCCGAGAAATCAAGTAAAAAGGTAAAAGTAAAAAGGCAAAATTGAATTTCGAATTGCGGATTGCGAATTGCGAATTTGTCGCCAGGTTATGCAGTGGTGAGAACGAAAATGTCGACCGGACAAATTCGCAATCCGCAATCCGAAATTCTTACCGACTTTTACCTTTTTACTTTTTCCTTGTTTTTGATCGGGGCGTGAGGCTGCCGCGCCTCTTAAACTCCACAATCTCCGGCGGTCAGCGTTCTGCCGAGATGAGTCACGCCCCGAGAAATCAAGTAAAAAGGTAAAAGTAAAAAGGCAAAAGTGAGAACGGACGATAGACATTGATTCCTAGATCAAAGCTAACTTGAAACCTCCCGTTGTGGGTTGCGCTTCTAACCTTGCCACGCTTTTTTTACTTTTTCCTTTTTACTTTTGCCTTGATTCTTGGTGCCCAAGGAAGGACTCAAACCTTCAACCTCTGGTTTGTAGGACCAGCGCTCCATCAATTGAGCTACTCAGGCGTGCCGATTGATGATTGCTGAATGCGGAATGCGGATTGAAGAATCATTTCCTCCTGGCTTCAAATCAGCAATCCGCATTCAGCAATCAGCAATGAGTTGCGGTCGGAGTTGGAATCGAACCAACCTCTCGGGTTTTTCAGACCCACGCTAATCCATCTCAGCTATCCGACCAGGTTGGTTTCAAGTTTCAGGTTCCATGTTTCAGGTTCCAGGATCCAGGTCTCGAGTCATGGGTTTCAGGTTCCAAGTCAAGACCAACTTGAAACCTTGAACTTGAAACCTGAAACCTCATTGCGCCTTCTGCTCTCGTCGCACCTTCTCCATGACCTCACGATCATCGTGGACGTCCATGAAAAGGTAACGACGCCATTCAGCGCGTGCCTCAGCGTAGTGGCAAAGCACCACGCGTTCGAGCTTCACGCGCAACGCTGTCTGCGAAGTGAGCAATGGCATTCGTGCTTCCTCCGGAGTGCGGTTGCTCTTCCGGCTGTTGCACTTGATGCATGCGGTTACCACGTTGATAGGCGAGTTATCACCGCCGCGCGAACGCGGCATAATGTGATCGAGCGTCAAGTCAGTCGCACCCTTCTTCTCGCCGCAGTACTGGCAACGAAACTTATCTCGCATGTAAATACGAAGTCGCTTCGTTCCCGCAGCCTCGCGCCGGCGGCGAACATTGATATAGGTCCGGCGTCGAATTACCGACGGCACCGGATATTCATCATGCGCTGAACGAAGCACGCGGTCGCCGTCCCATTCTTCGACGTAGACGGTGTTCTTGAAGGTCATAATCATGGCACGCGCGACATTGACGGTGCCGAGCGGCTCGTAAGTTTGGTTAAGTAGTAATACTCTGCCGTTGATTGACATCACCCGGCACCTCCTTTCGATTGGTGATTGCTGAATGCTGAATGCGGATTTATGCGGCAAAGAGCAAAGCGCGAAGGGCAAAGCGAAACGGGATCGACTCTTTGCTCTTTGCCCTATGCTCTTTGCCAGATTTTCAAGGACAGTAGTGAGGTAAAGACTCGCAGGGAGCGAATCACCGTCCTTGAAGCTGTAAAGCAAACTGTTAGTTTGCTAATGACGCTGAATGGCACACGTGCGCGCAAACTAACAGTTTTGGGTTACAAAGAATTGGAGCGCGCGGTGAGACTCGAACTCACGAATACTGGAGTTGCAGTCCAGCGCCTTAGCCGCTTGGCGACGCGCGCGAAACAAGTAAAAAGTCAAAAGGTAAAAGTAAAAAGTTTCGAGCCGCAGGCTCTCTGCCCGTCTTCCACTTTTACCTTTTTACTTTTGTCTTTTTACTTTTATTGGAGCGGAAGGAGGGCCTCGAACCCTCGAAGCGAGTTTGGAAGACTCGAATGTTTCCAGCTACATCACTCCCGCGAAACAAGTAAAAAGTCAAAAGGTAAAAGTAAAAAGTTAGAGCAATCAGTCTCAATTTCCGTCTTCACTTTTGCCTTTTTACTTTTTCCTTTTTAATTGTGTTGGAACTCCTGGCAGGATTCGAACCCGCACTCTCGACGTTCGAAGCGTCGCACTCTTCCAGTTGAGCTACAGGAGCAAGGGGGATTGCGGAATGCTGAATGCAGATTGCTGATTGCTGATTGCTTCTGATGGCGGACTGCGATTTATCAGCGGTATGTCAACAGTCACACCAATCCGCATTCCGCAATCACCAATCAGCAATCGATATGGAGCATCGTACCGGATTCGAACCGGTGTCTCAGCGCTGGCAACGCCGTGCCCTGAACCATCTAGA
>Ga0157380_10003942_pt1 | contig 10244 bp, 10 predicted proteins | sample S35metaG_FD_119757 | JGI IMG/M metagenome (GOLD analysis project Ga0157380, IMG submission 119757) | Switchgrass rhizosphere microbial communities from Kellogg Biological Station, Michigan, USA - S3-5 metaG | ecosystem: Host-associated > Plants > Roots > Rhizosphere > Soil | place: USA...
AACTAAGAAAGAATGCGTTTTTCCGGGCCTTGAGTTACAGGATCCCGTCGCTGCCGCTCCGGGTTCTGTAACGTCACCACCCGAGTGCGGCTATTCTTGACTAAAAAGTAAGGTTTCACTTACAATCGGGGCGAACACGCGGCCGGCACCCGATTCGTGACGCAAACTGTTAGTTTGCGTCGCCGGCGTTGAATGCCATACCGCGCGCATCGCAAACTAACGGTTTGCGCTACAAATATGAAGATTTCTGCACAGGAAGAGTACGGATTGCGATGTCTCCTTCAGCTTGCACGTGCTGAAACGGAAGGGGAATCGTTAACGCTTTCCCAGATCGCGCGTCGTGAAGGTATCTCGGTCGCAAACGCCGGCAAGTTGATGTGGATCTTGAACAAAGCCGGGCTGGTGCAGTCGCAACGTGGAATCAAAGGTGGTTATCACCTGGCACGGCCAGCTTCCGAAATTCACCTGAACGAAGTGATTCGAGTTTTGGATGAACGCGTCGAATCGCACTGCCGCAGCTATGCCGGAGTCCTTGATGCCTGCGTGCACACAGGTGACTGCGGCATTCGGCCAGTCATAGTCGAGCTGCACCAGATTGTTGATAGCGCTCTCGCCGGTATAACGCTGTCGCAGTTGCTGGGTAGTGAAGCAAACGTCGATGCCACCTTGCATCGCATTCAGAGTTTGAAGCGTTCGGATTCACCGCTCATGCGGGCATAAGTCAGTTAAGAGGAAAAGATGAGTAGTATCGAGATACTAGCTAACCAGGAATACAAATACGGATTCGTTACTGACATCGAGTCCGACACCATTCCCCGTGGGTTGTCGGAAGATACGATTAGGCTAATCTCCGCCAAAAAGCATGAGCCGGAATGGATGTTGGAGTTTCGTCTGAAGGCCTATCGCAATTGGCTGAAGATGACGGAGCCTCGTCATTGGCCGAATGTGACGTTTCCGCCCATCGATTATCAGGACATCATTTACTACAGCGCGCCCAAGCAGAAGAACCTGAAGAAAAGTCTTGACGAGGTCGATCCCGAGTTGCTCAAGACTTTTGAGAAGCTGGGGATTCCTCTTACCGAGCAAAAGCAATTGGCTGGCGTGGCGGTCGATGCTGTTTTTGATTCGGTCTCGGTGGCGACGACTTACAAAGCAAAGCTGCGCAAGCATGGTGTGATCTTCTGTTCTTTCACGGAAGCAATCGCAGACCACTCTGAGCTCGTGCGCAAGTATCTGGGCTCAGTCGTTCCGACGAACGATAACTTCTACGCAGCCTTGAACAGCGCTGTCTTTTCAGATGGCTCGTTCTGCTTTATTCCGAAAGGCGTGAAGTGTCCGATGGAGTTGTCCACTTACTTCCGCATCAACAATGCTGATTCCGGACAATTCGAGCGGACCCTGATCGTCGCCGAAGAAGGCGCGTCCGTTTCTTATCTTGAAGGCTGCACAGCTCCCAAGTTCGACAAGAATCAATTGCATGCGGCGGTCGTCGAACTAATCGCGCTGGACGATGCTCAGATCAAGTATTCAACCGTACAGAACTGGTACGCAGGTGATGAGAACGGCGTCGGCGGGATTTACAACTTCGTTACGAAGCGCGGTAAGTGCGCGGGCCGAAACTCGAAGATCTCCTGGACCCAGGTCGAGACCGGCTCGGCGATTACGTGGAAGTACCCGTCATGTATCTTGCAAGGTGACAACTCAATCGGCGAGTTCTACTCAGTAGCTTTGACGAACCACGCGCAGCAAGCTGATACCGGAACCAAGATGATTCATCTTGGGAAGAACACGCGCTCGACGATCATTTCGAAAGGAATCGCTGCGGGTCGTTCGAACAATAGCTATCGCGGGCTCGTGAAAGTGATGCCGAAGGCCGAGAACGCTCGCAACTATACGCAGTGCGACTCGATGCTGATTGGCGGCGATTGTAGCGCCAACACGTTTCCCTATATCGAGGTCATGAACAATAGCTCGCGTGTAGAGCACGAAGCTTCGACGTCGAAGATCAGCGAAGAGCAGCTGTTCTACTTGCAGCAGCGCGGTATTCCGCAGGAAGACGCGGTGTCGCTGATCATTAACGGCTTTTGCAAAGATGTATTTCTCCACCTGCCAATGGAGTTTGCAGTTGAGGCCCAGCGACTGTTGGGACTAAAGCTGGAAGGAAGTGTCGGTTAAGTCCGGACGCGGAACACGGACGAAGGTGACACCAGACTGAGTTCTTGAGGTGAGGTAAAAAGCTCATCCGCAGATTACGGCGATTACACAGATGTTTTTTCTTGAAGCTAATAACGTTATTCTAAATTCCCGAGTACGTTCTTAAGCATCTCTTTCTATCTGTGAAATCTGCGTAATCTGTGGATAGTCTTTTTGTCTTACGAGCGAGACGGGTGGTGTAGCCACGGACTCGTGGCCGCGTCTTTGAATGTTTGGATTAATGAGGAGAACGTATTCGTGTTAGAGATTCGAGACTTGCACGCCAGTGTTGATGGCAATGAAATTCTAAAAGGCATCAACCTGGTCATCAAAAAAGGTGAGATGCACGCCATCATGGGGCCCAACGGCTCAGGCAAGTCGACGCTTGCCAAGGTGCTCGCTGGACATCCGGCTTACGAAGTAACCCAGGGCGAGATCATTTACGACGGAAAAAATTTGTTGGAGATGCCGACCGATGAACGCGCGCGCGCGGGTGTCTTTATGGCTTTTCAATATCCGATCGAAGTCCCCGGAGTTTCCAACGCGCAGTTTTTGCGTTTGGCTTACAACGAGAGACAAAAACATCTTGGTGAGGAAGAGCTCGATCCTTTGGAGTTCAAGGACCTTTTGAAAGAAAGGGCGAAGATAGTGCAGATGGATGCGAGTTTCATGTCTCGCTCAGTCAACGAAGGTTTTTCGGGCGGTGAAAAGAAGCGGAACGAGATTCTGCAAATGGCAGTGCTCGAGCCGAAGCTGGCAATTCTTGACGAGACTGACTCGGGATTGGACATAGATGCTTTGCGCATTGTCGCAGACGGTGTGAACAAGCTGCACAACTCAGAAAATGCGACCATCGTCGTCACCCATTATCAGCGACTGCTGAACTATATCGTTCCAGATTTTGTGCACGTCCTTGCGGGCGGGCGCATTGCGCGCGAAGGTGGCAAAGAGCTGGCTCTGGAACTCGAAGAGAAGGGCTACGATTGGATTACGAAGCCTGCGGGAAATGGAGCGAGCGTCGCTTCTAGTTGATTTGTAGGGGCGGACCTGCGTGTCCACCCAGTGATGTGACCCAGTGAGGCAGACACGCAAGTCCGCCAATTACAACAAAGTGAATAAATGATCTCAGAAGCTACGAAGACACAGGATAGTTATCAGGCTGCATTTCAGGCGCTGCAGAAGAAGGAAACGGCCTCGACTGCAGATGCGTGGTTGGTACGTTTGCGCGCCGCCGCCATGGACCGATTTGAATCGTTAGGTTTTCCTACTGTCTCTGAAGAAGAGTGGAAATACACCAACGTCGCGGCGATTGCTCGAGGAAACTTTTCACCAAAGGCTACGAGCGGGAAATCACTCGGCGCCGGCGATATCGCGTCGTTCTCTTACCCTGAAACTGAAGGCAGCAAGTTGGTCTTCATAAATGGAGCCTATGACGCAGAGCTCTCCTCGTTAACCGGATTGTCCAACGAAGTAGTGGCGCTCGACTTTGCTTCGGCTTTGCAGAATGAGCGAACGAGTGCGCTCATGCGCGAGCATCTGGGTAGAGTTGTCGATTACAACGAGAATGGATTCACCGCTCTCAACACAGCCTTTGTTGGTAATGGCGCGATCGTGCTGATACCCAAAGGCGTTTCAGTCGAGACCCCGCTGCATTTGCTTTTCGTTACTCACTCAGACTCCGGCGAAACGGCCTCGTTCCCCAGAGTTTTGATCGTTGCTGAAGAAAACTCCCAGGCGACTGTGATTGAAAGTTATGTGGCCACTGGCGAGCAAGCTTATTTTACCAACGCCGTGATTGAGGTTGTTTTGAAGGATGGCGCTCGGCTCGAACATTATCGAGTTCAGGACGAGAGCGCGGCGGCCTTTCATATCGTGAACATGGAAGCTGATCTCGCCCGCAGCAGCAGGTTCGACACGACCAGCATTTCCCTCGGCGCCAAGCTTTCCCGGCACGACATCAATGTGATCATGAACGACGAAGGCGCTGAGTGCGCGGTTGATGGTTTGTATATCATGGCTGACGACCAGCACACCGACACGCACTCGATTATCGAACATAAGCTCCCCCACTGTACGAGTCGTCAGGTCTATAAAGGAATTCTCGACGGTAAATCGCGCGCTGTCTTTAACGGCAAAGTTTTTGTGCGACATGGCGCAATCGGTACAGATGCGCAGCAGACGAACAAGAATCTGTTGCTTTCAAAAGATGCACACGTAGACACCAAGCCACAACTCGAAATATTTGCCGACGATGTTAAATGTGCTCACGGAGCTGCAATTGGTCAGTTGGATGAGGATGAGCTTTTCTATCTCGAAAGCCGCGGAATTCATCCGGACCTGGCGCGCAACCTGCTGACCTACGGGTTCGCTGAAGAGGTCATAACCAAGATCAAGATTGAGTCGATCAAAGCGCAGCTTGATGAAGCAGTGCTGAATCGACTACATGCGCGTCTGGAGGCATAGAGCATCAGCACGAGAGCTGAGAATGAAGCAGGCACGTCTACAAATCTTAGTCTTGCTTTTTGCGCTTGCTGGGATAGCTCCACTAGGGGCTCAAACCAATTCTGGCTCAATCACGCTCTATTCGCCGTTGAGAACCTTGCCTTCGACTGGCAAAATTTCGAACGATCATAGTCGAGCGCTCTTCAGTTTTGTAAATGCCACTTACAAATTGAAGGGCTGGGATATTTCTTATGGCCAGTTATATATCGGAGCCGATCGGGATTGGTTTCTCCTAAACACCGAAACGCCTAACCGCAGCGTCATTAAAGATCTGGGCGAGCACAGCTGGTCTGATCAGTTTGAGGTTTCCGTGCTGGCGCCATTGCCGCCATTGAAGGAGGGTGAGCAGCGACAGCTAACGGTCGATGCTTCCGGAGAAGACGGAGCCGACGGACTGCCGGGGGCAAGTGGAGATGCGCATCGCGATAACCTCAACGCCTCGTCAGCGGGTGAGATAAGACACGGTGCGGTACGTCGCGAGGAAGACAGGGTCGATTTACCACCAGCTTTAGAGTCTGTGCCCGGCTGGCGGCCGAAGAAGAAGAAAGCGGAGAACCAGCCGCTTATGATGAAGGCCGTCTCAAACCACATGTATCTCTTTCGTCTTGTCGATGCTAATACCGACAGCTATTTTCTTTTACATGTGGACGCAGTCGTGAATGGCGACAACTGCACCATTTCGTGGAAAAAGATTTCAGCACCGAACTAACATGCAAGCCAGACCAATGAAAGACAACAGCGCAGCTCTAATCGAGGAACCAGCAACTGACTCAACCTGGGATGTCGAGCGCGTCCGCGCAGACTTTCCCGTTTTGCATCAAAAGGTCAACGGCAAGCCGCTTGTCTATCTCGACAATGGCGCCTCGTCTCAGGTCCCCCAAGTCGTGATCGATCGCGGTAGTCTTTATATCGAAGAAGAACATTCAAATATTCATCGCGGCGTTCACTATCTCAGCCAAAAAGCGACCACTGCTTACGAAGGAGCTCGTGAAAAGGTAAAAAGATTCATTAACGCTCGCGACAGCAAAGAATGCATCTTTGTGCGCGGTACGACTGAAGGCATCAACCTTGTCATGTACGGCTACGGTCGCAAGTTCGTCGGCCCGGGAGATGAAGTCATTATCTCGGCGATGGAGCATCACGCCAACATTGTTCCGTGGCAGATGCTGTGCGAAGAGAAGCAGGCACGGCTCCGCGTGATTCCGATGAATGATGCGGGCGAGCTGATACTCGATGAGTATGACGCCCTCCTGAATGAGCGCACCAGGATTGTTGCTGTAACTCACATATCCAACGCCCTGGGAACCCTGAATCCGATCAAGCTCATTACGGAGCGGGCGCATAAATATGGCGTCCCCGTTTTGGTTGATGGTGCACAGAGTGTTCCGCACATGGCAATCGATGTGCAGGATTTGGACTGCGATTTCTTCGCGTTCTCAGGACACAAGATGTACGCACCGACTGGCAGCGGCGTAGTTTACGGCAAGGCCGAGTTGCTGGAGAAGATGAATCCGTTCCAGGGCGGCGGCGACATGATCAAGAACGTTACCTTTGAGAAGACGACGTATGCTGAGTTGCCCAACAGGCTTGAAGCGGGCACACCGGCGATTGCTTCTCAAATTGGCTTGGGCGCTGCGATTGATTACTTGAATAGTATCGACCGCAGTCAGGCTGAGGCGCATGAACACGAACTGCTGCGTTACGCGACTGAAAAACTCAATGCGATTGAGGGTGTTCGGATCATCGGCACCGCTCGAGAAAAGGCAAGTGTGCTTTCGTTCGTTATTGACGAGATTCATCCTCATGACATCGGTACGATTTTGGATCAGGAAGGCATTGCAGTCCGCGCCGGTCATCACTGTGCGCAGCCGGTGATGCAAAGATTTAATGTTCCAGCCACGGCGCGCGCTTCTTTTGCGTTTTACAACACCAAGGAAGAGGTGGACATACTGGCGCGAACAATTGAAAAGGTTATTGAGATATTTAGTTAGCATGAACCTGAGGCTCAGCAATCATCTCACTTTGATCTTTCTTTCCCTCTGCGCAAGCTCGCAGGCTTGCGCCAGGTTGCACGACGCTCCTATTAGTAAGATTCAGGCAATTAAGGCGGTAGCTAAAAGTGTGGTTCCAGGCTGGCATGAAAAGGTTTCAGACGAAGGACGCTTTCGCGTCCTGTTTCCGGGAGAACCGGAATTAGCGCCGAAAAAGTCCAGGATGTCGGGATGGAAGTACATCTCCGATGACACAAATTGGTTCGTTTTCTTTACCGACTATGAAGGTGCTGCTGCTTCAGACGATCAGCATTTGCGAGAAGCGTACAAAGGCAGCGTTGCCACAATAACGAAAGGAAAGCAGCTTTTATCTCAGAGGGACGTTCGATTAAATGGAAGACTGGGAACTGAGTTTGTAATTGGAACTTCCGGGTCAGTGAGTTATATGCGAGCATTTTTGTACCAGCATCGCATGTATACGCTGGCCGTTGATCGATATCACGATGTCGGATCCAATGCTACGATCCCAGCAGAGGTGCAGCAGTTCTTCAACTCGTTTGCGTATTGGGATGTTGATTAAGAACTCAACAAGTGTCTTGCGTGGTCTAGCATTGCTAACGTTAATCGGGGCGTTGATTGCGGCCGTGAGCAGCATTGCTTCAGCGCAGCAAGCGAGCGAAGACGTGCGGCCCGACACTGATGTCGAGCTTTTGACGAAAGCAGAGGCTGACATCGCAGAGCTTCGCAAAGGAAGTTTGCAAAAGGATCTGCTGGCATGGAGGGCTGCAAAGTCTTTGAAGGAGATCCTAAAAAGAGATCCAGATTCACCTTTGCGCAATCAAGTGTTGGCAGACTTGAAACCCGTCGAAGAATATCTTGGCGAGCGTAACCGCCAAATAGCAGATTTTTACTGGCAGCGGCATTCCTATAAGGCTGCAGAATCAAGGTTAGTCCAAATCACACAGGAATATCCCAGCTACTCAAAAATGGGCGAGGTTCTCTTCAGGCTTGGTCAGATCGCGCGGAATACTGATCGGCCCGAGGACGAAGCGCGATACCTCGGCATCCTGGTCTGCGAACATCCGACGAGTGATTATTTTGCCTTTGGTATTGATCGATTGAATGAGATGAATATAGGTTGGAAAGGGTGTGGGAAAGACAAGCCATAGTTATGTCTGAACTAAGTGAACTTTATCAGCAGGTTATTCTCGACCATAACAAGAAGCCTCGTAACTTTCATAAGAACGACGCGGCTAATCATCGGGCGGAAGGTTCGAATCCACTTTGCGGCGACCAACTTATCGTTTACGCGGAAGTTGAAGATGGCACGCTCAAGGATGTCAGTTTCGAAGGCTCCGGCTGTGCGATCTCAAAAGCTGCGGCGAGCATGATGACGGTCGCCGTTAAAGGTAAAGGGAAGCCCGAAGTAGAAACGCTCTTCAATGAGTTTCATCGCATGGTTACGGGTGAGCTTGATGAAGAGAATGAGCCGAATAGCCTTGGGCGGCTGAAGATTTTTGCGGGCGTGAAGGAGTTTCCTGTGCGCGTAAAGTGTGCCAGCCTCGCCTGGCATACGCTGAAGGCCGCGCTGAACGAGGAACCGACGACTTCTACTGAGTAAGCCCTCTCACGAACTCTTCGTATCTATCATTCTAATCCGGTTCAACTGGGTGGTTGAATTAGCCGCCTGGAAACGTTGTTGAGTCAGGTAGGCATTACTGGCCAGCAGAACCTAACTCACGCCTGGAACGAGTTTGGTCTACGATCTGCGGTTGTTGAGAAGGTTTCTCGATTGTAAGAGGCTTTTGCCACTCTGCTTGAACTCTTCTTATCGACCGAATACAAGCAACGCCTAAAGACTCTAATTGTTTGATTAACGGTTTTCCTACAAGACACAGCAGACTCAAAACCGACATTAGCGCCAGTAGAAATAGAGTGAGTGGATTGAATATTTCAGACACGTACACACCTTTCTGGGCCTGCTCATTTCTGACGCTCGGTGTATACGCAAATACTAGACAATTCTAGCCAGCCGTTTAGGCCGGTGGGACCTCTTTCGCGATTCGCAGGCCCAAAGCGTCAGACGAAACTCTTTGACCCCCATCATTGCACTGGGTCAACTGGAATGGAGCGCTCTCAAGGCTAAATCTGATTAGTGCTCAAGTCAAGCTTTTTCTAAGCGCCTAACGGCGCGATAATTTAACCCATTAACCCTCACTAGAATGCCCTCCAATGGTTTTGTCTCTAATAAATCTGGAACCGTTGAATCGGTTATCGGGTTGAGGCCTTGGTCAGCCACTTGGTGGAACCGGGGTGTGAAATTAAAGCGTTGAATATTGACTTGAATTCCAGCCCACACTAGTATCCTTCCTCGTCACTGAACCTGATATTCAGATCTATCCACTCTAAAAGCATCAGCTGGGGGTATGTTCGTCTATGCGATCGATTCTCCTTGGTTTGGTCTTACTCGCCTCGGTGGTTGCTGCCGCTCCGCCATCGCACACTTCCGCTAAACCATTCGTTGCTACCGGACCGGTTATTCTGAAACGAACAATCTACGTCTACAACTATCGTTTCCTGCGCTACTGGCCCAACCCCAAAGCTGCAGAACCGCAGTACAACACCTGGTCGTGGGTTCCTCGTATTGAGTTTGAATTGATTGGGCCTGTTCCCGGCGGCAGCCAGTGGGTCGTAGATTTTCAAAAGCCTGATGGCAGTCCGTGGATTAGCTACAAATGTAAGACAGATGAGCTGGGCGATGACGAGTTAGGAAAAGTCGAGAGTCCGTTCTCGACCGATGAAGACGAGAAGAAAGCCATCACCCAGACTGGACTGTTCCCCTTCAAGATTCGTTTGAAGAACGCTTTGGCTGGAACTGACACTGTGATGTTCGAAGGCAAGGCCAAAGTCGGCACCTATCCTCCAGACCAGGCGATTCCCGAGTACAAGGGTAAGCGAGAATTCTTCGTCGATCAGGACTGGCGATTGCCGATGGCGGTGATTTGGCTGAACCCAACCTTCGATGAGAATGTACCTCCGCTCTCGGTCACCATGTGGTTCAGAGGTGCGGGCAATGGCGCTAAGCTGGATGCGTTCCTGGTTCGCAACGGTCAGCCAATCGCCACCGTCGAATCGACCGGCAACAATCTTGAGGGAGAATTGAAGACAGGCGTCGGCGACCCGATGGGGACCTGGGGACGGTTCACCTGGACGTTCGTCAAAGTGCGAGGATTCAACAAGGACACTAGTGCGAGTCGATACCCAGATGTCTTTTACCTGGATAAAAACCCAGGCGACTACGAACTGCGGGTGCTGAGAAATGGAAAATTGGCTCGCGTTGCCAAGTTCAATGTCGGAGCTGACGGTTGGCCTAATGATAACGGCGTTGCGGCAAATAACAAGATGGGCGGTATCCGCCGGATCATTCCGGTTCAAATTGTTGGCGATCAGGATATCGGCTACAACCCGTTGGCATGGAAGACCGACACTCTCTACGGGAATCCCCTAACTGGTTTTACTGCTCCTTAAGTCCGGTAAACTTCAGTTTGTCGTTATTGT
>Ga0157380_10003946_pt1 | contig 10241 bp, 4 predicted proteins | sample S35metaG_FD_119757 | JGI IMG/M metagenome (GOLD analysis project Ga0157380, IMG submission 119757) | Switchgrass rhizosphere microbial communities from Kellogg Biological Station, Michigan, USA - S3-5 metaG | ecosystem: Host-associated > Plants > Roots > Rhizosphere > Soil | place: USA: Michigan...
AAGTACTGTGGACTCAACAAAAGTACGTGTTCCGTATCCTGTGGTTCCCTGGTTGGAGCCGTTTATGGTCAATGCCTTGTTTACTGTTGGATTCTCCTTGTATGATCCTGCATCTACCCAGATTGTATTACCGGCAATTGCCATATTGATGGCTTTCTGAATGGTAGCGTAAGGCTTGCATTTCGTGCCATCACCGGTGACATCGCTGCCGGCAGCCAGGGTATAATGGTCATCTGTTACGGAATAAGCATCATTAACATAAATGTCAGCTGATGCGATAACGCTTACAACGATTGAAGCGGTGGCAGAGCAGCCGTTTGCATCAGTAACTGTAACGGTATATGTTCCGCTTGCGCTAACTGTTGTGGTAGCTGTTGTGGCACCTGTTGACCAGGAATAAGCGCTGTAGCTCAATGTGGTGCTGAGTGTTACGCTGCTGCCTGTGCAAAGCGGACCGCTCTGCTGCACAACCGGTACCGGCAATGGGTTAACAGTGACTCCGAAAGAAGCAGAAGCAGAGCATCCGTTTCCATCAGTTACTGTAACGGTATAGGAAGCTGAAGCTAAAGCGGTGAAAGTTATTGTTTGTGTGGTTGCTCCTGTGCTCCATGAATAAGCTGTGTAAGATCCTCCATCGAGTGTAATTGATGCGCCGTTACATACAATACCGTCATTTGCTGTAGTACCGGAGTTTTCCGTTGCAGCAATTACCGGTGACGGCAAAGGATTAACGGTTATTGTTGTTGAAGTGCTCGCAGTACAACCATTGGCATCTGTGACATAAACATTATAATTTGTCGTCGATGATGGATTCACACCAATTGTTTGGGTTGTCTGACTGGTGCTCCAGAAATAAGCAGTATAGATCCCTGCATCCAGTGTGGCGCTTGCCCCATTGCAGATTGTTCCATCATTGGATGTATTGCCCGATGTTTCTGATACTGTAATGGAAGGTGTTGGATTTGGATTTACATTAATGGTTGTAGAAGCGCTGGCCGAACAACCGTTGGCATCCGTTACTGTAACCGTATAGGTTGTGGTGGATGACGGGTTAATAAAGATGTTTTGTACTGTCTGTCCGCTGCTCCAGGAATAAGAAGTATAAACACCTGCATCCAATGTGGCCGAAGCACCATTGCAGATCGTTCCATCGTTCGCCGTATTGCCTGATGTTTCACTAACAGCAATTGCCGGAGTCGGCAGCGGGTTAACTGAAATGGTAGCGGAAGTGCTTGCCGAACATCCGTTTGCATCAGTAACTGTTACCGTGTATGACGTGGTGGACGAAGGGTTATCCGCTATGGTCTGGGTTGTTGCTCCCGTGCTCCACATATAAGCGGTATAAGCTCCCGCATCAAGCGTGGCCATAGCTCCATTGCAGATTATACCATCATTGGAGGTATTGCCTGATGTTTCAGAAACACCGATTGAAGGCGTGGGAAGCGGGTTTACTGTTATGGAAACAGTTGTGCTGGAAGTACAGTTGTTGGCGTTTGTAACAGTAACTGTATAAGTTGTTGTTGAAGAAGGGCTTACCGCAATGGTCTGGCTGGTTGCACCTGTGCTCCACAAATAAGCGGAATAAACACCTGCATCAAGGGTTGCAGAGCCACCGTTGCAGATAATGCCGTCATCCGAGGTATTACCCGAAGTTTCCGTAACTGCAACGGAAGGTGCGGGCAACGGATTTACCGTAATGGTTGTTGAAGCGCTGCCGGTGCAGCTGTTGCCATCGGTTACTGTTACCGTATAAGTGGTTGTAGTGGAAGGAGCTGCTGAAATCACCTGGGTGGTTGCTCCTGTACTCCATAAATAGGATGAATAAGAACCGGCGTCAAGTGAAGCGCTTGCACCATTACAAATGATGCCATCGTTGGATGCATTTCCTGATGTTTCGGTTACTGCAATTGATGGTGCAGGTAATGAATTCACCACCACGCTGGAAGTTGAAGTAACTGTCAGGCCGTTGCCATCAGTAACGGTAACGGTATATGTTGTTGTACCCGGGGTTGCCGTTGATGGATTGGCTGTGGAAGCCGTGCTTCCGTTGCTCCATGCATACGAAACCGGTGTGGAACTTCCGCCCGGATTGGCGGTTAAAGTAAGTGCGGCGTTCTGGCAAACCGTAAACGACGGCGTTGCATTAATGGAAACGGTGGGATCGGTAATGGCGGTAAAATCACTGAAAGAAGTTACGCCGTTAAACGTTACCGTGTTGGCCAGCGCATTTACAGCACTGTACTTTGTCCACGAACCGTTTTTCTTCGCACTCACCAGGTTTGCTTCCGTACCTGTTACATCAGCATTGACTCCGGCATCAATATATGTACCCGTGATGTCCGCATTGATGGAAGTAACTCCACCGCTCGTGCTGATGGGCCAGTAACGGTTAATGTAATCAGGTGTGCCTGCAACTACGGATGGCTGAATGGCATTCACCACGCGCACGGCAAGGTATTCGCCTGATGGAGCAATCGTATTTACGGCAATGGTAACCGGAGAATAACCGGCACCTGAAGTGTTATCTCCTACAGGAAAGAGATACGTTGCCACTCCTGAAAATACTTTACGCAATTCACCGCTGCCATCAGCGACGATCATGGTTGACGAGCTGAAAGTACCTGCAACTGCAGATGCTGAAGCACCCAGTGTAAGATGACTGCTTCCAAGGGTCAGTGTTCCGACAGACAGGTTCAGGGTACCGTTTACAGTTGATGATGCATTCAGATTTACACCTGATGCATTATTAACCGTAAGGTTGTTCATGGTGGTGTTGAAGAAATTGGTGGTCTGTGCAGCGCTTCCAGTGAACTCATAATTCGCCGCACTGTTAAAGGTGAGATTTGCAGCACCGAATGAAGCGATTGCTCCGGAACCGCCGCTCACGATTCCTGCTGGCTTTTTAGTCTTTAATGTTGCACCGCTTCCCAGTGTGAACTGCGGATCCGTGGCATTGGCTGCAATGAGCTGGAAATTGTCGGCATCAAGTGTTCCGTTAACTGTAAAGGTACTCCTTGGATTGGTAGCTGTACCCAGCGTAAGGTCAGTAAGCAGCTTCACCGAGCTTCCTGAATTGACCAGGTATTGTGTCTTTGTTGAAACTGCACCGCTGTAATCAAAGGTCTGCACACCGGTTCCGTTAAATACAAAACCGTCGGATGTTGCAGTGGAGCTGCTTGTTGAGAACTTACCGGTCCCTGATTTAAGGAAATTTCCTTTCACACGGAACTGGTTGCCGGTGATGGTTCCTGTTCCAAAATTAACCATGGATGCATTGCTGCTGGTTGCCGTGAAATCCTGTGTTTCAAAAATGGCAGTGCCCGTGGAGTTGATGGACTCCATATTAATGGCAGCATTGCTGGAAACGGAAGTATTGCCGGTAACGTTTACTGTAGCCGATAAAGTCGTATTGGTGATCATGTTAAATACCGACGAGCCTGTCAAGGAAAAATTTCCACCGATGCTGATGGTGTTGGATGCTGCATTGCTGACACGCACCGTACCCGCCGACTGGGAAAAATCATGCAGCAGCGTGGTTGAAGCGCTGAAGGTATAGGTTGCAACTCCTGAAATAATGATGTTATCATAATTTGTTCCCAGCGGCACCGGGTTGGGTGCAGGTATGTTGAGGCTTACATTGCCGTTAAACTCGACGGTGCTTCCTGTTACGGTAAACTGGTTGGTACCTGCGTTAAAAGCCCTTGAGATTTTTACCAGTCCGTTCATGATACGGCCACCGGTGCTGCTGCTGGTTAAAATAGCATAGCTGGTGTTGGCAATGGTTTGCGAAACGGTGGCTGCATAGTTCACGGTGGAGCTGGCGGCCAGTGTGCCAAAGGTTGGAATGGATGCATCCCGCAGCGTGAGCACTGCATTATTGGAAACATCAATCACGCCGGTGTATGGAATACCTGCCGGAACGGTAAAATTACAGGCATTGGTTCCGTCTCCGACCACCACTTTCGAGCCTGCACCGGATACAGTCCAGCTGGCACCGATGGTTGCGGTGCTCCTGTTCTGTATTGTAAATACATCGCCTGATGTAAAATTGGCCGGGGCCGTTCCGGTACCATCTGTATTGGTTCCCCAGTTGGTTGTGATTTCAAGGTTACCCGTGGCCTTTGAGTAGTAATTGACGGCCATTGATACGTTGCTCAATCCGGAGAGCATGATGAAGGAAAAAATTAAAAAAATTCCTTTTGTCATTAATGACTTGTAAAATGGTTTCATGTTTTGGGATTTAGTTTGGTTTGTGTTGGGCATTCGTTTCTTGGTTGGTATGACACTTATATCGGTTTTGATTTTCTACCTGCTTAGCCTTTGCGGGAATCACCGCAATAAATTTTACCTGTTTCCGGAAGGCGGATTAATCTTCTACCTTGATGAAGGAAGTCGGATGTGCAGGAAAGGCTGTAAAATGGCAATGCAAGTTTGATATTTGGCGCCACAGCGGCAATGCGACAATAGTCTGATTTTTTAAATTCAGAAATGTTAATAAAGGGTAATAACAATTTGATTTGATGGCTTCAGCAGCCAGATAAACTAAAAAAGAGCTGAATTGATAATCCTTTCACCCGGAACCAAAACCTGATTGCTTAAAAAGAAAAGTGATACCGCTTATTTATTTGAATACTTGTTGATGGCTTCAACCCTTGACTGCACGTGCAGCTTTTCATATATATTATATATATGCGTCCTCACCGTATGCGTGCTGATACAAAGCTTATCGGCAATCTCCTTATTCCGGTAACCGGCTGAAAGCAGCGTGAGCAGTTCTTTTTCACGCTTTGATAAATTATACTTGTTTGGATCTTCCGGCTCAAGTGTTTCATTGGGAAGAGAATCATTCAGAAATGAAACCACTTTGCGTGCGATGAGCCCTGACATGGGCGATCCGCCATTCTGCAGATCACGCAGGGCATCAAGCAGCAACGCAGGTGAGGTACGTTTCAGAATATAACCGCTGGCTCCGGCGCTGAGCACCCTGAAAAGCCTTTCATCATCTTCATATACCGTGCAGATCATGATCTGAACAGCAGGATATCGTGCTTTGACAATCCTGGTGCATTCAATGCCAGACATTCCGGGCAACCCGATATCCATGATAATGATGTCAGGAACATGATCATCCAGTTCTGCCAGCGCAGTTTCTGCATCACTGTAGGAGGCTATGCAGGTAAATTCATCGGATGAGTTGATCAGAAAGGCAAACCCCTGCCTGATCTCATCAAGATCCTCAATGATCGAAACTTTTATCCTGGGCTGTGTCATGAATCAGGAATAATAACCTGTTAAAAATCAGCTTTTACCAAGCTGCAATTGGATACAAACTAAAGCATTATTATAGTAACGAAAAATAATACTTTTGTACTAATTTTTATTAAATGCGTCAATTTTACCCCTATAATTAGTGATAACAATTGATCTGCCCTGGTTTTAAAACCTGCAAACCCTTCACTTTCACCGCTTTTTAGTACAAATATTTCTCTGAATACTACAAATGAATTTGCTAAAAAGAAAAAGAACACTTAAATTCGTAACACTTTAACAAATCCCAAATACCCGATCCCTGCTTGATTTTTATCTGTTTGCCAGATAATATTGAATAAATACCGGGAATATTGTAGCCTGTTTAATCAATATGCCAAATGCCTCTTTGCTCTATAACAAGGAAACTGCAACCACCCAGGGTGGATTGACAGGCCCGGCTGAAGGATTATCCTGGGCCAATTTTTCACAATACACCCTGCTTGAAAAGATCATAGGCTCTTCCAACAGCATTTATTATATATATCACCGGGAAACCGGCCTTATTTTTTTCCCGAATAACAGGCTGGGGGAATTGCTCGGATACGATGAGCTTTCATTGAATCCTTTCAGCAGGAAAGCGATGGAGCAACTGATCCATCCACATGATCTTATCATACAGGGAAATTATGCTGAGCACATCAATTCGCTTGAAGATGAATCCGGCTTTGAATCGGAATTTCGTATCCGTGCTGCTGATCACACCTGGCGCTGGTTCGGGAGCAGGGAAACAGTTTTTCAGCGTGACAATAATGGCCGTGTCCAATCCGTCCTGACCATCCTGACTGACATCACGCTTCAGAAAAAAACTGAAGATGAAATCAGGAACAGCAGGGCAAAGCTTTATACCGTTCTTGAAAGCACCACCGATGCCATTTTCAGCATTGACAGAAATTTCCGCTACATGAATATGAACAGTGTATTCAGGGAACGTTTCAGGAAATTTTATGGCAGCTATCCGGTAAAAGGAGCAAGTATTTTTGAATCTATACCGGAAGATACCATCAGCTTTTTTAAGCCGCTTTTTGAAGATGCCTTCAGGGGGAATAATAAAAAAACAGAATACCAGGCTGTAAAAGATGACTGTATCAGTTATCATGAAATAAGTATCAACCCTGCCATGGTCGATAACAGGGTTGCATTTTTAACCTGCTTTTCACGCGACGTCACAGACCAGCGGATGAGCCTGGAGGATTCAAAAAAGCAAAAGAACCTTCTCAATGCAATTATTGAATCTGCCAAGCATTCGGTTTTTGCCTATGACAAAGATTTAAGGTACGTGGCATTCAACAGCAACCATAAAAAAACCATGAAGGCCATTTATGGTGTGGATATTGAAATCGGAAGAAGCATTAAAGATATCCTCAGCGCCGTACCCGAATATGCAAAAAACATGACCTACCTCGAACGGGCACTGCAGGGCGAGCAGTTTACCAATATTGAAAAATATGGTTTACGGTCACTTAAAAGATCTTTTTATGAGATCTCTTTTTCACCCATGCGTGATGAATCAGGAGAGACGATGGGTGTCTGCATTTTTTCACATAATATTTCCGACAGAATGGAAGCTGAAAGACAGCACCTGCTGGCAGAAAAAAAATTCGGTGAGATATTTGAAAATTCACCCGATGCCATTTTTGTGGAAGACAGTTCGGGAAACATACTGGATATTAACAAGGCTGCCTGTCAGTTGCAGGGGCTTTCAAAGCAACAGCTGATAGGAATCAATATCAGGAGCCTTGTTCCAAGGGAATATTACAGAAAAGTGATCTGTGATTATAAAAAACTTTACTTCAACACCGTCAATTCTGTTGAAAGCAGCGTCTGGTCAGCTGAACGCGGCATCATACCGGTAGAAATACTTGGAAAAAAAGTTCATTATGATGATATGCCCGCTTTGCTGCTCCAGGTAAGGGACATCAGCGAAAGGAAAAAAATGGAAGCCGAACGGCGCCAGATCGAAGAAGAAAAAATGAGGCAGAAGGAAGAGATGCTGCTGAACTCACTTCGCGTAAAAGAGGAAGAAAGAAACAGGATCGCAGGTGAAATTCATGACGACATAGGTTCAGGACTTTCAAAAATATCAGTGATCTGCCAGGTGATTAAAAAAAGCAACGACCCTGAGAAGATCATGGCCAAAATTGATAAGATCCTGGAGTCGTCAAAGGAAGTGCAGGAAAACATAAACGAAATCATCTGGGCCATGAATCCTCAGAATGACAAGCTTGAAAACCTGGTTGCCTACATCAACCATTATGCTGCGGAATTCCTTGAAACGAACCAGATTTCCTTTCACATCAACCTGCCTGATACGATCCCTTTCAAAACGGTAATTGGAAAAGTAAGAAGGAATATTTTCCTGGTCATTAAAGAAGCGCTGAATAATATTTCAAAACATGCCGGCCCGTGCCTTGTCAATATTAAGATTTCCTTTTCAAGTAGTTTCGTTGAGATTCAGATTGCAGACGACGGAGTGGGTTTTGATCCTGAAAAAATTAACCGCTTTAAAAACGGGATCCACAATATGAAACAGCGCGTGGAAGAGATCAACGGTGTTTTCAGCATTGCGTCCATACCATCGAATGGAACGACCATCGGCCTCAGGATCCAGCTGCCGGAAGAGAACTGATACCTGTTTAATAAATTTACGTTCAGCGAACCTGCTGCGGCGGTATATAACCGATCGCACCCATTTTATATCCCATCTCCTCCCAGGTCTTTTTTTCTTCCGCTGCAGGTGCATTGGTCGCCAGTCCGTCCACATAACGGTTATACATGCAGAATGCTGCTGCAATTAATACGGTATCATGTATTTCCCTGTCAGTTGCCCCCTCCTGCTTTGCTTTCTCCACATCAGCTGTGGAAACCGTCCTGGCATCTGACCGCACTTTACCGGCGATGGTCAGCAAGCATTTCAGTTTTTGTGAAATTGGCGCTTCCTGGTAATTCTCCAGCACCAGGTCAACCACCCCGCTTTCGTCCCTGAAAAGGTAACGGGAAGCGGCAGCATGACTGGAGCAGCAATAATGACAATCGTTTCCGGCAGAAACGAAAGCGGCGATCAGCTCCCTTTCGGCCCCTGACATGGAAGAGGGTGTGCGGAGCAGCAGCTCGGCCAGCTCATACAGCGGCTTTCCTGTTTCGGGCCGGTACATGGCCAGACTGCGTATACCATAAAGGTTATCAGGTAGTGAAATGTGCGGCATATTTTATTTATTCTTCAGATGATCATAACCCTGCTTCAGCCTGTTATATCCATGGGTGGTAATGCGATCCCCCAGCTTGCTGTAAAAGGCAGGATCGGAAGGAGTAACCGTTGCCAGCCCGTCGACATATTTATTATACAGGCAGAACAACGCTGCTATCAGCACGGTATCGTGAATTTCAAGGTCGGTTGCACCGGTTTTTTTTGCCCGCTCCACAACAGCCGGCGTTACATACTTACCTCCGCGCTGAACAAGGGAAGCAATGGTGAGCAGTGCTTTCATCTTTTCACTTACGGGTGCCGTTTCAATATCCTCCAGCACCCTGGTGACTGTTTCCTGTTCGCCAGCCAACAGGGCTGCTGCGGCTGTATGTGCACTGGTGCAGAACCTGCATTTATTTCCTGCTGAAACCACTGTTGCAATAAGCTCACGCTCGGCAGGCGTAAGGGTTGATTCACCGCGAAGCAATGTTTGCGTAAGCTCACGGATAGGCCCGGCCGTATCCTGCCTGTACTCAAGCAGGCCGGTGATACCGGGCAGGTGTTCTTCCAGTGGAATGTGCGGCATGATGCTGATGTTAACGGCTGTAAAGTTAAATTTTTTCATACAATTTATGATTGCATGAATTTTTAATCTCCAAGCTATTCCTTAAAAAATCCGTTTAATACGTGATTCAGATACAAACCCCGATCTCCATTTTGCGAAAGGAAAACCCTTAAAGCCTGCCATGAAACACAGCAGCGAGTAAAATAAACCCGATGAACACTTCCGCATTAACGTCCCCATTGTCATTATTGTCAATTAAATAAATGCGGAAGGGGAACAGCGGGACAGGTGTATAACCGGAAGCAGTAAAGTCTGTTTCCAGAATTAATTCCGGGCTTTTGAAAACAATATTTAATAACGGATTAAAAAATACCTGTTACAGACTTAGGTACGCCTCTCCGAGTGCATCAATGATATCGGATGCAATAAGTGCAGGCTGTGATTTTTTTGCTGCTGCAAGATCACCGGCCAGCCCGTGCAGATACACACCGGTTAAGCTTGCTTCCTTTGGAGTAAAACCCTGTGCGAGCAAACCGGTAATAATTCCGGTCAACACGTCGCCTGAACCTGCAGTTGCCATACCCGGATTGCCCGTCGGGTTAAAATAGCATTTGCCGTCAGGACAGGCAATGGCCGTGTATCTGCCTTTGAGAACGAGATAAATATTATATTTTTTTGCAAATTCAATCTGCATGCCGTTGCGTTCAAAATTATTTTCCGACTTACCAACAAGTCTTTCAAATTCTTTCGGATGCGGGGTGAAAATGCTTCCCGGCGGAATGAATTCCAACCAGGTTTTATTTTCAGCAAGGATGTTAAGGGCATCTGCATCGAAAACGGTGGGATAACGGTACCCCTGTATGAGCAATCGCAGCGCCTTTGCCGTTTTATCATTTGTTCCGATTCCGCAGCCTATACCCAATGCACCGTAGGAATCCGTGGAGAGGTTATCAGTAAAGCAGTCTTTGTCAGCATCGCATGAATACATGGCTTCAGGAACTGCAACCGGCAGGAGGTTGAACAGCCGCTGAGGAAGATGAACGGTAAGCAGTCCTGCCCCGCTGCGCAGGCAGCCCCTGGCGGCCAGCATGGCTGCACCGGGCCTGCCCGTGCTTCCGCAGACCAGCAGCGCATGCCCGTAAGTTCCTTTATGACTGAAGGGCCGGCGTTTTGCAAGGACCG
>Ga0157380_10003947_pt1 | contig 10238 bp, 12 predicted proteins | sample S35metaG_FD_119757 | JGI IMG/M metagenome (GOLD analysis project Ga0157380, IMG submission 119757) | Switchgrass rhizosphere microbial communities from Kellogg Biological Station, Michigan, USA - S3-5 metaG | ecosystem: Host-associated > Plants > Roots > Rhizosphere > Soil | place: USA...
GGCGACACCGTTCATCATCTTGACGAGATCGTCGAAAATCCGATTCTGCGATTGCATTTCAGGCTCCTATCAGCCGTCACATAAGGCGCGGCTCGGCCATTCGCCAGTCAAGCTTTGACCGCCCCCAGGAGAAATTCGACATTGCCCTCAGGGCCGGTGATCGGGCTGCGTTCGATGCCCAAAACGCTCCAGCCCTTGGAGCGGACCCAGCCGGCGGCATCATCGCAGACCCGTTGGTGGACCGTCTCGTCGCGTACCACGCCGCCCTTCCCCACCTCCTCACGGCCGGCCTCGAATTGCGGCTTCACCAGCGCGATCAATCTTGCTCCCGGCCGGGCCAGATCGAGTGCGCGATCGAGCACCTTTGAGAGCGAAATGAAGCTCGCATCGCAAACCACCATGTCGATGGGCTCAGGGATGATTTCGGAGTTCAGGTCGCGGGCGTTGGTTTGCTCATGCACGATTACCCTCGGATCGGACCGGAGCTTCCAGGCGAGCTGGTTGGTGCCGACGTCGACCGCATAGACTTTGGCGGCACCCCGGCTGAGCAACACATCGGTAAAGCCGCCGGTCGAACTGCCGACATCGAGCGCCACTATGCCCGCGACGTCGAAGCTGAAATGAGTCAGGCCATGGTCCAGCTTGATCCCGCCGCGCGAAACCCATGGGTGATCGCGGCCCTTGACGGTGAGCGCCGCATCCTCGGCCAACAGGTCGCCGGCCTTGGCCACGCGCCGGTCGCCTGCGAACACATTCCCGGCCAGGATCAGCGCCTGCGCCCGGGTCCTGCTTTCGGCCAGGCCGAGGGCGACGAGCAGCTGGTCGGCACGGACCTTAGCGGGCACGTTGTTCCTCGCGCTTCTCCACTTTGCCCGCCTTCACCTCTTCGCTCGCCTCGGCCTCGGTTGCCGGGGAGGCGGATGGCGCGACCTTCCGTTCGGACGGATTATCTTTGAGGCACAGCCGGAAAAAGATCGGGAAATGGTCCGAGCTAATGTCGGGCAGAACATCGATTTGCATCAGGTCGAAATGCGGTGACACGAACAAATGGTCGAGCGGCCAGCGAAGCAGCGGATAGCGGGCATTGAATGTCGGGTAGAGGCCGCGCCCGCGGCGAGGATCGCCCATGCCGGCTACCCGCCTGAACAAATGCGATGTCCGCGACCAGGCGACGTCATTGAGGTCGCCGACTACCACCGTCGCTTTGCCTTGGTTGCGAACCTGCCGCCCGACCATCACCAGTTCCGCGTCGCGCTCGCCGCTGTCGTCGCCGGGAAGAGGCGGTTCGGGATGGAGCGCTTGAAGCCGGACCTCGCTTCCGCCGCGAAGGGTCAGGATGGTGTCGGCGGAGGGGATGCCGGGTTGAAGACGATGCAGGATGCGCCCTTTCATTGGCAGACGCGACATCAAGATCAAGCCGTAAGTATTTCGAAGTGGTTCTGAAAGTCGATATGGGTAGATGGTGTGAAGCGGCTCGACGGCCTTCGCCCAGGCCTCGTCGGTTTCCAGCAGCAGCAGCACGTCAGGCTGCCGCCGTTCAACCAATTGCAGCAGGGCCGGATAGTCGCGATTGGTCATCAGCACATTGGCGCTGAGCAGCGATAGCTGCCTGCCCGATGGGCAATTGCGAGTGCTCTCGACCTCCTTTGAGAAAGGCGGAATGTAGCTAAGGAAGTGGCTGACCTGCCAGGCCAGTGCACCGGCCACGGCAGCGATCAGCGGCCAGCGCCAACGGCCCAGCTTCACGAAATAGAGGCCGATGCCGGCAATCGGGAGCAGGGCCGCGACCTGGAGCCGCGGGAAATCCCACATCCGCACCCACCAGTGGTCGGTCCACCACAAAGGCAGCAGCGACACGACGATGAGCAACAGGGCCAGCGCGACCAGCGCTCCCCTCCCCCAGTTGCGCCAATCGCTCACGCCGCGTTCTGCACCGTCCAGCCGGCCATCAGGTCGAGATGGCGGCCGAGCTCGGCGACGGTGGGATCCGAATTGAGCGGGGAGAAGGACGGCAGCGGATCGCCGCCGCGCATCGAGCGCCAGAAATGAATGATCAGCCCCTCAATCTCCGGCCTGTCGATCATGATCTGGCTTTCCAGCCGGTCGTCCGGCAGCGGCTTCAGCGGCGCATGATAATAGGCCGCCAGTTCCCGCCACAAAAAGCGCGTGGTAGTCGGCGAGACGAAAGCCCGGGCCATCGCCCGATCGAACCGGTCGGCCTCGACTCGCCCCCGCTTCTTGGCCAGCCAGCGGTGCCGCCGGCGCGACATCGGCATGGTCACGAAAAACAGGACCATCAGGCCGACAAACCCGATGACGATCCACCAGTCGAGGGTCAGGCGATCGCTCCCGCATCCGCGCCGACATCGTTGCGGCGCAGCGCTTTCAGAACCGTCTCGACAATATGCGGCGCGTTGAGGCCGGCTTCGTCATACTGCTTGTGGGGGTTTTCCTGGTCCTGGAACATATCGGGGAGCCGCATGGTGCGCAGCTTCAGCCCGGCATCGATCAGGCCTTCGTCGCTGGCCAGGGTCAGCACATGAGCGCCGAGCCCGCCGATCGAGGCTTCCTCAACCGTGACCGCCACCTCATGAGTAGTCAGCAGCCGGCGGATCAGCTCCTCGTCGAGCGGCTTGGCGAAGCGCAAGTCGGCGACGGTGGTCGACAGCCCCTTGGCTTCGAGCAGCTCGGCGGCCTTTTCGGCTTCTTCCAGCCTCGTTCCGAGCGACAGGATGGCCACGGTCTTGCCCTCGCGGATGATGCGCCCCTTGCCGATCGCCAGCGCCTGCGGGGCCGCGGGCATCGCCAGTCCCCGGCCGTTGCCGCGCGGATAGCGCACCGCGATCGGCCCGCTGTCGTGCAGCGCCATGGTGTGGACCATATGCACCAGCTCAACCTCGTCGGCGGCCGCCATCACCACGAAATTCGGCAAGGTGCAAAGATAGGCAAGGTCGAAGCTGCCGGCATGAGTGCAGCCGTCGGCGCCGACCAGTCCGGCGCGGTCCATGGCGAAGCGCACCGGCAAATTCTGGATGGCGATGTCGTGGACGACCTGATCGTAGGCGCGCTGCAGGAAGGTCGAGTAGATCGCGCAGAACGGCCGATGGCCCTGCGCGGCGAGCCCGCCGGCGAAGGTCACGGCATGCTGTTCGGCAATGCCGACGTCGAAAGTGCGGTCGGGGAACGCCGCCTCTACCTTGTCGAGGCCGGTACCCGACGGCATCGCCGCGGTAATTGCGACGACCTTTTCGTCACGCGCCATTTCGGCCTTGAGCGCTTCGGCGAATACGGCCGTATAGGCTGGCGGCCCGCCGCCTGGGCCCTTGTCCTGCTTGCCCGAGACGATGTCGAACTTTACCACGCCATGATATTTGTCGGCGGCATTCTCGGCCGGGCCATAGCCCTTGCCCTTCTTGGTCACCGCATGGACCAGGATCGGGCCTTCTTCGGCGTCGCGGACATTCTCGAGCACCTCGACCAGTGCCTCGACATTATGTCCTTCGACCGGCCCGACGTAATAGAAGCCGAGCTCCTCGAACAAGGTCCCGCCGGTCACCCAGCCGCGGGTATATTCCTCCATCTTGCGCGCGGCGCGGTGAAGCGGTTCGGGCATCGCCCGGGCCAGCTTCTGCGCCAGCCGCCGTGGCCCCAGATACTTCCCCGACGACACCAGCCGGGCCAGACTGTTGCGCAAGCTGCCGACCGGCGGCGCGATCGACATGTCATTGTCATTGAGGATGACGATTAGCCGGTTGCCCGCCTCATGGGCGTTGTTCATCGCCTCATAGGCCATGCCGGCGCTCATCGCCCCGTCGCCGATCACCGCGATGGCTCGGCCGGGATTGCCCGCGAGCTTGTTGGAGATGGCGAAGCCGAGCGCGGCGGAGATGCTGGTCGAACTGTGGGCCGCGCCGAACGGGTCATATTCGCTCTCGGCGCGCTTGGTGAAGCCGCTGAGGCCGCCACCCTGCCGAATGGTCCGGATGCGGTCGCGCCTTCCGGTGATGATCTTGTGCGGATAGCATTGGTGACCGACGTCCCAGATCAGCTTGTCGTTGGGGGTGTCGAACACATAATGAACCGCCACGGTAAGCTCGACGACGCCAAGGCCTGAACCGAGATGCCCGCCCGACTGCGAGACGGCCGAGATCATCTCCGCGCGAAGCTCGTCGGCCAGCTGAGGCAGCTGATTCTTCTCCAGCTTGCGGATATCGGCCGGATACTGGACCTGGTCGAGCAGCGGGGTGTCGGGACGTTCGGACATTGCGGGGCACTTATCCCCTTGGAAGCAGCCTGTCACCAATCTGCCTGCGATTTCAGCAATTACTCACCAAATGCTCAGGCGGGCCTAGCTGCAATCCTCGCAGCGGCCGCGGACCTCGATCACCGGCCGGACTTCGGCGAAACCGGCATGCTCGGCCGCGGAGCGGACGCCTTCCGACAATTTGTCGTCGTCGATATGCGTCGCCTGCCCGCATGTATCGCAGATCAGGAAGATGCAGTCGTGCAGGCACGCCGGGTGCTGGTTGGCAACATAGGCATTGGCGCTTTCGACCCGGCGGGCGAGGTTGGTCCCGACAAACAGGTCGAGGATGCGATAAACGCTGTTGGCCGCGACCCGCTTGCCCCGCGCCTTCGACACTGCCTCGGCAATGTCATAGGCGGACGCAGGCCGGTCGAAGCCGGCCAGGGCGTCGAACACCGAGGAGCGCATGTCGGTCCATTGCTCGCCGCGTTCGACCATCCGCCGAGCGGCGGCATCGCGCAGCGACGGACCTTGATGAAGCTGATGGGAATGTGCGGACATGGGGGGAAGATAGGACTCGCGGAGCTCGCCCGCAAGCAAATCGCTCACTCCGACGCGATGTAATTCAAGCGATGTCCAAGCGCGAGAATCCCCACGCCAACCACGGTGTAAAGCGCCTCGGTGCCATTGTGCGGCAGGGTCAGGGCGCCGGCCATGACGCCGAGGCCAAGGCCGCCGACGGCGCTCGGCATCGAATAGCCATGCTCGATGACGCCCCGGCCAAGCGCGATCGCTCCCATGATCATCGCCAGGCCGAGGCCGACCTCGTGGATCCAGTCTGCTCCCAGCATACTGCCCGCGCTGGCCAGCAATGCCAGCGCCACCGACGTCGCCAAGCAGTGCACAACGCAAAGGCCGGATAGGCCAATGGCCATCCGGTCGAGGCGATGATTGGGAATCGCGAGCAGCGACATGGCTGAGGATATAACGTCGCCTGCACAACGTGACAATATCACATTCGCATATTTTTCGAGATTGTTGGCAAGCTGTTGTTATCCGGCCATATCGCGCCGCCATATGGACTCGGCCCTGCCTCAGACCGCCATCGTAGCGCCACGGCAATCGCGCCCGATGGCGATCGCCAACTGGCTGATGGCCGTTGCCGCGATGGTTTTTCTGATGGTGGTCGTCGGCGGGATCACCCGGCTGACCGAAAGCGGCCTTTCCATCACCGAATGGAATCCCGTTAGCGGCGCGATCCCGCCGCTGACCCACCAGCAATGGAGTCATGCCTTCGACCTCTACAAGGCAACACCCGAATATCGCGAGATCAACGGTCCGGCGGGCATGGATCTGGCCCAGTTCAAATTCATCTTCTTCTGGGAATGGGTCCACCGACTGATCGGACGGCTGATCGGGGTGGCGTTCGCGCTTCCCCTGCTATGGTTCGCGGTCAAGCGGGCGATCCCGAAAGGCTATGGCTGGAAGCTGGTCGCGCTGCTGCTGCTCGGCGGCAGCCAGGGCCTGCTCGGCTGGTATATGGTGATGTCCGGCCTCGTCGACCGCACCGATGTCAGCCACTTCCGGCTTTCGGCGCATTTGCTGCTGGCTTTGTTCATCATGGCCGCGCTGATCTGGACCGCCCTCGATCTCAGGCAATTGGCGAAGGCGGGCGATGACCGCCCCGCCCGCCTGACCCGGGCCAGCCTGACCACCGGCGCGATCCTGTTCGTCCAGCTGCTGCTCGGCGCCTGGGTCGCGGGGCTCAACGCGGGTCATGTCGCCAGCGACTGGCCGCTGATGCAGGGCAAGCTCATGCCCGACGGCATCGACTGGGCGGCCGGCGCCGCCTACGCCTTCACCCATGACCCCTTTTTGCTCCACTTCCTCCACCGCTGGTGGGCTTGGGTCGTGGTCGCGGCGCTGGTGATGTTGGCCCGCAAGGTGAAGTCCGTGGACCGGCGCGCTGCAAGCACGATCCACATCGCCTTCGGTACGCAAATCCTGCTCGGCATCGCCACTGTCATCAGCGGGATGAACATCGTTCTGGCCGTGCTTCATCAGGCGGTCGGCGCGCTGGTCGTCGCCTCGGTCACCTGGGGCGCCAACTCCGCGGGGCGCGGCACATGAGCGTGGTCACCGTCTATGCGGTCTTTGCCGATCCGGCCGAAGCGCAGCGGATCGGCATGACCATCGTCGAGGAAAAGCTGGCCGCCTGCGTCAACATCCTCGCCCCGTGCCGCTCGATCTACCGCTGGGAAGGCGCGATCGAGACGGCCACCGAGACTCCAGCGCTGTTCAAGACAACGATGGACAAGGCCGACGCCCTGATCGCCCGAGTCAAGGAAATGCACAGCTATTCGGTCCCGGCAATCGTCGTCTGGCCGATCGAGCGGCTTCTGGCCGGCTATGGCGATTGGGTCGAAGCCGAGGTCCGGTAATATTTTACCCGTCAGCAAACCCCCGCTTTTGCTTGACTTTCTGACCCCCAATCAGCATTAGCCCGCCCGACGGCGCTGCCCCCTGGTGGCGCCTCCCGCATTTTTGAGAAGAGGTCCAGCCCATGAAGGCGCTGATGAAGACCACCAAGTCGATCAAACCGGCCGAGGTGGAGAAGAAGTGGCATCTGATCGATGCCGAGAATCTGGTGGTCGGTCGCGTTGCGACGATCATCGCCAACATCCTGCGCGGCAAGCATAAGCCGAGCTTCACGCCGCACGTCGATTGCGGCGACCATGTCGTCGTCATCAACGCCGACAAGGTGCGCTTCACCGGCCGCAAGCTGCAGAACAAGATCTACTACAAGCACACCGGATATGCCGGCGGCTTGAAGGAAGTCACCGCCGACAAGATTCTCGAGGGCCGCTTCCCGGAGCGTATCCTGGAGAAAGCAGTCGAGCGCATGATCCCGCGCGGTCCGCTTGGCCGCGACCAGATGCGCGCCCTGCACCTCTACAACGGCACCGAGCATCCGCACGGCGGCCAGAACCCCGAAATGCTCGACGTCGCGTCGATGAACCGCAAGAACAAGGTGGGCGCATAATATGGCTGGCAAGAAGTCCCTTTCCGACCTCGGCGCGCTGACCGGCCAGGAGCCGGAAGCTCCGGCCGTCGCCGAAACCCCGGCGGCCGAGACTGCCACGGTCGAAGCCGCTGAAACGCCCGATGCCGATGGCTCGGCCCCGGCCCCGGTCGTTCCGCAGATCGAAACTCCGCTCCGCGAGCAGCAGCTCGACAAATACGGCCGCGCCTATGCGACCGGCCGCCGCAAGGACGCCGTTGCGCGCGTCTGGCTGAAGCCGGGCTCGGGCAAGATCGAGGTCAACGGCCGCGATCAGTCGATCTATTTCGCCCGCCCGACGCTGCGCCTGGTGATCAACCAGCCGTTCGGCATCACCGACCGGGTCGGCCAGTATGACGTGGTCGCCACCGTCAAGGGCGGCGGCCTGTCGGGCCAGGCCGGAGCGGTCAAGCACGGCATCGCCCAGGCGCTGTCGCGTTACGAGCCGGCGCTGCGCACCGCAGTCAAGCGCGAAGGCTTCCTGACCCGCGACAGCCGCGTGGTCGAGCGCAAGAAGTACGGCCGGGCCAAGGCTCGCCGCAGCTTCCAGTTCTCGAAGCGCTAAGCCGCCTCGGCACGAAACAAGCAGGGCGTCTCGGGCTTCCCGAGGCGCCCTTTTTGCGTCTAGGCTTGCGGCCATGCGCTGCCTGATCGCTTTGCTGCTGGCGTTTGTTTCGGTCCCGGCGCCGGCCGAGCCGATCCTGCTTAAACCGGCCCAGCTGTTCGATGGAATGGCGATGCACGCGGGTTGGCAGGTGCTGGTCGACGGCGATCGCATCACCGCCGCCGGTCCCAATCTTTCCGCGCCCGCCGGCGCACGCATCGTCGAGCTTCCCGGCGCGACGCTGATGCCCGGCCTGATCGAAGGCCACTCACACCTTTTTCTCCATCCCTACAATGAAACGCTGTGGGACGATCAGGTGCTGCACGAGCCGCTGGCGGTGCGAACCGCGCGCGCAGTCGTCCAGGCCGAGCGAACCTTGCACGCCGGCTTTACCACCGAGCGGGATCTCGGCACGGAAGGCGCGGGCTTCGCCGATGCGGGTCTCAAGCAAGCGATCGACCAGGGCGTCGTCCCGGGGCCGCGGCTGCTGGTCGCCACCAGGGCGATCGTCGCGCGCGGCGCTTATGGCCCCAAGGGCTTCGAGCCAGGGCTTTCCGTCCCTCAGGGGGCGCAGGAGGTGGCGGGAGTCGATGAGACGGTGCGCGCGGTGCGCGACCAGATCGCCGGCGGCGCCGACCTCATCAAATTTTATGCCGATTATCATTGGGGCAAGGGCGAGCCGACCCGGCCCACATTGTCGCAGGCCGAGCTCGATGCGGGCGTCGCGGCGGCGCACGATGCCGGCCGCTCAGTCGCCGTCCATGCCACCACTCCCGAAGGCATGATGCGCGCGGTTCGCGCCGGTGCCGACACGATCGAGCACGGCTATGGCGGGACCTCCGCGGTGTTCGAAGCAATGGCAAAGCGGCGGATCGCGCTATGCCCGACGCTTGCCGCATCGGAGGCCTATGCCCGCTATTTCGAGCATTGGGACGGGCGCGAACCGGCACCTGCAAGCGTCGAGGAGAATCGGAGCTCGTTCCGGCTGGCCATCAAGGTGGGCGTTCCGATCTGCATGGGCGGCGACGTCGGCGTTTACACCCATGGCGAAAATTGGCTGGAGATGGGGGCCATGGCCCGCGCCGGAATGCGGCCTGACCAGGTGCTGGTGGCGGCCACGTCGGGCAACGCGCAAATCTTCCGCTTGTCCGACCGCGGGCTGATCAAGCCGGGATTGCTGGCCGACCTGGTCGCGGTCGATGGCGACCCGACCCGAGACTTGCAGGCCGTTCGCGCGGTGCGCCTGGTCATGAAGGGCGGCGTCATCGCCGTTCAGCGCTGAACGTCCATGCCATTGGCCTTCACGCGCGGAGTCAGCCCGAGGATAGTCGATTGCGCGCTGACCCACCTCGATCGCCAGCCGATCGATCCCGATCTCGCTGCCGCCCAGCACGCCGCTTACGAACGGGCGCTTGGCGATTCGGGTTTTGAGGTGGTTCGCCTGCCCTATCTCGCCGACGACCCTGACGCGGTGTTCGTCGAGGATACGGCCATCCTGCTCGGCGAGCATGCGGTCATCACCCGGCCCGGCGCGGCGTCACGGGCCGACGAAGTTGATTCGACGGCGGCCGGGCTTGCGCCGTTCCTGACGATCCATCGGCTCGGGGCCGGCACGCTGGATGGAGGCGATGTGCTCAAGATCGGCGGCAGCTTGTATGTCGGCCGGTCAAGCCGGACCGACGAGGCCGGGACGCTCGCCCTGGAAGCTATCGCTGCGTCGCTCGGCTATCGCGTCGTTCCGGTCGAGCTCGGTCGCTGCCTCCACCTCAAGACCGCCGCAACCTGCGCCGGGCCCGATACACTGCTGTTCAATCCGGACTGGGTCGATCCCGCGATTTTCAAAGGTACAAACCCTTTGCCGGTCGCAGGGGACGAGCCGTGGGGCGCCAACGTCGTTCAGGCCGGTGCACGCCTGATCTATGCAGCCGGAAGCCCAAGGACCGCACAGCGGTTGCGCGACCGGGGGTTAGACGTCGTCCAGGTGGATTTGTCGGAACTGCAGAAGGCCGAGGCCGGCGGCACGTGCATGAGTCTGATCGGCGACTAGTCCATCACCGCATGTTGCTGCGGTCCGGTGCCAACCCGGTTGCCGCGCTTCATCAGCAAGAGCAGCGGCAATACTGCAAACGTCACCAGCATCATCAGCTTGAAGTCGTCGAGATAGGCAATGAACAGCGCCTGCCGGGTCGCTTCGGCGTTGATCAGCGCAATCGCGGTTGTCCCCTGCGGAGCAATGGTCTGCAGCAAGGTCGGGTCGGCGGTCGGAATGGTCTGCTCGGTGATTTTCGAGGCAATATCGGCATGGGCGACCTGGGTCATCCGCACCA
>Ga0157380_10003948_pt1 | contig 10238 bp, 8 predicted proteins | sample S35metaG_FD_119757 | JGI IMG/M metagenome (GOLD analysis project Ga0157380, IMG submission 119757) | Switchgrass rhizosphere microbial communities from Kellogg Biological Station, Michigan, USA - S3-5 metaG | ecosystem: Host-associated > Plants > Roots > Rhizosphere > Soil | place: USA: Michigan...
CCACCAAAGGACAGGGAGAAGGGTCCGGACTGGGCCTGACCGTCGCGCGACGCATCATCAAGAAATTTGGAGGGGACATCAGAATCGAAAGCCAGGAAGGAAACGGCACCACGTGCATCGTGACTCTCCCGGTGATTCCGCTTCTGCCGCCCACACAGGAGGCTTCATGCACCGAGTCAACATCTCGCTCTGCGCCGCAACCCTCACCGTCCTGATCTTCGGACTGTGGTGGGGGCTCTATCCCCTCTCCGCAAAGGAACGCCCCGGATCGTCCGGCATCCCGCCGGAGAAAGCCGCGGCCTATATCTACGCCGTCATCAAGGCCGATCGCGCGTTGTACACGGCGGAAATCGTCAATCGGCTTCAGGCGAAAGGCGTCACCACGGCGTCCGAACATTGGGAGCAAGAGAACGCTCTCATGCTGCCGGCCCAGTTTCTTCAGCATTCAGGTAAACTGGCAGCCGAGGGTGGGAGCGGTATCCGGTATCGACTGATCGGTCTCTGGCCTATTTACCGGCGCAACGCTCCGGCGAGCGACCTGGAGCGCAACGCGCTGGAATCTCTCCGGAAGAATCCCGACCTGCCGGTCACCGGAATCGTGACCAGCGGACGCCAACAATTTTTTCAGGCGATCTATCCCGACCTCGCCGTCTCACCGGCCTGTATCGACTGCCACAACGGTCATCTGCTCAGCCCGAAACGGGACTTTAAGCTCAACGATGTGATGGGCGGGATCGCCATCACCATTCCGCTGGAATAGGGATATCGATGACTGCGCGAGACAGACGGGACGGGCGGGAAAGGCGAGACACACGGAATCAGTACTAGCACGTCGTGCCCATCCCGCCCGTCTCGCTTGAGCAACACATCCACGATTGCAGGAGAAACGCTCATGAATAGTGCGGGCGAGACAGGCTGCCGAATAACTATGTTGGAGCCCAAGAACTTTAGCGAGCTGTCAATCGCATGCGAGCCGAATAGGTACTGTGCGCAAGGATCACTGCTCACAGCACAGGGAGGAGAAACGGCCGAACCATCAGGGCGGTCTAATACCGGAGCAACAGAAGGAGAGCAAAAAGCACGGCAGTGAAGAATTGCGGCTTCTTCATGGATTGGATATGAACAGGAGCGGACCGACGAACCTATCGATGCGCGTCGCCACCGGACTCTTTGTCAAGCACCACGACCTGCTTGGCCCGGTGTGCCGAGAGGTCAGTGACGCTGCCCGGTAACTTCGGAAGGTCGTCGGACCAGGCGGCGACTCCCATATCCGTTGTGCCTTGGAACTTGGCGCCTTCTTCCATAATAAGCACCGGCGTCAGGACTTCTCCGATGAGCGTGGCGGTCTTCAACAACTGGACTCGCTCATTCGCCGTCACCTTCGCCTTAATGCGGCCGCTGCTGACCACCGTGCCGCACGTGATCGATCCCTGCACCAATCCATCCTCGCCGATGATCACCTGTCCCTTGGTCTGAATTTCGCCGTCGAGGCGGCCATCGATCCGCACCGTCCCTTCGACATGAATCTCGCCTTTCAACACCACCCCTTTGGCCAAGAGGGTAATGTTGTCGTCTCCAGCAAAACTATTATTTCTCATGCGTCATTCCCCCTTCACACCCGATCCATTGACGCCAGCATACACCATTCGTCTTCGTGAGGACTAGGAGAATCCAAAAGTATGTCGGAGCCGTTCCCATATTCCTCCTCCATGCACCTCACAGTACACGCTGGGCTCCGTACCCTCGATAAACACTTCCGATACCTGTTCGGGACATTGAGACGTGGCCAACTGCCCGGTCTTTGGATCGATGTTGCGAGCGACGACACCGATCGGCATCACGAATGCCGGGGCTGTGGGCGGGATGATCCTGCGCGCGAGATCCATCCAAATCGGCAGGGCCGCCTGCGATCCCGTGAGACGCAGAGGACGTTCATCGTCGAATCCTACCCAGACCCCGATGACCACGTCGGACGTGTAGCCGACAAACCAGGCGTCGCGATAGCCGTCGGTTGTGCCGGTTTTCCCGGCCACCGAACCTTGGAGTCCGATCGCTCTGGCTTTGCTCGCAGTACCCCGCTGGATGACGCCTTCGAGAAGAGACGTCAACACATACGCCCCTTGAGGCGAGACCGCCTGTTGCCGATCCGGCACGCTATTCCAGACAATATCTCCCTGTCGATCTCTCGTCGATCGCACCGCAGCCGGCTTGACGGCGATTCCTCCGTTGGCGACCGAGCCGTACGCCGCCGTGATTTCAATCAACGATACCGACGAACTGCCCAAGGCCACCGACGAAAGATCGTTACCGATGGCGCTCGTCACGCCAAGACGATGCAGCAACTGCACGATCGGCTTAGCCCCCAGGGTTTTGGCTGCCCGCACTGCCGGCACATTGAACGACTGTTCCAAAGCGCTCCGCACGGAGACAGGCCCGTGAAATTGTTTGTCGTAGTTCTGCGGAGACCAGGGACCGGTCTCGGACTCAAAGGTCACCGGCTCGTCCACCAGCAAGCTCGCTGCGGTCAACTGACCGGCCTGCCCCTCACGAGCCGCTTCCAACGCCGCAAGATAGACGAAGGGTTTGAAGAGCGAGCCCGGTTGGCGCCGCGCCTGAACGGCGCGATTGAATTGACTCCGCCGGTAATCCCTCCCTCCCACCAGCGCCAGAATGGACCCGGTCTTGGGATCGAGCACCACGACCGCCCCTTGCACCGGCTCCAGGGCACTCTTGAGATGCGGATGCACAGCCTCTAACTTGGCCAGTCCCTTCTCCAACGATTCAGTGGCCGCCTGCTGAACCATCGAATCCAGCGTGCTGTCGATCCGCAAGCCTTCAGGCAAGGGAACCACGCCGGCATCCTCCACCTGGCGAAGCACGGCATCGACGAAGTACGGCGCATCGGTCAGGACGTCTTCCGACGGAGTCACGCGCACCGGTTCATTCATCGCCCGTTTCCAGACCTCTTCCGTCAGAAGCCCTGTCTCACGCAGCCGCCGCAACACGACATCGCGCCGCTGCTTCGCCGATTCGGGATGTTTCGTCGGCGCGTAACTATTAGGCCCCTTGATCAAGCCGGCGATCATCGCGATCTCTTCGACCGTCAATTCTTGAAGGGTCTTGCCGAAATAGCGATGGGCGGCCTCACGCACCCCAAAAATCGAGACGAATCCCGCCTGCCCAAGATAGATTTCATTCAGATAGCTTTCGAGAATATCCTGTTTCGTATATTTCACTTCCAAAACCAGCGCCGCCAGGGCCTCCTTGAATTTTCGTCCCATCGTCCGCTGTGGCGAATAAAATAAATTCTTCGCCAGTTGCTGCGTGATCGTGCTGCCACCCTGCACCACCCCGCCCTTCGTAAAGTTAGTCCAGACCGCCCGTCCAACGGCAACCGGATCGATGCCGAAATGGGAATAGAAGCGGCGATCTTCAATGGTCAGGACCGTCTCAACGATCTGGGGAGGAATCTGCGCCAACGGAATCCACTCGCGCACCTGGCGCGACTCACCACGCACCCCACTCAGGAGTTCCGGTTCCAGAAAGATGGAAAAGAGCGGCGTCCCATCAAGGGGAGACAGCACCTCCACCACTCGTCCCTGATCCAACGGCAACGTCACCATCGTCGCCCCGACATAGCTCTCCGGCTGCGAATGAAGATAGATCGTCAGGGCCTCCTCGGTCAGCTGATAGTCTCCGGGAGACTGCACCGTCTTCACTTGCCGATAGCCCAGCCGTTGCAGCCGCTCAGGAAGGCGGCTGTGCGCGAGCGACAGATCGGAGTGCAGCAGGAAGGGTGCGCTGTACAAACGCAGCGGAGGATGCTCGTCACTCTTGGGCAGAGCAAGAAAGGTCGCCAAATACGCGCCATACGCAACCACGACGAGGCCGAGCGCGGCAACGAGGCCTGCCAGGACCAGGCTCGCATATGTTACCCATCGTGTAGGTCTATTCATAGTTCAGGACCTCGACACAGCATGATCGATACGCGCGACGGGCGAGAAAAGCGGGACACGCGTGACGAGCAAGATAGAGGACGGTTCAGGGTTCGAAGTTTCAGAAAATACGAACCGCCGCGCTTAGGACTATGAACCTTACGCCTCGGCTCATGCACGACGCAATTCTCTCGCCCATCATGCTCGACACGCCTTATGAGTTCCAACCTTCTGAGGAAGGAGGGAGCCGACAACCATCCCTGCCCCCGCCATGAGAAAGCCGGCCAGTTGCGGCGGCCAGATCGAATCGCTGGGACCGAAGATTTCCAGCGCCAGCCACGTCGTCAGTCCGGCCGCGATGGCGCAGAGGGCTCCCTGTGTGGTCGCGCGAGACCAGTAGAGACCGGCTGCAAGCGGCACAAAGGCCGCCACCAACGTGACTTTGTAGGTATTGACGAGCATCGAATAGATGCTGGCGTCTGACATCAGCGCGATCGTCAAATCGACCGCGGCAAAGATCATCAAGACCAGGCGCATGATCCGCAAGAACTGTCGATCGGTGACGTCCGGCCACACGCGCTTGATGACGTTTTCGCTCAGGGTCACCGAGGGAGCGAGCAACGTCGCGCTCGAACAGCTCATGACCGCCGAAAGTACCGCTCCGAAAAATAGAATCTGCGCGACGATCGGCGTATGTTGAAGGACGAGTGTCGGCAACACCAGTTGCGAATCTTCCACGAGCAGACGCCCAAACTTTTCCGGATCGATCAGCGTGTCCGAGTAGGCGAGGAACATCGGGACGAAGCAGAACAGAAAATAGATCCCTCCGCCAAGGACTGAACCACGCACCGCCGTCCGCTCGTCTTTCGCCGAGGTGATGCGCTGAAACACATCTTGCTGGGGAATCGATCCCAGCATCATCGTGATACCTGCGCCGATGAAAGGGATCCACGCGTTGAGACTCGCCGGTGGAAAGAAATCCAACTTTCCCGCCTGCGCCGCATGCTCCACCACCGCACCAACCCCGCCCGTCAGCCCGCTCACGACAGACGCAATATAGAGCAGCCCACCCATGATGACGCTGAGCTGAACAAAATCGAGAATGGCCACGGAGAACATGCCGCCGAAGATCGTATAGGTCAACACGATGACCGCGCCGAGCACCATTCCGAGTGGCTGGCTCACCACCCCGTCTGTCACGACGTTAAACACCAAACCCAACACTTTGAACTGAGCCGCGACCCACCCCAGATACGACGCCACGACACAGAGGGTGCAGAGCACTTCTACTGTTTGGTTGTACCGGAGCCGGTAGTAGTCTCCGACGGTAAGAAGGTTCAGTCGATACAACCGCGGGGCAAAGAACAATCCGGCCAGGATCAAACACAAACTCGCGCCGAACGGATCAGCAACGACCCCGCGCAAGCCATCCTTGACAAAGGTCGCCGGCATCCCCACCACAGCCTCCGCGCCGAACCAGGTCGCGAAGACCGTCGCGGTGACGATCGGCAGCGGCAAACTCCTACCGGCCACCGCAAAATCTTTTGCGGTATGGACCCGCCTGGCGGCAGCCAGTCCGATCCCCACCGACACCAGTAAATAGAGAACGACGAATCCGAGAATCATGAAAAGAGTTTAGGCATAGGTGTGGGCGGATTCTAGCGAGACGGCGGTACGGGCGCAACGCGCAGAGCAAATCCGGTTCATCTGGCTCAACCAAATACACGAGACACACCGAACAAACAAGACCAATCAACAAGGCCTCTGTTCCCTCGATCAATCACATGGTAGGCTAATAGCAGTTGTACTGGGAGGGAGGCCTATGAACAATCGCGCAATCCAAGGGATACGCTCCTCTCGGAAGACAACTCAGCTGTGGCCACAACTCTTCATCGGAGCGATCGGAATCGCGACGGTGTTGACCGGGCTACCGGCCTACGCGAGCGAATCGCAGACACTGTGGGAATGTTCGAATTATACCGGCGATGCCCACACCCGTTGTTTGGAAGCTTTCGCGCAAACACAGCAGAACCAGATCGCCGAACTCCAAGGAAAGGTACAAGCTCAACAAGAAACGATCAATAGTCTGAAAGCTCAGGCCGACCGCCAGGCCTCCGCGAATGCCGATCTGCAACGCCAACTGGCACGACCACCTGCCGTCGTCCAAGCAGTTCCTCCTTTCTACACGTATCCCCCTGTAGGACTAGGGCTCAGTCTCAACTTCGGGAGTCCTGGGATTTATGGAGCTCCATTTTACTATCCTCCGTTCGCGTTTGGCCCGTCCTTCTATGGACTACGCTACCGGAGCTACTACGGTTGGTAGCAAGATCGAACAGCCGTCGGTTCGTCCGCTTTATGCCCAGCCTGCATTATTTATGACAGTTCGTGGCGAAATCGCGGGGCCGCGTCGCGAGACCGCGCGCGGAGCCAGGAGGACCCGATGCGTACTCGTGCAGTACGGTGAGGGCCCGAGGGGCGAGCCCGCCAGCCAAAGGCTCGTCGTAGCAGCGGATCGGCGATTGCAGCAGAAGTGTTCATGAATAATGCGGGCTAGACATAATTGTCTTGATCCACAACGCAACATCGCATACCCTCGACAGATCTGGGCTTTACAGCAACAGCCCCGTTGCGGCCACACATAATAAAGAAAGGACAGCTCATGCGCTTCGTTGTCTCCTGTTTAGTGACCATGCTCAGCCTTGGGACCACTGCGGCCTTCGCGGCAACCCCAGAGCCCACGACCGATGAACAAAAGACCCTCTATGCCTTGGGATTAGCCATCAGCCAATCGCTCGGCACCTTCAATCTGAATGAGTCTGAACTTGACCTCGTGAAATCCGGCCTCACCGATGGAGTCCTCAAAAAGACCCCCAAGGCAGACCTCCAGACATTCGGCCCGAAAATTCAACAACTGCAACAGGCCCGCGCCTCGGTCGTCGCAGAAACGGAAATGAAAGCGGGGGCCGCGTTCCTCGCAAAAGCCGCGGCAGAATCAGGCGCCACGAAAACCGAGTCCGGCGCGATCCTCACGACCATCAAGGAAGGAAAAGGCGCGACCCCGAAAGTCACGGATACGGTAAAGGTGCACTATCACGGAACCCTGACCGACGGAACGGTTTTTGATAGCTCCGTCAAGCGGGGCGAGCCGGCCACGTTTGGACTCAATCAAGTGATCAAGTGTTGGACGGAAGGGGTACAACTGATGAAAGTCGGCAGCAAGAACAAATTGGTCTGCCCCGCCAATCTCGCCTATGGCGACAAAGGCGCGCCTCCCACGATCAAGCCCGGCGCAACGTTAGTGTTCGAGGTCGAACTCCTCGAGATCGTCGCTGCCAAGTAGTTCCGTGCGAAAAGGTCGAGCGGGAAATGCCCCGCTCGACCTCACTGAGTTACCCACTCAATGTGAGCCTTCCTTAGGCATAATTATCTTGATCCCCATCGCGACATCGCATAATTTACTCAGCCTCAAACCTTTCGAAATCGGATTCGTCGCAGTCACACATAAAGAAAGGACCGCTCATGCGCTTCGTTGTTTCCTGCTTGGTGACCGTGCTCTGTCTTGGAACCTCCGCGACATTCGCAGCAGCTCCAGAGCTTACAACCGATGAACAAAAAACTCTCTATGTCATGGGATTGGCCATCAGCCAATCGATCAGTAGCTTCTCCCTGAGCGAGTCTGAACTCGAACTCGTGAAGGCCGGCATCACCGACGGAGTCTTCAAACGGCCACCTACGGTGGATCTCCAGACGTTCGGACCGAAGATTCAAGAACTGCAAAAAGCCCGCGCCGCAGTCCTCGCAGAACCCGAGAAGAAAGCAGGAGCCGCGTTCCTCGCGAAAATCGCAGCAGAAGCCGGCGCCAAGAAAACCGAGTCCGGCGCGATTCTCAAGACCATCAAGGAAGGAAGCGGCGCCACGCCGAAAATCACGGATATGGTGAAAGTGCACTACCAAGGAACCTTGATCGACGGAACCGTGTTCGATAGTTCAGCCAAACAGGGCGAACCGGCCATGCTGAGAGTGAACGAGATGAGCAAGTGCTGGGTCGAAGGAATGCGGCAGATAAAAGTCGGCGGCAAAAGCAAGTTGGTCTGCCCGTCCAGTCTCGCGTATCGTGACAAAGGCCTGCCTCCCCTTATCAAGCCAGGCGCGACGTTGGTGTTCGAGATCGAACTCCTCGAGATCGTCGCCACCAAATAGTTCCTCGCTGTCGTCTTCACAAGGTTGAGCGGAGGAGTGGCACGCTCAACCTTGTGCCCAGACCGAGCAACAAAAAGTCCACGTTTGCCGGTTCATGTCTTCCCATCGAATGTGGGCCAGCGCCTTCCCTTCGTTCGTCTTTTCGTCCGTTGCGCCAGACAGCGACGAATAAGATTTCGGTCAGGCCGACATGGATCGAACGATGGCGACGTCGACCGGAGGGCCTGAATTCATAGTCCGGCGTTTCCAGATGAAATATAGGACGGGAATGACAATCAAGGTAAGGATGGTCGAGCTGACCATGCCGCCGATCATCGGCGCGGCGATCCGTTTCATGACGTCGGCGCCTGTTCCGGTGGTCCACATAATGGGGAGCAACCCGCCCATGATCGCGGCGACCGTCATCATCTTGGGCCGCACCCGCTGAACGGCGCCTTCCATAATGGCTTCTCGCAGATCGTGGGCCGTCGTCATACGGCCTTCGCGTACCCGCCGCTCATAGGCCTCGTCGAGATAGACGAGCATGACCACGCCCGTCTCTGCCGCCACGCCGGCCAGAGCGATGATGCCCACCCACACCGCCACGCTCAAGTTGTAGCCCAGATAGTCGAGATACCAGATGGCCCCGATCGCGGCGAAGGGAACGGACAGGAGCACGATCAGCGATTTCGCCAACGAACCGAAGTTGACATAGAGCAGCAAGAGAATGATTCCAATGGTGACGGGGACGACCAGCTTTAACCGCTCTTCGGCCCGCACCAGATGCTCGTATTGCCCGGTCCAGATGAGCCGGTAGCCGGAGGGCAATGTCACCCGATCTTGCACCGCGCGTTGTGCATCTTGGACATAACCGCGCAGGTCGCGTCCACTGACCGCGACCGAGACCAAACCGGCCAGCGCTCCCGCTTCATCCGCGATCGAGGGCGGTCCTTGAGTGATGTTCATCTCTGCGATTTGCCCGAGTGGAATCTGCGCGCCGCTCGGCGTGGGAATCAGCACCCGTTTGAGCCGGTCCGGGTCATCGCGCAGTTCTCGCTTGTAGCGGACATTGACCGGATAGCGCTCGCGTCCCTCGACTGTGGTTGTCACGGTCTCGCCGCCGATGGCCGTGGTAATCACCGCTTGCACATCTCCCACCGTCAGGCCGTAGCGGGCCGCTTCGCGCCGGTTCACGGTGAGGTCCAAGTAATAGCCTTCGTTGAGCCGTTCCGCAAACGCGCTTTTCGTGCCCGGCACGGCTGCCAGGACTTGCTCGATCTCTAAGCCGATTTTCTCAATGGTCTTCAGATCCGGTCCCAAGACTTTGATGCCAACCGGGCTTCGCACACCGGTCGTGATCATTTCGGTGCGGGTCTGAATCGGCATCCACCAAATATTCGGAAATCCTGGAATGCGCAGCTTGGTATCCATCTCATCCAATAACCGGTCCCAGGTCATGCCGGGGCGCCATTGCGATTCCGGTTTGAGAGTGACCGTGATTTCTGCCATTCCGACAAAGGCCGGATCGGTGGCCGTCGGTGCCTTCCCCATCTTGCCAAACACTCGTGCCACTTCAGGGAAGGTCATGAGCAACTGATCTTGAATCTGTAGGACCTTGGCTGATTCAGGAATCGAAAGACCGGGAACAGTGGTCGGCATGTAAAGAATGGTGCCTTCATTCAGCGGCGGCATAAATTCCGCGCCGAGGCGGGAAAAAATCGGCGCCGTGAATCCCACGACCACCACTGCCAATCCAAGCGTCAGCCACCGGAGGCGCAGCGCGCCGGAGATTATGGGCCGATACAGCCTGACCAACAGCCAGTTCAACGGATTCTTGGCCTCAGCCCGAATGCGCCCCCGGATCAATAGGACCATCAGCACAGGAGCCAAGGTCACCGAGAGCGCTGTGGCGAACAACATCGAGAAGGTTTTGGTGTAGGCCAACGGCGTAAACAGCCGCCCCTCCTGCGCTTCCAGCGCAAAGATCGGCAGGAACGACACGGCAATCACCAGCAGCGAAAAGAACAAGGGACGGCCGACCTCCTTTGCAGCTGCGATGATGATCTCGATCCTGTCCGAATAGGGATTTTGTTCCAGGCGCTTATGCGCGTTCTCCACCATGAC
>Ga0157380_10003949_pt1 | contig 10238 bp, 7 predicted proteins | sample S35metaG_FD_119757 | JGI IMG/M metagenome (GOLD analysis project Ga0157380, IMG submission 119757) | Switchgrass rhizosphere microbial communities from Kellogg Biological Station, Michigan, USA - S3-5 metaG | ecosystem: Host-associated > Plants > Roots > Rhizosphere > Soil | place: USA: Michigan...
ACAACTGGAGCGGTGAAAATCACACGTGACTACTGGTGGGAAGTTTGGCTCGATCCGAACGGACGTGAAGTAAAAGGCGCCGAGTTGAGCCTGATGAGACAGAAGCCCGGCGCCTTTCCACCTACAGTGTCGCGCGGTCAGAATCCCTGGCGACTAAAGTTTCGCGGATATCAACACGACGATGTTGCGACGCAAACAATCAAGACCGATGACGAAGGCGTGGCGCAGATAACTTTTCAGGCTGAGCAGGAGGGCTTCTATCGCGTGGAGTGGCTGAGCAGTCAGGGAACCTCTTCGAAACGCGATCGGATGTTACCGCCCATCAAAGCAGAGACTTACGTTTGGGTGGCGAACAATGCCTCGACAGAGTTGGGTTATCGCCAGCGCGGCGTTGAAATCATTGTGGACAAAGATACTGTTCACGCCGGCGAAACCACTCCCGTAATGTTGTTCGTCCAGGATAGCGATCGCTACGTGCTGTTTAGCGTCGAAGGCGAAGACCTTTTCAGCTATCGATTGGTTCACGTAACGGGCACGGCGAAGTTGATCGAACTGCCGATTGAAGAGAAGTACGTTCCCAACGTTTTTCTAAATGCCACGATGGTGAGCGATGCCCAGTTATTCGCGGTGACGAAGCAGCTCGTAGTTCCACCGGTGAAGCAATTCTTGTCCGTAGAAGTGAAAGCCGATCGCGAGCAGTACCAGCCTCGGGAAGAGGGAACTCTATCCATCACCACGCGCGACTACAACGGAAAACCTGTGTCTGCGGAGATCGCGCTGGGACTGATCGATGAATCCGTCAAATACATTCAACAGGACTACGCGGGAGATCCGCGACAGTTCTACTACGGCCGGAAGCGTACCCTGACGGTGCAGACGCAGAGCACGTTTAACCAAAAGTCGTATACGCGGCTAGTGGAGACGGAAAACGGTCAGTTGCTTGAGCGTAAGGAAACTGATGAAGAGAACGAGCGCGCCGCCGGACTGAAGGACGAACGGGTCGCCTTCGGAAGTGGACGCGCCGACAGCTCCAATTTCCTCGTGCTGTCTCCAAGTGCATCCGAGGTCGTGAGTGTGGACGGTATCAGCGCCCGGAGTGTAAGCAACATGCCGGTCGGAGGCCGATTTGAAAGCAATCTAAAAATGAAGACCAAGAGTGGGACTGCCGATTTGGATGTTCCTAATCAGCAGGAACCTGCGGTCCAGGTACGTAGCGACTTCCGTTCAACGATCCTGTGGCAACCTGATGTCCATACGGATGGGAACGGCAACGCCAGCGTGAAAGTTAAGTATCCTGACTCGCTCACCACCTGGCAGGCGACTGCGCGCGTCGCCACAGCCGGAAACCAGTTTGGGATTGGTAGCGTTGCGACGCGCACCAAGCAGCCTCTGATTGTTCGTTTGCAAGCTCCGCGTTTCTTTGTCGTCGGCGACCAGGTAACAGTCTCCGGCGTGATCAATAACAACACCGACCGGCCGATGAGAGTCGCTTCTTCACTGAGTGCCGAAGGTCTAACCGTCTCTGGATTGATCGTTGATGGTAAGCCAGTCAAAGGTGAACAGGGCGCGGTTGAACTGAAGCCAGGTGGGGAAGCAAGAGTTGATTGGTTAGTTGCGGTCACGCGTTCTGGCGAAGCCAAGTTGAAAGTCGAAGCGCGGGACGGGAAGTATGCCGACGCGATGGAAAAGATCTATGCGATTTATGAGCACGGGATTGAGAAGTTTGTCTCCCGCTCGGGCAAGATGCGTGGCGACAGCGTCGCCATCGCGCTCGAGATACCCGCGGCAAGGAGGAAGGAAACCACCGATCTTACGGTCCAGATAGCGCCGAGCATGGCGGTGACAATGCTCGACGCGCTGCCTTACCTGATCGACTACCCATACGGATGCACGGAGCAGACGATGAGTCGCTTTCTGCCGGCGGCAATCACTGCCAAGACTCTACGGGACCTTGGCCTCAACCCTGAGGTTGCGATGAGCAAGGTCTTTGGCGGTATTGAGCCGTCGAGCGCCGCCGCGACGCATCCGAAGGGCAAGCACGATCTATCTGAACTCAACGCGATGACGCGGCAGGGTTTGGATCGCCTCTACAACTTCCAACATGCCGACGGCGGCTGGGGCTGGTGGCAGGCAGGCGAAAGCGACCACTTCATGACGGCGTATGTTTTGTGGGGCATGGCACTCGCGCGTCAGGCAAAGATCGAGGTCAAGCCGGATGTTGCCGCGCGCGCAGCCGCCTTCCTCGACAAAGAGCTTGTCGAAGAAGAAACGAACTACGACTCACAGGCGTGGATGCTTCACGCGCTCGCGGTTTACCACGCCGGATTGCAGAAATCCGACAGCGAGCCAAAAACCACTTCGCAGGTTACAGAGTTTCAGGCCAGAGCTTTCGACAACCTCTACAAGAACCGCGACAGGCTGAATGCTTACACTCGGGCCTTGCTGGCTTTGGCAGCGCACAGCTTTGGCAAAGCAGAGGAGGCGGAGGTTCTCGTCAACAATCTGGAAAACGGTGTGAAGCTCGATTCCAGGCCCGACACTTCAATCGTCCAACGCGGGCAGTCGTCTGATCCGTCGGTGCTCGCTACCGCGCATTGGGGTGAAGATGGGATCTACTGGCGCTGGTCAGACGGTGGTGTCGAGGCCACAGCGTTTGCGCTGCGAGCGATGCTCGCCATCGATCCGAAAAACAAACTCATCGAGCCGGTGACAAATTGGCTCATCAAGAACCGGCGGGGAGCGCAGTGGAGCAACACTCGCGACACTGCCATCGTCGTGCTGACGCTGAACGACTACCTGCGAACGAGCGGAGAGTTGGCGCCCACGCTTGGGTACGAATTGATGGTAAACGGAACCTCCATCGCAACCCGCAACGTTACCGCTGGCGACGCATTGTCAGCGCCGAGCAGATTTGTTGTCCCCCGTGCGGCAATCCGAGATGGCGCGAATGAAATCGTTATTCGCCGCACGAGCGGCGCCGGGGCTCTCTATTTCGCCGCCGAAGCCAAGTTCTTTAGTTTGGAAGAACCTTTGACTCCTGCCGGGAATGAGATCTTTGTCCGCCGGCAGTATTTCAAGCTCGTGAACCATCCGACCTTGCTCAAGGGCTTCGTCTCAGAACGGGTTCCGTTGAGTGACGGAGAAGCGGTGGCGAGCGGCCAACGCGTGGAAGCAGTGCTTACCATCGAGGCGAAGAACAACTACGAGTATCTGCTGTTTGAAGATTTAAAGCCTGGCGGGCTGGAGGCTGTGCAATTGCGCAGCGGTGAAAATCTGTTCGTTAAGGAAATCAAGTCGGGTGCGCTCAACAGCAAGAAATCCGAACTGATGAACTACGGGCCGACGAGCGACTTCACGGGACGCACGCGTTGGGTTTACCAGGAGCTGCGCGACCGCAAAGTGGCACTCTTCATTGATAAGTTGCCTGAAGGGGTTTGGCAGGTGAGTTATGAGATGAGGGCGGAGTCGCCGGGAACATTTCACTCCCTCCCTGTGCTCGGTCACGCGATGTATGTCCCTGAGATTCGGACCAACGGCGCGGAAGTCAGACTACGCGTGGTGGACTGATTGGACTCGGGATAAAGAACTACTGCCGCCTGCTCCTGCCATCTGCCTACTACTTTTCGAGGGCCCACGACTTGCGATGGATGGCATTGATGCAGGAAGTGTCGAGTCCGTTAGTCATTCCTCGTGCCACGAACTCACTCTGAATCCGGTCGACACAGTCAGTTCCTTCGAGACCATTAAAGCCATGTCCACCATGCGGGACGATGACATGCAGGCTGTGACTAAGATATCGCGCTACACCTGCACCATTCGACGGCGGTGTCACAGGATCCCACTCACCCGTAAAAATCAGCACCGGCACATGTGAACGCACAGGCTCACGATAATTGGATTCTATTGTGGCGCGAGGCCAGAGCTCACACGCTTCATGCTGTTGACGGTAGCGGTAATCACCAAGAAATGTGTCGGCTGCCAACCGGGTCGCCTCGACTGCGTTGATCCAAGGTAAGTCTTCAGCGCAGGTAACAGTGAGATACATTCCATTACTGCCCGTCCCTACCAGGTTGCGGCGATAATCGAGCGCCGCTAGTGCGAGAGGCTCGAAATCACCACCTGCCGCCAAGTGCAGGAAGAGGGGAATTCGCCGCGCCGCTGAGGGGCTGTACAGCATGTAACGAATCGCTTCGGCCACGAGATCTCGCGAGAGTCGAACATTAACCTTATCGACGGACTTCTTGGCTGCACCCGTTGCCGCATCATCACGAGTAGCCACGTCCTTGTTTACTGCAACCTCAACGGGCCCTTTCAGCATCCTCGTCAGAACTGCTTTCGCTTCGTTCTTCAGATTTGGAAATGCTTTGTTGCAAGCTTCGTCGGCAACGCATTCAGACAAAACACCCTGCAGCGCGCGCTCAGTATCCTGGGGAAATACTCTCGGCATTAGTTGATCGGTGGGCGAAACGCCAAACAGAGTTGCAGTGCGAACGTGCGCCCCATGACGTTTCAAGTAAACGAGCGATGAGCGCGTGCCGTAAGACGCTCCATAAAGATTTAGTTGCTTGTAGCCCAGCGCCTCTCTGATTTCATCGAAATCGTCCATTCCGATCGTTGTTGTGTAGAGCTTGAGATCGGCTGTGTTTTCAAGCTCCTTGCGACACTTGCGAATCGATTTAAGGGGGAAGAAGTAGCCGAGGTAGCCTTGCACATCTGCGGGATCAAACATCGCGCAGTTGAGCGGATTTGAACCACCCGTGCCGCGTTGATCGATAAAAAGTAAATCGCGTCGCTCCCGTATTTTTGCGAAGGGCTTCGCCAGGTAAGGCGCGTCTTCGGTTGCCGACGATCCAGGGCCACCGGGAATATAGATAAACGGATCGGGCTCCGGATGCTCGCCAGTCGCCACAAACACGACAATCTTTATACCGATCTTTCGTCCCTGCTTCGTAGCGCGGTTTTCGAAGACCTCATAAGTTCCGCACAGCTTTTTTCCTTCGACTCCCTGAATCTCACACGGCTTCAGAATGGACTCTCTCTGCGAGTAGTTGGCGCCGCGAGTCGTGGCCAGCGTGCTCACGACAATTAGCGCGGCAACTATCGCGATAGCTCTGGGGTTGAAGTTGTTTTGAAGTCGATTGCTTTTCATGGCTCTTGTCAGTACCGCCCGCGATAGCGGGCAGGTCTCAGCTGCGGATTAACTCTAGTTTGCGAATTGAGGTTGCTCCCCGAATTTTCCCGCCAAACCCTTCAGGTATCGCTCCATAAAAGTTGTATGGCCGATGATGAACTTCGAGACAAAACGGAACAGAGGATTGGAAACTTTTCCAATTTCAGTAATCGTAATGTTACTTCCTGCTGCAGTAGGTGCGATATCGATTTCCCAGCGTCCGCTGAATGGCCCGTCAAGGTCAGTGAGTTCGCGCACCATACGCGTGGGAGGTTTGAATTCGGTCGTCATGAGCGCGACTGTATTCCCGTCTTTGTAGTTCTCCCTCCAGACGGGCTTCCCATCACGTTCGCCCAACGAGCTCACGCTCGCGACGTCGGAACGCCATTGTTGTTCGTTTGCGTGGTCGTTGATTGTGTCCCAAATCGCCTGCGGCGATTGTTTCGTAATGAGTGTCCGAGACGCGTGATGTTCCTCAGGGAGGAGAAGGCCCACCACGAAGACTCCACCAACTAAGATGATCAGTACAATGACGATCCGAAGTAGCCACTTCTTCATCTGATGTTCTCCTGTGAGGTCAGGATAATAGCCCAAGAGAGGATGTGTGATAAGTAAAAGGAAACGCTCAGCTGGGTGAGTAAAACAAAATGCCGCGACTTCTTGCTCGCGGCATTTCATTATCTGTTTACGTCACGCCTTTGCGCGACATATCGGCTGATCTGATCAGCCGTTCTCCAGGTACATCTTAGTTAAAAGGAACTCCCAGAATCTGGCTCCAGATGCTTCCGGAGTTGTTCCTGTAGTAACCGTTGTTGTTGTAACCGGCATACTGACGATAGCCCTGGTCGTAACCGCGGACGAAACCGTCACGAAATGCCTGGCTCGAAGGATCACGATAGAAATGTGAACGCTGCGGACTATAGCTCTGACCGCGTCGCGCGTCGCTAGAACCAGTGCTCAAACCCTGCTGATAGCCTCGGTTAAGCTCGTAGTTGTTGTTGCCGTAGTTGCCGTAACTTCCGTTGTTGTAGACGCCGTTGTTGTAACGACCATTGCCATACCGGCCATTGTTATTGCCCGGATAGCCGTAACGACCATTGTTGTAACCCCGACCGTGTAGCCGATCGTTGCGACGGTTTCGCTCGCGCCAGCGACGATCGTCATCGTTATCACGACGCCAATCCTGGTTGCGGCTCCAACGCCGATTTTTCTGATCCTTGTCCTTATCATTCTTTGCCTGGGCAGTTAGTGCAGTCGCACCAAATGCGCCGAAAGCGAAGGTGAGTCCGAGAATTGCTGCTCCAAATCGTTTGATCATGAGATATATCCCCCTCCACCCGGATGTTTGGCAACCTTTATGCCAAGTTGATTTAGAGGCGATTTCGCCAAATGAAGCATGATCATATGGTGTACGAATTCCGAATTCGTTACCGATATGGAATACACTCCCTGGGAGTTGATTAGCATGCGTCAGGCTATTGTTCGCAAACCCACCCCCAACTTCGGGAATGGACTAACCACATCCAGTCTTGGTGCACCGAACTACGAGCGGGCACTCGAACAGCATCAAGCGTACTGCGAGGCGCTGCAGGTGTGTGGACTTGCGCTAACTCACCTGGAGCCTGATGAACGTCATCCGGATGCAACTTTCGTCGAAGACACGGCAGTGTTGTTTAAGGGCTGTGCTGTCGTTACGCGACCTGGCGCTGCAAGTCGCGCAGGCGAAGTGGAAACCGTGGCAATGGCACTCACTCAGTTTTTTCCTGAGATCGAGCGAATTCAGGTTCCCGGGACAATAGACGGTGGCGACGTTTGCGAGGCGGATAATCACTACTTCGTCGGAATCTCGGAGCGTACCAATGAAGCCGGCGCCGTGCAGTTGAAGAATCTTCTAGCTTCCTTTGGTTACGGTTGTAACTTTGTGGACATTCGAGGCGTCGCTGACATCCTTCACCTCAAGAGTGGATTAGCTTACCTGGGAGACAATCGGATCGCCGTTATTGAGAGCCTCGCAGCTCGTGAGGAATTTCTCGGGTATGAACTAATACGAATAATCCCCGGTGAGGAATATGCCGCGAACTGCATTCGAATTAACGACTCAATCTTGATGGCTAAGGGTTCTCCTCAGTTTGCGTCAACACTGGCAGGGTTGGGCTACAAGACGATTCAACTGGAGATGACTGAATTTCAGAAGATGGACGGCGGACTCAGTTGTTTGTCCCTACGCTTTTGATCAAGAGTCAAAGAAATGATGTTTGTCGATTCTCACGCACACATTGACGGACCTGAGTACGACTCCGACCGCGTGGAAGTGATTGCGCGCGCCCGCGATGTTGGGGTGAAGATGATCCTGACCGTGGGTACTGGAGATCCGCACAGCGACGCTTTTGAGCGTGCAGTAAATTTGGCCGAGACAAATCCTGAGGTGTATGCCGCGGTCGGTGTGCATCCACACGATGCCAAACTCTACGACGACGCTGCAGAGGCCAAGATCAAAGAGATCATCCAGCGCAGTTCTCGCGTGCTCGCGTGGGGCGAGATTGGTCTCGACTTTCATTACGACAATTCTCCGCGTGATGTGCAGCGCGAAGTGTTTCGGAGGCAGTTGCAAGGCGGTCGCGATTGCGGCGTTCCTGTGATCATTCATACCCGCGAAGCTGACGACGACACGCTTGAAATTCTTCTTTCTGAATATCAGGGAAGTGAGCGCGGCGGCGTGATGCATTGTTTTGGTGGATCTCCTGAACTGGCCCAGGGAGCCATCGACCTCGGTTTCCTTATTTCATTTTCAGGAAACATTACTTTCAAGAAGGCTCAGAACATCCGAGACGTCGCCAAACAGGTTCCACTTGACCGGTTGTTGATTGAAACGGATTGTCCGTATCTCACGCCGATTCCTTATCGCGGTCACCGCAACGAGCCCGCTCATGTGATTGAAGTGGCACGATGCCTGGCGGACCTCCACGGAGTTTCGCTGGAAGATATTGGACGGGCAACAACTGACAATTTCAAAGGGATTTTCCGCTTGGAGACTATTTAGCGCCAACTTTCACATGATCCGTTTTGATGTTATCCTCGCTCTACCGTGACCACATTCGAGGTTTCAAACGTACGGCGCTGAAACATGGCCCAACAAAACTCCTTCGATATCGTTTCCGAGCTCGATCGCGCTGAAATGACCAACGCGATCAATCAGACTATTAAGGAAGTCAGACAGCGGTTTGATTTCAAAGGCAGCCAGGCCAACGTCGCGCTCGAGAAAGAATCTTTGCTGTTGACTGCTGAAGATGAGACCAGGCTCAGGAACATGAACGACATCCTGCAGCAGAAACTTGTTCGTCGCGGAGTTCCGCTCAAGGCTTTGAGTTATGGAACAGTAGAGCCGGCCGCTGGGGGCACAGTCAAACAACAGGTCGCAATCCAACAGGGAATTCCGCAAGACAAAGCCAAAGAAGTGGTCCGCTTCATCAAAGATTCCAAAGCGAAGGTGCAGGCTTCAATCCAAGCCGACGTCGTCCGAGTTTCTGGTAAGGATCGGGACACGCTGCAATCAATCATCGCAAAACTCAAAGAGAAAGACTTTGGCATTCACATGCAGTTCACCAACTACCGCACGAACTAGCGCGACAATGCAGACATCCGGCCACACAATTGCACTTGAGGAAGCGCGGATCTCGGCGCGACGTATTTTTAGTCTCATAGCCGACGAGCTTGTCCAGGTTGAAGCCGAATTTGAGCGGCAGGCGCGTTCAAATGTGCAGGTGATTGATTTCATCGCGGACTACCTACGAGCATCTGGTGGGAAGCGCGTGCGCCCGGCTCTGACGATCCTGGCAAACTATGCAGTTGGCGGAGACGGATCGCGCTACAACTCGATACGGATGGCTACAGTGATGGAGTTTCTCCACACCGCCACACTCGTCCACGACGACATCATTGACGACGCCGACACGCGTCGTGACCGACCGACAGTTAATGCTGTCTATGGTAATGAGACGGCCGTCTTAATGGGCGACTGGTTATACATGTCGGCCTTCGAAACAAGCCTCGCTGAACGTTCGCTTCCAATCCTGGATATCCTCACCGCTGTCACACGGAAAATGACTGAAGGCGAGTTGCTGCAGCTCACCCTGCTTGGCCGGACAGATGTTTCCGAATCGGATTACCTCGACGTGCTCGAACGCAAGACTGCATATCTTTTCAGTGCCTGCTGCGAAGTCGGCGCGATCATGGGTAATGCGAACGAGGTGGAGCGATTGGCGTTGAGTAGCTTTGGTTTGAACTTGGGCACTGCATTCCAGCTGACTGATGACCTTCTCGATTTCACCGCCAGTGATGACGCTCTTGGAAAAGCGGCCGGTGTGGACCTTCTAGCAGGGAAAGTGACGCTGCCTCTCATTTACCTACTGGAGAGTGACGAATCAGCCCGTGAAAAGGTTGAGCGTGTTATCGCCGAGGGAACCTATGACAGTGTTTCGCGTTCCGAACTACTGCATGCTGTCGAACGCGTGGGCGGTATGGAACGCGCCCGAGCTCGAGCCGATGAATTTGCCGAAGCTGCCCGCTCTGCCCTGGATGTACTCCCTAACTCCGAGTACTGCGAGGCTCTAAAGTCCATCCCCACCTACGTCCTCGAGCGTGAGCGATAGCCTCCTGGCCCTAAAAGGTATTGTCTTAACTCGCAAATCCCTCTAAGATTCCGACGATGGATCGGCCCAACGAAAATCTTCTTTCAAGACTCGAGCAAAGCTTGCGGCAATCGCGCGCGGCGCGGATGCACCTGGCTGCGCGATTAAGAGAACTCGAAGTTGAGGCAGACGCCGTCAGGGCTGAGTTGGCGGAAATGGACACTCTCGCGAGTCAGTCAGAAGCGGCCATTTATCGTTTGCTCTCTTCAGTGTTGGCGACAAACCGGCTCACCGGTGGTTTGCCTTCGGACGCGGAGCTCGAGTCTGCGATGCGACAGTCGTCCGGACAGCAGCGCGCACCACTTGCGATGGATACCCGGCGTCAGGAGATTCCGGCAATCCGCCCAGATGTTGAGGCCCTGAGCGATCGGTTTTTGGAT
>Ga0157380_10003950_pt1 | contig 10235 bp, 8 predicted proteins | sample S35metaG_FD_119757 | JGI IMG/M metagenome (GOLD analysis project Ga0157380, IMG submission 119757) | Switchgrass rhizosphere microbial communities from Kellogg Biological Station, Michigan, USA - S3-5 metaG | ecosystem: Host-associated > Plants > Roots > Rhizosphere > Soil | place: USA: Michigan...
AGACCAGATGATCAGGTCTGACCAGATGATCAGGTCGTCGGACCAAATGATCAGGTCGGACCAGATGATCAGGTCGGACCAGATGATCAGGTCGGACCAAATGATTAGGTCGTCGCTCCAGATGATTAGGTCGTCAGACCAGATGATCAGGTCGGACCAAATGATTAGCTGTGATGCTGAACCGGTCGGATTTGGAATTGATACCGAGTAACCAATTTCATGCTGTTCCGTGGCCGGTTGTAGAGTCTTTAGCTGATCAAGGTCTGCCAAGTCCAAACTACCGGCTCCGGCGACCAACAAACCGTCCGTGGCTCTGAAATCCGCACTCGCCTGCAACGCGATCTTCACTTGCAGCGGCGTCAAGTCATCGCGCCCGTCGAGCAACAGGGCCACGGCGCCCGACACCACGGCCGCCGCCATGCTCGTTCCGCTCATCGAGAAGTAGTCGCGCGTGCCGGGACCGTCGAGGAAGCGATCCGGAAACTCCGTCGCAAGTGTTGATCCCTGCACCGCCGCCGACACGATCTTCGATCCCGGCGCCACCAGGTCCGGCTTGACGATGTGATCGATCGCCGTCGGACCCTTCGAGCTCCACGGCGCCACTTCGTCGTCGCTCGGGTCCAGCGTGCCCTGCGTGCGCAGCGCGCCGACCGTGATCGCATACGGCGAAATGCCCGGCGACGTCACGCTGCCGTAGACCTGCTTGCCGTCCGGCGTCTGGCCGTAGTTGCCGGCCGAGGCGACGACCACGATGCCGGCCTTGACGGCGCGCTCGACCGCGAGGCAAATCGGGTCGTCCTTGTAGCTCTGCGTCGGCGCCGCGCCGAGCGACAGGTTGATGACGCGGATGCCCAGCTGGGTCTTGAACTTGATCGCGGCGTCGATCGCCTGGATGACGGCGTCGGCCTTGCCCACGCCGTTCGAGTCGAGCACCTTGAAGTTGACGAGGTGCGCGGCCGGCGCCATGCCGGAATCGGTGCCGTCGACCTTGGTGTTGTTGAAGGCGCGCGCCGCGATGATCCCGGCGACGTGCGTGCCGTGGCCGTAGAAGTCGTAGCCCTTGCCGTTGGGATCGATGAAGTCGAAGCTCGCAATCACGCGATTCTGCAGCGCCGGATGATCGGCGGCGATGCCGCTGTCGATCACCGCCACGCCGATGCCGTTGCCGTTGACCGTGCCGAGCGACTCGATCGTGCCCGCCCAGGCCGCGCTGGCGCCGGTGACGTCGGTCGTGACCGCCGTCTGCGCGCTCGTCAGCGAGTTGCCCGACACCCATTCGACTTCGAGATCCTGGGAGAGCGCCTCGAGGCCGTCGCGCGACACCGCGAAGACCGCGCACGTCGACAACTGCTTCGTGATGGTCAGGCCATTGCGCGCCGCGATGCGTTCGAGTTTCTCGACCGAGCCGCAGACGATCGCCTCGACGGTGCCGGTGGATCCGGAGTCGAGGACCGCGGCCAAATCCGACGACAGGCGCGCCCGCCGCGGCCCCGCCTCGGCGGCGGCCGCAAGCGGAAGCTGCCACAGGAGCGCCGCCGCGACCATCGCGGCGATATGCCAAATCACGCGCACACCCCGGAGTGAACGGCCCGAGTCAGTGATTGGCTGCGAGTTATGCGACATCAAGAGTCTCCAGAAGGCTCGAAACGTTTCGTAGCTAGTGCGACGCGCGCATTTCGTCGACGGAATCCAACAACACCCGCTGCGATCCGCCGAGCGTCCGGATGGTGCGCAGCCGGCCGTCGCGAATCCGGTAGTAAACGGTGCGCCGCGAGACTCCCATGAGCTGGGCGGCCTGCTCGATGCTCACGCTGCGGCCGACCTTTGGTTGGAAATCCTCGTCGCTCAAAGTAAGAGGCTGAACGTCCATGAAACTAAGTCCTCCGTGGACTTCTATTGGCAGGGGCAGTGCCAACTATCGAAGGGCTTGGATTGTTTCCGCTAAGTAATTGCGTAAACAGGGTTTGTTGGATTACGATGCGGGCAACTGGTCTCCCCCAGTCACCTACAATCAAGCCAAGGCATTGTCCCGGCAGGGCTTCTAGCGGGGCATTTGGCGGGTTTTGCATACAGATCGCAGGAATTGCGATGTTGCGTGCAAGAAAAAAAATGGCCAATGGATTGGCCGACTGGACAAGAAGTGAACCGACAACCGCGGGCATTGCTGAGCGTTCTGCTGATAGGCGTGGTCGCCTTTTTCGGCTGGCGCTGGTGGGATAGCACGCGTCCTGACCAGGACGGCGGCGCCGAAATCGTGTTCAACGAGGTGGCGACGCGCGGCGGGACGCTGACCTCGTCGCTGCGCAGCGAGCCCAAGACCTTCAACCGCATCGTCGACCGCAACGTGCCCGTCGAGCTCTATTCGATCATGACCGGCAGCAAGCTGGTGCGGTTCAATCGCGCCACCCAGGAGGTGGAGCCGGCGCTCGCGGAAAAATGGAGCGTCTCGCCGGACAACCTGACCTACACGCTGAACCTGCGCGAGGGGGTGACCTGGTCCGACGGCACGCCGTTTACTTCCGCCGACGTGCTGTTCTCATTCCAGGCGATCTACGACCCGAGGGTGGAGAGCCTGCTCGCGAGCTCGCTGAAGATCAACGGCAAGCCGCTGGTGGTGACGGCTCCCGATCCGCGGACGGTGGTCGTGACGCTGCCGGGCACGTTTGGCCCGGGCATCGCGCTGCTCGACAACGTCTACCTCGCGGCGAAGCACAAATACGAGGCGGCGCTCAAGGCCGGCACCTTCGTGCAGGCGATGGCCGTGGCAACGCCGCCGGCCGACCTCGTGTCGCTCGGCCCCTTCAAGCTGACCACGTATGCGCCGGGGCAGCGCCTCGTGTTCGACCGCAACCCGCGCTACTGGAAAAAAGACGAGGCCGGGGTCCAGTTGCCGTATCTCGATCAGGTGATCTACGAGATCGTGCCCGATCAGAACGCGGAGCTCGTGCGCCTGCAGTCGGGGCAGTTCGACGTCCTGCAACAGCAGATCCGGCCCGAAGACATCGCCACGCTGCGGCCGCTCGAGCAACAGGGCAAGCTGAAGCTGATCGAGCTTGGCGTCGGCGCCGATCCCGATTCGTTCTTCTTCAACCTCAATTCGTCGTACTGGGCGAAGGATCCGCGGCGCGACTGGATCACGCGGAAGGAATTCCGCCACGCCATCTCGCATGCGATCGATCGCGAAGCCTTTGCCAATTCGGTGTTCCTTGGCGCGGGCGTGCCGATCTGGGGTCCGCTCACGCCGGGCAATCAGAAGTGGTTTTCGCCGAACCTGCCCCGCTATGGCTACTCGCTCGATCGCGCGAGGGAAATCCTCGCCGGTCTCGGCCTCGTCAATCGTGACCAGGACGAATGGCTCGAAGATTCGAAGGGCACCGAAGCGCAGTTCAACATCATCGCGTATCGCGGCAATAGCTCCGTCGAGCGCGGCGCCGCGATCATTCGCGACGAGCTCAAGAAGCTGGGGATCCGGGTTGACGTGGTGCTGCTCGAGCAGGGCGCGCTCATCCAGCGCATGGTGAAGGGCGATTTCGAGTCGATCAATTTCGTCTTCACGCAGAGCAACCTCGATCCGGCGATGAACTCGGACTTCTGGTTGAGCTCGGGTTCGGCCCACGTCTGGAACATGGGCCAGGCCAAGCCGGCCACCGACTGGGAGAAACAGATCGACGACCTCATGGTCACCGTCATGAACAGCGTCGACCAGGCGGAGCGCAAGAAGACCTTCGATCAGATCCAGAAGGTTTTCGCGGACCAGCTGCCCGTCCTCTATTTCGTGGCGCCGCGCCTCTACATGGGCGTCAGCTCCCGGGTCGGCGGCCTGACGCCGTCGATCCTGCGCCCGCAGCTGCTGTGGAACGTCGAGCGGATGACGGTGAAAGGGGCCGGTTAACGCCGAATGGGACGCTACCTTCTCAGGCGTCTCGGGTTCGCGGTTCTCCTCGTCTTTGTCGTTTCCTCGGCCGCACTCCTTCTCACGCGCATCGCGCCGGGGGACTTCGCCGCCATGCAGGGCGTCGGTCTCTCGAGTGACGAGCGCGAGCACCTCCGCGAAAGGCTTGGCCTCAATCGCTCGCTTCCCGAGCAGTACGTGTCGTGGCTGGGCGGCATCGCGCGCTTCGACTTCGGCCAGTCGCTCCTCTACTCACGCCCGGTCAGCGCGCTGATTGGCGAGCGAGCCGTCAATACCGCGGTGCTGGCGACGTTCGCGCTGCTGCTCGCGACTTTCGTCGGCATCCCGCTCGGCATCTACACGGGCACACAAACGGGCCCGATGCGATCGCTGGTGCGCGCGATCTCGCTCGTCGGCATCTCGGTGCCGCCGCTCGTCGGATCGCTGGCGCTCGTCTTCCTCGCCGCGCGTACCGGATGGTTTCCGGTCGGCGGCATGACCTCGTCGACCGGCATGGACCTCTCCTGGACGCACTGGCTCGCCGACCTCGCGCGACATATTCCACTGCCCGCACTTGCCCTGGCGATTCCGATGGCCGCGACGCTCGAGCGGCTGCAATCGGAAGCGATTGAATCCGCATCGCGCGAGCGTTTCGTCGCCGCCAGCCGCGCGCGCGGCATCGCCCGTGTCCGATCCATCCTCCGACATGCGTGGCCGGTCTCGCTCCGGCCGGTCCTCGGCTTGTACGGCGTGATGATCGGGAGCCTCTTCAGCGGCTCCTTCGTCGTCGAAGTCGTGACCTCCTGGCCCGGCCTCGGTCGCCTGATGTTCGACGCGCTGAAAGCGCGCGACCTGTTTCTCGTCGCCGGCTGCGCCGCGACCGGCGCCTTCTTTCTCGCCGCGGGCACGCTGCTGGCGGACCTGCTGCTGGCTTACACCGATCCGCGCGTCAAGTCGGGAGAGCACGCGTGATTCGCCGCGCCGGGATTTTTCTCGCCGCGCTGACGCTCTTCGCGCTCGTCGCGCCATGGCTGGCGCCATATGAGGCCGGCGAGGCGTTTCGCGGATTCCTGCACGCGCCGCCGATGCGGCCGCATCTCGACGGCCTGTCGCCCGTCGTGCATCCGCTCGTGCTCGCCGATCGCCTCGAGCAGCGCTTCGAGCCCGATCGTTCGCGGACGGTCAGGCTGCCGTGGGTCCAGCACGAGGATGACGCGCCGGTCTTCCTCCTGGGCGCCGATGATTTCGGGCGCGACGTGCTGTCGCGTTTGTTGTACGGCGCGCGCACCTCGATCGGTCTCGCGCTCGTGGCCACGCTCGGCGCCGTGCTGATCGGCGCGCTCGCCGGCGCCTGGGCGGGCTATCGCGGCGGATGGGTCGACGACGCGATCATGCGCGTGGCGGACTTCGTGCTCGTGCTGCCGGTGATCTACGTCGTCCTGGTCCTGCGCGCGGTCCTGCCGCTGGTGTTGCCGGCGTCGACGGTGTTCATCATCGTCGTGTGGATCTTCGTGGCCGTCGGCTGGCCGTTCGTGGCCAAAGGCGTGCGCGCGATCGTGGCGGTCGAGAGAAACCGCGAATACGTGCAGGCGGCGCAATCGCTCGGCGCCGGTCCGCTTCGTATTCTCACGATGCATCTGATCCCGGCGTGCGCCGGCCATTTGCTCGTGCAGGCGACCTTGCTCTTACCGGCGTTCATCCTCGCCGAAGCCACGCTGTCGTACATCGGTCTCGGCTTTCCAGATCCCGTCGCGAGCTGGGGCACGATGCTCGCTGGTGCCGGGAATTACAACGCAGTGGCAAGATTTCCCTGGACGCTGACACCAGCCGTCGCAATTTTTGCGATCGTTCTCCTGACGAATCTCCTCACATCACGGCCAACGCGAAATCAAGCTTGATCCTGCCCGACGACGATGGCATCGTCGTCACGAAGGAGTGAAGTATGGCGAGAGTGCCGGTGGGATTGGCACTACGCGATCGTCTTGGTGACACTGGCGTGCGAGACCTGGAGACCTACATTGAACAGCACGAAGAAAACCGGAGGACCGACGTGGTGAATCAGATTACGGAGCGTCTTGATTTCCGGATGAACGAGTGCGCGAAGCGGAACGAAATGACCGACGGCTTTTCGCGTGTCGTCAACCAGATGGCGGACATGAAGGTCGAGATACTGCGCTGGTCGTTTGCGTTTTGGGTCGGCCAGGTCGCTGTCGTCGCGGTGCTGCTGTCGTACATGTTGAAGTCCTAGGCCCGCGCAATCACTGGTAAAATCCGGCGAATGCACACGTTCGCCGGAATTTACACTCCGCTCGCGACGCCGTTTGCTGCGGACGGCAGTCTTGACCAACGCGCGCTCGCGCGTAACGTCGAAAAGTACCTCCAGTCGCCGCTCACCGGTCTGGTCGTGCTCGGCTCGAACGGCGAAGCGCCGCAGCTCGACGAGGACGAAGCTGATCTGGCAATCAAGACCGTGCGCGACGCGATGCCGAAGCATCGCCCCCTTCTCGCCGGCACTGGCCGCGAATCAACGGCCGCCACCATCGCCGCGACGAAGCGCGCCGCGGATCTTGGTGTCGATGCCGTGCTCGTCCGCACGCCATCGTTCTACAAGGGCCAGATGACGACCGATGCGTTCGTTCGTCATTACACGGCCGTCGCCGATCGATCGCCGGTGCCGGTGTTGCTCTACAACGTGACGATGTACACGGGCGTCAACCTGCTTCCCGATGCGATCGGCGTCCTCAGCCGCCATCCGAACATCGTCGGCGTCAAGGAAACCAACAGCGACATGGTGCAGTTTGGCGAGTATCTCGCCAAGGCGGAAGAAGGATTCACCGTCCTCGCCGGCTCGGGGGCGACCTATTACTCCGCGCTCGCGTTGGGTGCGCACGGCGCGATTCTCGCCGTCGGCGGTGTGGCCCCGAAGTTGTGCACGGACATCTTCAACGCCGTCCGCGAGGGCCGCTTTGACGATGCGAAAGCGATGCATCGCCGCCTGGCCCCGCTGTCGAAGCTCGTGGGCGCGCAGTACGGCGTGCCCGGACTGAAGGCCGCCATCACGCTGTGCGGTTTTGAAGGCGGCCATCTGCGTCCGCCCCTGCAGCCCGTGCCGCCGGCTGCCATCGACACCATTCGCGCCGCACTGACCGAGCTCAACCTGACGGAGACGAGTGATGTTGCCCGCTAGCGAGCGAATCCTTCTCGGTCCCGGTCCGAGCCTGATGTCGCCGAGTGTGATGAGGGCGCTCGGCGCGCCGATGCTGAGTCACCTCGATCCTCAATTCGTCGAAATCATGGACGACGTGCGTGCGCGATTGGCGCGCGTGTTCCGGGCGGAGGACGGGTCGTTCGCCTTCGCGGTGTCGGGCACCGGCACGGCGGCCATGGAGGCTGCGATCGCGAATCTCGTCGCCCCGCGCACGCGCGTGCTGTCGGTCGTGACCGGGTACTTTGCCGATCGCCTCGCGCAGATGGCGGCCAGGTACGGCGGAGACGTGAGGCGCGTCGAAGCGGACTGGGGCCGCGCGATCGATCCCGATCAGGTCCGCCAGGCGCTCAAGGCATCCGGCGCCGACGTCGTGAGCATCGTGCACGCGGAAACATCGACGGGGGTGCTCAATCCCGTCAAAGACGTCGCCGCGATCGCGCGTGAACATGGCGCGCTGGTGATCGTCGATGCGGTCACGTCGCTCGGCGGCATGCCGCTCGATGTAGGCGGATGGGGACTCGACGCCGTCTACAGCTGCAGCCAGAAGTGCCTCGGCGCGCCGTCGGGCATGTCGCCGATCGTCTTCTCGCCGCGCGCGCTCGAACGGAAGGTGGCGTGCCGCAGCTTCTACTTTGACGTCGCGCTGCTCGAAGACTACTGGGTGCGGCGGAAGTATCACCACACCATGTCGGCGTCACTAATCTACGCGCTTCGCGAGGCGCTGGTCGGCGTTGAAGAGGAAGGGTTGCAGGCCCGATGGGCGCGCCACGAGCGCAACCACCTTGCGTTCGCGAAGGCCCTCGAGCGTCTGGGGTTGTCGTTTCTGCCATCGCCAACCGAGCGCTTGTGGACGCTGAACGCGGTGAACGTTCCCCAGGGTGTCGATGATGCGGCGGTGCGGACGCACCTCCTGCAAAACTACAACATCGAGATCGGTGCGGGTCTTGGGCCGCTGGCCGGCAAGGTTTTCCGCATTGGCCTGATGGGGACGAGCTCGTCTCAAGAACTGGTCGATCTGCTGTCGGGGGCCCTCGAAACGGCCCTGAATTCGCTGGTACACGGGTTGCACCAGCCTGGGCCATGAAAGGAACCTGCTTCCTTTTTGCCGCGGTCATCTCGCTCAGCGCTGCGTGCGCGACCAACCCGGTCACCGGCAAGAAGCAGATGTCGCTCCTCAGCGAAGCCGAGGAGCTTGCCATCGGTCAGCAGCAGGACCTCGAAGTCCGCAGGGAGATGGGCGTCTATGACGACGCCAACCTGCAGCGATATGTCAGCGACATCGGGCAGGAGCTCGCGCGCCACTCGCATCGTCCGAGCCTCCCGTGGTCCTTCACGATCGTCGACAGTCCCGCGATCAACGCCTTTGCGCTGCCCGGCGGTTATGTCTACGTCACGCGCGGCCTCCTCGCCTACCTCGATGACGAGTCCGAACTGGCCGGCGTGCTCGGTCACGAGATCGGTCACGTCACCGCGCGTCATGCGGCGCAGGCTTACACGCGTCAAGCGGAGGCAAATCTCGGACTGATGGTCCTCAGCATCTTCGTCCCGAGCACGCAGCCGTTTACCGATCTGAGCGCCACGGGCCTTGGCGTGTTGTTCCTCCGGAACGGCCGCGAAGCGGAACTCGAGGCCGATCGCCTTGGCGTCGAGTACGGATCCGGCGCCGGTTACGATCCGACCGGGGTGCCGCGTTTCCTGGCGACGCTCGCTCGCGTCAGCGCGCTCAGCGAGCGCGGCATGCCGAACTGGTTATCGACGCATCCCGATCCGGGGCTGCGCGTCACGAGGGCGGAGCCCGTCGCGGGCAAATTCGTCTCGGCCGATGCGACGAAAGTCAATCACGCTCCGTATCTCGAGCGGATCCAGGGCCTGGTCTTCGGCGACAACCCGAAGGACGGCATCGTCCGCGGCAATGAATTCCTGCATCCGTTACTGCGGATCGGCGTGACGTTTCCCGATGGGTGGGAGCTGACCAATACACCCGAGGCGGTGATGGCGCAGGAGCCGGGCACGCAACACTTCATGGTCCTGCAGGAAGTGGGGCAGGCCCTGATCCGACAGGGATCCGGAGGGCCAGTTGCGCGATCGATGGCCGACACCGCCATCGAGGCGATGCGCAAAGCGGGCTACGCCTCCGTCGACGGTACGATGCAGCGGATCAACGGCAATGATGCGTATGTCGGCCTCTATCGCGGCAACGCAAAAGGCGCCGGCAAGGTGATGATGCGCGCGGCCCACATCGCCGTCGGCCGGCAGCTCTACGTCGTGGCCGGCTTCGCGCCCGAAGCCGAGTTCACCGTTGTCGATCACGACATCCAGCCGGCGCTGCAGACGTTCCGCCAGCTCTCGATGCAGGAAGCCTCGAACGTGCGTCCGAACCGCATCGACTTCTACGTCGTCCGCCAGGGCGACTCGTGGCAATCGATCGCGGCCCGCCAGAGCAAGGGATTCGTCAACGCCGCGACGCTGGCGATCATGAACGATCGCGAGGTGAGCGCCCAGCCGCAGGCCGGAGATCGCATCAAGATCGTCGTCGAAGGGTAAGATCGGCGGGTGACCGCCAGGCGAGCATCGCGATCGATCAAGAGAAAGATCGCAAAAGGCGTCGTGCTCGCCGTGCTCGTGTTGTTCAGCTACGTCGCCTACATCTACCTGACGCTGCCCGACGTCAGGCCGTTAGCCAGGCAGAATCCCACGACCACGGCGTTCATGCAGCTTCGCCTCGACGAAGCCCGCGCCGGAGGCCGCAAGTTGTCCATCCGTCATCAATGGGTGCCGTACTCGCGGATCTCGCCGCTGCTGAAGCGCGCGGTGATCGTCACCGAAGACGCGGCGTTCTTCGATCACGACGGCATCGATCTCCAGGAGATCAGGGCGTCGCTGGAGAAGAACTGGGAGGAGGGGCAGTTCCTGCGCGGCGCCAGCACGATCACGCAGCAACTGGCGAAAAACCTCTACCTGTCGCCGTCGAGAAACCCGATGCGAAAGGTGACGGAGCTGCTGATTACGCGCCGGCTCGAAGCGGCGCTCACCAAGCAGCGCATCTTCGAGATCTATCTCAACATGATCGAATGGGGCGACGGGATCTTCGGCTGTGAAGCGGCGGCGCGGGCGTATTTCGGAAAGGCCTGCACG
>Ga0157380_10003951_pt1 | contig 10234 bp, 6 predicted proteins | sample S35metaG_FD_119757 | JGI IMG/M metagenome (GOLD analysis project Ga0157380, IMG submission 119757) | Switchgrass rhizosphere microbial communities from Kellogg Biological Station, Michigan, USA - S3-5 metaG | ecosystem: Host-associated > Plants > Roots > Rhizosphere > Soil | place: USA: Michigan...
GCGATGAATCTCGTCGATGAATAAAACGGTACGCTTACCGAAACGTTGTTCGGCGCGCGCCTGTTGAATGGCTTCGCGCAGATCCTTGACGCCGGAAAACACGGCCGATAGGGCAATGAATCTCATCCCGCTTTTTTCGGCCAATAGTTTAGCGAGCGTTGTCTTACCTGTGCCGGGCGCGCCCCAAAGAATCAACGATGGCAAGGCGCCCTCGCGTTCGAGCAGTCGTCGCAAAATGCGGCCCTCGCCAACTAGATGGCTTTGGCCAACAAACTCGGCCAGGGAACGGGGACGCATTCGCTCCGCGAGAGGGGCGCTCAATGGGGCCGAGGATGTCCCAGGCTCGTCGGGCTCGCCGAAGAGACTTCTTGTTTGCGGTCGGTCCATGAAAGTATGATAATTATCGCCCAAAAGATCGAAACGCGCGACCGGGGGCTGTTTCGAGTGTCACCCGGGCAGCACCCATTTTACTGGGCACGAAATCCAGAATCTTCAAGGGAACGCTACTCCGGAAATCTTCGTATAGCTGGCTGCGGGAAGATAAGCTTAGAGATTCGGGGGCCAGAAAAGGATGGTGATTAGCCGATGAAGGATGCAAAGAATGTTTTGAGAGTCGTGGGGATGATACTCCTCGGATTATTCGTATTCATGGTGGGCGTGCCTTTGATAGCGACATTAGCTGGCGTCACCCTTGGAATCATAGGTTCCTTAATTAGTCTCGCGGTGCTCCTGATCAAAGTTGCGGTCGTGCTCGCCATTGGTTATCTGATCCTCGTAGGCGTTCGTGCCCTGCTCCGATAGTTACCCTTCTCAGAAATGAAGTGGGAGTTTCCGACCTCCCACTTCAACTTCTTAGCTCGACAATCCAATAATCTTGACTTCGGTTTGCTGACCGTTGGAAAATGCGGCTCAGCAGTTCCACCCTCACATGGAAGGTAAGATCAAATGAGTCCAGAAGAACGCCTCGATCGATTGGAACGTATTGCAAAGCTATTTGTCCGTGCCGGCCTACGTTCCCGGAAAAACATCCGGGAGCAGCACGAGAATCTCACCGCGCAGCAGGAGAGTCTCCGTGAGCAGCATGCGAAGATTAACATTCTCATCGACGCCCAGATTAAGAACGAAGCTCTTTTTAATGAGCGTTTTGCTCGGAACGAAGAGCGGTTCACGCGAACAGAGCATGCAATTGATCGGTTAATTGCTGCACAAGAACGCACTGACGCGAAACTTCAAGCTTTAATAGATGCTATCCGCGGTAAAGATCTCGGTGAGTCACTTGCTTAGATCGGAGATAGTTCGATCTTATTCCTGTTTTGAAAGGTAGAGAATATGGCCACAGATTCTCTTGATCGATTAATACGTCAAATGGAGCGGTGGCTAGAGGAAGACAAGCGTGAACGCCAACGCTATCGACAGCGGAAGAAGAACGGAACTCTTACCGAGTCGGAAAAGAGAATCGAAGAATTCCTGTCTCGCGGTCGTCGAGAAAAGGCGAAATTAGATCGTTCACAACCGCCTACGTGTCCAAACGAATGAGAGTTAAACATTAAATCGGAAATGCACCACATCACCTTCCTGCATAAAGTAGTCTTTGCCTTCTAATCGCAGCAGTCCCTTATCTCTTGCGACTGCAGTTGAACCTGCTGCTATCAGATCCTCATAACTGATCACTTCAGCACGAATGAAGCCTCGTTCAATATCAGAATGAATTGTGCCGGCTGCTGTTTGCGCACGTGTGCCCTGCGGAATTGTCCAGGCGCGCACTTCTTTCTCGCCGGCGGTGAGAAACGACATCAGACCGAGCAGATGGTAAGCGCTTTTAATAAGCCGATCGACTCCGCTTGTCGAAACGCCAAGACTATTCAAGTAGTCGAGTCGTTCGTGAGGGGGCAACGCGACAAGCTCAGCTTCCAGTTGCGCGCAGATCACCACGCATTCTGCCGCCTCCGCGGCAGCAATTCTGCGCACCTCAGTGACCATCGCATTCTCATCCGGCGACGCCAGCGTCGTTTCATCGACGTTCGCTGCATAGATAGTCGGTTTTAGAGTCAATAAGAAGAACGAGCGAGCGATGGCACGTTCGTCATCGGTAAGCGAAACTGTGCGCGCGGCGCGGCCTGCTTCCAGCGCCGGTTGGATCTTGTCGAGAACTTCCAACTCAGCTCGTGCCAGCTTGTCGCCGCCCTTCAAATTCTTTTGTGCTTTTTCCCTTCGACGTTCGGCTGTTGCAAGATCGGCTAATGCCAACTCGATTTGAATGGTCTCGATATCGCGAACTGGATCGACCTTCCCTTCAACGTGGATCACCGAGTCGTCTTCAAAGCAACGAACAACTTGCACAACGGTGTCTGTCTCGCGAATATTCGCAAGAAACTGATTTCCCAATCCTTCGCCCTTTGAAGCACCACGCACGAGTCCCGCGATGTCGAGAAACTCTACAGTTGCAGGAACAATCGTCTGCGTTTTAACCAATTGGGCCAGCGGCTCGAGACGATCGTCCGGAACAGCTACCACTCCAACATTGGGTTCAATAGTAGCGAATGGATAGTTTGCGGCGAGTGCCGCGGATTGTGCCGTCAGGGCATTGAACAAAGTCGACTTCCCGACATTGGGAAGTCCCACGATACCTGCGCGTAACATCTCAATCTACCTTGTGTCTAAATACTAGCGTTGATGATTTCTCCTGGTGGAACAAGTCTACATTGCACGATAACGGTTTGATACTGCAAACGGTACTGTATAATCCGCGTCTGTTCTGAATACCGTGGGAATCGTCACGACAATAATTGAAAGCAGAAGCGCGGTGGCTGTTCGAGTAAACGAATGACAGTCACTCTCACAATCGCTTTTCTCGTCACGCTTGGCGGCGCAGTCGCTACCTATCTATACGACGACAAGGCGTCATTGGGCGCACGCCTCTGTTCCGGAGTCTGCCTCGGACTTGGTGCACTGGGCCTGGTTGGTTTCGTCGTCGCCTCTTTCATTGGGTTAACGGGCACTGCGGTCGTTATCTCTCTTCTGGTGACCACGGCACCTTTGCTTATCCTGCTTTCGTCGAATTGGCGAAAGCAAGTTCAAGACGACGTAGCAAATAGCTTTCGACGATTCTCTAACTCTCCCGACATAGTCTCAATTCTTTACGTTATCTTTTACCTGGCAGTGTTGATTGTGTTTTTGAAGGTCTTCAGTCGCGCGATGATGGTTGATCCAACCGGCATGAGTACGGGCGACTACAACAATTTTGGTGACCTGCCATTTCATCTCAGCGTGATAACGGGATTCGCGTTCGGCAACAATTTCCCGCCAGAAGATCCGACATATGCTGGCGTTAGTTTCACTTATCCTTTCATCTCGGATTTCATCGCGGCGATGTTTGTTCGCTGTGGCGCCAGCCTGGAGCAGTCGATGTTCGTCGAGAACATCATGCTGGGGATGGCATTTATAGGGCTCCTTCATCGCTGGGCGTGGGTGCTGCTGCGTGATCGACTGGCGGCGGTTATCACTCCGGTTTTGGTGATCCTGAATGGTGGGTTTGGTTGGGTGCTGCTGTTTACAAGAGCCAACGAGAATGAGTCAGGATTGTTCGGCGTGCTCGCCAATTTGCCTCCGTCGCTGACAGTGATTCCGGAAACAACCTGGCGATGGGGAAATGCAGTTTCAGCACTTCTTATCCCGCAGAGAGGTTTCTTGATGGGACTGCCTCTCGCGATCATTGTCTTCACACAATGGTGGTTGGCGACTGAAAAGGAAGAGGAGATCATTGCGCCAACGAAGAAGAAACCGTGGAAAGATAAAGGGACGCCAACCAAACAATCGAAGTATTCAGTTTCATCTCGCCGTATGGTTGCCGCCGGTATTGCGGCAGGCTTTCTACCACTCGTTCACGCTCATACGTTCGTAGTCGTGATGGTAATGAGTGCCGTTCTAGCTCTCCTGATACCACGCTGGCGCGAATGGCTTACCTTCATGGTTGTGGCAAGCGCGATTGCCCTTCCACAACTCTTGTGGTCCACCTCTCAGACCGCTGTTAGTACCGGCTCATTCTTCGCTTGGGAAGTGGGATGGGACCACGGTCAGGAGAATCCGATCTGGTTTTGGTTCAAGAACACGGGCCTGGCGATTCCGTTAATCATCGCAGCGGTGCTTCTGCGTGGCGAAGGTTATTTGATAAAGAAGCGTCTGCTGCTGTTCTACTTACCATTTACTTTGTGCTTCATCGTTCCCAACTTTCTCAAGATGGCTCCCTGGATTTGGGACAACATTAAGGTACTTTTTTACTGGTGGGTTGCGTCAGCTCCATTAGTTGCTTTGTTGTTGGCCCGACTCTGGCGTGAAGGCGCCGTAAAACGGGTGATTGCGGTCGTTCTGTTTGCGACACTTACATTGGCGGGCGCTGTCGAAGTGGCGGGCATCGCGTTTCGATCGGTAAAGTATTCGCTGTTTGACGATTCTGGAATTCGTTTCGCTGAAATGATCAAACAACGCACACCGCCGCGGTCGTTGATCATGCACGCTCCGGTTCACAATAATCCGGTGTTTCTCAGCGGCCGGCGATCGCTGATGGGGTATCCGGGACACATATGGACACACGGCCTCAACTTCGTTCGTCGTGAAGGCGATTTGAAAAGGATGTACCTGGGCGGTATCGACGCCGAACAGTTGCTTTACAACTATCAGATTCAGTATGTCGTTGTAGGTCCGCTTGAGCGTTTAGTTATGCCGGTTAACGAGCAGTTCTTCTCACAATATCCAAAGATTGGTGAGGTTGGTGAGTACACGCTCTACAAAGTCCAGCGCCAATAAAAAGCCGGTTTCGACGTTCGGCCCCGCGGATAGAAATCAGAGTGACGCGGCGACGACTGACGTCTCGGAACGTTTCTGGAGAATCGCCGCGATCGCGATTCTGGCGGTCGGCGCATTCCTGCGTGCTTATAACCTCAACCTCGTCCCGCTCCATCATGACGAAGGGGTGAACGGAAACTTTTTGGTGAAGCTCGTTCGTGATGGAGTCTATCAATACGATCCCGCAAACTATCATGGCCCAACACTTTATTACTTCAGCGCGTTCTTTCCGTGGCTGCTAAAAATCTTATTCGGACCATCTGCTCGTGAAACTTACGGCCTAACAACGATCTCCATCCGCCTGGTGCCGGCACTCTTCGGCGTGGCGACAATCTGGCTGATCCTTCTACTTCGCAAATACGTCGGCTCTATCGCAGCCCTGAGCGGGGCCCTGCTTCTCGCGATCTCTCCGGGCGCCGTTTATTTATCTCGTTACTTTATTCACGAGACATTGTTTGTCTTTTTCACCTTAGGAATAGTGCTGGCAATGCTGAGGTGTTTCAGCGAGCGCAATCCTTTCTATCTCTTGTTGGCGGCTGCATCGGCGGCGTTGATGTTTGCGACAAAAGAGACCGCGATGATCTCCGTCGCAGTTTTGCTGATTGCCTTGGCGATGACATTGATTTACATGCGCTTGTTTGGTCGGAGCGCAGCGCCAGCCAAAGCGAGAAAAAAACGGAAGACATCGACAGGCGTTGGTTTGTCAGACTTCGTCTTCGAGCTTGGTGGTCCAATAAACATCACCCTCTGGCTGGTGCTGGCTGTTCTCGTTTTCGTGGGTCTCAACATCCTCTTTTATTCCTCCTTCTTTACCAACTATCCCAAAGGGATTTACGACGCGTTACGAACGTTCGACTTCTGGAGTAAGACCGGAAAGGAAGCGCACGTCCATCCGATCACCACCTACATCAAATGGTTAATCAAACAAGAGTCTCCTTTGATTATCCTTGGCAGTCTGGGCGCCATCGCTGCTGTGTTTAGTCGTAAGCGGCCGGTAGCTTTGTTTTGCTCGCTGTGGGCCTTTGGTTTGACAGCAGCGTATTCGCTTGTTCCATACAAGACTCCGTGGCTGGTGTTGAACTTTGTCGTGCCGCTTGCGATTGCAGCCGGGTATGCGATTCAGACCATTTACGAGTTTGATCGGGGGCAGCTCAGATTGCCGGCCGTTTTTCTTCTGGCTGCGGTTTGCGTTAACTCTTACCAAATGGTCGATTTGAACTTCGTTAACTATGACAACGACGATACCTATTACGTTTATGTCTACGCCCATACAAAACGAGACACTAACCAACTTGTCGATGAAATCAACAAGTACGCCCGCCGGGCGAGCCAGGGAAATACCGGGATAACGATTATGTCGCCAGATTACTGGCCTTTGCCCTGGTATCTGAGGAATTACTCTCGCGTCGGCTACTACGGTCGGTTGACCCAGACCGTAGAACCAATTGTCATCGCGAACGAGACGCAGCGAGCGGAGGTCGAAGGAACTCTTGGAGGCTCCTACCGTCTGGTGCCGTCCGGGAGTGGGACGGGCGCGTTCGCCCTTCGTCCGGGGGTTGATTTGTTGTTGTATGTCCGGGGGGATTTGTAAGATTCCCGACCAAGGCGGACAGTGCCGATTGAGGCGAAAAAATTAAGCGTCAGAACTAACTGGGCTTGACTCTTCACTTAAGGGAGTCTCAGTTCAAGTTATTGTTGACATTCTAAGCGGCTGACACTTATATTGGCTCACCCGTACTTTAGCCAGGATGAGCCTCGTCAAAGGCTCCCTGCTTCGGCCAAAAACAGAGCTACTCGCAAGCATGTTCAAACTCCAGCGGTTAGAAATTACCGGTTTTAAATCCTTCGCCGACTACACAGAAATAATCTTCACTGGGGATGGAATTACTGCCATTGTCGGCCCAAACGGCTGCGGTAAGAGCAACGTAGCAGACGCAATTGCGTGGGTTTTGGGGGAGCAACGCGTCAAACATCTGCGCGGCGGCGAGATGAAGGACGTCATATTCCAGGGATCCCGCAATCGTCCTCCCAGCGGTATGGCCGAAGTCGTTATGCACCTCGTGCGTGACGAGGTGATCGAATCCGAGCCAGATATCGAAGATATCGATTCGACGCTTGAAAAGCTGGATGACCAGCTTGTCGATATCGACCAGATTCTCCCAGAAGAAGTAAAAGCTGAGACAAATGACGAAGCACCGGCTGCGGCGGAGACTGCTCCCGTCGCTACCGAAGGTGCGCCGTTAGCCGATACGGAACCGTCAACCTCGATCACACCTCGCGTCAGTCACAAGCGTCATTGGCGTCGGCGAAACCTGGCGCTCGAGTTTGCGCCTGGCGAAGCCGTGACCGTGACCCGTCGACTGTATCGATCGGGCGAGAGTGAGTATCTGCTGAACGACAAGATTTGCCGGCTGCGCGATATTCAGGATCTCTTCTCGGGAACAGGTTTGGCCGGAGGTCACTACGCGATTATCGAGCAGGGCCGGATTGGTCAAATCCTTTCCGCCAAACCGATGGATCGTCGAACGATCATTGAAGAAGCGGCAGGAATCACAAAGTTTCGTGTGCGACAGCGGGCAACTGAAGGTCGTCTCGAATCGGCGCGGTCGAATCTCTCGCGCATCACCGACATCGTTTCGGAAATCGATCGACAGGTAAACAGCCTCCGACGACAAGCCGCAAAGGCTCGACGCTACGGTGTGTTGCGCGAAGAGCTGAGAGAACTGCTGCGCCAGGTGTACATCGCGGAAGATGCCAAACTCAGCACTCTTCTCGCGGAGACAAAAACCAAGCTTCATGAAATTGCCGAGCTGGAAGCTGGTATCGCTCAAGAATTAGCTACGCGCGAAACAGACGCTCGAGCCGCAACACAGGACGCGCGCAATCTCGAAGACGAGTTGTCGGCTGCGCGAGCTGCTGCGGCAGAGGCTGTACTACGTCGAGATCGAGAAGCTCGTGAACGCGTCTATCAACAAGAACAACTGGACGAGATTGAAAAACGCCGCACTGACGTGACTGCCGAACTCGAAGGTTTGACTCAACGTCTCGCACTCGTGGAACAAGAATGCAATCGTCTCCAGGCCGAGGATGCAAGACTCCGGGAAGAAGCCGATCAAACGACGTTGCGGCTCCGAGAAGCTGAAGAAGGTTATTCGCGTAAGTTAACTGCGGCGAGCGAAGCAGAGGCGGAGATCGAAACTGCTCGAGGTGCGCTGCTCACGCAGACCGCGATCGCCGAAAGATTGCGCGAGATTGCGCGACAGCTTGAAGGCACGCTGGAGCGTCTATCACAACAAGCCGAAGGGTTGGCAAGAGAAGGTGAACGGGCTGAAGCTCAACACGTTGAGCGAAAACTCGAAGCGGATCGGTTCAGTCAGGAACTAGGCGCAGTTCGAGATCAGGTAACTCGCCTGCAGGCCGAGCGGGAGCTTGCCGTCGATGCAGTTGTTCAAGGTCACGAAGCAGTTAGTGATACCGAGGCCGAGCTGGCGCGCGTTCGGGATGAGCATTCGCGTGCGAGCCATCGACTCGAGAGTTTGAAGGAACTCGATCAGAGGCGGGCCTACTACTCGCCGGCAGTACAACTTATTTTCTCCAAAGGCGAAGGACCCCGAGACTTTCATTACATCGGCACTCTTGCTGATGCATTGAATGTCGAAGCGAAATGGGAACGCGCCGTCGAAGGCGTGCTTGGGTCGTCGCTCCAATCGATTGTCGTCCCCACGCCTGACGACGCAGTTCGCGCCGCGCAATGGCTGCGTGAGAACAACGGCGGTCGGGCTAGTTTTCTGGTGGCCGGCCTTCACGGCGGAAGCGATGACACCGACACGCTGACTTGCAAACTCGAGGAACGACAGTCGCTCTCTTTTGGGTACAGCGAAGACGTTCGTGAAGACGTTCGCATTAGTGACATTCTCGGCGCGCCGCAACAATTGATCACGGTCCTCAGGCGGACTCTTCCGCAAAAGATGAATGCGCGGCTAGCTCGAAATCTCGAAGAGGCGATGGAAAAATCGATCGCCACTGGCGAGATGTTCGTCACCCTAAACGGCGATTGGATCGCCAGTGGTCAGTTTGTGAATGCCGGTGATGCGCGTGATGTCGAAGAAGGAGCCGGGTTGCTGGCCTTCAAACGAGAGCTTCGCGAGTTGGAAACCCGTGCAGAAGCATTGGGTCGGGAAGTTGAAGGTGCTTCAAACGCCGCGAAGGACGCACGCGCTCGGCTCGTTGGCCTCGAAGACGCTGTGGTTCTGCTAAACGAAGCAATCGGGCGCGAAGAGCGCGAAGCAATGACTCGCGAACTTACGGCTGCTGGCTTAGCTCAAGAAGTCGAACGTGCCGAACGTCACGTGCGGGTGGTCGCTCAAGATTCGGCACGTATCGCTGAGGAACGCCGAGAACTCGAACAAAGACGCAGTCGCGCTCTGCTCGATGCAGCCGCCGCCGAGCAAGCACGCGAATCGGCAGCTGACCATGTCATCCAGGCGTCGGGCCTGCTCGCAGATCTTCGGCGCGAAGCAGAAGTTGAAAGTGAATCGTTGGCGGCCCAACGCGCCGCCGCCGCGGCTGCTGCCGAAAGAAGGCGCTCAACGAGCGCAGAACTGCGAAGGTTGGAAGCGGAACTGGCTGATGTTAGAGCACGGCTTGATCGACATGGGGTGGATCTGTCTGAGATGAGTGAGCGGGCAACCGAACTCACGAAGTCGATTGCCGAGCTGACAATTAAGGCCGGATCGGTTGAGACCGAACGGGCAGCGGAAGAGAATCAAATCGCTGAACTGTCCGCGAGCCTGCACAGGGCAAGAGAACAGGCCGACGCGTTCGCTGCGGAACTGTCCGAACTCAATCGCCGAGCTGCGGAAGTGCGCGACTCCAGATCGGGTCTTGAAGTGCAACGAGCTGAAGCCCAGGCGCGGCAAACATATGTGCACGAAAACTGTCAGTCGGAGTTAGGGCAGTCGCTCGAGGATCTCGCACGAGAAGTAACACTGCCCGACGATTTCGATTTCGATCAGAATCATCAACGCGTCGAAGAGTTGCGCGCGCGGCTCGAAAGTTTTGGCGCCGTTAACATGATGGCGCTCGAAGAGCTGGCCGAGGCCGAGGAGCGTTTGCTTTTCCTGACCGTGCAGCGTCAGGACATCATCGAAGGCATTGCCTCGACCGAAGAAGCATTGCGTGAGATCAAGCGACGCTCTCGAGACCGCTTCCGCCACGCATTCGAACACATCAACAAGAACTTCAGCGAACTGTTCCAGGAGCTCTTTGGTGGAGGCCGCGGCGAAATGAGCCTGATCGATACTGACGATATTTTGGAATCAGGAATCGATGTGGTGGCGCAACCGCCAGGCAAACGACTGCAAAACGTCCTGCTTTTGTCGGGTGGCGAGAA
>Ga0157380_10003953_pt1 | contig 10234 bp, 9 predicted proteins | sample S35metaG_FD_119757 | JGI IMG/M metagenome (GOLD analysis project Ga0157380, IMG submission 119757) | Switchgrass rhizosphere microbial communities from Kellogg Biological Station, Michigan, USA - S3-5 metaG | ecosystem: Host-associated > Plants > Roots > Rhizosphere > Soil | place: USA: Michigan...
GCAAGAGCAACAATAGTATCATTCCAACCCGATAATTTCAAACTCATAGTTCGCCAAAATTAAACTGCGTGACTTCATTGATAACAAAAAAATCCCTCCGTGAGGAGGGATTAATTTTTTAGTGTTCTACGGAAACTATTTACTGTTCGGCAACAACAAAAGTAATTGGCTGCTGACGGTAAGCATTTACATTACGTCCGTTTTGGATAGCTGGAGTCCATTTAGGACCTCTTTTAATAGCTCTCACAGCTTCTTCTTCCATACCAAAACCATGGCTTGTAAGTGCTTTTACATCACTGATGCTTCCCGATTTATCTACGATAAACTTAACTACAACCGTATAAGAACCTGTTGGAGCACCTGCATCAGAAGGGACCTGTGCATTTAAGTTTCTTTCCAGGTATCGTCTCCAGGCAGGCAAACCCCCAGGAAACTCAGCTTCTACCTCTACTTTTTCAAAAATTTTATTTTCATCCTCTTTCGGTGCTTCCACAACTTGCTTGCCTGCATCGGGCGGCGGGGCAGCTAAACCTTCATCTTTGATACCCTCCTGGCTGGTTACATCAATTTTAGTGTCTTCCAATTTTTCTACTTCTGGTGGAATATCTTCTTTCTTCACTTCTTCATCTTCTACAATTTTAGGAGGTGTGAATTTTGTCATTTCCACCTTGGGGGGTTCCACTTTTGGTGGAGGAGGCGGAGGAGGTTCCACTTTCTTTTCCTCTTCCTGCTGAATATTCTCCAGGACAACTTCCTTAATATCCAGCTGAGCTTTGTTCGCATTTATAGTATTTGCTATAAAGGAGGCCAGGAAAATTAACAAAGCAACCCCGCCTGTAATTAGCAAAGCGGTGATAATACGTTTGTTATAAGTTTTTCTAAGCTCATATGCGCCATAGGATTTATTCCGGTTTTCAAAAACCAGGTCCAATATGTCGGAGCTTAAAATTTTATTTGCTTCCATAAAGATTTTTTGTTGTTAGATGCATTACTTGGCTTTTTGCACATAAATAATTAAAATTATTGAGTTGGTGCTGGTTGAACGGGCTGCGCTGTGGCAGGGGGCATTGGAGTGCCTTCTGTAGCATGCACTAACCCATTTTCAACCTCTGAAATGTCCACTAATGCAAACCGCTTTATTTCATTTATTGTCATCTCATCAAGCATATCCACCGTGTTTTTATATGTGGCTTGCTCGTTCGGTTTTAACACTATTACCAAATCTTCCGGAGGTGTGCTTTTTTTCTTTTTAATAATCACATCCCTGATTTCCTTAAAATTGGAGGGTGTGAAATTGGCGGCATCAGGCGCTAACTTTCCCTCATAATAGTATAAATGATTTTCATTACCCATCATAATGGTAAGAGCTCCTGATTCCTTGGCTTTATTTAGTTCCTCCTCTTTTTTTGTATCCTTCGGCATAAACAAATCCATGGTAGAAGGCGTACTCATTGTTGTGGTAAAAATGAAGAATGTAATTAACAAAAATCCCAAATCAACCATTGGAGTCATATCCACTCTTGTAGAAAGCTTTTTAGCTTTTTTGACTCCCGGGCCTTTTTTATGACCACTTTCGCCGGCGGCGGTATCAATCGATGCCATAGCTTACAGTTTAATTAATATTTAATTAGCAGCGGGTTTAGGGCCACCTTGTCTTGTTCTGTACAGTTCAGTTCCGGGGGGAGCTGATTCAGGTGAAGTAACTAACTGAAACTTATAAATGTCATTCCTTTTGAACGCTTCCAACACCCTTTTAAAATCTGGATACTTGGCAGCATTATCCCCTTTGACAAGATAACTGATTTTTGAACCGGCAAAAGCAGTCACCGCATCCCGCACCCAATAATATAATTCGTTGGTGGCAGAGTCTTTAACAGGAATCCCAGGCTGCTTGACCTTTTTTTGACCTTCCTCATCCAGGGAAAGAAATTGTTTGAGTTGGTTAAAAGGCACGCCTATCGCGTAGGCCTTTTCAAAACTCTTCATTTCCGCTGCTGTTAAACCCAGGTTTCGCGTTGTATTCAGGTTTTGAATTACAGCTTTTTTTGCTTCCTTATTTGCCTCTGCTTGCATAGCAAAAAATACTCTGCCGTCTTTATCTAATTGAACCAGGATTCCATCTTTTTGTTCCAGCTGATCACTGGAGACAGAATTAGGAGTGGTAATTTCTACGGGGTCTGGGGGTTTAAACTTTGTAGCCAACATAAAGAAAGCCAGGATCAGAAACGCCACGTCCACAAAGGGGGTCATATCTGTATCTGTACTCTTTCTTGCAATTTTTACACTCGGCATAATTCTAAAAATTTTTTATTTAGATGCGTAACGAACATCAATCCATAAACTTTTTGCTTATTTATATAAAGAAGCAAAAGATTGAGTTAATGTAAAGCCAGACTCATCAATACCATAGGTAATACTATCAATTTTGGTAGTAAATACATTGTACATTACCAACGCCACAGAAGAAGTACCAATACCAAGCGCTGTGTTATAAAGTGCTTCGGAAATACCTACAGCCAATTCACCGGCAGCACCCGCACCACCTTCTTCGCCCAGAGCTGAGAACGATTTGATCATACCGATTACTGTACCTAACAGGGCAATCAAGGTACCAACAGAAGTAATGGTAGAAAGGAAAACAAGGTTTTTGGAAAGCATCGGCAATTCCAACGCTGTTGCTTCTTCTACTTCTTTTTGAATAGAGATAACTTTTTGTTCCGTATCCAGTTCGGTATTGTTGATCATTTCTTTGTAACGACGCAAACCTGCCTTCATTACATTAGCAACAGAACCGCGTTGTTTATCGCACTCTGCCAATGCTGCATCTACATTACGGTTGGCTAAATGGTACTGCACCTTACGAATAAAGTCTGCAATAGAACCTTTGCCTAATGCCTTGCGGATGGTTAATAAACGCTCAATAGAAAATGTAACTACCATTAAAAACATTCCAATCAATAGAGGAACAATTATCCCGCCTTCATAAATGCGATGAAATGCATCTTTTGGTCCTTTATGATTAGCCCAAAACCCTCCATTAGGATCCGGCTGTCTAAAACCGTCAGCAGCGCCCATTAAAAATCTCCAAATGATATAACCGGCCACAACACAAATTATGGGAGCAAGCCATGATATAGCATTACTGCTTTTTTTTGCCTGTACGGATGTGGAAGCCTTCGCTGTCGTTGAATTTGCAGTCGGTCTTGTGTCTGCCATGATTGTAATTTTTAAAGTTTTTTGATGAAAATTTTTACGTTTTTGATTTTTTAAGCGGTCACAATTCTAAGGAAAAAAACCATTGAAAGTTTATATGGCTGTAATTTTTTCCATTCATGCGCCTATTAATTATTAACCTGATCCAATAAATAACGAAGTCTGAAGTTTTTAAACACGATTGAGTTTTTAAAAATACTATTCTCTATTCATATCGCAATGCTTCTATCGGATTCAATTTGCCCGCCTTTACCGCCGGGTACAATCCAGCCAATAATCCCACAATAGTGCAGATTAGTATACCATATAAAATCCATGCCCACGGCACTACAAAGCCTGTGTTTAAAACCATTGAAAAACCATTACCAACTAAAATTCCCAGGATAATACCAAAAAAGGCACCCATTACGCTAATAATTACCGCTTCTGTAAGAAATTGAAGCCGGATCAGTTTACTTTTTCCTCCTATGGCTTTTACCAGTCCTACTTCCTTTGTTCGTTCCGTAACTGACACCAGCATAATATTCATTAAACCGATTGCTGCGCCAATTAAAGTTATTAGCCCAATGACCGTCGCAGAAATGGTCAGAAACCCTAAACTATTCATTGCTTTTTCTGCAACACTATTGCTTCGGTCTAAAACAAAATTGCTTTCTTCCGTTGTATTTAATTTTCTGATTGACCTGAAAATTCCTTCCGCCTCCCCCATTGCTTCTTCCACCTCTTTAATTTCAGTCGTCATAACCCCGATCGAGTACGAACTATTGTTGCCGGTAAAATTTCGTTTAATATTATTATAGCTGGAAATAATTATATTATCGCGGTTAAATCCAAACGACGAGCCACGACTTGCCAATACACCAATAACCCTGTATGGCATACTGTTTATGCGAATGATGCTGTTTACGGCTTTGCCTGAATTTTCTTTAAATAGTTTGCGCACTATCTCAGCCCCTACTAAACAAAAATTTCCCCCGGAAAAAACTTCCTGGTGAGTAAAATTTCTACCCCCATCCAACTCAATGCCATTCAGAGTAAGATAATTTTCATCGGCACCAAAAACTCTAACATTAGGGTTAGTTTTTTTAGTGCCTGAATTAACGATAGCTGAACCGGTGGCTGAAACAGAAAGTCCTACTGTAGATGGAAATTTATAATTACGCACAAACGCCACCGCCTCGTCGTTTGTAATCGGTTTACCAAGGCTGGATACTTTTGCTTTTTTAGCTCCTTTTTTTGCAACCTTTACCTCTGAATCATTATTACCAAATTGTATTCTTCTTTCCCTGTAACGAATACTAAAACCATTAGCGCCCATAGTAGAAAAACTCTCAGTAAGTTTTTGATTCATTGCCTTTATGGCTGTGATAATTCCCACCAAAGCCATTATACCAAATGCGATAATGGCAACAGTGATGCCTGTACGTAGTTTGTTACTGCGAACAGTGCGAAAGGCAAGAAAAAGTACATCGCTTGTTTTCATGAAAGAAGAAGGTTTACTAAGGTAGTAAACCTGAAACAGAGTTAAATAAAATTCTCCTACGTAACTAGATGGAAGTTTAGAAATAAAGCCAATAGGTGAGCAGATTTGGAAACAGCCCTAAAAGGATTGTAATGGCAGCAACACTTACTAAAGTAAATTTAAAACCGGGAGTTATTCCCACTGCCTGGCTTTCGCCTTGTTTAAAATACATAGCCTGTATCAGGCGGAAATAATAATATACACTGACAGCTGCCATCAATACAGCAAAAATTACTAACCATAAACTACCCCCATTGGAGATGCTTGCTCTCAGCATATAGAACTTGGATAAAAAGCCGGCAGTTAAAGGAATGCCGGCAAGCGATAATAAAAAGATAACCACGGCTGCGGCAATAACAGGCTCTTGTTTAGCCAGGCCATTGAAACCTTCGAAGGTGTAGTCTTTCATTTTAATAAGAACAGAAAATATACCAATAGTGGCTAAAGAATAAGCGGCTGCATACAAAATCAAACCTTCCTTTGCATCGGAATTAATAGAATAAACAGCCAGCATCATAAAGCCCGCCTGTGCTATACTTGAATAGGCCAACATGCGCTTTACACTTTGCTGGAACACTGCAGTAATATTTCCAATAAATAAAGTAACCGCCGTAATAATGCCAACCAATAATTTCCATTGAGGTTGAATAGAGCCAAAAGCCTCGTCAAACAGTCTCATAAAAGCAACAAAGCTGGCAGCTTTAACAATGGTGGCCATGAAGGATGTAAAAACTGTTGGCGCTCCATCATAAACATCAGGCGTCCAAAAATGAAAAGGTGCAGCTGAAACTTTAAAAGACATAGAAAAAAGCAGCATCATTAAACCCGCCATAAATAAAACAGAAGAAGTGCCCGTCATATTGGTTATGTTAAACGTTCCCGTTGCCCCGTAAACCAAAGCAATACCCATTAACATTAATCCAGTGGAAAAGCTACCCATTAAAAAATATTTTAGGGAAGCTTCGTTACTTTTTAAATTCCGCTTATCACTGCCGGTTAAAATATATAGCGGTATAGAAATAATTTCAATACCAAGAAAAAGTGTCAATAAAGATTTAAATGAGGATACCAGCACAATGCCGGTTATGATAAAAAAAATGAGCGCAAAAAATTCGCTATAATCTTTTCCTACTTTTTCCATATCACGGGAAGAAAGAAGAAAGAAAACAAAAGTGCACAAAGATAAAACCAGGGTTACCAAAATGGCAAAGCGATCAAATTCAAGAAGGCCTTTTAGATCGATTGAAAAAAAATGTATGCCTCTTAGTTCAAAAATATTAGCAATGATAATAACAGCTAACAAAAACATTGCTAATAACCTTACTACAGATTTATTTTCTTTCAGTGTAAAGCCACTAAACATCATAATCACTCCTGATACAGCCGATAAGATTAATGCGTTCATAATAGTTTCAACAAAAAATTAATACAGTTCTATAAGAACATTATCGCATAATACCCGTTACCTCTGCTTCTTTTAAAATGCTATCTATAAAACCATTGGTCAAGTTCAACAAAGGCTGAGGATATACACCAATAACAAGGATCATCATTACTATAGCTGCCAGCACAAGCTTTTCATTCAAAAGAATATCTCTCCCACCAGCTGTTATTGTGCTGGTCTTTCCATAAAAAACTTTTTGAATCATATTCAACGTGTAAACCGCTGCGAGTATAATGCTTAGTCCCGCCAAAACTGCAAAAAGGATATTATATTTTGTAACGGCTGATCCAAATATGCCGGTGAACATCATAAACTCGCCAACAAACGCATTAGTAAGAGGCAGGGAAATATTTGCTAAAGCAACAACAACCAATAAAATAGTTAATGCCGGGGCTTTTTGAGCAATACCTCCAAGCTCAGATAATTTACGCGTACCGAATTGGCGTTCTATTAATGCAACAACAATCCACAAGCCTATGATATTAATGCCGTGATTGAACATTTGTATCATCACACCCTGCAACCCAATTTTATGTTCAGCAAAAATAGTCGCCGCCATCAACCCAATGTGAGCTATGGAAGAATAGGCAATTAATCTTTTTAAATCGTCCTGCTGAATTGCAATGATAGAAGCATAAATTATCCCGGTAACTGCAAGACCCATTACTACATCACCCCAGGAGTAAGCAGCTAAAGGAAGTACCGGCAATAACCAGCGGATAACTCCAAAGACACCCATCTTTACCATTATCCCACTTAACACCATGGTAACGGCAGTAGGAGATTGCTCATACGTATCTGGCTGCCAGGTATGAAAAGGGAAGACGGGCATCTTTACTGCAAATGCAATAAATAGTAACCAGAATAACCAGCTTTGAGTCTCGCCAGGCAAAGAAAGATTGTAAAAAGATTGGATAGCAAAAGATCGATCCGGAGTTTGAAAATAAAGATACAATAACCCAATCAGCATAAGTACCGAAGCGGAAAATGTATAAATGAAAAATTTAAATGTAACCTGTATTCTTCTTTCGCCACCCCATTGCGAGCATAAAAAATAAACCGGTATCAAAGCAAGTTCCCAAAAGAAATAAAATAACAACGCATCCATAGCTGTAAACACACCAATTAAACCGGCTTGTGTCAACAGCATCAACGCAAAAAAATTATGAGCGTTTTTGTAAGTTGTTTTCCATGTGGCAATAAATATTATCGGGTAGGCAACAGCAGTTAACAAGCATAACATTTGGGACATACCATCTAACTGAATAGTAAAGCTGCTACCCAAACTGCCCATCCAAGAGGCGGAAAAAAATAAATTACCGGTTGCTTTTGTTGTTAATCCAAAAAGAGATATTGCTAAAGTGATAACAGAAACCGACAAGGCACATGTTTTAGCAACCTTCTCTTCTTTTAAAAAGAAAGAAATAAAACCGCCGATTAAAGGAATTAATATCAATAATAAAACAATCATAGGCCCCCTGTCCCCCGGTGGAGGAACTTAGATTTAAACTTTTTTAAAAAATCAGTCAGTTTCGTAGTCATATTTTATGCTTATAAGAAAAATTACAATCATATACTGGAAGTCACACCTTGATTCCCACACCGGGGGACAGAGGGCTACTTTCTAAGAAAAAATTGCAACACAAAAAACAACAACATACTGATCACCATCAGCAATACATAACTGCCTACTTGTCCACTTTGCAACCACCGCATTTGCCGACTGCTATAATTCACTAACCGTCCTACTCCATTCACCAGTGCATCAATACCAGAACGTTCAAAATAGCGATTGGCTATAGCGCCCAATTTATTTATTGGCCGGACAATAACGCTATCATACAATTCATCTACATACCATTTATTTTCTAACAGTTTTCCAAAAGCAGACGGTTGGTCCTCGCGATAATTTTTATAGCGGTACCAGGCTATTAAAATGGCGACAATAGCAATCACGGTTGTTAATCCCATCAACGTAATTTCAGTGGAATGCGAAACTTCTGCATGAAATGCTGGTATAACAGGAGATAAAAATTGAGACAGCCTTTCTCCGCCATGAACAAATACTTCCGGCACTCCAACAAATCCTCCTACGATAGAAAGTACTGCCAAAACAATTAAAGGAATCGTCATAGCTGCAGGACTTTCATGCACGTGAAGTCGTTGTTCTTCTGTACCCCTGAAACTGCCAAAGAATGTGATGTACAATAAGCGGAACATATAAAAAGCAGTAAGTGCGGCGGTAAGAACACCAATGACGTATAAAATTTTGTTATGCTCAAAAGCAGCTAATAAAATCGCATCCTTTGAAAAGAAACCGGATAACGGAGGAATACCCGCAATAGCCAAACAGCCTATAAGAAAAGTGAGATAAGTAATCTTCAGTTTGCTTTTTAATCCTCCCATAAAACGAATATCCTGCTGTCCGCTCATGGCATGTATCACGCTGCCGGACCCGAGGAATAATAAGGCTTTGAAAAAAGCATGCGTCATTACATGAAAAACAGCAGCCACGTAGGCCCCACTTCCCAAGGCCAAAAACATATAGCCCAACTGGCTAACGGTAGAATAAGCCAGCACTTTCTTAATATCGTTTTGTTTCATTGCAATAGTAGCTGCAAACAAAGCAGTAGCTGCGCCAATAATTGCAACAACATTCAAGGTGGTCGGCGCTAATGAATACAAAGCATTACTGCGGGCAATCATATAAATGCCTGCGGTTACCATTGTTGCCGCATGGATCAATGCAGAAACAGGCGTAGGGCCCGCCATGGCATCAGGCAGCCAGGTATATAGAGGAATTTGCGCACTTTTACCTGTGGCACCCAAAAATAATAATAAGGAGATGCCGGTGATATCGCCGGAAGAAAGTTTATCAACATTGGCAAATACATCGCTGAAGCTCGTAGTGCCTAATTTAGATATTAACCAAAAAACGGCAAGCAAAAAACCCAGGTCGCCAATGCGGTTCATTACAAATGCTTTCTTCGCCGCCTTTGTGTAATCAATATTTTTAAACCAGTACCCAATTAATAAATAAGAGCAAAGGCCTACGCCTTCCCAGCCAATGAACATGATTACATAGTTAGCTCCCATTACCAGAAGCAACATAGAAAACACGAAGAGGTTTAAAAAGGAAAAATACCTTGCAAAATGCTCGCCTTTTTCTTCGTGCATGTATGCAGCAGAATATACATGTATCAAAAAACCAACACCAGTGATGATCAGTAAGAATAGAGTAGAAAGTTGATCTATTTGAAAAGCAAAAGGAATTTTGAGAGAGCCTACATTAATAAAATCAAAATAAGAAATAACAGAATAATCTTTATTGAAAAAGATCATCATGCTGATAACAAAAGAAGCCAATACAGTTCCGCAACCGATAATACTAACCAATCCTTTCGATAAATATTTTCTTCCCAATCCGTTGATGAGAAAACCAAGGAAAGGCAGAAGCGGAATCAAGAGAATTAAATTCTTCATATTAAGCTGATAGCCTTCTAATGTTTCAACCTGTTTAAAAAATTTATATCTACCGTATGCGTATTGCGGTACATCATTACAATTATCGATAACCCAACACTTACTTCTGCGGCAGCCACCACCATAATAAAAAACACAAATAATTGCCCTTCAGTTCCCGCAGTTGCATTGGTGGCTGCTCTTGCCAGGTAATGCATTTTTGAAAAAGCAACAAGTAAAAGATTCACTGCATTTAACATAAGCTCAATGCACATAAATACGATGATGGCATTGCGACGTGTAAGCACACCAATGATGCCGATGACGAACAGCGCTATTGATAGAAATATGTAATAATTTATTGGCATTTTAAAGGCCCTTATGCCTCCCGAAGGGAGGTGATCCACTCACAGACCTGACAGCTGCAAGCGAATTATTATTTTTTAATAGTTGATAAAAGAACTAAGCGTTGAAGAGTGCGACGCAACAAATTTTAATAGAATTACTTCTGTTGGTTTACACAAATTCAATTTATAAGAACTCTAAAGAAATTAATGGCTGCCTTTGATTGCCACTTCCGGAAGGGGTGCTGA
>Ga0157380_10003955_pt1 | contig 10232 bp, 7 predicted proteins | sample S35metaG_FD_119757 | JGI IMG/M metagenome (GOLD analysis project Ga0157380, IMG submission 119757) | Switchgrass rhizosphere microbial communities from Kellogg Biological Station, Michigan, USA - S3-5 metaG | ecosystem: Host-associated > Plants > Roots > Rhizosphere > Soil | place: USA: Michigan...
CCTTTTATTTGCTGACAGCAGAAGGACTCTCAGTTCCTCTGCCGATTTTCCTGGGCGCGGTGCTCATACCTGTGAGCCTCGTCGTCCAGATGGCGCCGGTTTCGATCAACGGATTCGGCGTCCGTGAGGCTGTGTTCGCGTTTTTCTTTCGCCGGTTCGGGCTCCCGACCGATGCCGCTGTCGCACTCTCCCTCGTGTCGACCGGCATGGTGATGGGGCTCTCGTTGGTGGGCGGATTTTTCTTCTTGAGGAGACGGTAGCCGGTTCGAGTAATTCCGTGGCGCGTGCGCTGCGGGCAAGTTGAACGTCGAAGTTCGTTGAGGGAATCCTGTAATGTCCAGACCTTACCCCGTTCGAGGGCTCTCGGTCCTCGTAGGCTTGTTGTTGCTTGTCGGCTGCGAAGCGGCAAAGAGCGCCAATCCCACGGCGCCGTCGGTCGCAGGCCCCATCCCCGGAGTCAATATCACGGCGCCTCGCGCGCTCGAGCCATTCGCTGGGCAAAGACTCACCTTCAACGGTGAGCCGCCGACGCTCCTAATCGAGAACGCCGGCACTACCGGAGCGCGCTCGATCTCGCTCGAGATTGATGTTGCGACCGATCCGAGCTTCACCCAGCTTGTCCATCACAACGAGAACGTGGCGCTCGGTGCCGGCGGCCGCACGCTGTATCGCTTGCCGGCCCCATTACCTGCGGGCTACACGTATTACTGGCGCACCAAGGCAAACGATGGCGCCAACAGCGGACCTTACTCCGTAGCCTCGAGCTTCGTCGTCGTGCCTCCCACTGTTGTCGGCGCGCCGGTTGCCGTTTCGCCGGGTGGCAAGCTGTCAACGAACCAGCCCGATTTCCGCGTCACCAACGGCGCGATTTCCGGAACGACCGGCGTCGGCTATCGTTTCGAAGTGTCGCGCTCGGCCGACTTCACCCAGGTCGTTGCAATCGTCACCGTCGCGGCAAACGGCAGCGGCACCACGACCATGACGATGGGATCGCTGCCCTACGAAACGACCTACTTCTGGCGCGTCAAGGGCAGCGATGGCGCCAATGAATCCGGTTATTCGAACACCTTGTCGTTCACGACCTCGGATCGTCCTCAGGTGGCTCCGGACCCAGCGATTATTCCCGGCGACGCCGCGGACTGGACCACGGAACAGTGGCGGAATTACTTCTTTACCCTCGCGCGCGAGAAGGGTGGTCCGATCGTGTCCGACGAGGGGATGTTCGCGATGCGGGGCGACCTGCTGGCGCACGGTGCGGATTTCCAGAATGGGTGGCGCGGCGACATACGTCCACGCCTCTTTCTACCTGTGCCCGGCTGCCCGCCGGCGAACCGTCCAGACGTGCCGTCGTGCTCCTATAACCGCACGGTGGACGTCGGTCAGTATGGACGCGGGTGGGAATGGGTCCCGCGCTTCTGAGGTGCGGCGGCGTAAAGCTGCGGGCAGTAGTGGCCGATACGATGGCTGAAGGATTCCAGTCATGTCGAGACCCAACCCATTTTTGGGGCTAACTGCCGTCGTGGCAATAGTTTGCTTGGCCGGATGCGAAACCGCCAAGAGCGCCAATCCGACGGCGCCGTCGGTGGCCGGTCCGATCCCAGGCGTCAACATTACCGCCCCCCGGCCTTTGGAGCCGGGCGCCGGTTCGACGTTGGTATTCAATAACGAGCCACCTGTCCTGTTGATCGAAAACGCCGGCACGAGCGGGACCCGCGCCCTCTGGCTTCAGCTCGAGCTAGCGTCCGACGGCAACTTTCAGCAGATCGTGTACCAAGCCGACCAGATCGCGCTTGGCAGCAACGGCCGGACCGCCTATCGGCTGCCGGCGCCGCTCGGCGCCGGTTACACGTATTTCTGGCGCACGCGCGCTGCCGATGGAGCCAACACGGGTCCCTATTCATCGGTTTCGAGTTTCAACGTCGTACCGCCGGTCGTGATCAACGCGCCGGTGGCGACCGCGCCGTCCGGCAAAATCACGACGACCAAGCCTGAGTTCAAGGTCACCAACGGCGTGATCTCGGGAACGACCGGCGTCGTCTACCGCTTCGAGGTCTCGCAGGTCGCGGACTTCAGCAGCATGGTAGCAATCGTGACTGCCGTGCCGAACGGCAGCGGCACCACCTCGATGACGATGGGAGAGCTGCCTTTCAATGCAACCTATTACTGGCGCGTGCGCGGCAGCGACGGCACCATCGAGTCGCCGTACTCGAACGTGCAGTCGTTCACGACGCCTTCGCCTGCTCCACCACCGTCGACCGGTGGAGGCGGTGTGCCCGGCGGCGTGCCGAAGGGCCCCGGAGGACGTGGGCCGGACAACGGTCCTCTGCCGAGCTATGGCGAGAACGTTGTGCGCGCCGTGGCTGCGGCCAATCCGGGAGCACTGCAGAACTCGTGTCAGGATTCAGGCGGCTCGTGGCAGTTCATGGACCAGGTCGTGGACACGCTCCGCACCTACGATACGCGCTGGGGCTATAACGGCAAGCGCGGCAACACGCATGACCCCTCGAAGGATGTGATCGCGTACCACTATGGGCCCGGACCGGATGAAGGTTCGCCGGACGTCTACATCATCGACATCATCGGCGGCCACTGCGGATCAAATCCGTCGCCGATCTGGAACGACGTGACGGGTGTCACGCTGCAGTCGGGCACAATCGGAAAGTGGACCAGTCGCGGCAGGTTCTAGCGGCCGATAAGACGATCCACCGTTTGCCAACAATCGGTGGATCGCTAGGGTCTGTAGGCGATCGCGGCGAAGTCCTGGTAAGAGAACATTCGCTCATTCAACTGATCGACGTTGCGATTGAAGGACGACACGAGCTCCGTTAAGGCATCCGGGGCCGTGTCGCCGAAATGCGCGGGGCGCTCCGACACCCTCTGCAGCCGGCCCTCCGGCGCAATCGGCGCCCGATAGACAATCTCCACATTCGAAAACCCGTTCGCCTGCAGCAGATACTGCAACGTATCCGGATGGATCGGCTTGACGTGCGTGAGATCGCGGACGAAGCTCTCGAAAAACGCGACCCAGCAGGCCGGGTTGATCGTTTCGAGGATGACCCGCCCACCCGGCCGAACCTTGTCGAATGCGAGTGCCAACACCTGGGTCAGATAGGCGGGCTCGAGGTGTTCGATGACCTGCACCGCGATCAATCCGCCAAGCGACTCGTCGGCAAGGCCCTGCAGGTAACTTCTCGCATCAGCGGCGGTCGCATCGAGCCCGCGCGCGCGGCAGACTTCGATCATCTCCGGATTGAGATCCAGCCCCTTCGCCGAAATGCCTTCCTCCGTCAACAGATCGAGAAACTCACCCCGGCCGCACCCGACGTCGAGCACGTTTGATTGTCCGGCGAAGTACGGGATGTAATCGGCAAGACGGGCGCGTATGTCGGCTTCGGATCCCCGGAAGCGATCCTCGAACCCGACGTACTGATACGCGTGCCGATCGCCCGATGCGTGCGGTTGACTCGTCGCAGCCGGTTCCACGTTGGCGGTTCCCGGTTCCCGTTCGGTTCGGCGTTCGACTTCGCGCTTCGCCAGCATCGCGGTCCGCTGCGCGACATCGGTCACCGTACGCAATTGAATCAGCGCATCGTCGATCTCGCGGTAGTGGGTATCCGACAGCGGCGTGATCGTCTGAAGGAACTGCAGGAGCAAAGATTCGAACCGAACCAGGGCGTCGAAACCGTCCCGCAACGCCGGAAGCGCGCGTTCGAGCGCCGCGTGCGCTTCCCGGTGAGCGGCCGCGTTGCGATTGAGATGCTCGACGACCGCGGCGTTGAAGGCCATTTGCTGCTGGAAGAGCGGCGCGATGACCGGCCAGATCATGTCGAAAATGCGCGTGCCCCAACCCGACGGCCGCGGCGGCGCTGCCCCTTGCGGCAGCAGCGCCCACGTGTCGTTGATCTTCGGCAGCAGCGTTTCGTCGTACGACGATGGTGGCGCGGGGAAATCAGGGACCGCTTGGACGGCGCGATCGAGCTCGGTCAGCGCCTCGTTGTAGCGCCGATGCGCCTCGCGGCGCTCGGCCAGCAGTCGATTCAGGAGCGCGGGACCCCGTTCGTCGGTCATTGAGATATCAAAGACCATAACATGCCGTCCGCCTGAAGGCGGACCCCACTGGATGTTGGGAGGGTCCGGCTTTAGCCGGACCTCAGTGGATGCCAATCCACGCCGCGAGCGATCGCACGTCGCTGCTGCCGCGATCGCGCTCCGATGGGCGGAAGCCCTGACCCGAGCGGATGTGCAGCGGCCAGGCGCCCGATTCGGCAGGCGGCAGCACCACGTCCTGCTTCTGCCCCGCCGCGAGCGAGAACGACTCCTCCCAGTTCCCCACCGACAAACGGATCGTCGTTGACTCTGCGCCCGCGACGATCGTGATCGGCAAGCCCGAGAGGCGCGTCCCTTCATCGGTGTCAATCACCACCATGGCCTCTCCGTTCGCGCGCGTCCAGAAGCCGTCTCGTTCCGGATAGGCCCAGTCGTCGAAGAAGAATGCACGGGCATGACCGTACCGATTCGCGCGCACCGCGTTCCGTGCGTAGACGGGTATTCGGGTTGCGACCGGCGTGATGAGCAAGATCGGTCCATCTTCGGAAACCGCGCCCGGCGTCCGGAAATTCAGTGTCTGCGCCGCGACTGGCAGGCGCAGCCGGAAGGATGATCGATCGTCGTGCAGGTCTTCGGCACTGGGCGCCTCGATCGGCGAATCGTTACGCCCCACGAACATCGACACCGGCTCGACCGAGCCGACGTTCGCGTGAACCTTGTAGTCGCCGGCAGGCATACGATTAATCCGCGAGCCGGAGGTGTGGACACGAAACGCCAGGGCGTCGAGCAATTCGGCTTGAGAAATCAACCGAAGGTCGCTGATGTCCATCGTCGTGTTCTGCCAGGAGGGCCGGTACGCTCCGAATGCTGCTGGTTTCGAGCGGTCTTCGGTCACCGCCGTAGCGCCGTGAAGGCTCCACACGATGCTCGCGCCGATCATCAACCCACCACCGAACATGATTGAGCCCGCGGTCCATTGGATCGCCAGTGAGCGCTTCCGAACGCCGGCCATGAGCGAATAAACCCCTATCGCGACGGCCAGCCACGCTGCGCTATCGCGAACGGCAACCGCGCCGCCGTCCCGATGCACGCTCGGAAACGCGGCGGGCAGATCAACGCTTTGCGACAGCCACTCCAGCGTCGCGTCGAGCGACCCGCGATTGTTGTAAATGAAGCGCCCGCTCTCCACCATCGCGCGCGGCACGACCAGGCCCATGCTGACGATCAAGAGAATGAGAGCGACGACACTGGCACCCCCTTTGGGAGGTCTGCCTGAGAAGAAGACCGCGATCGGCAATGCCGCAAGCGGCAGTATGGCAATCAGAAATCTCGCGGGCGCGGCGGACCCGGCCCACCACATCGCATACGACGCCACCGCAATCGCATACGGCATGACGACGAGCGAGAGCTCGACGGCCACTCGGGGACGTGCACGCGCCAGATGCACGAGGCCTGCAAACCCGATCACATAGATCGGCGCGGTGGTCAGGAGTCCGAACTGTTGATCAACCAGCAATCCGATCAGTCCGCGCAGGATGTACGCGGATGATGTACTTGTGTCGGCGCCGTAGGGCGAGACCGGACTTGGACTCCCCCAGATCATCCAGAAAAACGCAAACCACGACGCACCCGCGATGGCCGGCACTGAAAGGAATCGAGCAATGGGGACCAGCGGTGACGGCAACGACCTGAGCCGCAGGATGATGGTCACGCCCAGCGCGGCGGCAATCACCGCAAACCGGCTATGCAACCACGGCAACAGCGCGAGCGCCGCGCCGGTCGCGACCAACCTTCGAGTCGCCACCTCCCTGCCGTCCGCCAGGTCGATGAGCAGCCATGTGCCAATCGCCACCGACGCACTGCCGATAATCTCGGGATAGATCGTGAAGGTGTGGAAGAAATACGGCGTGGTCGCGAATACTGCGGCAACACCAGCCCACGCTCCCGCGACGCTGCCCGATACGCGCCATGCCAGAAGCCAGGTGATCGCCGCAGTGAGCGCCCCGATCAGAATCATCGTGATAACGGCACCGGCATAACCGGCCACCGCGAACGCCGGCAAGACGACGATTGACACGCCGGGCGCGTGAATCGAATAGATCTCGCCGCTAGTCGATCGCTTCAGGAAGTGCGGTTCGAGCCGGCCTGGAAAGTAATCGAGGTAATCGCCGTCCGCGTAATTGTTCGCGACCCGCAAGTCGAAGTCTTTCAGGATGCTCTGCGTCACTGCAAGATAGTGCGGCTCGTCGCCGCCGGGAATAACACCGCGCACCTGGCTGAACACCGCAAGCGCGGCAACCGCTATCACCGCGCCTGCGATCCACGGAGCGCGATCAGGATCAGCGAGGAGAGTCGGCACCTTTCGTAGCCGGACCGCAATCACGCCTGCGATCGTGATCGACCAGACAAACGCCTCCGTTGGCCCCTGCCAGATCAGGAATGACGGCGGAAGGGTGCCGGGCAGGAACGGCAGCCATATGAGGAGCGTGCCCAGGAGCGGCCAGGATTCTGCGAGGCGAAGCCTCGCTATCTTCGCAGCAACAACCGCCGCGAGCGCGAGGCCCAAGAGAACCCGGATTGAGGGAAGCGCGGCGATACGGTGCGTATCGCCACTGATGACGGCAACCGTGCCGGCCGACAGCCACAGTGAAATGGCTGTCAGGAGCGCCACGACCGACGCCGCGACTTGTGAGCGCCGGTCGTCCCTCGACTCCGCTCGGGACGACCCTGAGCCTGTCGAAGGGCCGACCATCGGCACCTCGTGGATGTTAGAAGCGCAAACGCGCGCCGAAACCGAACTGCACGCCGCCGACGTCAGTGGACTGCGGCTGCGAACCGGTGAACATCTCGATATCTGTCGACGCCTGCGCGAAGCGCACGAAGCCGCCCGCGCCGATGCGAACGCTGTCGTTCTGCCACACGATGTAGGTCGCGTCGGCGCCGACGTTGTAGCCGGTCTGGCTCTTCTTGCGCGTCGCGATGCTGGGATCTGCGACGACGGTGTTGTTGTTACCCTCGCCGAAACTCACCTCGCTGACGACGAACTGCTCCAGACGGAAGAAGGACGGACCGCCGTAGACCAGCACGTCGATCTTCTCGTTGATCGGCACCACCCATCCGAACTGCAGATGGACCGCCTTTTCCTTGCGCTCGAGGCCCGGAACAGCCTGATCGAGCGTGCGCGGGCGGTTGAAGACGACCGGGCTCGGAATGGATCCGGTGAGCCGGCCCTCGGTGTCGTTCTGTTCCTGGTGATAGGAAGCGCCGAACGTCAGGTTCTTAATGATGCGAATGCCGACGCCGACATCAAACAGGCTGCCTGACGAGAACGTGGCTGACGATGTCACGGTCGCGGCTTCTTCGTAGATCGAGCCGGTCCGCGAGTCGGTCATGGCGGAAGACCCAGACTCCACGCCCCAGCCGACGTTGATATAGCCACGGTCGGCCCATGTTCCACCTTGGGCTGAAGCCTGGCGGGCCGTACCTGCGAACACACCACACACGATCAGAAGCGTCACTACAAATTTATTCATCGTTTCCTTGGCTCCGAAAGTCACAGGGCCTGGGTTGCCCGTGGAGCGGCAATGTTAGCATGAGAAAAACCGGGAAGACCCTTAATTATCTGGAAAATACGGGGTTATTCCCCTGCTGTGTGAAATTCTGATACAATCTGCCCGGCCATGTGAGTGCATGGGTCCCAGCTCTTTGCAGCCTCACAGCATTCTGCCGGCCACATCTTGGAGATTTGCTTGATGAAGTTTTTTCGAGTCGGCTCGTGCCTTGCCTTGCTGATGGCCAGTGCCGCCTGCAACACGGCGCCCCAGGCGATCACTTCTCCCTCAGCTTCCATCGGCGGTTCCACCGCTGCGACGACCGCAGCGGACGGATCGACTCTGAAGGTAAGCGCCCCGGCGCAGATCTCCCCCGTTGACGGCGTTCGCGCCGAGGATCGGCGTCCGACGTTGATTTGGCTGAATTCGATAGTCAAGTACGCCGGCGGATATATCGACGCCTACGACATCGAGCTCAGCACGCCGGTGGCGGTTGTGTACTCGCGAACCGTCGGCATCTCGGCTGACTACGGCGCCCACCTTGTCGAGATGGATACCGATTACGACACGGTCTACTCATGGCGCGTCCGCGCGCATGTCGGAAACCCCGATAGCGTCGGACCGTGGTCCTCCTGGACGAGCTTCCTATCCCCGACGCGTCCGGTTGCCGTCGCACCTCCACCAGGAGCCGCGGTGTCGGGTGGCTGCTCGGCCCCGATCTCCCCGCTCCCCGCCGGTGAAAACCGCAAGCCGAGGCCGAACGACTCGGACATCGTGCGGTCAGTGGCTTCGCAGTACGGTGCGGCGCTCCGCAACTCCTGCCAGGAATTGGGCGGCTCATGGGAATTCATGGATCGCACCGTCGACGCGCTGCGCGCGAAGGACGGCCGCTACGGCTACAACTGCAAGCGCGGCAACTGCAATGACCCGTCGCTCGACGTCGCCAGCTACTTCTATGCGAATGGCGACAACATCAACGGCCGCGCCGAGGTCTACATCTTCGACTTGATTGGCGGTCACTGCGGCGCGAACCCCTCGGTCATCTGGAATGACGTGACCGACATCACCTTCCAGTCGGGCACGCTGGGCCGCACCACGTATCCGCGCCCAGGCCGCGTCGTTGCCCCCTGCGCGGCCACGAGCGGTAAGTAAGTTTCAGATGTCCCGGAGCCGGTCGTCGCCGGCTCCGGGAATCCTGCCAGACGCCCCCTAAGTGGCCGACGACAAGTTCTACAAGTCCTTCTCAGAAAAGAGCCTGACAAGTTATGGCGCTGGCCGTCGATCCCGGATCGAGCGGCATCGCCTCGAACAGCTGCAGCGTTTCAAGAAGCCGCCAGGCGCGTTCTATGAGATCGGCCCGGGGCACGGCACACTCGGCGAGCTTGCCGTCGCTGCGGGCTGGCAATACACCGCGATTGAAGCAAGTCCCCTTCTCCAGGAAGTTCTCGAGAAGAAGGGCCTGAACGTCATTCCGGCCTGGACGCCGCCGATGCCGATGGCAGATGCTGCCGCTGACGTCGTGTATGCGGATCAAGTGCTCGAGCACATGCGCGGCATCGACGATGCGCGGCAGTTCACGGCGGAGGCATTACGATCGCTGAAGCCCGGCGGCGTGTTCTTTGTCGTCGTTCCCGATTACCTCAAGGAGCGTGCGTTCTTCTGGGACGTTGACTACACGCACAACTTCGTGACGACCGAGCGCCGCATCAGGCAATTGTTCAACGACGGCGGCTTCGAGATCCTGCACATGGAGCGCGCCATCGGGCTCGCCACAGGGATCAAGCGCGACCTGCTCGCCGCCGCGGCGGTCTTCATCAATATTCCCGGCGTCGATGCGCTTTCGCGCTACACGCGGACCGAAGATCTCGTCTTCAAGATCCGCAAGAATCTCTTCGAAACGCTCACCTTTGTAGCGCGTAAGCCCGCGTAATGCTCCTTCGCCTCGCGATCACGGCGGTCATCCTCGCGATCCTCGCGATGGGGATCGATATGGGCGCGTCGGCGCGCGCGATCGCGGTGATCGATCTGCGGTATCTCGGCCTCGTGCTAGGCCTCGTCGCGCTCGATCGAGCGGTGATGATCCTGCGATGGGTGCTGCTGCTGCGCGCGAGCGGCATCGCCATCACGACGAGCGACGCGGCGCGCCTCTTTCTCGTCAGCTCCTTCGTGGGGAGCTTTCTGCCTGCGGGCGTCGGGGCGGACGCGGCGCGCGCGTATGGACTGTCGCGCGAGACCACGTCGGGCAGCGAGGCACTGGCGTCGGTCGCTGTCGATCGCATCCTCGGCGTGTTCTCCATTGTCGTGATGTCGGTAGTCGGTGTGATCGCCTGGGCGCCGGCGCGTGAAGACTGGCGCATCGCCACGGCAATTCTGACGCTGACGATCGCATGTAGCGCCCTGTTCTGGGCCGGTGACTGGTTGCGCTGGGCGATTCCGGGTGCGCACCATGGCCATTCGATCGCTCGTCGCGCGCTGAAACTGAGCGACGCGGTCGGCCGCTATCGGGGCCGCAGCGCCGTGCTCGCCCACGTAATGGCGTGGTCCATCGTCGTACAGGTTCTGCGGATCACGCAGGCCTATTTTCTGGGGCTGGGACTCGGCCTCGCGGTGCCCTACAGCTACTACCTACTGTTC
>Ga0157380_10003956_pt1 | contig 10230 bp, 8 predicted proteins | sample S35metaG_FD_119757 | JGI IMG/M metagenome (GOLD analysis project Ga0157380, IMG submission 119757) | Switchgrass rhizosphere microbial communities from Kellogg Biological Station, Michigan, USA - S3-5 metaG | ecosystem: Host-associated > Plants > Roots > Rhizosphere > Soil | place: USA: Michigan...
GGAACGGAGCGGACGTCAATGCGCGCAATTTTCTGCGCGCGCTGCACCAGTCGGCCTGTCGTCGATTTCGCGTCGTGCTCGGGCCGGATGCCAACGCCCTGCACCGCAACCATTTTCATTTTGATATGGGGCCGGGGCCTTATTGCCGCTGATCCGAGGCTTGGCGCGCTTCGGGCTTGCAAAACTTTAACCATGATCCTCTAGGCTGGACGTCATGACAGAACAGAACGTACCCGGCAGGGTATTTCCCCGCGCCAAGGAAGATGCCGCCACCGCCCGGCGAGTATCGCCGACCCCGCAAACCGCCAGCAGTTCCTACAAACTGGCGTTTCAGGACAATGATTTCCTGCTGCGGGAGGATTTGCGCCCGGTTCGGTTCCAGCTCGAATTGTTGAAGCCCGAGCTGTTGCTCGACGAAGCCGGGATCGCCTCCACCTTCGTCTTCTACGGCTCGGCACGCATTCCGGAGCCGCGCAAGGCCGATACGCTGCTCGCCGCCGCCAAGACCGACACACAGCGCCGCATCGCCACGCGGCTGAAGGCCAACGCCAAATATTATGACGAGGCGCGGAAGCTCGCCCGGCTCGCCAGCGCGACGCCCCAGATTGAAAACAAGCGACATTTCGTGGTCTGCTCGGGCGGCGGGCCGTCGATCATGGAAGCCGCCAACCGTGGCGCGCATGATCTTGGCGCGGATTCGGTGGGTCTCAATATCGTGCTGCCGCACGAGCAGATGCCCAACGACTATGTGACGCCGGATCTTTCCTTCCAGTTTCACTATTTCGCGTTGCGCAAGATGCACTTTCTGCTCCGCGCCCGCGCGGTGGCGGTGTTTCCCGGCGGATTTGGGACATTCGATGAGACGTTCGAATTGCTGACGCTGATGCAGACCGGCAAAATCACGGTGATGCCGGTAATGTTATTCGGTGAGGAATTCTGGCGGCGGGTCGTCAATTTCGACGCGCTGGTGGAGGAAGGGGTGATTTCACCCAACGATCTCGACCTGTTCCATTTCGTCGAGACGGCTGACCAGGCCTGGTCGATCGTGCAGGAATTCTACACGCGGCCTTGATGCCTCGCCATGCTGAACTCGTTTCAGCGTCCACCACGCAAAACTCAATGGCAGTGCGGATGATGGGTGGACCCTGAAACACGTTCAGGGTGACGAAGAGGTAAAGCTTACTTCGCTGCCGTCTCGGCAGGAGCGGCCGCGTTGTCCGCGGGAGCAGCCGCATTGTCCGCTACCGGAGCGGCAGCAGCATCCTCCGCGGGCGCTGCGGGCATCGGCTTCGGCGCGTCGCTATGCTGGTTGAGGAAGGCGATGAGATCGGCGCGATCCTCAGGCTTGGAGAGACCGGCGAAGGTCATCTTGGTGCCAGGCGCGAACTTCTTAGGGTTGTGCAGCCAGTCGCTCAGGTTCTGCCAATCCCAGACGCCGCCCTTGCTTGCCAGCGCATCGGAGAAGGCAAAGCCATTGGCACCCTTGCCGATCGACTCTCCCAGCACGCCCCACAGATTGGGCCCGAGCGCGTTGGGTCCGCCCTTGTCGGCGTTGTGGCAGGCGGCGCACTTCTTGAACACCTGCTCGCCCTTGGCCGGATCAGCGCTCGCCAGATAGAAAGCGATCGGCTTTTCGGCCGCTGCGCCGCCTTCATTCTCAGCTTCGACGCCTTCGACGACATAGCCCATCTTCTCGGGACGTTCGGCATGGAAATATTGGCCGGTGACGATCGAAAGGCCCAGCGCGAGAATGCCGCCGGCAAGCACCCATCCGGCTATCGTATTGAAGCGATCGTCCATGCCCCGTCCCGTATCTAAGGTCCCGCGCGTCGACCGCGCCAAATCGCGCTCCCCTTAAAGCCGTAAATCAGGCTTCGCAAGCCGCCCTTGCGATTGGATGCCGCTGCCCCTAATCGCACCGCCGAGCATGGAAAATTATCCCGCCCCCGCCCGCGCGCTTGTCGTGCAAATGACCGAAGCCGCCACGAGGGAACCCGCGCGGGGGATCACGTTTCAGGGCGCGCCAGGCGCGAACTCCCATCTGGCCGTGATCGAGGCCTTTCCCGATGCGCTGCCGATGCCGTGCTTCAGCTTCGAGGACGCGATCGATGCGGTGCGCGACGGTATGGTCGAACGGGCGATGATCCCGATCGAGAATTCGCTGCACGGCCGGGTCGCCGATATTCATTTTCTGATTCCGGAATCCGGCTTGTCGATCATCGGCGAGCATTTTCTGCACGTCCGCCATTGCCTCCTGGGCAGAAGGGGTGGGCAGGTTCGCGAGGTTATGAGCCACGCCCAGGCACTCGGCCAGTGCCGCCATTGGCTGCGTGCGCAAGGGATCAAGCCGATCGCCTATCCGGATACCGCCGCCGCCGCCGCCGCCGTCGCGGAACTCGATGGCGATAGCGTGGCGGCGATCGCCCCCGCGCTCGCGGGCGAGCTTTACGGGCTGGATATGCTGGCGGAGGGCATCGCCGATTCCGATGACAACACGACGCGTTTCGTGGTGCTGGCGCGCGATCCGCTTCCCGATTTCCCCGAAGGCCCCGTCATGACCACCTTCATCTTCGAGGTGAAGAATATTCCGGCCGCCCTCTACAAGGCGCTTGGCGGCTTCGCGACAAATGGCGTCAACATGACCAAGTTGGAAAGCTATCAGCGGGGCGCGAGCTTCGCGGCTACCGAGTTCTATGCGGATATCGAGGGCAAGCCCCACGATCCGGCCGTCGCCCGCGCGCTGGAGGAGCTGGTGTTCCACACCAAATGGGTGCGGTTGCTCGGAACCTACCCTCAGGCACGGCCGAGGGGCGTGCCCGGGGCATAAATCTGCCGTTTGTCCTGAGTAGCCATTGAGCGAAGTCGAAATGGCGTATCGAAGGACCCTTCGATACGGAGCCCCTTCGACGCCGCCTGCGGCGTCGCTCAGGACATGCTTCGTCAGGCTCAGTCTCCTACTCAGGGCGAACGGACTTGCTACTCAACCTGCATCCACCCATCGTCGCAGTAGCGTATTGGCGATGGCGAAATGGTTCGGTGCCTGGAATGGTGCTCCCGCTTCGCCAGACAAGGCAGCCTTGACCTCGGCGCGCGTGCACCACATCGCCGCTTCCAGTTCCTTTTCGTCGAGCGTGATCCTGTCGTCGTCGGCCTCGCCGATGCAGGCGATCATCAGCGACGAAGGGAAAGGCCAGGGCTGGCTCGCGATATAGCGGACGTTGGAGACGGTGACGCCCGCTTCCTCCTTGAGTTCGCGGGCCACCGCTTCCTCGATGGATTCGCCGACCTCGACGAACCCAGCCAGCGCAGAATAGAAACGAGGTGGGAATTGCGGCTGGCGGCCGACCAGTACGCGGCCCTCATATTCCGCCAGCATGATCACCACCGGATCAGTACGCGGAAAATGCTGGGCGTTGCAGGTTGGGCAGCGGCGCGCCCAGCCCGCGCGGAAGATTTCGGTCGGCGATCCGCAATTGGCGCAGAAGCGATGACGGTTGTGCCAGTCGATCAGGCTGCGCGCGGCGGCGAAGGTACTGGCTTCGGCGGGCGGCATCGTGTCGAGCGCCTGCATGATGAAGCGCGATCGGGTGAAGCCGGAGGGCGCATCGGTCAGCGCCACGAAGCGAGGCTTGCCGTCGAGCAGGCCGAGCATGGCCAATTCGGCATCGGCGGGCGCCTCCGCAAGGGAGCCCCATTGCAGCAGGGCGTCATCGTCCAGCACGGGATCGAGGCCGTCCATCATCAGCAGGCGCGCCTTGAGGTCGCTCCGCAGCGCCGCCAGCGCATCGGGATCCTCGCGCAGATGATCGGCGCGGTCGAGCCGGCTGCCGGTCAGGCCAGGGCGGACAATATCATGCATTCTGTTTCTCCAGGGCAAGCGCCGCCGCCTTGGCGAACAGCGTCGGCAGGCCCGCTTCGCCGATCCGGTTGATCGGCCACCAATATCCCCCGTCGGGTGCTCCGTCCGCTTCGGCGCGATAAACCTCCGCGTCGAGCGCGAAATGGGTGAAGACGTGCCGCACCGTGCCGATCGAACGCCAGCTACCTGCGATCGGCGCGTCGGCAAGGCCCGGATCGGTATCGGTCCATGGGCCGGTGGGCAGCGCGGCCATGCCGCCCAGCAAGCCCCGATCGGGGCGTCGGCACAGCAGCACCTCGCCATCGCGCTCGGCCCAGAAAATGCTGCCGTGCCGCTGCGGCCGCTCGGGCTTGCGGGCCTTGACCGGATAACGTTCAGCCTCGGCCCTGCCGGTGCAATCGGGCGCAATCGGGCAGAGCAGGCATTTGGGCGCGCGCACGGTGCAGATGGTGGCGCCGAGGTCCATCATCGCCTGTGCGAAATCGCCGCTGCGCTGTTCGGGCGTGATCCGGTCCGTGAGCGCGTGAAGCGCGGCCTTGGCGGCTGGCAGCGGCTGATCGAAGGCGAACAGCCGGGCGACGACCCGCTCTACATTGGCATCGACCACCACTGCGCGCCTGTCGAACGCGATCGCGGCGACGGCGGCAGCTGTATAAGCGCCGATGCCGGGCAGGGTACGCAGCCCTGCCTCGGTATCGGGAAAGCGCCCGCCGTGCTCGGTTACGACGGCGCGCGCGCAGGCGATCAGGTTGCGGGCGCGGGCATAATAGCCGAGGCCTGCCCATGCGGCCATCAGCTCGGTCTCGTCTGCGGCGGCCAACGCGTCGACGGTCGGCCAGCGGGTCGTGAACTTCTCGAAATAGGGCTTCACCGCCGCGACCGTGGTCTGCTGGAGCATGATCTCGGACAGCCAGACCCGATAGGGATCGGGCGCCGGCGATCCCGGCGGCGCCCGCCACGACAGCGCGCGGGCATTCGCATCGTACCAGGCGAGCAGATCGGTTGCTATCTGTGGATAAATGGTTTCGGGGCGGTCGACGGCCATGGCCCGCCTATGGCATGGAGGAGCGAATGAAGGAACGCGGGAAAAAACCATCCGGGGCGGATCAGCCTCGCCGTAACGGCCCGCGCTCTGTCGGCGATATGCTGCCGAGCGTCGGCGAGACCGCATTCCGGCGCTTCGGTTTCATCCAGTCGTCGGTGGTCAGCCGCTGGCGCGAGATCGTCGGTGCCCGTTATGCCGACGTCTCGACCCCCGAATCGATCCGCTTTCCCGCAGGCAAGCGCTCGGAAGGGCTGCTGACCTTGATGGTCGAAGGCGCGCATGCGCCAATGATGCAGCATGTCGCGCCGACGATCATCGAGCGGGTCAATCGTTTCTTCGGTTATGCCGCGGTGGCCCGGCTGACGATCCGGCAGGGGCAGGCCGCGCCACCCGAGCCGAAGCGCACGCCGCCGCCGAGCCTGCGACCGGTGCCTGCCGCGATGGGCGATTCGTTGCGCGCGGTGGCGGACCCCGAGCTTCGCGCCTGCCTCGCCGCGCTGGCGGGAGCGGTCGCAGCATCGACGGGCGCGCCGGTCTTCGACGAGGACGCCAAGTGAGGATCGTGAAGCTGTTCCTCCTGTGGCTGGCCTGCATGCTGCCCTTGTCGCCGGCGATGGCGGCGCGCGACTGGACCCGTACCGTCGTCGCAACCCCGGCGGGCGGCTATCTGATCGGCAATCCCGCCGCGCCGGTGAAGGTGATCGAATATTTCTCGCTGACCTGTCCCCACTGTCGCCATTTCGCCGAGACCGGCATGGCGCCGTTGCGAACCGGTTATATCGCCAAGGGCAAGGTGAGCCTTGAGCTGCGCAACTTCGTGCTCAACGCGCCCGACTTTTCCGCCTCGCTGCTGATGCGCTGCGGCGCGCCGGCGTTGGTGGTGCGCTTGTACGACGCGGCATTCGCGAATCAGGAAGCGCTGTTCAAAGGCGCCTATACGCTGAGTGATGAGGCAGTCGGACGGATCAATGCGGCGCCGTTCGACGCGCGCCCGGCTGCGCTCGCGCATGAGGCCGCAATCGACACATGGTTCATATCGAAGGGCGTTTCCGCGAAGAGCGCCGCTACCTGTATGGCTGACCCGAAACGCCAGCAGCAACTGGTGGACCTGCGCGAAAAGGCCGTGAACGACGACAAGGTGCAAGGCACACCTTCGTTCCTGGTCAACGGAGCGATGGTCCAGGGAACCGGCTGGGACGATCTCGAGCCCGCGATCAAGAAAGCACTGGGCGGATGAGAGGAGTGAGGAACTGATGCGGATCGATTTTCGGATCGCGGCCATCGCCGTGCTGGTGACGCTCGCCGGTTGCGACAAGAAAGCCGACACACCGCCCGCTGGCCAAACCGGCACCGCCGATATCAAGGCGCCTGCGGGCACCGACTGGAGCGAGACCGTCGCGGTCACGCCGGAAGGCGGCTATCTGCTGGGCAATCCGGATGCGCCAGTGAAGCTGGTCGAATATGCCTCACTCACCTGCCCGCACTGCCGCGATTTCTCCCGCGACGCGGCCACGCCTTTGCGCGAGAATTATGTGAAGAGCGGCAAGGTGAGCTGGGAATTCCGCAGCTTCCCGCTGAACCCGATCGATGTGGCGGCGACCCTGCTGCTCACCTGTCAAGGGCCGGGGGCAGTGTTCAAGCTGGTCGAACAGACCTATCTCGAACAGGACAAATGGGTACTGAAGTTCCAGCAGCTCACCAGGGCGCAGCAGGACCAGATCGCCGCGATGCCCGAGGGCCAGCAATTCCTCGGGCTGGCCAAGGCGGGCGGGCTCGATAGCTTCTATCGTGTCCGTGGGCTGCCGGAGGCGAAGGCCGAGGCCTGCCTAACCGACAAGGCCAAGATCGATGCCATCGTCGCGATGCGTGATCGCGGCATCAAGGACGACAAGGTCGAAGGCACGCCGACCTTCATCATCAACGGCACCAAGGTGGACCAGCCGCCGACCTGGACGGCACTTGAGCCGGTCGTCAAGGGCGCGATCGGCTAGGCCGGGCGAGGGGCGGGGGCAGCGACGGTGCGGATATCCAAGCTCAGGCTGACCGGCTTCAAGAGCTTCGTCGAGCCCGCCGAGCTGCATATCGAGCCAGGCCTGACCGGCGTCGTCGGTCCAAATGGCTGCGGCAAATCCAACCTGCTCGAGGCGATCCGCTGGGTGATGGGCGAAAGCTCGGCCAAATCGATGCGCGGCGCCGGCATGGAGGATGTGATCTTCGCTGGCACCTCCACCCGCCCGCAGCGGGATTTCGCCGAGGTCGCGATCCATATCGATCGCGATCAGCCGGACATGGATGGCGATACCGAGGCCGAGATCATCCGCAGGATCGAGCGAGGGGCGGGATCGGCCTACCGGATCAATGGTCGCGATGTGCGCGCGAAGGATGTCGGGTTGCTGTTCGCCGATGCCGCCACCGGCGCGCATTCCCCCGCGCTGGTCAGTCAGGGACGGATCAGCTCGATCATCTCCGCAAAGCCCGCCGAGCGGCGGCAGATGCTCGAAGAGGCGGCCGGTATTTCCGGGCTGCACGTCCGCCGCAAGGATGCCGAGCAGAAGCTGCGCGCCGCCGAGACCAATCTAGCGCGGCTCGATGATCTGCTCGCCGACATGGAATCGCGGGCGGCGGTGCTGCGCCGTCAGGCGAGGGCCGCGGAGCGTTATCGTCAACTCAGTGAGGAAATCCGGATCGCCGAGGCGCGCCTGATCTTCGCGCGCTGGCGCGATGCCGCCGCCGCCGCCGATCAGGCCAAGCGCGAGGCGGCGACCGCCGAAGAGGCGGTACAGGAAGCGGCTGAGCGGCAGCGCGCGGCGGCGGCGCATCAGACGGAAGCGGCGCGGCTGCTGGGTGATGCCCGCGCCGAGGCGCAGACCGCGCGTGACGCGGAAGCGACGCTGGCGCATCGGCTTACGCTCCTGAGTAGCGAGCGGGCGGCGCTCGACCGCCGGATCAGCGAACTGGACTCGCGGCGCGAGACGATGGCGCAGGATCGGCTGCGCGAGGATCGGCTTGCGATCGATGCGACCGAGGCGATCGCGCGGCTGGAGCAGGACGACAAGGACCTTACCGCGCGGATCGCCGTGGCAGAGGCGCGGCGCGGCGCGGTCGAGGCGCGGGTGGCCGAAGCGACGGAAACGGTGCGCGCGGGCGAATTGGCGCTGGCCCAGGCGCTTGCCGCCGAAGCCGCGCAACAGGCTGATCTGCGTGTCGCCGAAGCGGCCTTGTCAGCGGCACGGCAGCGACTGGCGCGGGCCGGCGTCGAGGCACAGCGGATCGCGTCGGAAATCAACGCGCTCGGCGATGCAGCCGTGCATGAGCATAGCCGGGCGCGGGCGGAAGAGGTCCGCAACGCCGCCGAGATCGCCATCGCGCAAACCACCGCTACGCTTGCCGATGCCGAGAAGCGTCGGGATGCGGCCGCCGTCGCACGGGAAGAGGCCGAGGCGCGCGGCTCCTCGGCGCGTGCCGCCCTGGCCGCGCTGGTCGCGGAGTCCAATGCGCTCGAACGCGCCAATGCTTCCGACAAAGGGGCGGGCGAGCGACTGCTCGGCAAGATCGCCGCTGATCCCGGCTACGAGCATGCGCTGGCGGCGGCGCTGGGCGATGATCTCGAAGCGCAGCTTGGTGGCGATGGGGCGCGGCGCTGGTTGGGCGCGGCGCCGATGGCGGGCGATCCCGGCCTGCCGCCGGGGGTTGATCCGCTCGCCTTCCATGTCGCCGCACCGGAGGCGGTCGGGCGGCGGCTGGCCCAGATTGGCGTGGTCGAGGCCGATGACGGCAGCATCGCGCTCGCGGTCGGTCAGCGGCTGGTGACGCGCGACGGCAAGCTCAGGCGCTGGGACGGCTTCGTCGCGACCAGCGGCGGCGCGGCGGCCGCCGAGCGGCTAATCCGGGTCAATCGCCTGGCCGAGCTTGCCCGTGCCTTGCCGGATGCCAATGCCGATGTGGTTAATGCCGAGGGCGCGCTCGCCGAGGCCAATGCCGAGTCCGCCGCCGCGCGGACGGCGATAGAACAGGCGCGCAAGTCGCTGGCGGAAGTCGAGCAGGCGCTGCGCCGGGCGAACCGCGAAGAGGATGCGGCCATCGCGGCGATCGAGCGTCACGCGAGTGCGCGGGCGAGCCTTGAGGAACGCCATAAGCGCGTGGCGGCCGAGCAGGGCGAAGCCGAGGCCGAGATGCAGCGGGCGGAGGCGTCGCTTGCCGCGCTGCCACCAGTCGACGCCGCCCAGAATGAGGTCGCCCGGCTCAAGCAATCGGGCGATGTCGCGCGGTCGGCGCTTGGCGATGCGCGGGCCGCAGCGAGCGCGCTGATCCAGTCGATCGAGCATGACAGCAGCCGGCGCGAGGCGGCGCGCAGCGAGATCCGGAGCTGGCGCAGCCGCGCGGGCGATGCGGCCAAGCGGATCGAGGAGATGAACCGGCGGCTGGCGGAGGCCGAGGCGGAGCAGCAATCGCTTAGCGGTGCGCCGGAACGGCTCGAAACCCAGATCACGGGCGTTCAGGCGGAAGCGGAGGCTGCGAGGATGCGCGCGGTCGCGGCGTACGAAGCCGAACGCACTGCCGAGACCCGGCTGCGCGCGAGCGAAACCCAGGCTGCCGCTGCCGGCGAGGCGTTGGCTGGCGCGCGAGAGGCCCGGGCGGGCGCTGTCGCGCGGCATGAGAATCATGAGTTGCGCCGGGTCGAGATGGGCCGGATTTCCGGTGAGCGTTTCGAATGCCCCGCTCCGGTGTTGCCCACCAAGGCGGGGTTCGACGCTGACGATGTGGGCGATGCGACTGCGGAATCCGCCCGTCACGAGAAACTGAGCGTGGATCGCGAGCGGCTGGGGCCGGTCAACCTTGTCGCCGAAACCGAGCTGCGCGAACTGGAAGAGACGCATCAGACCAACCAGGCCGAACGCGAGGAACTGGGGCAGGCGATCAACCGGCTCCGCGGCTCGATCGGCAGCCTCAACCGCGAGGGCCGCGCCCGCCTGCTGACCGCCTTCCAGGAGGTCGACCGCCATTTCCGCAGCCTGTTCACCACCTTGTTCGAGGGCGGCCAGGCCCATCTCGAGCTGGTCGAATCCGACGATCCGCTCGAGGCCGGGCTCGAAATCATGGCGCAGCCGCCGGGCAAGCGCCTCGCCACCTTGACCCTGCTCTCGGGCGGCGAGCAGGCGTTAACCGCGATTGCACTTATCTTCGCGCTGTTTCTCACCAATCCGGCGCCGATCTGCGTCCTCGACGAAGTCGACGCGCCGCTGGACGACGCCAATATCGAGCGCTTCTGCGACCTGCTCGACCGGATGACCGGCGAGACCGACACCCGCTATCTGATCGTCACCCA
>Ga0157380_10003958_pt1 | contig 10228 bp, 4 predicted proteins | sample S35metaG_FD_119757 | JGI IMG/M metagenome (GOLD analysis project Ga0157380, IMG submission 119757) | Switchgrass rhizosphere microbial communities from Kellogg Biological Station, Michigan, USA - S3-5 metaG | ecosystem: Host-associated > Plants > Roots > Rhizosphere > Soil | place: USA: Michigan...
GGAAATCCAGAAGAAGTACGGTGACGCCCGCCGCTCCGAGCTCATGGGCGAGATGCCGGAAGAGGATTACACCGACGAAGACTTCATCATCGAAGAAGACAACGTCGTGATTGTCACGCGCGACGGCTGGGTGAAGAGGCAGAAGGAAGTGAAAGATCTGTCGACCACGCGGTTGCGGGAAGGCGATGCGGTGCTGGCGGTCGTAGCCGGCAGCACGCGGGCCACCGCCGTGTTCTTCACAAATTTCGGCGTCGCGTACACCGCCAGAATCACGGACATCCCGGCATCAACGGGCTATGGCGAGCCGATTCAGAGCCTGTTCAAATTCAAGGATGGCGAGAAAGTGGTCGGCGCACTGAGCCTGGATGCACGGACGATTGGCAAGATTCAGTCGAATAATCCCGAGGTTGCGGCACCGGTGCACGCGCTCGCCGTGTCGAGCGACGGGTACAGCCTGCGTTTCTCGTTGCAGAATTTCGTCGAGCCCAGCACCAAGGCAGGCCGCAAGTTCGGCCGCGTGAAGGATGGGGCCGAATTCGTGGGCGTCGTGAAATCCACTGGCGACGAAACGATCATCGCCGCCACGCGCCAGGCCCGCGCCATGCTGTGCAAGGCAGAGGAAATCAATTTTCTCAGCGGTCCGGGACGAGGCGTCATCTTGATCAAGCTACAGAAGCAGGACGATCGCCTGCTCGGCTTCATCGCCTCAACCGGAGATCGCAACCTGCTGACGGTCGAAACCACGCGCGGCGCGGAACAGACGATCAGCACGGCGAAGTACGGCGTCACCGGCCGCGGTGGAAAGGGAAGAGAGCTGCTTCAGCGCGGGGAATGCACGCGCATCGTGCCGCAAACGCCTGAGGTTCCCGGAGCGCCCGGTCTCTAGACCCGGGGTCACTACTTCACAGGCACTTTCGCACGAAGCTCGTTCATCCAGTTGGCGATGACCTGGATCGTGGCAGGGGGCGGTGGCGTTTGTGGCATGGAGGTCCGGCCGACAATGCGCATCCCGTCCCGCGTGATGTCGAATCCCCTCACCGGGGTACCGCCTCCCAGCTGAGCCGCGCTGGTTTCAAAGAGCTTCCTGGGTTGACCCGGAATGCCTTGCACCAGTCTCGTGGTGTCCACTGACATCACCCTGCCGGTTTCAGGCCCCGTCGACTCGCGGTAGAGCAGCTCAGCGCCTCCGCGCGCCCACATCGGGCTGAGTCCGCCGTTGACGGATATGCGAATCCTCTTGTCCAGTGCGGGATATGGGCGGACGTACACTTCCAGCTCGCCGGATTCGTCGGACACGTATGCCAGCCAGCGTCCATCCGGAGACATCTCGGGAAACTGTTCTCTGAAACGGTCGGCGAGCAGCGGCCGGGCTCGACGGTCGCGCATCGACAGCGCCATGATGTCTTGCAGCGTCTCGGGATGATTCTCGACGAAGATCAGATCGTTGCCGTCTGTCGACCAGGAAGACGGGTACTGGGTGAACTCACTCGTGGTGAGCCGCTCGGCCGGTGCGCTGCCGTCGGCCGCAATCGAAAACAGGCCGCCCGGCCCTCTCGTAGTGCCCGAAAACACCAGGCGTTTGCCATCCCTGGTCCAAACGAAAAACGCGGGTCTTCCCTCGAAATGGAGGCGCGATGGCGCTCCCCCGCGAGCTGGATCGTAAATGACCAACGCCGAATTCAAGCCGCTCGTTCGCGCGGCTATCTGACGCTCGTCTGGTGACAGCCGGACGGTCTGATACGGCATGGTTGGCGCAGGCAGCGTCTTCCGGTTTCCAGCGCGGTCCAACCAGACCAGCTCATTCGTGTCATCACGATAGATTCCGCCGCTGACGTAGGCGAGATGGCCGGCTTCCGAGAAGGTGAATTGCGCCGCGCCCGTCAGGCGGTCGGTGTTGGTCACGTTCAATGACTGCATGACCGAGTCGAGAATGCCGACTTGTCCCCCGGTGATCCTGAGACTGCCCAGGTCGAATGGCGCGGCGACCAACGTGCCGGCGCGGGCGAACACAATGTGTCCCGTGGGCACATACCTCGCGTCCGCAGCGTTTTCAAGGAGGACTTCTTCCTTGCCCGTGTCCAGCGAGCGCACCAGAACTCTGACGTCGGAGACCACTGCGCTGTAAATCGCGGTGTAGAAGATCGCGTGCCCGCCGGGCAACACGAACGGCATCGAGTGCTGAAAGTCATTTAATGCCGTATTCGGTTTGGTCACCGAAGTGACGCTGCCGCCTGCTGCCGACACCCGCTTGATGCCGGCCTGGGCGAACACAATCATGTCGTTGGGTCCCCAGTGTGCGGCTCGGATCGCCGGTGTGGAACACACGTCGACGACCGGGCCGCCCTCGGCGGGCACTTTCCGCAACTTTCCGGCTCCCCAGAAGCCGATCCAGGCCCCGTCAGGCGAGAAGAACGGCGTGTCTCCCCCCTCGGTGCCGGGAATCGGTATCGCTTCATGACCACTTAGTGATCGAAGGAACAGCTGCTGGGTCTTCCCACGGACGCCCGCAAAAACAAGGAGCCGGCCATTTGGTGACAGCGCAATCGCCGTGCGGCTCGGCCGCCGGGCACCAGTCAGCTCACCCGACTGGGCTCCCAGCAGAGCGTCGGCCGGCGCCAGATCGACTTGCAGGTGCAGCGCTTCGGACGTTGTGGACGGCCGCGCAGAGCGGAGCCCCCAGAACAGGGCACCGGCGACCAGCCCGCCGGCGACGAAGCTGGCGACCGCCAGGATGAGCGGCCGCGATTGCCGGCGCGCGGAGGTCATCGATGCGGCTGGCTGGCCCGCGATCCACTGCAACTCGCGCGCGACATCGCCTGCGGACTGCCAGCGTTCATCGCGATCTTTCACTAGACAGGACTGCACGATCCGCTCGAGTGCAGCCGGAGCACGCGGCTGCAGCTCCGTCAGTCCAGGCGGGGTCGATGACAGGATCGCCGCGATGACACTTGCCTGGCTCTTGCCTTCGAACGCCTTGCGTCCAGTCACCATCTCGAACAGGACGGCGCCGAGCGCAAAGATATCCGAGCGTGCATCGACCTCGTGTCCTTCGAGCTGCTCCGGCGCCATGTACTGGATCGTTCCAAGAATCGTTCCCTGCGCCGTCACGTCCGCAAGCTGTGTCGCCGTTTCGTTTGATGCAGCCGACGCTCTGAGCTTCGCCAGTCCGAAATCCAGGAGCTTCGCTCCGCCCTTGGTGAGGATGACGTTGCCCGGCTTCACGTCGCGATGGATGATGCCGTGCCGATGGGCACGATCAAGGGCGCTGGCGAGCTCAGTCGCAGTTCGCAGTGCCTGATCGAGTGGCAAGGCGCTGCGCTCGAGTCGCTTCTGAAGCGTCTCGCCGTCGACGAGCTCCATGACCAGAAAATCGACGCCGCTTTCGTGGCCGATGTCGTGGAGCGTGCAGATATTCGGATGATTGAGCGCGGCGATCGCGCGCGCTTCTCTCTCGAATCGCTCGCGCCGTTCGGGATCGTCACGCGCAAATTGCGGCAATACCTTGATGGCCACGGTGCGCTCGAGGCGGAGGTCACGGGCGCGATACACCTCCCCCATGCCGCCTTCTCCCAGCTTGGCGATGACTTCATAAGGCCCGAGTCGCGTCCCAGGCGAAAGTGTCATTGAATTGGCGGGGTTATCCTTTCACTTCAGCAAGTTGAGCACGAGCCTCGAGTGATGGATGGCTCGAGACACTTAACGCTTGATCTTGTCCGCCCAGTTCATTGCTACCGTCAGCCCGGGAATCGGAACTTCTGGCACGATCTGCGCGCTCGCCGCTGCGGTCGTGAGCACGCGCTGAAATGCGAGAAACCGCTGGCCATCGTCGGACACCCCGTACGTGTGGTAGTCGGTGCCGGGATGCGCATAGCGGAGCGCCAGCATCCGGAGCGCCTCTCGGGGAGTGTCCGCTTCGACCGATCCACCGACGGCCTTGATGGAGACGTCGTACACCGGTCCAAGGATCGCGTTGCTATTGGTCCAGGGCCCGTACGCTCCGGCGTTCCCGAGCGAGTGGTAGTACAGCGCCTGACTGTCCTTCCGCCACCGCGCCCAGTCGCCACCCAATCCCGCATCAGGCGATATCTGCCAGCGTCCCGTGCCACTGGGAAACGGCTGAACGTAAACTTCCTTCCGGCCGGTCAGCTCCGAGGTGTACGCAATCCACTTCCCGTCTCGTGAGACCTGCGGATGCGTTTCGTTCTTCGACGACGCGAGGAACGGCACTGGCTTCTTGTCGCCCTCCATCGGGAGGATCCAGACGTCACCCAGGGTCTTCGGATCGTGCATCCAGAACACGAGGCGCTTGCCGTCCGGCGACCACGACATCGGCGCCTTGGGCAAATCCGACTCGAACAGCAGTTCGCCGTCCGTACCCGAGCCGTCGGAGCGCGTTTCGTACAAACCCCACTTGCCGTTTCGCCTGGACGCAAACGCGATGCGATCCCCTTCTGGCGACCAGATGGGCGACGAATTGTCCTGCGATGCGTCGAACGTGATGCGTCTCGGCGACCGGGGCGGAGGCTCCATGACCCAGACATCGCCACCCGCGGCGTCGTGACGATGGACGGCGACTCGCTGGCCGTTTGGCGAGACCTCGACGCCGCGATAGATACCCCACGGACCGACTGATGCCGAGACTTGCGCGCCGCGATCGGCCCACTGCAGCTGGAATTCGAAGGCGTCTTCGCCGACAGCGCCGGCCCCGGTGCTGCTCACGTAGTAGACGAGCACGCCGTTTCTCGACACATCGAAGTCGCCCTTGCCATTCGCGGTTTCGTACGTCACCTCATCGGCGATCCGTGTAGGTTCGCCTGAGAGCTTGAGCGTCGCGGCGTCGAACGGTTGCGCAAACACCGCGCCGGCACGCTCGAAGACCAGCACGCCGGGCTCGGCGTAGACCGCATTGGAATCAACCGGCAGGACGCGCGTCCGCTCCTTCGAGTCGAGCTCGCCGACGTACACGCCGCTCTTCGCGGCATCCCCGGACTTCGCCAAAAAAAGATAGTGGCGCCCATCCGGGAGAAAGTGCGGCCAGAGATGGCCGCCCTCGGCCTGTTCGATCGTCGTAATCGCCACCGGCGTGCCGCCCTCTTCGGACACCTTGTACACGCCCGAGGCGGAACCAAAGAGAATCGTGCCCTGGCGGTTCCACGTGCCGCCCGCAAAGCTCGACACGTCGCAGAGGTCCTGCGGCCGGCCACCGGCAGCCGGCACTTTCCTCAACTTGCCTTTGGTGACGTAGGCGATCGATCGGCTGTCGGGAGACCAGAACGGCCGAGTTGCGTCATCGGTTCCGTCCAGCCGCTGCGGCGTCACTGAACCGATCGGACGGACATAGAGCACGTTCACATCCGTTGGAGTCGGCCGCGCCTGAAACACAATCGATCGGCCGTCCGGCGAGATGGCGCTGTCCGCCCGGCTGAATGTCGCGGCGCCTCCGCTCGCGCTGTTACCGGTCATGGTCTCTTCCGGCTGCGCCGTCAGGTTGCGCGGGACGCGGAACCGGATTTCCTCCGGCGCCGGCGGACCCTGCATGTGGAGGTACGCGGGCCACACAAGAAGAAGGATGCCGGTGACTCCCGCCACCTGCGCGGCACGCCCAATCCAGGCTCGCAGCGTCCCCCGGCTCTTGGCCGCCAGTGCGCCAAGATCGTCCGAGCCGCCCTCGGCGATCCAGCGGAGTTCAGCCACGACATCGCGTGCGTCCTGCCAGCGATCAGCCGGATCTTTTTCGAGGCACGTCTTCACGAGATCGTCGAGCGCTGCGGGCGTCTCCGGCTGCACGCGCGACAACGGCGGCGGCGTCGCCGTCGCAATCGCCGAGATCAGCAGTACCTGACTCTTGCCTTCGAACGCTTTCTTGCCCGTCACCATTTCGTGCACGACCACGCCGAACGAGAAAATGTCGGTGCGGCGATCTGCCTCGACGCCATCGAGCTGCTCGGGCGCCATGTACTGCATGGTCCCCAGGATCGTGCCTGGCAGTGTCATCGAAGTCGCGGTGGGGAGCACTGCCTGGGATTTTGCGAGACCGAAATCGAGCAGCTTTGGACCGCTCGGCGTCAGCATCACATTCGATGGTTTGAGATCGCGGTGGATGACGCCCTGACGGTGAGCCTTGTCGAGCGCATCGCCGATGGCGATTGCGATCCCTACCGCTTCCTGCAGCGGAAGCGGCCCGCGCGCGAGACGATCGGTGAGCGTCTCGCCTTCGAGGTACTCCATGACGAGGTACGCGGTGCCCTCGTGGTTGCCAACATCGTGCAAGACACAGATATGCGGATGCTTCAGCGACGCGATCGTCTGCGCCTCGCGATCGAACCGTTCTTTCGCGGTCGGATCGCTGACCCACTCAGGTGGCAGAACTTTGATGGCGACAATGCGATCGAGGCGCGTGTCGCGGGCTTTGTAGACCTCGCCCATGCCGCCCGCGCCGATGGCACTGACGATTTCGTAGGGGCCAAGCCGAGTACCTAGACCTAGCGCCATCGGCTCACTCCGGCATGGGCTCGGGTGTCATCTTCTTGCAGCGCGTTGGGGCCCCACCCCCGACGCAGGCGCTCGGCGACGTTGCGCCTGGCGCCGGCCGCGGGCGCTCCCCCGGAGCCGATGGCGCCGAGGACCTCGTACGGCCCCAATCTAGTTCCGCTAGCGAGCGCCATCGAATCTACTTTCCTCCCTTGTTCACCACCGACGGCCAGTGGAGGATCGCAGTGAGGCCGCTCGTCACGGGACTGCGAGTGGACGCCGCCGGGCCGCCCTGGCCGGTAGGCGCGATTTGTGGTGCGAGCACGATCGCCTGCGCACCACCGCCGGCCACTCCCGCTCCGAGCGGCACTCTGATCAGGATGCTGCCGTCGGATGCGATCGACCACATGTGCCGCATGGGTTCGCCTGCCGTCGGCTGGGTGGTTGAGGCGAGATTCAACGGGCGCGGTATAGCGTGTTCGATCGTGGCGCCGAGCTTCAGATCCACCGTCATGAACTGATTGTTCAGCGTCCGGTAGTGGACCTGCTTCGAGTCCCAGGTCCAGCGCGGCTGACCGCCCCCGTCAGTGGAGATCTGCTGTTTCTGATCGCCCGCTGGAAACGAGATGACGTACACCTCGAATTTGCCGGACACGTTCTCATCCGACGTATACGCCAGCCACTTTCCGTCCTTCGAAAACTGCGGCTCGTTCTTCTGGTACTGCCCCTGAACAACCGGGAACGGCTTGCCGGGCTTCAGACCGTCGAGCGGCAGCGCGTAGATGTCCTGGAAGCTGTCCTTGCCAAACATGAAGGCGATGTACTTGCCGTCGCGTGACCAGTCCTCCACGGATTCGTTCATCGGCGTCTCGATGAGCGACGTCTCCTCGCCCACGCCGTTCGCGTTCTTGACGTAGATGTCCGCGTTCCCCTTGCGATACGACGTGAAGGCAATGCGTGCGTTGTCCGGCGACCACACCGGATCGATCGCGTTGCCGGGATCGGTGGTCACCCGGTGCGAGACCGATTTCGCCCAGTCGATGACCCAGATGTCCGCTGCCGGTGCCCCGACATCCTGCTTCGTGATGGCGATCAGTTTCCCGTCCGGCGACAGGTCCATGTCGCCGTAAGGGCCGGATTCGACCGCCGTGCCGATCTTCCCGTTCGTGCTCGTGGCCCAATTCCATTGTGCGTTCGTCGTGCGACCGCGGCCGGCAGACGCCGAGCCGGCGACGCCCTGGAAGTAGACCAAGGCACCATTCTGGGACACTGCGAAGTTACCGCGGCCGTCTCCGCCGCCCGAGACGTCGCCGACGACCTGGACGGGATCGCCGGTGAAACTTTTTTTGCCGGCGTCGAACGGCCGCGCGAAGAGCGTCGCCTTCTGCCTGAAAAACAAATATCCTGGCGCGGCGGCCCTCGACGGGCCGGACGCGGCGTACACCGCGTTGGAATCCGCCGGCACGAGCTTCGTCCGTTCTTTCGAATCGAGCGTGCCGGTGAACAGCGCTCGGGCCGCGGCGTCACTCGACCACGCGAGAAACGCGAAGGATCTGCCATCCGGGAAGAACGTCGGCCAGTAGTGCCCGGTCTCGTCCTTGCCGAGCTCCGTCACCTGCGTGGCCTGGCCGCCTTCGGCCGACACGGCGAAGAGTCCTTTGGAAGATCCGAACACGATCGTCCCGCCCTGGGACGCACTCCACGCTGCGCCCGCGATGTCTTTGGCATCGCACACGTCTTTCGGAGCGCCCCCGCCGGCCGGCACTTTCCTCAACTTGCCGCCATTCACGTACCCGATGAACTGGTTGTCTGGCGACCAGAACGGCTGCGCCGCGCCATCGGTACCGGCGAGCTTCACCGCCACCAGGTCTTTGACCGGACGGGTGTAAAGCGATGCGGCGCCTGCGGTGTCTGGCTTGGCGACAAACGCGATGGTCTGGCCGTCGGGCGAGATCGCAACGTCGGCTTCCCGGAGACCGGAGATGGTGTGGCGGAACTGCATCGGCTCGGGATCGGCCGAGCCGCGCCAGTAGAGGTACGCGGGCACCGACACCGCCGCCAGCAGCACGACAATCGTCGCCGCGACCGCCACATCGATCCAGCTCCGCCGCGGTGTTTCAACGACAGTCGTGCCGGTGCCACGGTTCCGCGCGATCCACTGCAGTTTGTGTTTGAGCGTGAGGGCGCTCTGCCAACGCTCCTCAGGATCCTTCACGAGGCAACGCGCGACGATGTGTTCGAGCACGGCGGGCGTGAGCGGTTGGGTGTGGGAGATCGGCCGCGGCTCGGCCTTCATAATCGCGCCGATCAGACTCGCCTGGCTCTTGCCTTCGAACGCCTTCTTGCCCGTGAGCATCTCGTAGAGCACGGCGCCGAAGGCAAAGATGTCCGTACGCGTGTCCGCTTCCTTGCCCTCGACCTGCTCGGGCGCCATGTACTGCAGCGTGCCGATCAGTGTGCCCTGGGCCGTGACGTCGAGACGCGTCGGCTGCGCCGCCAACGGCGTCGTTTCTTCTGAAGCCGCCCACTTCGCGAGCCCGAAGTCGAGAAGCTTGGTCGACGCCGCGGCGCTGCTTCGGGCGGTCTGTCCCGAACGAGTTGTGATGCTTCCCGACAACATGACGTTGGCGGGTTTGAGGTCGCGATGCACGACTCCCTGGCGGTGCGCGCGCTCCAGTGCATCGGCGATTTCGTTCGCAACGCGCAGCGCTTCGTCGACGGGCATCGGGCCACGCGCCAATCGATCCGCCAGCGTCTCGCCCTCGACGAACTCCATGACGAGGAAGCTGATCTCGCCCTGGTCCGCCGAGGCGCCCTCGGCGCGAAGGCGACCGACGTCGTGGAGCGTGCAGATGTGCGGGTGGTTCAGGCCGGCGATGGTCTGCGCCTCGCGCTCGAAGCGTCCGCGCATGTCTGGGTCGTCGGCGAAGCGCGGAGGCAGAACTTTGAGCGCCACCGTCCGGCTGAGGCGCGTGTCGGTGGCTTTGTAGACTTCGCCCATCCCGCCCGCGCCTATCGCGGACTCAATCCGGTATGGGCCAAGCGTCGTGCCTGTCTGCAATGCCATGGAATTGGAGTGGTCTAGAGCCGGGGCACTATAGCACTTCCACCTTATATAGAATGAGTGCCTCGGAGGCCTTTTGATGCGATTGACTCAGTTGAAGACGGCAGCGTTCGTGATCGCGTTTGCCGCAGTGATCGGCGCGACGATCTACGCCCAGGGACAGGGACAGGCGCAAGGACAGGGTCAGGCTCAGCAGGGCCAGGCGGCAGGAGCCGGTCGCCAAGGCGGCGCGCCGCTGCAGAACCTGCAGGTTCTTCCCAAGGACACCACGCGCCAGCAGATCACGCAGATGATGCGGGGATTCGCGGCTGCGCTCGGCGGCGTGGAATGCACGCACTGCCATGTGGGGACCATGCAGGAGCGCGCGAAGGACGACAATCCGAAAAAGGCCATCGCCCGCAAGATGATTCTGATGACCGCCGCCATCAACAACGAGCACCTCAAGGGCGTTGGCGAACCGGCGGCGGACGGCGCGGCGAAGGTGACGTGTTTCACGTGCCATCGCGGCGCGATCAAGCCACTGACGGCGCCGCCTTCGGGCGGGGGGCACTAGCGAAACCGGGTTCCTCAGGTTCCGCAGGTTCCACCGGTTCCTCAGGTGGCGACCTGCCCAAGGAACCAGAGGAACCTGCGGAACCCGTCGCACCCGAGGTCTCATGTCTTTGATGCGTAAAGCCCTTCTCTGGGCGTCGA
>Ga0157380_10003959_pt1 | contig 10225 bp, 17 predicted proteins | sample S35metaG_FD_119757 | JGI IMG/M metagenome (GOLD analysis project Ga0157380, IMG submission 119757) | Switchgrass rhizosphere microbial communities from Kellogg Biological Station, Michigan, USA - S3-5 metaG | ecosystem: Host-associated > Plants > Roots > Rhizosphere > Soil | place: USA...
GCCCACCCAGCACAAGCGATCGAGGACGGCCTCGGATCGGTGGGACGCCGAGGGGCGGGTTCGCGATGCGCAGCCGGATAGAAGTCTATTGGAACAGTATCGAGACGGCACCCACCGGCGTGGCGGTGCAGGTTCGGGTGACGGATGGATCGACCGACGAGTATCTGTTGCCGTATCCGTGCAAGCTTACGCCGGATGGATGGGTCAACGCCGCCACCGGCTCGCCGTTGGCGGTGCGGCCCACGTATTGGAAGCTCTACGTGGAAACCCTCCCCCGCAAGTGGAAGCGTAAGAATCTATCGGTCGAACAGCCGGGTGGGTAGTTCTCCGTCCGGTTCGCATCACGTCGTTAGGCGATCGCGGTTGTCGCGCGTAATTTCGTAGGCGAACCAACGACGGTCACCCTCGCCGCGCGGATCGGATCCGATACGCCGCCGTCCATCGTCATGGCTGCATGCCAACAGGGACGACGGACGATGATCAGCGAACAGCGGCCGCGCCGGATGCCAAGTTCGCCGAAGAGCAAAGATTCTGAATTCGAGGAGGCGCTGGGTGCGCGGCGTCGATCACCAACCTCGCTGGGCTCATATGCAGACTGATGCCAGCCGCACATTCTCCCTTCCGCATTGATGGCGTTGAGTCGCACAAGTCAGCGTTGGCCGTGCCTGTACCTTCCGCAGCGCCGCAGAGGCCACCAACTGACGGCGCCTAATGGGCACACGTCCTTTGGAGGACGTATTGCGGTACTGGATTACCCGAGGAATGCGAGCTAAGCAGTAGGCTGCTTCACTAATCTCTATACTGGGGAGCGCGATCCGGCGGTTGACGAAGCCGCTTGCCGCCGGTGAGGGCCGGCTGGCCTGGCTCCGTCTCCAAAAGGCTGTGAGAAACTGCTTGGTAGATGAAGCAATAAAAAGCGAGGCCACGTGCTCGTAACGCCTGCCCGCCCCACGGGACCGCAAGAGGATCGTCAAGCTATGCCCGGTCGCAAGGCCCGCTTGGGCAGGCGACTCAGCGGGTACCTTGCAAACAGGGTCGCCCTCACGATCGTACTGGTTCTGCTGGTTCTGGCCGGATTGCCTCTCGCCGTCTGGCTCGACCTGCGCAACCTGTCAGAACGCGCGTTGCGCGAGCAGGCCGACGATCTTTCGACGATGATCGACAGCATTCGGAACTATTATTCCAGCAACGTGGTCGGGCGCGTCGGCGCGACGTCGGAGTTCCAGGTGTTCAATTTTGAACAGACGAACTCGTTCCCTGGGCGCATCATGGCGCGATGACTTCATCAGAATATCTGGATAGGGCGGACGAAGCCCGCGAGCAGGCAGAGCGATCCTTCCGTCCGATCGGCAAGGAGGCATGGCTACGGATTGCCGGGGAATGGATGAAGCTTGCACAATTCCGCGATGAGCCAGTTGATGGCGTGATTGGCGCCCTGTCGCGAATTTACGCGGCCAAATAGGGGGGCTCTCCTTAGGCGCGGCCCTCCTGAACTAAACATTCGCTATTTCATCAGATTAGGCGCACAGTTCACTCCATCACTGACCGCGGCCCTGCGCCAGGCGTCGGTGGCTGAGAGACCCATAGCGCTCCCGCCTGTGCATTGCACGGAGTGAAGCGCATGCACCAATATCGACTCTATACCTTTCGCGATGATGGACACTTTTCAGGCGTCCAACGCATCGAATGTGTCGACGAGAGAGAAGCAGTCAAACAAGCGCGGCGACTTGTAAACCTCCAGGATGGCGAGGTTTGGGAGAGAGACCGCCTTATTGCGCGATTTCCCGAGCGTCAGAAAACGACCGAGTAAGTACGCCTCAGTCGGCGGACTCGTCCCTGAATTTGCCACCTTCGACCTACCTTGCACGTGAGTGGGACCTATTGGAATCACATGTGGTGGTGGGATTGATCCCAGGAGGATCGTCAGATGTTGCTTTATGTGCAGACCTGGCTTCCCTTGCTCACAATCACTTTGACCGCTGCGATCTTCTTCGGCGTCGCGTCACTCATAATGGCGCGCGCACGGGCTTAGCCACCATGGCGGCAGAAGCCCCTAATCCAGATCTTGTTCTCCGATGGCCGCCCTGGTTGGCGGCTCGTCGCGCGCGCGAACGACGACAGCATCCGCGCACTACTCATGACGGAGCGATCCTCAATACCCCCAGTGAGCTTCTTTGGACGAAACCGTATGCCGACTCGGCCGTTGCTGTCTTGTGGTGATTTGCTTGCGCCGCATCGGCGCATATGCAAGTGACGGCCCGCCGGGCGTTCCACTATTGCGGCTGGCCACAGAGCGGTCGACGGCAGGGTAGCTCAATTGGCAGAGCGCGTGTGTGAACAGCACGAGACGGTGGTTCGAACCCATTCCCCCGCCGCCACCATCAAAAATCATCATTCCTGGTTCGCGCAGGCGCAATTTTATCGTCATCGTTGCTTGTTTTGGCGGACCTCTCCAGTTGCTTGACGAGTTCAGCAAGACGCGCAGGGATAGGCTCCGCGGTAGCATCATAGTCCGCCCTGAGCCGACGCCCAATCGCAAGCAACCAAGCCCGTTGCAACATTTACCTCCGCCCGCCGAATGACCAATGGGGAAGCGCCCCGGAGGTTCCAGTTCAGCCCACAGCGAGAACGCAGTGGAGCCTTGCGCTTACTCGCGGCCAGGCGCCACGCCAAAGCCGCTGGCGTCGCCCCTAGCTGCCAACAGGGTGCCACCAGCAATATGTGGAATCTGCACCGCGCCGGCGGTTCGCGGGGCCTATGAAAACGTCGGGGGCGAGCAATTCTATTCGACTTTCGAAAGCGCCCATTTCAGGCTCCCTCCCACCTTCCGCAGCCGGGATTTCGGCCAAGGGCGCGAGGCGATCATCGGTGCGCAGCCCTGCCGGTTGGCCGGGACGTGGAACGACCGGCCAGCGCAACTGATCGGGGCCGCCGCGCGTTTCGTAGATGCGGCCGCCCCCATTTATTGGGCGGTGTAGTCGTTGCGGTCGCTGTCGATCGCAGAGCCGAGCCTCTAACCGGAGAGATCATCATGGACTCTAAAACCTGGCCATGTGCAGTCATTGCCATTTTGATGTGCGCGGCGGGCACGATGTCACAGGCGCAGGAGAGCGGGCCGCCGCAACCGACGCCGAGGGATGATCCGGCAACATCCGGCGCCGGCCCAACGTCCCGGGCGCCCGGTCAGTTCGATTATGATCCGCCGAAGGGAGCGTCCGTCACCACGGACCAGCGAGGACACACAACAACGAACTCCACGAGTGGTGGCTCTACGCCCGGCAACCCGCCGCGGGACCAGGGCAATGACAGCATCGATGCAATTGCACCCAAGAATTAACGGCTGTGTCATTTCCCGCTTGCGGCAGCCGATAGCTTCGACACGGCATTGCGCGAATTGATTCGTGTCCGAACAGCTCGCCCTCTTCTCTGACGGCGCTGCCGCCCCCCGAGGCCTGCGCTACCAACCGAGCTTCATCACCGCCCAGAGCGAGCACGAGCTCATCGCCCAAATCCGCGCGCTGCCGCTCGCGCCGTTCCAATTCGGCGCCTTTGAAGGCAAGCGCCGCGTCGCCTCCTTCGGGTGGCGCTACGACTATAACCAGCACAAGCTTGAACAAGCGGAAGACCTGCCCGCCTGGATCGCGCCCTTGATCGTGAAGGTGCAAGCCTTTGCGGGCCTCCCGGCTGCTTCCATCCGGCAAGTGCTATTCACGCAATATGAACAAGGAACCGGGATCGGCTGGCACCGCGACAAGCCGCACTTCGACCAAGTCTTTGGACTGTCGCTTGCGTCGGCCTGCAAATTTCGCTTTCGACGCAAGACCGGACGTACCTGGCAGCGGTTCACGCTCGAAGCCGAACCGCGTTCTCTCTACATGATGGCCGGCGAATCCCGCAGCATCTGGGAGCACAGCATCCCACCCGTCGACTCGCCGCGCTACTCCATAACGTTCCGCACCATGGCCGGCGAGACCACACCAGCCTTCCGGCCGCCAGGCCAGATCGCACGGTGATTTCATGTTCTCTCTGCACCAGACGCCGAAGGACCGTGCCGGCATGCATTGACGACGGCGCGCCGTGTCATGGCTTAGCCTTGGCGTACGCAATGAACTCGAGGACGGTTTTGGCCCGGAAACGATGGATTCACCACCATTGACTTGGGGCTAGCGGGTGATGGTTGCGACCGGCGCGATGTCGCGGATGAAATTGAAATTGAGCTCGTCGTAAAGCATCGCGTTGATCGCGCCTGACGGGCCGGCCACGAGAAGCGTGTAACCGTCTGGCGCCGCACGCACAACCGCCTCGGTGGCGATATTGGTGCCGGCGCCCGGCCGGTTCTCGATGACGAATTGCTGGCCGCGCTCCGATAGCCATTGCCTATCAGGCGCCCAAGCACGCCGGCCGTGCCGCCGGCGGCAAAGCCGACCGTCAAGCGCACTGGACGTGACGGATAGGCCTGCGCCCTGGCGATTTGACAGCATGCCGGGATTGTAAATGCCCCGCTGCCAGATGTCGGAATTTCCGACGAGCAATTCGCATGGCGCCTTCTCCCTCACGTGCCGTGGGCTTTGCTTGGCCGAACCCCAAATAGAAAATCACTTGTGACGAATATGACGCCGTGAAAAACTCGAAGGGCCCATACGCACGGATCATTCCGTTGACGGGTCCCATGAGCCGCAATTTTGATTGTCACCCGACAAAGGCCATGAGGTACCCACCAGGAGGGGTCGATGCACCATCTCACCCGCCGTGCCCTGCTTGCCGGGGCGACCGCAAGCGCGGCAACAGTCCTCGCGCCTATTTCCGGGATTCACCGGCTGGTCGCCAAGGCGGACTGTCTTCGATCCCTCAAGGAGTTTCTGCAAGAAGCACGCCAGAACCAGCTGACCAGCGGCCAGCGCAAGTTGATTGTCGAACAAGGAATCACGCTGCTCGACGAGTTTTACTGCCACCTTCCACAAAAGAGACAGTTATACGGTGCGCGTCCAGTAGAACGCCTGCGGGACCTCCGCGAAGTAGCTGGCGGACTCAACGACGATCTGCGCTTCCACGCCAGAATGATGGCGATCTTCACCGAGCTTCGCGACCAGCATACGCGCTATAAGCCGCCGAGGCCGTATCTTAGCGCCCACGCCTTCCTTCCATTCAGGATTGAGGCGTGTATCGAGAACGATCGGCGCAAATACATCGTAAGTCGCATCGTCCCTGGGTTTACGCACCAAACATTCCGCCCCGGTGTCGAGGTCATCCGCTGGAACGGCACTCCGATCGAGGGCGCGGCGGATCGTGCGGGCGGAGACGGCGCCACCCCTAGCGCAAGGGGGTGCATCGGCTTGGCGCGTTTGACACAACGCGTCTTACAACTCCATCCGGTACCCGAAGAGGAGTCGGTGCAGGTCCGCTATCGAGCGGATGACGGCCAGGAACTCGATATCGAGATTGCCTGGCAGGTCATATCGCTGCCCGATTCCTGCAACAGCAATTGCGACGAGATGCAACAGATGGGCGACTTCCGCAAATTCCTGTTTGCGAAGTACGACGTCTGCAGCGCCCCCATCGATTCTAAATTTCACACGACGCCTGGGGGCGACGTATTCGGATATATTCGGCTCTACTCGTTCGAAAACGTTTCCCCTTTGGACGGGGATAAGTGGGTCGACGAGTTTAAAAAACATATGGCGAAATACAGCAACACCAAAGGATTGATCGTCGACGTCCGCGACAATGCGGGCGGAAGCATCCGGACGAGCGAGCGCATATTGCAATGGGTCGCTCCACCCGGGCCGATCGCGCCCTCCACTCTGTATTTCCGGGCGACGAACACGACGCTGAGATTCTGCAATCTGCCGACGTCTGTCAGCGAACTAGGGCCGCCCCCGGAGGGATTGCATAAATGGAGTGAGTCGATCAAGCGGGCGTTGGACACCGGCGCGACGTTTTCGGACGCTTTCGAGTACACAACTAAAGCGCAGTGTAACTCCGACGACCGCATTGTATTTCCACGCCCTGTCATCGTCGTGACAAACGGGATGACCTGGAGCGCGGGGGAATTCTTCGCTGCCGGCTTCCAGGATCACGGCGGCACGATTCTCGGGGTGGATGAGACTACAGGCGGTGGCGGTGCCAACTACCGGCAAATGAGTCAACTCAGCAAATATTTCACAGATGACCATCAAGCCTCACCCTTTGAGCCCTTGGCGAACATGGCGAATGGCGCGGATTTTCTGGTTGCTTTTCGCCGGAACAAACGGGTGGGCCGTGGGGCCGGCAAGGAAATCGAAGATGCCGGCGTCGTGCGCAATCGAGCCTACGCCATGACGCGCAACGATGTGCTCCACGACAACCAGGACCTGAAGAATCACGCCGCCAGACTACTTGCGCAGATGCCATGATCAGAGCGCCAGCACCGCGTTGCTATCGGACGCTACATTCGTCCCTGGCGGAGTGCGGTCAGAAGGACGGCGATCGCGGGGTCAACACGACAATCTGGACAATGCAGGGCCCCCTACGGAGGCGAAATGCCGACAGGTGTGCGAATGTTGAACGGCACACGGCAAGTTGATCGTTGCCATGATCGCCCCGCAGGGCCGCAGCAGACCGTCAAATATCGATCTTCGTGGTGCTGCCTTTGTACGTCACATCATACGGCGAACCACCCGGCTGCTTCTTGATCGTGAGTTGGTCGTTATTCTTCTTGCGTGTGATGGTGACTGCCACGCCTTCAAGCAGGCTAATCTCCGACAATGCCTGCTTGGTTTCGGCTGTCATGATGCCGAGCTTGCTGGCGATGTGCTCGACAACCTCCGGTGGGAGACTGACTCGTGGTGTCGACGGTGAACTCTCGGTTTCCTGTGAGTCCACCGAAATGCCAATCCCACCCATTCGGCCCTCCATCAATGTCGGCCAGCTTACAAGACTCGCTGGCAAGCAGGAACTCTTATGGCATATTATCCATAACTTTCGGTGCGGCAAACGGGCCCACAAGTACCGATCGTGGTGTCCGATCGCACTGAGCAATGCCTCGTCGTCACTTCGATTTGGGACGATCTAATCGAGCGATATTCCTGCGAATTCCACGACTTTGCGCCATTTCGTGTGTTCGTCGGCCATCCATTGTCCGAACTCGGCAGAGCTCATTGGCATGGGCACCCCACCTGCGCTGACAAACCGGGCGGCCAGCTGAGGATCGGCTAGCGCGGAATTGATGGCTTTGCTCAACACGGAGGCGATCTCCGGTGGCGTGCCCCTCGGCGCTACAATGCCGTACCAGACGTCCGCCTCATACCCGGGCACGGTTTCGGCGATCGTTGGAATATCTTCCAACCCTCCCCACCGCTTCAGCGAAGTCACACCCAGCGCCCGCAGCTGGCCAGCCTTCACGAAACCGATCGCGCCCGTCAGGTTGCCGAATATCACGTGGACATTGCCCGCCATAAGATCCGGGTAAGCACTGGCGGCACCGCGGTAAGGCACGTGCACCATTTCGATCTTGGTCATCGCCTTGAACAGTTCACCCGACAGGTGCACCGAAGTCCCATGGCCGGTCGAGGCCATCGATACTTTTCCGCGATTGGCGTTTGCGTAGTCGATGAAGTCTCGGACGCTGCGAACTGGCAAAGAGTTGGGGACCGTCATGAGGTTGGCAAGCCGCATCACGCCCGCGATCGGCACGGTATCGCGCAGGAAGTCGAATGACAGCTTCTTGTATAGCGACCCGGCGATGACGTTGCTTGGGGCCGCGAACAAAAGAGTATGGCCATCGGGCGGGGAATTGATGACCGCTTGCGCGGCGAGGTTTCCGCCCGTGCCGGTCCGATTCTCGATGACAACTTTTTGGCCCAGACGCTGTGACAACCATTCGCCAAGCATTCGCGCCGCGAGATCAACGCCTCCTCCGGCCGAAAACCCAACTATGAGCTGGATTGGACGGGTCGGATAATCCGCGGCCCTGGCCGCGGGATTCAACGCACCGACAAAGATGCCAGCGAGGGCAGAGAGGGGCACCGCGAACTTCAACATGTTAGCTAGCCTAACTTTTTACCTGGGCCTAACTTTGTTTCTCAGCTGGAAGATGAAAACGGTTCGCTTCCGCGCTTGTGGCGTTGGCTTATGCACGCACCCGTCACTCGGTTCCATCTGCAATGAATGTCTCATACTCCAAATATTTTCGCGTACCGTGCCTTGATCTCGTCAGCGCTCTTTTCGACGCCAAGAGGATCGTCCTTAAGTGTTTTGATTTCCTTGAGCGCTTTGCCGCCGGGCTTTTGCTGGACCAGCGCGTGCACGGAATGGGTGCGCGCGAAGTCGACCAGCAGCTGCTGGGATTCACGGGAGTTCAGCCAGTTCTGGAAAAGGCGCGCCGCGTTGGGATTCGGCGCCGCCTTGAACAGCGCGCTCGGTCCCGTGATCAGGGGAGTACCTTCGGTCGGATATATGATTTCTACAGGCTGCCCCCGCTCCTTGAGTTGGATGAGATTGTACTCATTGCCATCGGCCATCACGCGCGCTCGCCGAGAGCGATCTTCTTCGGAGTATCGGTCGAGGATTGAACCTGCATCACTCGCTGCTTGGCGAGTTTCTCAAGATACCCCCAGCCGAACTCGCGCACAATCTGGAACGTAGCCGTCATGATGGTGCCGCTGTAGGAGGGATGCGCCTTAACCATCTTCCCCGCCCACTTTGGGTCAAGCAGGTCCGCGAAGCTCCTGGGTGCCTCCTCCGGCTTTACCAATGTCGTGTTATAGCCGAGCGAGGACAGCCACACGCGTGTCGTAACGAAAAAGCCGTCCGCATCGTAATATTCCTTCGGATAGTTGCGCGCGACCTCCTCCGGCAGATACGGAACGAGCCAGCCGTTTCGCTTCCACACGATGCAATGGGCAGCGTCTGCTGTATTGACTATATCAACCGCATAGATGCCGCTGTTGTATTCCTGCTGAATGCGCTGGAACAGGCGCTCGGCGCCCGAGCGCTCGACGCGCACAGTGATGCCGGGGAATTTGGCTTCGAAAACTCGGCCGACGCGCTCAGCAACCGGCAGATCCATCGAGGTGTAGAAAGCGACCTTGCCCTCCTTCTTGGCCACCGCGACCAATGCGGACGTGATTTCAGATGACTCGGCTACTTGGGCACATACCGGTGCCGCAAAAACGGTTGCGGCATTCGCTCCAGCGGCCTTGAGCACGTCGCGTCTCGATAATCGGCCCCTAGTCATAAGAGCGCTTTCCATCGGCGCGCAGCGCGCGTGGTGTGCCCGGCATCCTGGCAGACTCTGCCCCGTACAGACCTTCGATGCCGTATCCTCCACCTCGACCGGACCTTGGACAAGGCCCGCCGATCGGCGTCACACAAGCTTCGCAACCATCTGGAGGACTCTTGAAGCGGTCCAACAGTCCGGTGCGATACCGACCTACGCGGCGCGAACGCCAATGCTTGAAGCTCGAGTCCAAAACACCAAAGGTAAATCGCCACCAGAGCCTGGTGGGCACAATTCGGGCCCATCCTGTCGAAGGAAGCATCACGTCTGCGCAATTTCATCAAGCAATGCCCGTGCCCCCACAAGGTCTGCCGTCTCCAAGCCTTCGGTAAACCAGCCGTAAACGGGAGTCAGCACCGTTCGTGCGGCACTGGGATCCCCATGGTCTCGCAATAGCTTTGCCATATCCATTGCCGTCCGCAATTCCCAGAGTTTGGCGCCCTGTTCGCGGGCAATGGCCAGGCTGGAGCGCAGCAATGCGACCGCGTGCTCGGCATCACGCGCGCCGTAACGGGCGTGTAAACGGATAATCTCCGCTTCGCACCATCGGGAGCCGGTCAGATTGACGATTTCGGCCGCCCGCTCGAGCATTACAGCGGCCGTGGCAACGTCGCCCGATTGGCCGCACAACTCGGCTGTGGAGGCCAGGTACAGGGGCAACACCGCCCAGTTCTTGGTAGCATCGAGGCGGTGAAGAAAAACCTGCATACGGTCAAACAGCACCGGATCGGGGCGGGCGCACATCTGCGCCCAATCATGAAAGAATGTGCCCTCCCAACTGCCCTTGTACGTTTCGTATTCAGCACGAAGCGCGATCAATCGGTCGGCCAATTCAGCAACCCTCCGAGCATCCTTTTGCACCATCGCCTGAGCGCAGGCCCGGCGCAGGCCGAGATTGAGGCTGACCGCATGACCTAAGCTCTCGGCGCGCTCGACGGCGGAGCGACTCGTAGCGGCGCCTGAATCAAC